>Ga0335069_10011292_pt1 | contig 12619 bp, 14 predicted proteins | sample Lox_Sample_11_FD_206714 | JGI IMG/M metagenome (GOLD analysis project Ga0335069, IMG submission 206714) | Soil microbial communities from Loxahatchee National Wildlife Refuge, Florida, United States - Lox_Sample_1.1 | ecosystem: Environmental > Terrestrial > Soil > Wetlands | place: USA... | reverse complement strand
GGTCAAAAGGGATTCACGCGGGGGCTTGGGGGTTTTAAGCGCCCGCCCGGCCTTCGCTGAAGGCCAAGGCCTCTTCCAGCACTTCCTCGGGCAAGCCCCATTCCTTGTAGCCCTGCTTGACCTGCATCTGGTAACCCAAGTTGGGTTTGCCGAAGGGCGGGTTTTCCCGGGCCAAACGGTAGCAGACGGCCTCCACCTTTTCGCCGCCGTCTTTTTCCACCGTCACGGGCCATTTTTGGTAGGTTCCCTTCTCGCAGGCCTCGCAACGATCCAGGTACTCGATCATCACGTCGTTGAGCTCATAGAGGGTGCCCGGCACATAGCGCTCCGGGTCGGGCAAAAGGTTCACCACGGCGCCCTTGCGTTCCTCGGAATGGCCCATGAAGGCCAGGCGCCATCCCTTGAGGAAGGCCCGGGTCACCGGCTTGTTGCCCATGATGCGCCGCTCCATCTGGGCCCGGTGCAGGCTGGTGCCATAGGCGAAATAAAGGGGCAAGTCAGTCTTCCCCCGCCGAGGGCCAGGCGCGGCCCGGGTTGAAGCCGAAGGGCCTCATGAGCTGGTCGTTCAAGGGGGAAATCTCGCTTCGCAGGCTCACCTGCACCGGCGCGCCGGTCTGGGACAATTCCACCACCGCCATGCGGTCGGGCCCGAGATTGGCCACGCCCAAGACCTGCTGGTCGCCTTCCTTGGGCTTCAACTTGAAGTCCTTGGCGCTTTCCGAAAGCGGCAGGGACCGCCAGGCCGGTTCGGCGGGCAGGATGCCGGCCTTGAGCTCCGCCCCGTCGTTGTCGTCCGAATCCACCGCGGTGACGAAAAGTTTCCAATACCAGCCTTGGGGCAGGTCCACTTGGAAGTAGCGGTTCTCGCCCGCGGCCAAGACCAGGTCATAGTGCTTGAAGGGGTTCAAGGTGGCCGGATCGCCGGCGGTGCCGGTCAATCCCTCCCTTTGGGAAACCCCGGGCAGGTCCGCGGCCTGGGGGGCGGGCGCCGTGGCGCAGGCCGACAGCCCCAGGGACCCGAGGAGCAACAGTAGGAAAAACTTGAGCATCCCAAACCTCTCGCCGATTTGGCCGTCACGCCCGGCTTTATGGATTCTCCTGCAATCGCCTCAAATCCGCCAGGGGGAAATAATGCCGCAGCACTTCCTCCACGCCCTTGCCTTGGCGCACCAACCCCAAGGCGCCCACTTGGCACAATCCCACCCCATGGCCCCAGCCGCCGCCGTAGATGACGAAGGCTTCCGGCCAGCCTTGGGGGTTCAACTGGGTTTCCACCCAGATCAGGTTGCTGCGGATGCCCCCCAGGAAACTGCGGATCACGTCGCCCTTCAAGGTCTCGCTTCCCCGGTCCCCTTCCACCAACAAATGATCCGCCCATCCGGCCTTGGAGCGGTGCTCCACCACCAGCCGCCGAAGCCTGCCCAATTGGGGGGCCTTGGCCTCCAGGTCCGAGGCCTTCACCACCACCACCCAGCGGAAATTCTGGTAACCCCTCAGGTCGGGCAGGTGGCAATAGGCGTCCCGGCCCTCGTGGATCCAGGTTTCCAGCGAGTAAGGCGAAAGGGGAAAATCCATGTCGGGGTTTTCCCCCGGGGCGTCGTCCCGCACGCCCACCACCCCGGTGTCCACGCCCCAGGCTTCCTGGTAGTCCTGGGTATGGCCGCCGCACTGGGCCGAAAAGGCCACCGCCATGATCTTGCCCTTGTGTTCCAACACCTGCCCGGCGGTCTTGAGGATGGCCTCGTTGGTCCGGGGGTTCTCGGCCGCCAATCCCCCATAGACCTGGCAATGCACGCTATCACAGACGTCGAAGCCTTCGGCTTCGTGTCGGCCGAGCTTGGACAGGGCGTAAGTGCGCGCCACGATGGCCTGGACCTCCAGCGCCGGCAGGGGCCAGGCGGCGGACATTTCCGAGGGGATGACCCCGCCCAGGTATTGTTCCAGGCTGACCCGGTTGATCACCTGGAAACCCTGGCCGGCCTTGGGGTAAATCTCAAGGGCCCCCCGATAGGCCTTGTCCTGCTCCCGGGCGAAAAAATAACCCGGGTTGGAGACCAGCGCGTGCAGGGCCACGGGTTTCTGCTTGTCCACCGGGGTGAGCCAAAGCCGGTTGCTGAAGGTCACCCAGACTTGGTTGCCCTTGGATTCCACCCGCCAAACCTCGGCGCCCGTGGGGGACTTGGAGGCGGGATAATAATGGACGCGGTATTCCCGCCCGCCCGGCAAAAGGGTCACCGGGGTCCCGGCGGGCGTGGTGACGGCCAGGTCGCTCTGGCACTTGAGGCGCAGTTTTCCCAGGCCCCGGGCCAATCCCACCCGGAGGGTCACCGGCGAATCGGGCAAAAAGGTCTCGGCGGGCGGCGTAAAGGCGTCCCACTGGGCCAGGCGCTCTTGCCGGCGCGTTTTAGCCTCGTCCGGCACTTCCATCGCCACCTTGGCGTCCTCGGCCTTCAAGGCCTCGTCGTGGGGATCGATGGCCATGGCCTGGTCGTACTTGGCCAAGGCGTCCTTGAAGTCCCGCTTGCGGGCCAAAAGCCCCGCGATGCGCCGGTGGGCTTCCTTGAAACTGCCGTCCAACCTCACGGTCTGCCGGTAAGCCCAAAGCGCGGTGGCGTCGTCGCCCAGGCGGCGGGAGACCTCGGCCAATTGCCAAAAGCCCAGCGCGAAGGAAGGCTGGGCCTTCACGGTCTTGAGCAGCCACTGTTGGGCCTCGGAGCGCGCCGCTTGCCGGTCGGCGAAAGTTTTGAAGCGCCCCCACTGGGACTGGTATTGCTTCACCTGGGCCATGCCCCAAAGGATCTCGGGGTCGCCGGGCTTTTCGGCGTCGAGTTGAAGGTAGAGGGCCTGGGCGTCGGCCAGCTTGGCCAGCCGAAGCAGGGTCTTGGCCTCGTCCAACCGCAAGGCGAAGGAATCGAGCTTCGCCAGGCAGGTTTGGTAGGCCGCCAAGGCCGAGGCGTTGTCGCCCTGGGCCTGCCGGAGCGCCCCCAGTTCCAGCCAGGGCCCGGGCTTGGAGGGGTCCTGATCCACCGCCGCCTGCAGGGCGTCCTCCACCTTGGAAAATTGGCCCGCGTCGAAATCCGCGCCCAGGGACCTGGAGAAGTCGTCGGCCAGGAGGGGGCACCACCCCGCCCCCCAAAACAAAACCAGCGCGGCGGCGGGAAACCTCAGCGGGGAAAAGATCATGGTCGCTCGATCCTCAAGGGGCTGAAACAAGAAACCCCTTGGGCGGAGGACCGTCCAAGGGGCGGGGGCAAGGCGCGGGGCTTACTTGGAAACCAATTGCAGGCGCTTGGCCTTCAACACGGACTCATCCCGGCTGTGCCAATAGCCGGTGTTGTCGATGACTTCCAGGTTCGGGACATATTTCTTCTTCACGTAATCCAACAGCTTGACCAGGCGGATATGGTCTTCCGGGCCCGCGTTCTTCAAGGTGGTGCTCGTGTGCACCTGGTGCAGGACCTGGGTGGTCTTCTCGACCCCGACCCGCAAGGGGTTCTCGGTCATCACGGTCTCGTAATAAATGTGGGAGAGATACCCGTCCTTGTCGAAGGTCAGTTGCAGGGGGCTCAGGCCCTTGCCCAGCGTCACCCGGATGCCCTTCAAGCTCAGGCGCGGGGCCGCGGGATTTTCCGAGGGGGAGAAAACATGATCCACCTTCTCGAAGGTCCAGCCGCTGACTTGGGCGATCTCCTGGATCTCGTCCTTCAGCTCGCGGATGAGGTCGGGGCTTTGGATCTTGCCGAAATAATGCACCGTGGCGGACATGCTTTTCTCCTTTCTTAAAAGATGGGTCAAACCAAACTCAATTGTTTCTCGCCCACCGGGAAGGGCTTGAGGCGCTTGCCGGGTTTGAAACGCACTTGAAGGCTGGGGGGAAGCGCGATGGCCTTGCCCTCGCGCAAATCCCGGCCCACACGCCCTTCCACCCAGCGGGTCTTAAAGACCCCAAAATCACGGATTTCGATGGTTTCCCCCGCTAAGAGACCCTCTTCCAGGGCATGGAGGATGCGTTGGGTGACGACTTTAGCGTCGGGGGACTTGAGGCCGGTGGCCTTGGCGATTTCACGTACTATATCTTGTAGAACCACCTTCATGCCCACATTATACGGGTCTTTTCCACGGATTTCAACCGGCGGGGCCCGCCCTTAAAAACCCACCCAGCGGGGATCCTTAAAGGTTCGGTAACGGCCACGGCCATCCCCGAAAACTTGAAGCTCCACCGCCCCGTCCAGGGCCGTGGAAAAAACCTTCACCCCCGGATCGGCTTTTTCGTAAAGCGCCCGGGATTGGGGGTAATCCACGCCGTCGCTGAAAACCACGAAGCGGGGATGGAATCCCCGCGCGCAAAGCTCGGGCTCGCCGCTCAATCTGCCGTGATGGGGCGCCATCAGCCAATCCACCTTCGGGAAGGGCCGGTGGTTTTTCAAGAGCCGCTCAATCCCCTCTTTTTCCAAGTCGCCGGGCAAGAGCACCGAAATTCCCCCCGGGCCCGGCGGATACCCCAGCAACGACACCACCGAGCGGTTGTTGTCGGATGTCAAGCGGCCATCGGCCTTGGCCGGCGGATGGAGGATGAGGACCCGCACTGGCGCCATCTCGGCCAAGCCGTCCCCGTCCCGCAGGAACAAAAGCGGGTCACCCTTTTGCGCCAGCTCCCGGTGGAAGGCCCGGTAAATGCGGGTGGAAGCCTGGGCCCCGACGCCCTCATAAGCCCGGGTCAAGGGATAGGCGGAGGCCAAATTCACCAAGCCTCCCACATGGTCCTCGTCCGGATGGGTGTCGATCGCGGCGTCCACCCGCCCGACGCCCAGGAAGCGCAGGTAGGAAACCAAGGGCAGGTAGCGGTCGGGCCCCAGAGTTTCCTTGCCGCCGTCCACCACCAGCACCCCTCCCCCCGGGGAGCGCGCCACCACCGCGTTGCCGTGCCCCACGGCCAGGAAGGCCACCTGAAGCGACGGCACCCGGGCGAGGCGGTCCATCCCGGCCAAGGCCGCCGACAAACCCAGGAACAGCAGTCCGCCGACCTTCGCCACTTGTTGGGACCGCCGGTAAAAAAGGTCCCGGGCCTTCCATTTTTCCGAGGGGGCCTCGGGTTGGGGCCTGGGCCAAAAGGCCCAGAAGGCGAAAAGCAACCAAGCGTGGAAAAGGAGCATCCAGCCGGGGGCCGGGGGGGCGATGAAAATTTCCGCCAAAGGCCAATGGGCGATCCACTGGGCCAGCAGCATCATGAGGTGCAGGGCCGGGAAAACCCCCGCGGCCAAGAGCTGTCCCCCAAAAGGATGGATCAGCGACGCCACCAGGGCCGCAAGCCCCCCGGCCACCGAGAAGAGCACCAAGGGCACCAGGGCCAGGTTGGCCGGCAAGGAATAAACCGCCAGCAGGTTGAAATAGGCCAGCAGGAGCGCCCAAACCGAGACCTGGGCCGCCAGGGTGGCCGCCGCGATGCCCCCCAAGGTTTTTCCCAAGAAGGAAAACTTGCCCAGGAGCCAGGGCGCCAAGACCATCAAGCCCGCCGTGGCCAGGAAGGAAATTTGGAACGAGAGGTCCGCCAACGCGAAGGGGTTCGCCAAGACCAAAAGAAACGCGGTGGCCAAAAGGAGCCGGCCCGCCCAAACCCGCCGCTCGAAAAAAATCCCCACGAGGGCCAGGCCGGAAAAAAGCCCCGCCCGGAAGGCCGGCGGATGGGCGCCCGTCAGGAGCACAAAAAAGGCCAAACCGGCCAAGGCCAGCGCCGCCGCCCCCTTGCGGGGAAAGCCCAGGACCCGCAGCAGCAGCAACAACAGCCCCGCCACGAAAGCCGTAATGAGCCCGGCCACCGCCAGGATATGCACCGTGCCGGTCACGATGAAGGTCTCCACCAGGTCCTGGGGCAAGCCCACCCGCTCGCCCAAGAGGATGCCGGACATCAAGGCGCTTTCAGGGTATGGCCAAAGGGCGTCGACGCGGCCTTCCACCCGGTCCCGGAAGGCCGCGGCCCAGGCCAGGGGGAAAAAGCCATGATCGGTTTCCTCGGGAAGGCCCCGCCAAGCCCCCGACCGCGCCACCCCCGTCAGGGCCACGCCCTGGTTCTGGAGGAACCGGGCGTAGTCGAATTGCCCCGGGTTTTGCGCCCCCTCGGGCGGCCCGACCAGGCCTTGGAAGGTGACGGCCTCGCCATAACTCAGCAGGGGCTGGGGCCGGTCCGGGGAAAGTTTCAACACCAGGCGGGCCTTCACGGGCGGCAAGGGCTTGCCGTCCAAGGACAGCAGCCGGCAAACCGCCCGGACCTCGTAAACCGGCGGGGCGTAAAAGGAGCCCTGCCGCCCGTCGGCGTGGCTGCCCGGCTCCCGGGGGAAAAGCTTCTCGGGGGCCTCGGCCACCCAAACTTTGAAAAGTCCTTGGGTCGGATGGGGAAATAAATTTCGCTGTTGGTCAAAAAGGGCTTGCGCCTGGAAAAAGCGCAGCGCGACGGCCAGCAAAACCAAAAAGCCCAGCAGGATGGATTTCATGGGCCGATCCTCCCCGAAGGGGCGGTGGGAAAAATTATTTCAGGTAGGCCGGCAGGCCGTCCGGGAAATCCAGGACCCCGATGCCCCCCAGGTCCAGGAAGGTGGCGCCCTCGGCCTGCACCACCTCGATCTTCAGGTAATGGTCGCCCTTCGGGTAGCGGTCGGTCTTGAGGATGTACCAAAGCACCACATAAGGTTTGGGGCCCGACTCGGTGGCGTGGTTCCCATAGGTGGCCACCTTGAAGTCATAGGAGGCGGGTTTGCCGTAAAGGAACCGCACGTGGTCCAGGACCTTCTGCAAGTCCTTCGCGTCATGGACCTTGAACTTGAAGCCCTGGTCGAGCTTGGGATAAAGGGACTGGCCGTTGTTGTCGAAAAAGTCCAGGGCCACCTTGTCGGCGAAGGCCTTGGCCTGGTCCACGTTGATCTCGACCGGCGGGGGATGGTTGCAGCCCGCCAGGGCCAGCGCCATCCCCAGGCCCAGGACTTTTTTCAATCCGCGCAAAAGGACGCTCCCTATTCCTCGGTGGGCAGGTGCAGGTACATGCTCTGGAGCGCCAGGGTGCCGGGACCCGTGAAGCGGTTCCAGCAAAGCTGGCCCGCGCCGCCGAAAAGCCCGGTGGAGAGCCGCTGGAAGATGGTTTCCATCTTGACCGTGGGGTCCTTGTAGATCCAACCGCCGGGCTCGATGTCGATTTGTTCCCCGGCCTTCAGGTCCACCTCGAACACGTTGCCATAGCCGTGGAGCCAGAGGACCCCCTCGGTCCCCGACTCGCAGGCGAAACGGTCGATGAAGAAACCCGTGCCGCCCAACAGCATGTTGGCCACGCCCTTGACCCGGGTGAAGCCGTAGCTCACGTTGTCGGTGGCGGCCAGGAACTGGTGCTCGCGCACGTCCAGGGCCTCGCCTTTTTTCAGGTGCAGGGCGAAGACATGGCCCACGCCGTCCCGGCTGAAGGCGATGCGGCCCGGGCCCTTGGCCTCGGTCATGAGGATGGGCATGCCGGCCAGGACCCGCTTGAAGGCGCCCTTCAGGGACTTGATGCCGATGGACACCACCGGATCCTTCCAAAGCAGGATATGGTGCTCGAAATAAACCGGGGTGTCGCCCAGTTCCACGTGCAGGACCGGGACCAGTTCCCCCTCGATGTGGTAGGTCACCCCGCCGGCGGTCTCGTTTTGGCGGCTGGTATCGAGCAATTGGGGAACGGGCATGGCATCCTCCTCAAAGTGGATTATCGCCGGCTATTTTAACCCCATCCCGGGGGCTTGGGCGGTTAAAGGCGTGGAAATTAAGGGGCGTAGGACAGGGACAGGGTCAGCTGTTTGGCTTCCCTTTCGCGGGTCGAATAGGTGGCCATGACGGTCATCTGAAGGCTGTAAGTCCCGGCGGCCAGGCCCGGATCGGGGGTCCAGTCCAGCTCCTGGGCGCCTTCTTCCAGGTCCTGGCGGTCCCCCAGGTCCTTCACCACATTGCCTTGGGCGTCCTTGATTTGGGCGCTCACCAAGGCCCTCTCGGTGAGGAAAAAGGGGAAGCGGAACCCCTTGGCGGTCCTTTGGAAGGCCAGGTTCAAGGCGTCCGCGCCGATCCAGTAATAATCGGCGCTCTCGCGCTCGGAGACGAACATCTGGCCGAACTCGGTGTTGAGGCAGATGCCGCGGGGCTGGTCGAATTGGTAATCCCCCTGGCCCGGGCTTCCAAAGGTCACCAGGTACTCGAGGTTGCGGCCGAACTTGCGCAGGCACCCCGCCGCGGTGTCCGTGGCCACCAGGTTGCCGTAATAATCGAAGGCGCAGCCCCCCAATTGCATGGGCCCGTCCGGGAGTTGGTCCGAGGTGAATTGGGCCAGGGGGCTTCCCGCCAGAGTGAAAGTTTGGAGCCGGGCGCCCTGGCGGTCGATGACGGCCAAGCGGTTCCCGTAGGGGTCGGTCTTATAGAAGGACCACTCGGCCTTGGCGTCGATCACGCAGAGCGCGGTGGGGTGGTCCAGGCCCGGGATGGGCAATACCCGGATGACGCCCGAGGGGTTGCGCACCTTGATCTGGTTGTTCCCGGTGTCGGCGATGTAGAGGTTCCCCGGCGTGTCATAGGCCACGCCTTGGGGCGCGCGGAAAGACCCGGCGGCCACCTTGTCCCAACGCAGTTTGAGGCCGTCGTCCCGGAGCAACACGATCCGGTTGTTGCCCGTGTCCGCGACCGCCACGGCGCCGTTGGGATGGATGGCCACGCCCGTGGGATTTTGGAACTGGCCTTCGCCGCTTCCCGGGGTCCCGTATTTTTTGAGGTCCTTCAAACCCACGTTGTAAAAAATCTGGCCCGCCCCCGAATTGACCCCCAGCACGGTCACGATCACGTCGTTCAAGGGCGTCTGGGCGTCCCGGGTCTTGTTGAGCAGGGCGCAGGCCATGCCCTGGGGGTCGTCAAAGAGGGTTCCGGGCAGCATCAGGGACAAGAGGGTTTGGGTGCCGCGGTGCACGTTGAAAGGCATGAAGCCCTCGGCGGGGAACATGTAAGTGGAAGGCACCTGGGTGAGGATCTGGATTTCCGCGGCCGCCCGGCCGGCCAAAAGCCAAACCGCCGCCAGGGTCCAGGCCCAGGCTTGGCGCGCGCCCGGCTTTCGGGAAGAGTTCATGGTTTGCCTTTTTCCGGGGCGACCGCCAAATAGGGGGCCATCCGGGCGTATTTTTGGGGTCCCACTCCGGGGACTTCTTGAAGGCCGCTGACGGATTGGAAAGGCCCATGGGCCTTGCGGTATTGGACGATCTGATCGGCCGTCTTGGGCCCCACGCCCGGCACCCAACGCAAGGAATCCGCCGGCGCCCGATTCACGTCGAGGGGATGGGAAGCGTCGGGAAGCGGCCTGGACCGGGCCCCCCCGGAAGGCGGGACCGGCAAGGCCACCCGGCTTTGGGCCGGCCTAAAAGCCCAGTCGCTTAAGCTTTGGCCCCGCCATTGCCCCAAGCCCAAGGTGGCCGCGCCGAGGACCAAAAGCACCCCCAGGAATCCCAGGACCTTTTTTTCCAGCGAGGTCAATGGAAAGGCCGTTAAAAGGGTCTTTTTGAAGGGGGTTCCATGCATGGTGGGCCTATTATATGGGGAAAGGGGCCCGAGCGACACTCCCGGGGGGTTTTCAACGTCTTTAAGCCAGGCTACATTAAGGGAATGGACCCCGTGATCGAAGACCGACTATTGGTGGAACAAATCCTCGCCGGCGACCAGGAAGTTTACGCGGTCTTGGTCCAGCGCTACCAGCGCAAGGTTCGGGGCTATTGCCAATCCATGCTGGGCGACCCCACCCAGGCCGACGACGCGGCCCAGGAAGCCTTCGTGAAGGCCTTTCGGTCCCTGTCCAAATTCCGGGGGGACTCGGCTTTTTCCACCTGGCTCTACCGCATCACCACCAACCATTGCCTGGATCTTTTGCGCAAACGCAAGCGCCGCCCGACGGTATCTTGGGACGCGCTCATGGAACAGGAAAGCGGGTTCCTGCAGCGCTTGGCCTCCACCGAGGCGGACGCCGAAAGCTCGCTGGAAAACCGGGACCTGGCCCAAAAGATCCTTTCCACCCTGCCGGACGACTACCGCACCCTTTTGACCCTGCGGGAAGCCGAGGGGCTCTCTTACGAGGAACTGGGCAAGGTCCTGCATTGCTCGGTGGACGCGGTTAAAAGCCGGTTGTCGCGGGCCCGCAAGGCCATGCAGGAGCGGGTCAGACACTTCCAGGCGCTACCCGGCGTCCAAACCCTAGAAGAAAGGTTGAAAGGTTTATGAACCATTCCAAGATCGCCGAAAAGCTCTCGGCTTATCACGACCAAAGGCTGACCCAGCCCGAGCGCTGGGAAGTGGAAAGCCATTTGGAGGATTGCCCCTCCTGCCGGCAGACCCTGCGCCACTGGAAGGCCGCCGCGGGCTTCCTTTTCGCCAAGCCCCGCTTCTCCGAATGGAACGAGGACCTCTTCACCCAAAAGGTCATGGCCCGTTTGGACGAAAAACCCCTGGGCCTCTTCAACTGGAAGCCCCTCCTTCAATGGTCCCTGCCCCTGACGGGTTCGCTGGTGGCCGCCGCCTGGGTCTGGGGCGCCGTCATCCCCAACCTGCCGGGCCTGGCCTCGGACAACTCGCTGATCGGCGGCTATGGAACCCGCGCGGCCCGCAGCGCCCCCGCGACCCGGGTGGCTTCCAGCGCCTCCTCGGCCTCGGTGGTGGCGCCCGCGGCCTTTGATTCGGTTTCGGGAGACTACACAGTCTCCTTCATCAGCTACGACGGAGGCCAGTGACATGGGCGCTTGGATCAAGACCTTCCTGACCGCGGTGGTGGCCTTCCTCTTGGGCTCCGCCCTCACCGTGCTTTACATCAACCACTGCATGAACCGCCTTTGGATGAACAGCGGCGACCACCACCATGTGCTGGACCGGCTTGCCTGCGTGTTGAACCTCACCGCCGACCAAAAGACCAAAGTGGAGGCCATCCTCAAGAGCGAGGACCTGGAGGTCAACAAGCTGCGTTCCGCGGACCGCCGGGAGTTTGACGCCATCCGGGACAAGATCGACGCCAAGATCCGCCCCCTGCTCACGCCCGAGCAGATCAAGAAATTGGACGACATGCGGGAGCACCGCGACCATCCCCAAAGGCCCCGCGGATTCCTGGGTTCCTTCTGGTTTCTTTTCCACCCCATACCGCCCGCGCCCGGGGGCGCCTGCCCGGCCCCCGTTTCGGCGAAGTAAACTTGAGGTTTTTCCCCTCCGGGGGCAGTCTGGCAATTTGATTCAACCGCATGGTAGGTTTATGCCCTTATGAAAGTCTTGGACCCGCAAAAACACCAGCAGCAAATGCTGCGCATCCTTCAGGAAGCCCGGCGCCTTTTTTCGCAAAAGGGCGTGAAGGAAACCAGCATGTCGCTGATCGCCCGGGCCTGCCGCCTCACCAAGGCCACGCTCTACCACTACTTCCCCAGCAAGGAAGCGATCCTGCACGGGATCTTCGAGCTGCGTTGGGAACAGGACGAGCGGCTCATCCAGGCCCTGCGCGGCGCCCAAAGCCTGGAAGAATGCCTCTACTTGACCGCCAAGGGCTTCTTGGAGCAGATGAAGCGCGAGGAGAACGTGGAGTTCACCAAGATCCTGCTCTCGGAAAGTTTGAAGAACAACTACTTGAAGAAGATCTACATGGGCAACATCCAGGATCGGGTGGACCAGAACATCAAGCAGGTGCTGGGCCCCTTCCTGGGCGGGCGCCTCACGCCCAACGCCATGAAGCTGGTGGCCTTCCAATTCGTGGGGGCCATCATGAACTACACCATGGACGAGAAAATTTTGGGCGGCTGCATGCAGTTCGAGGGCGGGGACGAGGAATATATCCGCTCGCTCTCCCGGGTCTTCGCCCAAGGCCTGGAAAAAATCTGAACCCAACCGAAAGGGACTTCGCCTTGAAAAACCTTCCCCTCCTGAAAATCCTGATCCTGGCCCTCGGGCTGGGGATTTTATCGGGCTGCGCCCATTACCACTTGGAGGCGGGCGCCGGCCAGGACCAAGTCAAGGACCCCCTCCCGGCGGCCAGCGGCGTTTCCACGGCCCAGGCCCAGGCCGCGGGCCAAAAGACCCTCCTCAACCTTTGGGATGTCTATGCCCTGGCCGTGGCCCGCACCGAATCCCTGGCGGTCACCGCCGAGAACCTGGAACAAGCCGAGGCCCAGCAGCAACAAGCCCTGGGCGCCTGGCTTCCCCAAGTGGGGTTGGTGGGCCAGAAAAACTGGGTCTCGGGCGCCTACGCCCAATCCGGCGCCGGCACGGTCGGCTCGAACGCCGGCGGTTCCCTCGCCTTGAGCGGCAGTGAGACCCTTTTGTCGGGCCTGGACCAAGTGGCGGCCCTCCAGGGCGCCTCGGCCAACATCGAAGCCCAGCGCCTGGCGATCCGCGACGCCTCCAGCCGGTTGCTCTTAAGCGTGGCCCAATCCTTTTACGCGGTGCTGCAGTCGCAGGACGCCCTGGCCACCGACCAGCAGTCCCGGGACTTGACGGCCAAGATCCTGGACGTGCAGAAAAAATGGGTGGTGATCGGCCGGGCCCAGAAAAGCGACATGCTCAACACCACGGCCCAATTGGCGCAGCTGGACGCCGCGCTCCAAGCCGA
>Ga0335069_10011291_pt1 | contig 12619 bp, 10 predicted proteins | sample Lox_Sample_11_FD_206714 | JGI IMG/M metagenome (GOLD analysis project Ga0335069, IMG submission 206714) | Soil microbial communities from Loxahatchee National Wildlife Refuge, Florida, United States - Lox_Sample_1.1 | ecosystem: Environmental > Terrestrial > Soil > Wetlands | place: USA... | reverse complement strand
CTAGATGAAGATCGTCGCCGTCACCGGGGGTGGACAGGGCATCGGGCGCGCCGTCGCCTGTCACTTCGCCAAGCTCGGCTATGCCGTCTCAATTTGCGACATCGACGCCGAAGCCGGACGCGATACCGCCGCCGCGATGAAGAAGATGGGTGCGACCAACGTGTTCGTGCGCACCGACGTCTCAAAGCCGGATCAGGTCGCGAAGTGGGTCCGCCGCACCGTGGACGAGATCGGGCCGCCCGACGTCCTCGTCAACAATGCCGGAATCATGATCCGCAAGGACGTGCTGAAACTGACGCCGGCGGAATTCAACCGAGTCATCGCCGTCGATCTCGGCGGCACGTTCCTGTGCTCACAGGCTGCGGCACGGGAGATGGCGCGACGCGGGCAAGGCGGGGCGATCATCAATCTCGCCTCCACGCGCGCATACATGTCGGAGCCGGATACCGAGGGCTACACCGCCTCCAAGGGCGCCATCGTGGCGTTGACGCACGGGCTCGCAATCAGCCTCGCCCCGTATCGCATCCGCGTGAATTGCATCAGCCCGGGGTGGATCGAAGTGGGCGGCTGGAAGAAGTCATCGCAGGCAGCCAAGCCGCATCACTCGAAGGCCGATCGCGAGCAGCATCCCGTGGGCCGCGTGGGCACACCGCGGGACGTAGCCGAAGCCTGCGAATTCCTCGCCGAGCGCGCCGGGTTCATGACCGGCCAGAACATCACCATCGACGGCGGAATGACCAAGAAGATGATTTATGCAGGCGATTGAGGCGCTTGACGCGCGATATGCGGTACTCCTTATGCGACAATTTTGCAGGCCAAAACTGCGGAAGTTCATTTTCATCGCAGGGCCTCGGAACGTAGTTTGGCTACATTCCAAACAGCGGGGGGACAGCAAGCGCCGGCCTTCCGGCGGGGAGTTATGTTGTGCATCAGCAAGTCGGTCGTCAGTCAGCCAGTTTCATAAACGAATCAGCCATTTACGCCGCCCTGGAAGAGGGCAAGCAGCGCGCCTCGCGCGACGAAGCGGAGGCCATCATCAAGAAGGCCGCGCTGGCCGACGGACTCACGCTCGAAGAAGTCGCGGTCCTGCTGAACGTCCACGATCCCGAGCTTGTGCAGGAGATCTACAAGACCGCCAAACAGATCAAGCTTTCCATCTACGGAAAGCGGCTCGTGCTGTTCGCTCCGCTCTATGTCAGTGACTACTGCATCAACAACTGCGTCTACTGCGGTTACGGCGCCGGGCACAAATTCGCGCGCCGCAAGCTGACCATGGACGAAGTCAAGAAAGAGACGCTGGCGCTCATCGAGATGGGCCACAAGCGCATCGCCATGGAAGCCGGCGAGGATCCGGACAATTGCCCGATTGAATACGTCCTGGATGCGATCGGCGCCGTCTATTCGGTGCATCACAAGAACGTCAACATCCGTCGCATCAACATCAACATCGCGGCGACGACGGTCGAGAACTACAAGCGCCTGAAGGACGCCGAGATCGGCACCTACATCCTGTTCCAGGAGACCTATCACCGCGAAACCTACGCGAAGATGCATCCGCGCGGGCCCAAGAGCGACTACGACTATCACACCACGGCGTTCGACCGCGCCATGCAGGGCGGCATCGACGACGTGGGCGCCGGCGTCCTGTTCGGGCTATACGACCACAAGTTCGAGCTGCTCGGCCTTTTGCAGACCGCACAGCACCTGGAAGCCGAGTTCGGCTGCGGGCCGCACACCATCTCGGTGCCGCGCATCCGCCCCGCCGGCGGCATCAACCTGTCGAGCTTCCCTCACATCGTCTCGGACGACGAATTCAAGAAGCTGATCGCCATCATCCGCATGGCCGTACCCTATACCGGAATGATCATCACGACACGCGAGGAAGCCAATTTCCGCAACGAATGCCTGGAGCTCGGCATCTCGCAGCTTTCCGGCGGCTCGTGCACCGGCGTGGGCGGCTATTGCGAAGAGAACGCCAACGGCGTCAAGCAGCCGACGCAGTTCCAGGTCAACGACGAGCGCCCGCTCGACCAGGTGATGTTCGACATCGCCGAGGCGGGCCACCTGCCCTCGTTCTGCACCGCCTGCTATCGCAACGGACGCACCGGCGACCGCTTCATGGCGATGGCCAAGATCGGCGAAATCCAGAACCTCTGCCAGCCCAACGCGATCCTGACCTTCAAGGAATACCTCGTCGACTTCGCCTCGCCCGACACCAGGGAACTGGGCGAAAAGATCATCGCCGAGCACCTGAAGCAGATTCCCAATCCCAAGCTGCGCCGCAAGACCGAGGAGCAGCTTGCCAAGATCGAAGCGGGCAAGCGGGATTTCTATTTCTAGGCCAGCGGGAGCGCGGCCGCTTCACGCCGCCTTCGGCGGCGACGCGACGGCTATGCACAAACCGCCGAAGAGCAGCGTGAGAACGACGACTCCAACGGCGACCCAGAAACTCTGCCGCGCCTGGCTGACCATGGCGGTGTATGCGTCGCGGCGTTTGATGCGTTCGTCCGTGAGGATTTTCCACAGACGACCGCGAATCGTGCGGTTCAGAAACGCGGACGACTTTGTTGCCGATATATCGGACAGCGCAGCGCGATGTTCCGGCTGCGCGAGATATGCGTCCAGCGCCTCGCGTTTCTTGACGAGAGATACGATCGCTTCATACCTTTGGAACTGTATCGGATCGCCACCAATAGAGCGTGACAGCTTGCGCATCGCGTCTTGAAGCTGTCCCTGGCTGCGTGCAAAGACCTTCAGGAAGATCGGATTGCCGGTCAGCGCATAGCCCTTCAACGCACCGTCATTGCTCAAGAGCCGCGACTCGATCGTCGTAATCTCGAGGAATGTGTCGGTAGTGACCTCGGTTTGCTGTTGACTGTTCTGCAGATTGGAGAGCGTGACGCTCATCAAGATCAGCGCCGCGATCATCAATACGGACGTCACCGCCAGGAGTTGCAGCCCGAGCGAATGCAATACGCCGGTCCGGGAAAACATCTGCAACTGGGCTCTGAGTGATATTGCGGCCTGCATGCCGTCCGCTCGTACCAAAATGGGCTTCGCACCATAGTCAACGATGCCTAACAAAGGGTGATCCGGCCGCCGGGGCGCCGCGAGTATGCGGCCTGATTGCACGCTGGCACAAAATGCCCGCATAAGTTGCGTCAGCGTCAGAGGTTGCCGCACGTATCAGTGCGTGCGTTCAAGTCTTACGAGCACGGCATCGTTGGTGCGCATCGCGATCAGGCGGGTGAAGTCGCCGTCCGCGCCGACCTGCACGGCGGCGTCCGTCTCGGGCGCGTCGCCCGAGAGTTGCTTCAGTGCATCGATCTCCATCGGCGTGAGGTCTTTCGGCAGGCCCCACTCGATGGCCTGCGAATAGACGTCGTTCGACTTGAAGCCGACCCGGTGGACGGTGAGCCGGTAGTTGCCCGGCGCAAGCGAAGCCACCGTCAGATCGACCGGCGAGATCGGTTCGGAAGGGTGGAGCTTGCGGAAATACGGCCGGTCGCTCTCCGTCTCATCGGGGATGGTGTAGTCCCAGATCAGTCCTGCAAAGCCGTCGCCGTCGCGGGTCAGCCAGGATTCAGCATCGCCGTTCGAGAGAACCTGCGGCCCCAGTTCGTTCAGGTACTTGTAGGCGAAGAACGCGGGCTTGCGGATGCCTTCGCGATTCAACAGGCCGAAGCCGCCGTGGAACGACGAGGGCGGCGGACCCGCCTCTTCGAACAAATCGGTATAGGTCCAATAGCTCATCGACTGAACCTGGCCCTCGGTCTTCTTCAGCTTCTCCAAGATGAACGGTGCACTGAGATAGGCGTCGTGGATGGGATCACGCGGGTTGTAGCTCGTGCTCCATTCCGTGAAATAGAGCGGCAGGCCCGGCATTGACGAGGCCGAAATCTGGCGGCGCACCCTCAGCACGTCACCTGCCACGGACGACCAATAAGCATCGAGTTTGTTGTCGCCCTCGCCGTTCTCGTCGAGGAACCCGCCGTGAACGCCGTAGGTGTGCGAGGTGACAAAATCAACCGGCAGGTTCGCGGTATTTGCATGCGCGATGAATTCCGGCACCCACGCCGCTCCTGCGGTCGCCGGTCCGCCCACAGCGAGGCCGGGGTCGACGGCTTTGATGGCGCGCACTGTCGTATCGTAGAGGCGGAAATAGGTTTCTTGATCGCCGCCGGTCCAAAAGCCCTCGAGATTGGGCTCGTTCCAGACCTCGAAGCGCCAGCTTCGCACTTCGGACCGGCCGAAGCGCGCTTCGAGGTTGCGGGCGAAGGCGGTGATGAAATCTGACCACTTGTCCCAGTCCTTGGGGGGCGAGCCGTTGGCCTTCCAGTTGAAGATGGTCTTGGAGCCGCTGGCCAGATCCTGGGGCATGAAGCTGATCTCGACGAACGGCTTCATGCCGGTCTTCAGGATCGCGTCGTAGACGGCATCGATCTTGTCAAAATTGTAGACCGGCCGGCCGCCCACTTCGCGATAGGCGTCCATGTCGTCCAGGAAGATGCCGTGGAAGCGGATGTACTTGAAGCCGATCTCGTCGTGCACGAGGCGGAGCTGAGCCTGGTTCTCGCTGCGCAGCAGCAGACTGGCATGTCCCGCGCCGACGCAATCCTGCCAGGACATGTCGCGCGCGCCAAGAACCGAGGCCATGTCGGCCGTAATCGGGCGGGCGGACGGCTGGGCAGCCAACGACGCGACACAGAAGATCAACCAAGCTACGGCACGGAACAAGGAACATCGGCAGCGGGCCACGAGCGTCTCTCCGCAATTGCCACGGCTGTATTAGCCCGGCAAAAGATGGCTGGAAACCAACACGATAGCGCACCCCGGCTCAAGGCGCGTCGAATCGGACCGAAGAGCGATTCGGCGGTTTAGGCCCGGGCTTCCTCCAGCTTGGCCTCGACGCTTTCGATGGTCTTCTTCTGCCGCAGCGGGCGCTGGGGCCGGCGCAGAAAGCTGATGATCATCAGCACCAGCGTGAAGCCGAGCACCGTGCGGAACGCGAAGATGAAGTGCGTGAAGAACGTGAACTTCGGGTTGTTCGTCACGGACGAGAATTGCACGCCGTAGATTTGCGGCGCGTTGAGCGCAACCGCGGCGACAACCTGATCCGCCGTGAATTCGGCGATTTCCCTGCCCCTGACGTCCGCGTTGCCGATCTTGAGCCTCTCGCTTGCGGAGCGATCCGCCGCCGCCGCCGTCTTGTTGGCTGCCGACAGATCAAGAACCATCTGCAGGAGCGGCGTACCGCTCTTCATGAACATGTGCCCGTCGGGAATCGCACGGGCGAAAACGTAGGTGACCGAGAAGAAGGCGAAGACCAGGAACACCGCCCCGGCGAACAGGATCGCGCGGCCGACCATGACCTGATAGTGGGTGTTAACCGCTTCCTCGCGCAGAGAAACGAAGATCGCTTCCTTGGCATCGTCCGAGACGCCGCCGCGGTCGACCAGATGCCGCGTCAGCCTCCGCTCGTCGACGGGCGCGCCTTCGAGCATTGCCGGAAGCATGACGGCAATGCCGGCGACGAACACGGTCAGCGCATCGACCAGGAGCACAAGGGCGAAGAACACCCAGTAACCGGATGAATTGACCCCGGCCTCGAACTTGCCGGGCAAGACATGGGCGAGCCACGGATGCGCGCTCGTCATGCTGGTGACGAGCATCAGGATCATCACCAGGTTGATGACGACGAAGAACAGCAACAGCCTTATGCCGGTGAAGCGCTTTGGCATTCTGCCACCCCCCAATTACCCTGACTGATCATACACGAAAGCCGGCCCGGACGCACAGTTGGGGCAAGCGGGCCGTTTTGGGCATTTTCCGCAAATGACGCAGCGGATTGCCCCGATCCGCGACTTGGACCGCCGGGTTGTTTTCGTGGTAGCACGCGGGAACAAAGCACCGCCCCGCATGGTCGATACGTCCATCTTCATCAAGGTAACGACACAGCTCATGGCGCCGCCCCTGGTGCCGGAGATAAGACTGCATCTGGCGACCGAAATCGTGCCGCTGTGGCGGAAGACCGAAGAAGAACTCGAAAAGGAAGGCGTCCCGCCGCCGTACTGGGCCTTTGCTTGGGCGGGCGGGCAAGCGCTGGCGCGCTACCTCCTCGATCACGGCGCCGAAGCAGGCTCGACGCTCGACTTCGGATCGGGATCGGGCCTCGTCGCCATCGCCGCCGCGAAAGCGGGCGCGGCCGATGTGCTGGCAGCAGACATCGATCCCTTTGCCGCGGCCGCCATCGCCCTCAATGCCCGGGAAAACGGCATCAGCTTGGATATCACCACCGACGACGTGATCGGACGCGAGGGAGGCTGGGACGTCATCCTGGTCGGCGACATGTGCTACGAACGTCCGCTCGCCGACAGTCTGCTCGCCTGGCTCGATAAATGCGCGCGGGCGGGCGCGACAATCCTGATGGGCGATCCCGGCCGGACATATTTCCCCAAGGCGGGGGTCGAGATGCTCGCCACCTACCGCGTGCAGACGACGCGCGAACTGGAGGATCGCGAAATCCGAGAGACCAGCGTTTACCGCTACCGGGGCGCTTGACTCGGCAGCACGGCCGGAATCAAAATGGAACAAAAAGGGAACGTGCCTATGCCCATCGACGGGACGCTGGACTATATCGAGCTGCCGGGTTCGGACATTCCTGCAACCAAGAAGTTCTACCACGACGTGTTCGGCTGGGACTTCACCGACTACGGCCCCGAATACGTCGCGTTCCAGGCTGCGGGACGGGACGGCGGCTTCAACGCAACGCGAAACGTCGTCGCGAGCGGAGGGCCGCTGGTTGTCCTCTACGCCAACAACCTCGATGCAATGGAAGCGAAGGTGAAGGCGGCAGGCGGCGAAATCATCGGCCGTGTATGTTTCGAAGGCGGCCGCCGTTTCCATTTCCGCGACCCCAACGGGAACGAACTCGCGGTGTGGACCAAGGTCTGACGAAAGCGGTGCGCGCCTATTGCGGCAGCTCCAGCGGCGGCGGCTCGTGTCCGTGCACCTCGACTCCTTTCCGCAGCTTCGAGTGACGGTAGCCATAGACGATGTAGACCAGCGCGCCGACGACGGCGTAGGCGATCAGGATGTAGAGCGCGATCGGGTCCTTGGGTGCGTTGAAGCCGTGCATTCCCGCCTGCGTCGGGCTGAACGAACTGAACAGCAAGCCGATGAGGTCCTTGCCCATCGCCGCGCCGGTGATGTCGAGCAGGATCGGCCCCATCATCAGCACGAGGCAGAAGAAGGCACCGAGGATCGGCGTCCACGGATAGAACGGCACCTTGAAGGGCCGGTGCAGCCCGGGCTCGGTCCGGCGCAGGTAGATCACGCTGATGCAGACGATGGTGAAGGCGAGCGCGGTGCCGAGGCTGACGAGGTTGCCCATGACGTCGAGCGGCAGGACGGCGGCTGCCCCGGCAATGATCGAACCCAACAGGATCGTGCCGGCCGCCGGCGTTCGGAACGTTTTGTTCACCCGGCTGAAAATGCGCGCGATCAGGCCGTCCTTTGCCATTTGATAGAACACGCGCGTCTGCGCGTAACACAATACCAGCATCACCGAGGTGAGCCCGGTAAACGCGCCGATCTTGATGACGAAGGCGAACAGATTGAGTTGGTGGTTCACCGTGAGCGGCCAGTTGACCAGGGCCCAAGGCGGGTTCATGCGGTCGACCGCAACCGCAATCGGATCGGGAACGTTCAGGGTCCGGAACGGCACCACGCCCGTCAAGATCGCGGAAACGGCCATGTAGATGACGGTGCAGATGACGAGCGACCCCAGGATGCCGATCGGCAGGTCCCTCTGCGGGTTCTTGGCCTCGCCTGCTGCCGTCGAAACCGCCTCGAAGCCGATGTAGGCGAAAAAGACGTAGGAAGCGGCGCGCAGGATGCCCTGCCACCCGTAGTGGAAGCTGCCCTCGTTCGCCGGCACAAACGGATGCCAGTTGGCGGGATTGAGGTAGGCATAGCCGATGGCGATGAAGGCGAGGAGCACGCTGACCTTCATCACAACGATCACGTTGTTCACCCGGGCGGATTCGCGCACGCCGATGACCAGCAGCGCCGTGATGCAGAGGATGCCGAACGCGCCCACAAGATTGACGGCTCCCGTCGTCTGCAAGGCGCCGTGCGCCGCAGGGTTGTTCGGGTCCGGCACGATGTACTGCATCGTCGAGTGCGATACGGCGTCCGGTATGAAAATGCCGAAATCGTGCGCGAGGCTCACCACGTAGCCCGTCCAGCCGGCCGCCACGGTGGAGGCGGCGATGCCGTATTCCAGGAGCAGCAGCCAGCCCATCGTCCAGGCGAACACCTCGCCCAACGTGACGTAGGAATAGGAATAGGCCGAGCCTGAAACCGGCATGGTCGAGGCCAACTCCGCGTAGCAGAGGCCTGCAAAGGCGCAGGCGAGACCCGAAATGACGAAGGCCACCACCACGCTTGGGCCCGCCATCGTGGCCGCCGCATGGCCGGTCAGGACGAATATGCCCGCGCCGATGATGCAGCCGATGCCCAGGGTGACGAGATTGAACGGCCCTAGCGTCCGCTTCAGTTCGCTTTTCTTGAAGTCGTCTTGTACATGCGACACAGGCTTGCGTACGAAAATGCCTGCCATATTCTGCTCCTCAGAATCCGCCCGACCGGACGTATCAAGCCTAGAGGCGGTCCTGCTCCGCGGCAAGCGTTGGGAATGGCGGCAATTTTGCGTATGGCCTGAACTTTGATCCCGACCTGTTATGCAGACAGCCGTAAGGTGTCGTTCGATGCGCGAGGCCGCCGTCGCGCCGCGCGGACACACCTGGCGGGATACCTTGCGAACGCCCCGCGCCAAAGGGACCTGAAGAATGGCTGAGCCCAGCGAGCCGGTCGACCTTTCCCAGCCCGAGCCCGTTGTGGCCGAGGCGCGTCAATTGAGGCGCGCGCTGGGCCCCACCAGCCTGATCATGATCGGCATCGGCTCGATCATCGGCGCGGGCATCTTCGTCTATGCCGGAAAGGCGGCGGCAGTGAACGCGGGACCGGCTGTCCTCATCTCCTTCGGAATCGCCGCCGTCGGCTGCCTGTTCTCGGGGTTATGCTACGCCGAATTCGCCTCGATGATTCCCGAATCCGGCTCCAGCTACACCTACGCCTATGCCACGATGGGCCGCTTCATGGCTTGGTTCATCGGCTGGAACATGGTGCTGGAATACGGCGTTTCGGCTTCGGGCGTGGCGGCGGGCTGGTCGGGGTACTTTCTCAGCTTCATGCAGCACATGGGCTACACCTTCCCGGCCGAATGGGCCAACGCGCCCATCGCGGGCCACGGCATCGGCGACCTGCATTTCACCAACGCGTACGTGAACCTGCCCGCGGTTGTCCTGATCGCGGCGCTGACTGCCCTGCTCCTGGTGGGCGTGCGAGAGTCCGCGCGGTTCAACAATGCGATGGTGCTGCTCAAGGTCGGCATCGTGCTGGTGGTGATTCTGTTCGGCCTGCCGTTCGTGACGCGCGCGCATTTCACGCCTTTCATCCCGCCCAATACCGGCGAGTACGGGCATTTCGGCTGGTCGGGGATTCTGGCCGGCGCGGCCATTGCGTTCTTCGCCTTCATCGGCTTCGAGGCCGTCTCGGTGGCGGCACAGGAATGCAAGAACGCGCGCCGCGACCTTCCCATCGGCATACTGGGTTCGCTCGCCATCTGCACCGCCCTCTACGTGCTGATCGCCGTCGTGCTGATCGGCATCGCCGACTGGCGCAGCCTCGACGTGCCCGATCCGGTTTCCTTCGCGGTCTCGAAACAGCCCAAACTCGCCTGGCTGGTGCAATGGGTGAACATCGCGGCGATGGCCGGTCTCGGCACGGTGGTGTTCACCTCGCTCTATGCCCAGACGCGCGTGTTCTATTCCATGGCGCGTGACGGATTCCTGCCGCCTGCCTTCTCGGCGGTGCACCGGCGCTTCCACACGCCGCACCGCGGCACCGTCATCATCGGTGTCGCGGCGGCGCTTCTGGCGGCGCTGTTTCCGTTCGACGTGCTGGCGGACCTGGTCTCGATCGGAACGCTTCTCGCTTTTGTCGCGGTGTGCGCGGGCATCATGATCCTGCGTGTCACGGCACCCCGAGCCGTGCGCAAGTTCAGGACACCCTGGGTCTGGTTCACCGCGCCGGCGGGCATCCTCGTTTGCGGGGTGATGATGTATTCGTTGTCCGACGGCACCAAGTGGCGCCTCGTCGTCTGGACTGCCATTGGTCTTGTCATCTATCTGGCCTACGGTCTGCACCACGCCGCTCCTTCCAAGTGGAAAGTCACCAATCCCGACTAGAGGCACAATGCGATGAGCTACCGCTCGCTGCGCGCATTCATCGCCAAGCTCGAAGCCGAAGGCGAACTGGCCCGCGTCACCGAGCCGGTTTCGACCGTGCTCGAGGCGACCGAAATCCAGACACGGCTGATCGCCCAAGCCGGCCCCGTGGTGATCTTCGAAAAGCCCGTCAAGGCCGACGGCACGCCTTCCGACATGCCGATGCTGGTCAACCTGTTCGGCACCGTGAAGCGCGTCGCCATGGGGGTCACGATCGGCGGCAAGGAGCGCACCACGGCCGCCGAGCTGCGCCAGGTGGGCGAACTGCTCGCCACCCTGCGCCAGCCCGAACCCCCGCGCAGCGTCGCCGAGGCGTTCGAGATGCTGCCGCTTGCCAAGACGGCGATGGCGATGCGCCCGAAGGCGGCGTCGAATCCGCCTTGCCAGGAAGTGGTGCTGCGTGGGGCCGAGATAGACCTCGCCCGGCTGCCGATCCAGACCTGCTGGCCCGGCGAGCCGGCGCCGCTGATCACCTGGCCGCTGGTCGTCACCAAAGGTCCGGGCGGCGTTCGCGAGGACGATTACAACCTCGGCATCTACCGCATGCAGGTGCTGAGCAAGAACCAGACCATCATGCGCTGGCTGCGCCATCGCGGCGGCGCGCAGCATCACGCCCGCTGGGGCAAGCAGCACAAGGAGCCCCTGCCCGCCGCGGTCGTGCTGGGCGCCGATCCCGGTATCATCCTCGCCGCCGTGACGCCCATTCCGGAAACGCTGTCGGAATACCAGTTCGCGGGGCTGCTGCGCGGCGACCGCGTGGAACTCGCCGATTGCATCAGCCAGCCGCTGAAGGTGCCGTCCGAAGCCGAGATCGTGCTCGAAGGCGAAGTCTCGCTCACCGACTATCGCGAAGAAGGCCCCTACGGCGACCACACTGGCTATTACAATTCCGTCGAGCAGTTCCCGGTCTTCACCGTCACCGCGATGACGATGCGGCGCGATCCGATCTATCTCTCTACCTACACCGGCCGCCCGCCCGACGAACCCTCGATCCTCGGCGAAGCACTGAACGAAGTCTTCGTGCCGTTGATCCGCCAGCAGTTCCCGGAAATCGTCGATTTCTGGCTGCCGCCGGAAGGCTGCAGCTACCGCATCGCGGTCGTCAGCATGCGGAAGGCCTATCCCGGCCACGCCAAGCGCGTGATGTTCGGTGTGTGGTCGTACCTGCGCCAGTTCATGTACACCAAGTGGGTGATCGTGGTGGACGACGACATCGACGCGCGCAATTGGAAGGACGTGATGTGGGCCGTCGCCACCCGCATGGACCCGGCACGCGACATCACGCTTATCGAGAACACGCCGATCGACTACCTCGACTTCGCCGCGCCCGAGAGCGGGCTGGGCTCCAAGATCGGGCTCGACGCCACAAACAAGTGGCCGCCCGAGGTCAAGCGCGAATGGGGCCGCCTCATCCGCATGGACGAGGAGATCATTAAAACCGTCAGCGAGAAATGGCCGCGGCTGGGCTTGCCGGGGGACGGTAAACCCGTCTGGAAACTGCCCTGACCGGCCCCCACATGCGTTGTGGTATAGTGCGGCCGACGACCCGGGGGCATCAATGTGCAGGTGGCGTTGCAGCGTCGTTCTGTTGGCGATCGGACTCACTCTCGGCGTTCCGCCTGCGAACGGCGATGACCCGAAGCCGTGCCAGCGCTATCGCCTGGCCTCGCTGGACATCGTTTACGACGCCGGCGGGCGGCCGACTGTCGAAGCGACGGTAAACGGCACAAAGGTGCACATGCTGGTCGACACGGGTGCGATCGACAGCGAGTTGTCCTTTGCCACAGTCCAGCGCCTGAAATTGCGGACCGAGCGCCTGGAGATGGACGCGCGCGTCTACGACGCCGGCGGCGTACCCATCATCAGCCGCGCGACGGCCGACACGTTCAGCATCGGGGTGATGAGCGGTACGAACTGGCCCTTCCTGGTTTCGCCAGAACATTCCGTCGCACTGGCGGAGGACGACGACGGCGTCCTCGGTCCCGACATCCTGGCCCAGTACGACGTGGAGTTCGACTTCGGCGCCAACAAGATCAACATCTTTACGCACGACGAATGCCCGGGTCGCGTTGCGTACTGGACGCAACAGCCGTTCGGCACGCTGCCGTTCGACATGGACGGCTACCACATGCTGGCGCGCGCCACGCTCGACGGCGAGAGCGTCGACGTGATGATCGATACCGGCGCGTCGGTCTCCAACATGACCGACAAGACGGCGCACGAGATCATGTCCACCAAGCCTGATCCGGCCCGCATGAAGCAGGTCG
>Ga0335069_10011289_pt1 | contig 12620 bp, 10 predicted proteins | sample Lox_Sample_11_FD_206714 | JGI IMG/M metagenome (GOLD analysis project Ga0335069, IMG submission 206714) | Soil microbial communities from Loxahatchee National Wildlife Refuge, Florida, United States - Lox_Sample_1.1 | ecosystem: Environmental > Terrestrial > Soil > Wetlands | place: USA... | reverse complement strand
GCAGCATCGGCGGCGGCCAGAGCGAAATCGGTGGCGAACAGCCGCTGCGCGGTTTCGGTGAAGGCCGCTACTACGATCGCAATTCCTTTTCGGCGACCGCGGAGCTGCGCCACGTGGTGTTTTCGTTCGACGCCATTTCGCACGTCGACATCGAGGTGGCACCGTTCGTGGACGTGGGCAATGTCTTCGCGCGGCCCACGAGTTTCCCCATCCAGCAGCTGCACAAGGTGGCCGGCGTTGGTTTCCGGGGCATCGCACGGCCCTCGGTGGTCGGCTACGTGGACGTGGGCTACGGCAGCGAGGGTGCGGCCGTCTTCACGGGCATCAATTACCCCTTCTGAAGCGATGCGTTCCAGCCGGGAGCGCGCGCCAGTCCCCAGGCGGGCTTCGCCGGGTATGATGACTCCATGACCGAGGAGACCCACACCGCCGAACCCGCCACCAGCAGACCCGTGGGGCTGATCGTGCTGTTGGTCCTGAGCCTGTTGGCCGCAGGCGGCGCCTGGGTCTATGCCCAGTGGCTGCAGCAACAGCGCAGCGAGTTGCAGGGCCAGCTGGCCGCCACGGAGCGTCGCATGCTCGAACTGCGTGAGCAGCTCACCAAGTCGGAGATCGCGGTCCAGGAGAAGGACGCCGCGCTGGCTTCAAGAGAGATTGCGCTCGCCAATGCCACGCAGCCGGAACTGCCCGTGCGCGTTTCCTTCCGGCCCGCCTGGATGGGGCAGGGCATGGTGGCCACGTTCCAGAATGTCTCCAGCCAGCAGTTGACACTCATGATCGAATTTCGCGACCCGGGGCGGCAGATCTCGCGCGATTTCGCCCTGGTGGTCGGCGCGGGAGCGAGTGCGGACGTGGGGCACGCGCAGGGTTGGCTGGTCACCTCGGGTCAGAGCGTGAGGGTGGCGGCGAGCGGCTACAAGAGTGTCACGGCGTTCGCGCCCTGAATGTCACATTCGCCGCACGAGGCAGCACAGGCGAGGTGCGCGCGGGGCATGCGGGGCCACGCTGGAAACGGGCTGCGCACCCCTTCTCGCCGACGCGCTGAAAGCTTAGGATCGAAATACGCGGTTCACGCACCGCCAAACGGGGGGAAAGCTCATGAAGAAGATGCTCGCGCTGGCGACGGCTCTGCTGCTGGTCTCGCTGACGGCCCAGGCCGAGAATGCCCAACAGGAGAAGATGAAGGACTGCAACGCCCAGGCCAAGACCCAGAGCCTGAGCGGCGATGCGCGCAAGGGCTTCATGAAGACCTGCCTGTCGAATCAACCGGCGGCGAGTGATTCGAAGTTGAATTCCCAACAGCAGAAGATGAAGCAATGCAACGCCGACGCCAAAGCCAAGGGCCTCTCGGGCGCGGATCGCAAGAGCTTCATGAGCACCTGCCTCAAGGGTTGAATCCACCCCGGCCGCGAGGCCGACCCTGAGGCGACGGCTCGAGCGCAACGGCCACCATGGCGCTTATGCCACCGCAGCAAACGCTGCCACACGGGAACGCCCGCGCTACAGCTGCGCTCAGGGACTGAGGTGTTGCGGTCCGGAGCCGGGAGTTCATGCCGGTGGCGGAGCGCAGGTGTACGGGCATAACGAGGCGGTTGCCGCTGCGCCGACTGGCCTCTACAATTTTCCCCAGGGACTGCCGCTTGCGGTGCGGCTGCGACAAGAAGAACCAACAATGAGCGAATCTCACCAGGACAGGCGGCGCATATCGTGAGCATCGCGCACGTGCGCTGGTTCCGGCTGGCGCGGCCCTATCCGGCCTGCTGTCCATCGATGGCAGCCAAGCGCCGGCATACCGATGAGGAGTCGCAACCGCGTGGCCAGCCGCGGCGCCGTGGCCCGTGTCAGCAGCGCTGCCGGGCGCTCGACTGCAGCAGTCGGCCTTGAGGATCACACGTGAAGTACATCAGGCTGGGCCGCACGGGACTGGAGGTCTCGCGCATCTGCCTGGGCTGCATGAGCTACGGCGATCCCAACAGCAAGACGCAGCCGTGGTCGCTGGGTGAGGCCGAGAGCCGGCCATTCATCCGCCAGGCGCTCGATCTGGGCATCAACTTCTTCGACACGGCCAACGTCTACTCGCAGGGGGCCAGCGAACAGGTGGTCGGGCGCGCACTGCGCGAGATGGCCCGCCGCGATGAGATCGTGTTGGCCACGAAGCTGTGCGGGCGCATGCGCCCGGGACCCAACGGCGCGGGTCTGTCGCGCAAGGCGGTGTTCCAGGAAATCGATGCCAGCCTGCGCCGGCTCGGCACCGACTTCGTGGATCTGTATCAGATCCATCGCTGGGATCCCGAGACGCCGATCGAAGAGACCCTCGATGCCCTGAACGACGTGGTGAAGTCGGGCAAGGTGCGTTACATCGGTGCCTCGACCATGTACGCGTGGCAGTTCGCGCAGGCGCTGGCGATTTCCGAACGCAACCGCTGGGCGCGCTTCGTGTCGATGCAGAACTTCGTCAACCTCCTGTACCGGGAGGAAGAGCGGGAGATGCTCCCGCTGTGCAAGGCAGCGGGAATCGGTGTGATCCCCTGGAGCCCGCTGGCACGCGGCAGGCTGGCGCGGCCCGTGGATGCCGGTCCGACCAACCGCTCCGGGAAGGATGTGTTCGGCGCGAAGATCTATGCGACGGTGCTGGAGAGCGACCGGCAGATCATCGATGAGGTGGGGCGCATTGCCTCGAAGCGCGGCGTCTCGCGCGCGCAGATCGCGTTGGCCTGGGTGCTCGGCAAGCCGGAGATCCACGCACCGATCGTGGGTGCTACCCAGACGGGGCATCTGACGGATGCGGTGGCTGCGCTCGAGATCAAGCTCACGGAGGAGGAGCTCAAGGCCCTGGAATCACCCTATGTCCCGCATCCGGTGACGGGATTTTCCTGAGGCCCCGGGCACACCGGCGCGCCGAACTGCGCGCATCGGCGCTGGCGAATGCCCGCGCCCCGGCTGCGCCGGCGGGAGTGCCGTCAGCTTCCGGTCTTGTTGGGATCGCGCCAGCCGCGCTCGAATGGCAGACGCCACGCGCACGGCGCCACCAACTGGTGAATGGCGTTGGGTCCCCATGACCCGGGCGCATAGGTCCTGACTGGCGGAGGTGCTTCAAGCAGAGGCGTGGAGATCTCCCACAGCCGCTCGATGCCCTCGGCGGTGTTGAAAAGCGTGTGATCGCCGCGCATCGCATCGAGGATCAGCCGCTCGTACGCTTCCAGCACATCGCCGATGAAGCCGGTGTCGTGCATGGCGAACTGCAGACTCAACTTGTCGAGGCGCATCCCGGGTCCCGGTCTCTTGCCGTAGAAGGACAGCGACATCTTGGAGGCATCGGCGAGGTCGAAGGTGAGATGGTCGGGGCCCTGCGCCCCGACCCCCGAGCCGGCTGGAAACATGCTCTTGGGCGGCTCGCGGAAGGCGATCGAGATGATGCGCTGGCCCTCGGCCAGACGCTTGCCGGTGCGCAGGAAGAAGGGCACGCCGGCCCAGCGCCAGTTGTCGATCGAGCACTTCAGGGCGATGAAGGTCTCGGTTTCGGATTCGGGACTGACGCCTTCCTCGGTACGATAGCCGGTGTACTGCCCGCGCACGACATCCGCCGGCTGGATGGGCAGCATGCTGCGGAAGACCTTGTTCTTCTCTTCGCTGATGGGCGCCGGCTCGAGCGCCGTCGGCGGCTCCATGGCCATGAAGGCAAGGATCTGGAAGAGGTGCGTGACCACCATGTCGCGAAATGCCCCGGTGGCCTCGTAGAAGGCCGAACGCTTGCCCAGGCCGAGGGTTTCGGGGACGTCGATCTGCACGTGGTCGATGAAATTGCGGTTCCAGATCGGCTCGAACAGGCCGTTGGCGAAACGGAAGGCGAGGATGTTCTGCGCCGGTTCCTTGCCGAGGAAGTGATCGATGCGGAAGATCTGCTCCTCGTCGAACACTTCGTGGAGCCGGGCATTCAGCGAGACCGCACTGGCGAGGTCCGTGCCGAAGGGTTTCTCCATCACGATGTGCGAACGGGCGACCAGATCCGCCTCACCGAGCAACCGCACCGCCGGCAGCGCCGCGCTGGGCGGCACGCTCAGGTAATGCAGACGGCGGGTCTCGCCCCCCAGAGTCTGTTCGGCCTGCCGCACTGCCGCGTTCAGAGCGGCCGCACCCGCCGCCATGGGCACGTAATCCAGTGACTTGCTGAAACTCTCCCAGTCCGCATCCAGCACCTTGCGGGTGGAGAACTCATCCAGCGCCTGGCGCGCGAAGGTCCTGAAGCCCGCCGTGTCGGTGTCATCGAGCGACACGCCGACGATGCGGCAGCCCGGAATGAAGCCGTTGCTGGCAAGGTAGAACAATCCCGGGAGCAGCTTGCGTCTGGCCAGATCGCCGGTGGCGCCGACCAGCACGACAACCTGCGGAAACCGCGGACCCACCCCGGAGGAGACTTTGGCCACCGTACGTATCCTTTGGATCGCTTCTCGAGCGCGCCCCGGATCTGCGGGTGCGCCCGGCCAATGTAGCGCATCTGCATGACGAGGCGCCTGCGCGTCTTCGGGACTGTGGCGCGGGTCAACTTCGGGAGTGGTGACGGGTCAACCTCGGGATGTCCTGCGCGGTCGAGGCCGTCTGGCGAATTTCCGTGCTGCCCGGGGGGATTTGCCCGTGACCCGCGAGGATTTCTTCGCAGCCCGGGAGGATTTCCTCGGTACCCGCGCACCTTCCCGGCGGGCTTCGGCAAGTCCGATCGCGATGGCCTGGCGGCGGCTGGTGACCTTGCGTCCCGAGCGACCGCTGCGCAGCGTGCCGGACTTCATCTCGCGCATGACCCGGCCGACCTTGCGGCCGGCTCGCTTGCTGTAATGGCGTGCCATGATGCACCTTTCCTGTTGTCGGCAAGCCGATCCTGTCGCGTCAGGTTGACGGCGCGCAGTCGGAGGGCGCCGATACCTTGCGTGGGACAGCGTCCCAAAGGACCGCAATGCTCGCTCTGGTCAGCGCCATGCACGAGGAAATCGCCGCAGTCCGCGACGGCCTGAGCGATGTCACCACCCGCGAGTGGGGTGGCCGGCGCTTCCATGTGGGTCGATTCCATGGGACGGAAGTCGTAGTGGTGTTCTCGCGCTACGGCAAAGTGGCCGCCGCGGTGACCACGACCCAGCTGCTCGCCGCCTTTCCGGTCACGGCTCTGATCTTCAGCGGCGTGGCGGGAGCGGTGGCGCCCGGGCTTGCCATCGGCGACATCGTCATCGGCACCGAGTTGATCCAGCACGACATGGACGCCAGCCCGCTGTTTCCCCGCTATGAGATTCCGCTGCTGGGGAAATCCCGTTTCACACCCGATCCGCTGCTGACCGGCCGGCTGGCCGGCGCCGCGCGGGAATTCCTCGCCCGCGACCTGAACGACCACGTAGCGGCCGCCGACCGGGAGTTCTTCCACATCACGGAACCGAAAGTCACGCAAGGGCTGATCGCCAGCGGTGACAAGTTCTTTGCCTGCCGGCAGGAGGTGCACGAACTGCGGCGGCGCCTGCCCGAGGTCGCCTGCGTGGAGATGGAGGGGGCGGCGGTCGCCCAGGTCTGCGAGGAATACGCGCTGCCCTTCGCGATCGTACGCACGATTTCCGACTCGGCCGATGAGCAATCGGTGCATGACTTCCCGCGCTTTACGCATGGCATCGCCCGACAGTACTCCCTCGGCATCCTGACCCGGCTGGCCGCAGAGGGCCGGGCGAGCCCGACCTGACCGGATTTGTCATTGCCGGTGCGGGGGATTAGCCTTGAACGCTGCGGATTTCGGCCGAGATTGGGGGCAGGCTGATCCAGCCTGAGAAGATCGACCGCCGCGGTCCGTTGTGCCCGGAGTCATCATCAGGAGTTCCAATATGAAGAAGTCCCATTGGCTCGTGGCAGGACTGGCAGCAATGCTGGTTTTGGCGTGTTCGAGCCAGAAAGAGCCTGCAGAGAACGCGATAGCGAAGATCGACGCCACGCTGAGCGCCGTGCACGATGCGGCGGCGAAGTATGCACCTGACACCCTCAGCAGTGTCGAAGCCCAGGTTGCTTCCCTGAAGCAGAACCTCTCCAAGGGAAACTACAAGGAGGTGCTCGCAGCTGCTCCAGCTGTGACCGCCGCGGTGGCCAGCCTGAAGGAGGATGCCGAGGCGAAGCAGTCAGCCGCGGATGCGGCGCTCGCGCAGGTCAAGCAGCAGTGGCGCACTCTCAGCGCCGATGTGCCGAAGGCGCTGGAAGCGCTGCACGCCCGGGTGGATGCATTGTCGAAATCGAAGCTGCCCAAGGGCGTGACCAAAGCTTCCCTCGAATCCGCCAAGGCGGGAGCCGCCTCGCTGGACACCATGTGGAGCGAGGCCAGCAGCGCCGTCTCGAACGAGGACTATGCGGGCGCGGTAGCCAAGGCGCAGGCCGTGAAAGACAAGGCCGCGGAGCTGATGCACTCGCTCGGCGCCACCTGAAGAGCAGGTGCCCGACGCGTGGCCTGAGTTGGTTTGATGTCGGGGCGGCGGCACTTCTCGCCGCCGCCCCCGGTGCTCTCCGGCGCCTTGCGCCTCCCGGCGCACCCATTCCCGTATCATTTCCGGTGTGAGCGAACACGAAGCGCACGAACCGCCCGGATCCGTGTCCGACCCGGTGACAACCCCGCGCGCGGCTCACGCTACTGAGGTTCTACTCGTCTTCCTGGCGCTGGGCCTGCGTTGCTTCGGCGGACCCATCGCTCATTTGGGTTACTTCCGCGCCGAGTTCGTCGAAAGGCGCCGTTGGCTGGATGCAGGCTCGTTCGCCGAGCTGATCGCCTTGTGTCAGTTCCTGCCCGGGCCGGCCAGCAGTCAGGTCGGCCTGTCCATCGGGCTGCTGCGCGCCGGTTACCTCGGTGCCCTGGCGGCGTGGGCGGGGTTCACATTGCCCTCCGCTGTAGCAATGATCGCCGTAGCGGCCGGCGTCACGGCCTCTGCAGGACCGCTGGCCCTGGGTGCGCTTCACGGTTTGCGCCTGGTTGCTGTCGCCATCGTGACCCAGGCGGTGTGGGGGATGGCTCGCACGCTGACCCCCGATCGTAATCGACTGCTGATCGGCGTCGCCGCGCTGATGGCGCTGCTGGCCATTCATTCTGGGTACGCGCAAATTGCTGTGCTGCTTGGGGGAGGGATCGCAGGTCTGTGGCTATGTCGGCGGTCCGCGCACCGCGAGGCAAGGGTGCCGGGCATGCGCGATGCCGCCGAACCCGCCGGACCCGCAGAGCCTGCAGGGCCCGCGGGAACCTGGGTCCAGGGTCCCGACACTTTGGAGATGATTCCCGTCGGAGCGGGGGCGGGACGCGCTGCGCTTGCGGCTTATCTTGTCCTGTTGGTGGGTCTGCCGGTCGCCGTTGCGACGGTGCCCGTGCAGGGGCTCGCACTCTTCGAAGCGTTCTACCGCGCGGGCGCCCTGGTGTTCGGTGGCGGACATGTCGTGCTGCCGCTCCTGCACGAGGCAGTCGTCACTCCCGGATGGTTGTCCGACTCGACATTCCTCGCCGGCTACGGCGCGGCGCAGGCGCTCCCCGGCCCTCTGTTCACGTTTGCTGCCTATCTGGGCGCGCTGGTCAGTCTGCCACCTGGTGGCGTGGCCGGGGCGCTGATTGCCCTGGTGGGCATTTTCCTGCCCGGCATGCTGATTCTCGTGGGAGTGCTGCCGTTCTGGGCATGGTTGCGCCGATACGCACTGGCCCGCGCGGTCATTCAGGGCGTCAACGCCGCCGTCGTCGGCCTGCTGGCAGCCGCGCTTTACAACCCCATCTGGACCACCGCGGTCGCGCGCGCCACGGACATCGAACTCGTAGCCGCAGCGGTGGTGATGCTGATGCTCGCCCGCGTTCCGCCTGTCGTGGTTGTGATCGCCGGTGCCGGTGTTGGGATGCTTATCGGGTAATCGCGCGCCTCAATCGATCCGGTATGCCTGCGCGCCGATGATGAGATCCTTCCATTGGGAAGGGACCACCGCGAACTCTCCCTTCGCCAGATCGGCACTGAGAACCTCCCATCCCTTTGCGACGGGGACACGGTCACTGCGGGCACGAGTTCGGCGCTGACGGGCATCCGCCACACGCTGCCAGTGCCCTTCGTGAAGGCGATAGACAGGGCCGCCGGCCTCAGTCAGCAGAATGAACTCTTCGACCCCGTCGCCGTCGAGATCGGCGAATACACCGGCTGCGGACTTGCCGGCATTGGACATGAGATAGGGGCTGAATTCGGAGTTCACCCAGTCGGCTTGCAGAGTCTTCGCCAGATCGGGTTCGATCTGGTGCCCACGCGGGTAAATGGTCAGGCGTGCCACGCGCGCCGCGGCATCTAGGACCGGGGGACTCTCCCATCTGGTCTTGCGGGCGATCGCTTGGGCGGCCAATCCGCGAATACGCTCGGCATCCGGACCCTCTCGCAGTGTGGCCAGCTCCGCGAGCCTCCGGCGCCCATATTCGCCTGCGTCGAAGCGCAGATAGCCGTATGGAGAAGCGGTCAATCCGTACGCTCCCTGCGGGGGCTCGTAACGGCCTGCGAGCGCCAGGTGGAACTGGCTGTTCGCTGCCAATCGGTAGGGTGACAGCACGGGTGTGAGTGCCAGTCCCATCACCAACAGCAGAGCGATGGCGACCGTTACGTTGACACCCGCTATTCCAGCCATCCACGGCCCCTTGCGTGCCGCAGCCACCGAGTAACCGACCGAATAGATCAAGGTCTCCCCGGCGACCACAAAGGCCCAGACCCGTTCGACGGTAAGTCCGTAGTGCTGTGTGCGGACGACCAGGGCGTAGAGCGCGGTTATAGCCACGACCATCATGAGCGGAATGCAGAAGCGCAGGCCCGTTGCGATCTGCCGCGGGTAGGGCTGCTCCACGGCACCATTGCGGAAGGCCGCGTTCAGCAGGAGCACCATGATCGCCACGAGCCACAGCAGCCACGCAGCGCCGATTGCGCGGTGCCCCGTGAATACCAGGCTCGGCCACTTGATGATCAGCGCGACGGCAAACAGCGCGAGCAGGACTCCCGCCACGGTCCCGAGCCACTTGAAGAGGTTCAGGATCTGCTCCAGGACGGCCGAGACGAGCCGGTCAATCGATCCGATCAGATGCAGCGCGCAGCCCACGGTGACCGCCGTAACGGGATAGACGAAGATCGGCTCACCGAACAGGTCACGGAAGTAGTCGAAGCCGATCATGTGGAAGAGCTCTTGCCACAGTCCGAGAATCAGCCAGAACAGTCCCGTGAAGACAGCCGCTTCCGCCAGCCCGATGATGTTGCGCCAGGCGTGCGCGAACAGTAGCGCGTAGTTCCCCGTCCAGCGTCCCGCGACGAGGCGGGTCTGCAGGAAGGGCAGCAGATGCAGCCACCACACCAGCAGGATGAAGCCGAGCGGGAAGCAGTCTCCGTCTCGCAGAAAGCCGTCGGCGCGCGGATCGGCAACGGCACTGCCATGATGCCAGCCGAAGTAGAAAACCAGCGCGCTCAGGCAGGCGACCAGAACCCACAGCGCGGGCTTGCGTGCATGCTCGAACAGCAATTGCAGGCTCAGCGGGATCAATACCAGCAGCGCATACAGACCGAGCAGCCACTGTGGTTGCGTCGCCGGCCAATGATGGGATTCGATGGAGTGGTGCAGGCCATACAGGGCCCATCCCTGCAGAACGGCCAGCAACAGGATGAACGGCAGATCGGCGCGCATCGAACGTCCCTGAGAACTGGCTGACATTGCTTGTCTCCCCGCGGCGCGCTCCGGCGCACGTATCCTTGCACTATGCCCGCCCGTGGTGGCACGGGGTGGGATGAATTGTGGCAGAAGAGGGCTTGCGGTTGGTTCCTGCGGTCGCCTCTAGGGTGGGGTCGATGCCGGCAGCCTGTGCTCCTCCATCACAACGTAGACACCACTGCCGACGACGATCGTCGCGCCGATCAGCAGGTGCACGGTAGGGGAGGCGGACCAGAACACCCAGTCGATGCCGAATGCCCACAGGATCGAGGTGTATTCGAAGGGGGCCACCACTGAAGGCGGCGCGCAACTGAATGCGGAGGTGATCCAGATCTGTCCGAGTGCGCCGGAGATACCCACGCCCGCCAGCCACCACCAATCGGTATGAAGGAGGGCGATCCACTGGGATGCGCCGAGAATTCCGCAGCCAACGCCGATGATGGTGAGATACCAGAAGGTGATCGCCAGGCTGGAGTTGTCGCGGGTCAGCGAGCGCACGGTGAGGGCGCTGATGGCATACCCGAACGTCGCCAGGACCGCCGCGCCCGCCGCCAACAGCGGCAGACTTCCTGACTCCCACGGCTTGAGGATGATCAGGACTCCACACAGGCCCACGAGGATGGCGAACCATCGGCTTGGAGTCACCTTCTCCTTGAAAATGGGAACCGAAAGCGCAGTCATGACCAGGGGCGCCGTGTGAAACAGGGAGTAGGTCTGGGCCAGCGAGAGGCGGTGCACGGCATAGATGAAACTGGCCATCATCACGGTTCCCAGACATCCGCGCATCAGGTGCCAATGCACTCGCACCGGTCGCAACTTGCTCCAGCTGCCGCGAAACATTACGACCGCTCCGATACAGACCAGCGAAGAGAAGCCGCGCATGGAGGCAACCTGGAAGGTGCCGTAGCGCGAGGACAATCCCTTCACCAACGAGTCCATCACGGAGAACGCGACGACGGCCGCGAGCATGTACGCGATGCCCCGAAGACGCAGGGCGCGCTGCGCGGCGAAGTGAAGCGCTGGATTTGCCGTCACGCCCGCGTAGTTCCGAGGCAACCGAGGCAACCGAGGCAACCAAGGCCGTCCCGGCAGGCCGCTGGATGGTTCGGCAACGCCGCAAGAGTGGATATCAGGGCGCGATATCCTTGACTATGGATTGACCCATGGCCAGCAACTGAGTGCGGGCGCTGTGATCAGTTCCGTACAATGCCTTGAGGTAAGCCGTATCCCACAGTGTCATTCCCTGCACGGGTGCATTGGCGGAATCGGTAAACAGACGCAGGATCGTGGGCGCATCGGCGGGATTGGCGTTGAGCCGGATCTCCGCCAACCCGGTCATCGCGACAAAGGCCACCAGCTGATCCCAGTTGATGTCCTTCGTCCTGCGCGTGTCGATCAGCACCAGTACGGAGGTCAGGTCCCTGACGGCGCCCCAGCTGGTGGGCTTGTTTCCCTGGCAGATTGGGACGCTATCCGCGCCATTCACCACGGTTCCGCAGCCCGAGCCATCCGAATTGAACAGCGTGACGTTGTACCACGTGCGGATCGGCGTGGTGGCCGCGGCGAATTGCCGTATCTTGCGGTCCGTCGCATCACCGAACAGGGCGGGGCTCTGTTGGCGCAACGCGGCCAGCATATCCTCGGGCACCGCCGTTGCGATGACCCGGAAGTTGGGTTTGCAGTGTTCGGGGGCGAGGGGTGCACCGGCGGCCGCCGCAATCTGCGACAGGCGCGACAGCGTGTATTCCCCGTGTTCGCGCGTGAATCCGGCGATCGCGAAGCAGATCGGGACCTCCTTCTGCCAGCGCGCGAGGGAGTCCTGGAAGGGTGCCCGGGTGATTCCCGAGACAAACTTCTCGACCCGCTGTTCGAGGATCGCGCGATCGCGCTGCGCCTGGATCGTGACAGTGTCGAGCGCGGGCGCGGGGGCAGACGAGGGCGTGGACGGATCTGGCGGCGCTGCGGATGCGGCCCAGCCGACCAGCAGTGTCGAGGCAGCGAGAGCCGTGGTCCATCCATGGCACTGAGGCGGGCGTGATGAACCTCGCCGCCGGACAAGGCTATCGAGCATCGTGCTCGGTCGAAGCATGGGTGTTGCACGTCACCGTCGCGGACCTGACCGCGAGTGGGATTTCAATTTACCTCATGGCAGCCCCATGATCCTCGGGTTCATGACATCGGCTCCCTGACGTGCTCGCGGCGATCCTGCCCGGGGCCGGACTCGAACCGGCACAGGGTCGCCCCCGAGGGATTTTAAGTCCCTTGCGTCTACCAGTTTCGCCACCCGGGCATGGGGTGCGCGCGGCGATTCTACTGGACAGAACACCTCCCCGAGTGACGCCACCCGTGTACAGCCCCGCTGGTGGCGCTAAGCCACTGAATTTGCGAGACTCGCGCGCCATCCTCAGCCCCTTGGGAGAGTCATGTCCGAGCGCCGCCTGGAAGCCCAGAGCCTGCACCTGTGGCGGGGTGAGCGGCATGTGCTGCGGGGGCTGGCGTTCGCACTGGAGGGCGGAGAGTGCCTGCAGCTCACCGGCAGCAACGGCTCCGGCAAGACGAGCCTGCTGCGCACCCTGTGCGGACTCATGTGGCCGGAGGAAGGCCGGGTGCTATGGCGTGGCATCGATATCAGAGGTGATCTTCCTCGATTTCAGACCGATCTTGCTTACATCGGGCACGAACCACCCCTGAAGGCCGATCTGAGTCCGCGCGAGAATCTGCGTTACTGGGTCGAGATGCGCCGCCGGCTCTCCCGCCAGGAGAGCAGCGAAGCCCTGGAGCGGGTGGGTGCCGCGCAGTGGAGTGACCGGCCGGTGAGGACTCTCTCGGCGGGTCAGAAGCGCCGTGTGGCGCTGGCGGGACTGTTCCTGATGGGCGCACCCCTGTGGCTGCTGGATGAGCCGACCACCAATCTC
>Ga0335069_10011288_pt1 | contig 12621 bp, 11 predicted proteins | sample Lox_Sample_11_FD_206714 | JGI IMG/M metagenome (GOLD analysis project Ga0335069, IMG submission 206714) | Soil microbial communities from Loxahatchee National Wildlife Refuge, Florida, United States - Lox_Sample_1.1 | ecosystem: Environmental > Terrestrial > Soil > Wetlands | place: USA... | reverse complement strand
GCTCGTGTGCCTCGTGCTGGCGGTGTGCGCCGCGTGGTACGGAGTGCGTCGCAGGGACCCGGTGCGGACGGTGGGACTCGTGGTGGCGGCACTGCTCGTCTAGGGGGCTCGAGCAGCGCGGCGCGGCCGCTCACCCGCTGGCGGTCGCGCACGACCGGTGGTCGTTCGAGCCCACCGGCAGAGCGCCTGCGGTCAGTGCGCTTCTCGTTTGCACTGCGCGAACCGCTCGCGTCGCCGGCGCCCTGCTGGATCCAGCGCGACGACCGGCTCTGCGAGCCCTTCTATGCGGTCATGGACGGCCCCGATCACTACTCGATCGGTCTCAGCGAGGCCACCCCGGTCGACATCCCCGAGCGCCAGCACGTGCGCGAGGCCTACCGGCGACGGAGGGGTTCGCCCATGACGGCTGGGACATCCGCGAACGCGACCACCTCATCGGCGTGACCGGACCGAGCCTGTTCAAGTTCGTTCCGCTGCTCGGCCGCTTCGTCGTGGACCTCGTGGATGGAGGGGTGCGCAGCTGAGGACGTCGCCGAGCCCCAGCCTGGCAACAATCCGTACTTGTCCCGTGAGTGCTGGTCGCGCTGTACGGATGTCGATCGCGAGGCCCCGTGAGACGCTGACGTGATAACGCGGGCCCTCGTCGCGGAGCGGCAGCGTCGGCCTTCTGACAGACCAGGAGGACATCATGAGTGATCCTTCGACTCCCGGGCAGCCGGTCGAGGCGGGGCCTCCCGCCGCCGAGCCGCGGCCAAAGTCGCTGACGGTGCGGGGCGCGACGGTTCTCGGCATCGGCTCGATGATCGGCGCGGGTATCTTCGCCCTGTTGGGCGAGGCGGGCGCCGTCGCCGGTGCGGCGTGTGGATCTCGTTCTTGATCGGCGCGGTCGTCGCCGGCCTGCTCGGGTATGTGTGCGCCAAGCTCGGGATGCGCTTCCGTCCTCGGGCGGGCTGATCACGTATCTGATCGAGGGGTTCGGCGAGGGCCGGCTCGTCGGGATCGCGTGCTGGCTGGGGTACATCGCGGCGATCGTGATCGTGATCGCGATGGTCGCGGTCTCCTTCGGTGGGTATGCCACGTCGCTGTTCGTCGGCGAGCACGCCGGCGGAGCGTGGGACAACCTCTTTATCACCGCGCTGATCGTGGCGATGGTCGCCGTCAACCTCGTCGGCGCGAGCTTCGTCGCGCGCGCGCAATCGCTGCTCGTCGCCGGCGTGCTCGGCGTGTTCGCCGTGTTCATCTGCGTCACGATCGCGAACATGAACCCAGATCTGCTCGCGTTCAGCGGTTACCCGTCGCTGTCGAAGATCCTCGCGAGCGTCGCGCTGACGTTCTTCGCCTACCTCGGCTTCAACGTCATCACCTTCACCGCCGGCGACCTGCGCGACCCCGCCCACGACCTGCCGCGGGCGATGGGCTTCGCGCTCGGGATCACCTCGCTGGTCTACGTGCTGATCGCGATCGGCGTGTTCGGCACCCTCACCACAACCCAGGTCATCAGCTACGGCGAGACGGCGATCGCCGAGGCCGCCCGGCCGACCCTCGGGGACGCCGGCTTCACGATCATGGCGATCGTCGCGCTGCTCTCCACCGCCGGCTGCACGAACGCGACCCTGTACGCCTCCGGCAACCTCACCGGTCACCTCGCCGAGGTCGGGCTGTTCCCGCAGTTCTTCGGCGCGAACTCCCGCCTCGGCCGGCACGCCGGCCTGCTCATCACCGCAGCCCTGTGCTGATCGTCGCCAACCTCGTTGACCTCTCCGCGATCGCCTCCGTCGGCAGCGCCGTCTCGCTGATGGTGTTCCTGCTCGTCGGCCTCGCCGGCTGGCGCCGACGCCGCGACACGCACAGCAACCCCATCATCGTCGCGCTCGCCCTCGCGGTCACGGCGACCGTGCTCGGGTTCTTCGCCGTCGACACGCTCCAAACCGCCCCTGAGACGTTCACCGCGATCATCCTGCTCGCACTGCTCGCGATCATCCTCGACACGCTCGTCCGCCGCGGACACCATCACCATCCCTCACCACACCCGCCGGGATCGCGCCCGTCACCATCCCCGACCGGCTGACCCGTCCCGCCCGCGGTCTCGGCAGGTGTCCCGGGCGCGGTTACCGCAGGCGTCCGTCATCCGGCTGGCGCAGCACGGTGATCCGCTCGTCCGGAAACACCGCGACGACCTCGATGCGACCGCCGAGAGCCTGCACATACCGTGCGAGCGTCGACAGATAAACGTCGTCCTCCCGCTCGATCCGCGAGATGTTCGGCTGGCTGACCGCCAGCGACTCGGCCATCGTCGCCTGACTGACCCCGCGCCGCCGGCGCAGATCCGCGAGGCGCACCTCGGCTTCCATCAGGCGCTTGTACGTCGCCACGCGCTGCTCGTTCAGCGGCCGCTGGCCTCGGACCGTGTGCCAGCTCTTCGCGTGCTGCTTGCCGCGGTCCCCCATCTCCCTCCTTCCCCAAGATCCCGCAGGTGCCGGTCATAGAGTGCGTCCGCCCGCGCGATGTTGCGCGCGTACCACCCCTTCCAATTGCCGGTCTTGTCGCCCCCGACCAGCACGATCGCCTGCCGTCGCGGGTCGAACGCGACGAGCGCGCGCAGGTGCCCTCCGACTGACCTGACCTCCTTCATGTGGTGGTGCCTCGAGCCCTTGATCGAATCGACGAACGGCCGCCCGAGGCCCGGTCCCCGGCGCTCCAATTCGTCAAAGGTGGCGGCGATCCGGTTGGCATCCTCGTGGCTCAACCCCATGAACCAACGCTCCGCCTCGGGAGTGAACTCGATCTCCCACGATGGACGCGCGCCATAAGTCATGCATTATACGAGCTCGGACCGCTCGTCGGCTCCTCCGGCTCCACCTCGAACATCCACATGAACCATCCGCCGACCCGTGTCACAGAACAAGACGCATTCGTCCCATCAGTGACTCAATTGAGTGACACAACTCGCAATTGGTTTTCGAGCCTGGCCCTTCGGACCAGCCGAGGTGGGGTTCATACGCGGTGATTGGCCCTTTCGAACGGGTGCGTGCCGCTGCTCTGCCCGCCCCGCGGCCCCGGCCCAGCCCGGCCGGTCCGCCTCGCCCCGCCCCGCCCCCAGCCCGGCATAACGTGAAAAAGTCACCACTGCGCGCGGAGGATTTCCCACGTAAGCACCGCCCAGGGTGCTTATGTGCAGAACTCCGCCCAGGAGCCGGGACTTTTTCACGTTCTGCAGGCCGCCGGGGGTGAGGTCCGCCGCAGCCGGGGAGCACCCGGGAATCGGGGTCCGCCGGCGGGCCCCCGGGATCAGCCCGGAGCCGGGCTCCGCCGGCCGGCCCCGGGGATCAGCCCGGAGTGAGGGTGCGCCCCGGGGGCGCCGGGTCAGCCCGCTAGTGCAGGCTGCCCGGCAACGGGCCAAGCAGCTGCGGGATCCGGCCGACGACGGACGTCGTCCGGTCGTAGGAGGCCTGCAGCACGCTCGCCGGCGCCTCGTGGCGCCGCCATGCGTCGCCGATCGGGAGCACCGTGTAATCCGGGTGCCGGTCCCAGGTCGGCATGTAACCGATGCTCACGAGTTTCGACGCGGTGCCCGTCACGACGATGTGGAGGAACACGAGCATCCCGTCTTCGGTCTGCACCGGGCAGCACGCAGATGATTGGTTGGACAGCAGCTGCCCTTCGCCGAACACGACGAGCTTGCCGTTGACGCGGCTGATCGGCTGGACGACATGCACGTGCTGGCCGACGATCGCGGTGATGTCCGGGTCGGTGGTCAACGCGCGGGCGAGCGTCAGCTGAAACGCACTCGGCTGCGACTGGAACTCCTGGCCCCAGTGGAAGTTGACGATCACAACCTGGGCGCCCCGGCGCCGCGCGAGCCGTGCGGCACGCCGCACTGCGCCGATGCTTGCGAGGTTGACCGACCAGGGATGCGGCAGCGGGATCCCGTTCGTCATCTCGGTGTAGGCGAGGAACGCGACCTTCACTCCCTTGACGTTCACGATCAGCGTCCGGTTCTGCGCCGCCGCGGACGGGAACGAACCGGTGTGCAGCACGCCGGCTCGGTCGAGCGCCAATCCGGTCCGGTCGATCCCGTACTGCCCCTGGTCGACCGAGTGGTTCGATGCGGTGTCGCAGATCCGCCAGCCGGTCTGCTTGATCGCGTGCGCGAGCTGCGTCGGCGTGTTGAACACCGGGTATCCCTGGGGCGGCCGCGGTGTCATCGGCGTCTCGACATGGCAGATCGCGAGGTCCGCCGAACGCACATACGGGGCGATCTCGCGCAGCATCGGCGCGAAGTCGTACGTCCCGTGCCCGTCCTGTAGCGCGCGCTGCCACACCGGACCGTGGACGAGGATGTCACCGTTCACCTCGACGGTCAGCGTCACCCTCGGTTTCGTGGTCCGGACCGGCGCCCGGGCGATCCGCGCCGACACGCGCGCGACGTGCACCATCCCGTTGCCCTGAGGCGCGACCGACGCCGACAGCAGCGCCGCAGTGATGCTGGCGATAGCCAACATCACCAGTGACGAGCGGCGGTGCCGGATGACCCGACGCATCAGCGGCGCTCTCACCGGATGATCTTCTCGCACCGGCCGCTCACCCGCACCAGTGTTCAGGCGGCGACCGGCGCCCGGAGCGCCGGCGCGCGGTCGCGCGGTCGGATGATCAGCGGCACGCCACCGCGCGGCCCGATCGTCGGCATCTGCCGGATGCGCAGCCGGTAGCCGGGCTCGAGGTCGAACTCGAAACGCCGGAGCAGCGCGCTCGCGATCGCCTTCACCTCGAGCTGCCCGAACCGCATGCCGATGCAGATCCGCGAGCCGGCGCCGAACGGCACGTACGCGCCCTTCGGCAGGCGCGCCTTTGCCTCCGGCGCGAACCGCTCGGGACGGAACGCTGCCGGCTCGGGGAACACGTGCGGCAGGTGGTGCGAGACCCACGAGCTGTAGTTGACGTATGCGTTGCCGGGGACGGTCTGACCCGCGAACTCGAATCGGTGGATCGATTTGCGCGCGCCGATCCAGGCGGGCGGGTACTTGCGCAGCGTCTCATCGAGCACCATCTCGAGCAGCCCGAGGGCGCCGCTCATCAGCCCCTCGGCGTCTGGCCGCTCGCCGCCGAGCGTCCGGTCCTGCTCGTCGCGCAACGCCGCGGCGATCTCCGGATGGCGCGCCAGCTCATAGAACATGAAGCCGATCGTCGACGTCGTCGTGTCGTGGCCGGCGAACAGAAGCGTCATCACCTCGTCGCGGATCTGCCGATCGGTCAGGCGGTTGCCGTCCTCGTCGCTCGCGTCGAGCAGCAGGCTGAGGATGTCCGCGCCGCGTTCGCCGCTGCTGCGCCGGCGGTGAATCTCCGCGAAGATGACGTCGTCGAGCGCGCGGCGGGCCTGCCGCATCTGCGAGAACGGGCTGCCGGGACCGCGCAGGACCTGAACGAAATAGTCGCGCGCCCAGAACCCGAGCCCCTGCTCGAACGCCCGTGCGACGTCGATCCGAGCGCCGGCGGCGTCAGGGTCGAAGCCGAACAGCGCGCGCATCGCGATCCGCAGCGTGAGCCGCCTCGTCCACGCGTAGATGTCAACGATCGCGCCGGCGCGCCAGGCGTCGAGCGCCCGCTCGATCTCGCCGTTCATCGTCCCGAGCGCCGCCGCGATCGTCTCGTGATGGAATGCCGGCAGCATGATCCGCCGTGACCGGCGGTGGAAGTCGCCGTCGATCGTGAGCAGGCCGTCGCCGAGCAGCGGCGAGAGGTCGCCCATATGGCCTTCGCGCCAGCTGAAGTTGCTCGCGTTGGACACGGTGATGTAGTGATTGGCCTCGGGGCCGATCATGAACACCGTGTTCCCGTGGAACACACGCATCGTGAACACCGGTCCGAAACGCTCATAACCGTCGAGCAGCACGGGCAGCGGGTAGCTCGCGAACGCCCGCGTCCGCCTGAGGCTGAACCGCGTCTCGCCGGGCGGAAACGGCACCTCGCTGCGGCGCTCGGCGAGCAGGTCTCCGGCCAGTCTCCGGAACGGGTTGTACGACAGCGGCGGTGGCCCGACGAGCGCCATGGCGCTCAAGCCTAGTGCAGCGCCCGATCGACCGCCGGCGCTCAGCCGGACCGGACAGCCCTCAGCCCGTCGCCGGCGCCGTGGCCTGAGCCTGGGCCGCCATCTGCTTGAGCATCACGTCGTGATCGAGGTCGATCACGGCCCGCGCCTCCGCGCACGCGATCGGATCACGAGACAGCGTGAGCTGGTTGTCCTGCATGCGCTCGCCTCCGAAGGACCAGTTCGTCGATCCGGTGACGAGGTACAGGCCGTCGACGACCATCAGCTTGTCGTGGCTGATCGCGCCCTTCTCCGAGCGGCCGATCGCGATGCTGTTCCCCGGCAGGTCGTTGCGCAGGTCCTGCAGCAGCGGGACTTCGGCTCTCCCGGCCGCCTGGCTCGAATCGAGCGTCAGCGTCACGAGGACCCCCGGGGTGACCGCGTGGTGCCTGATCAGCGCCGCCAGTTGCGGATCGTCGAACCCGTACATGTTGATCGCCACAGAGCTCTTGGCCTGCAGCAATACCCACAGAAGCACCTCGTGGACGCCGGGATCGCGCGGGGCGTAGAAGGTCAGGTAGTCGCTGCTGTACCCGTGAGGGAACGACTGCGCCTGCTTGAACTGGCCGAGTTGCTCGAACGGGATCGCCGCAAGCTGGCTCAGCGACGTGCCGCCGAGATCGTCGCGCGGCAGGTCGAGATTGAGTGGGACCTCCCACGCACCGAACGTCTTCCCCTTCTTCCCGGACGCCTTCTTCGCCGCTGGCATCGCGACCTCCTCGTCTCTGGATGTGACGTGAGGCGAGCGTACTGTCACGCCCGGACGCTCCCTGAATGCGGGCTGCGCTATGCCGCGAGCGCGCGCGGCGTGCGTGGCCGCCCGATGTACGCGTAGGGGTGGTGGAATGCGTCGAGGGCGTCGGCCGGATCGACGTCCACGCGCAGCGATGTGCCGCGTCGCCCGTCCACGACCGAGATGAACACGCGGTCAGCGACGGAATCCCACAGCAACGTGACCTCGATGCCGTCGTTGTTGCGTTGATCCAGCTCACGGATGTGATCGGCTGAAGAACTCATTTCCCTATGAGACACCCGCACGGCGGCGGTCCTTCCCGGGGCACTCGAGCGCGGCGAGCAGCCGTCGCGTGGCTCGGTCAGGCGACGCCCGGCTCGGGGCGCGGCGCGAGCGACAGCCGGCTGAGCTTCCCGGCCGCGATCAGCGCGACGAGCCCGACGCCCGCGACGAGGTATGCGGCGCGCGGGGAGAACGCGGCGGCCAGCACGCCGCCGAGCAGGATCCCGACGCCGGGGGCGATCGCCGCCAGCGCCTCGAGCACGGCGGTCGTGCGCGTGCGAAAGGCCTCGTCGACCAGCTGGTGCAGCGCCGTCTCGACGCTCACCCATTGTGTGCCGTTCCCGATCCCGCCGATCACGCTGACCGCGCACGCGACGGCGATCGTCGGCGCCACGGCCGTACCGAGGTAACCGACCGCGACCGCGCCGGTCGAGAGCAGGATCATCGTCTGGCCGACCCGGCGCGCGAGCCGGATCTGGACGGCGGAGCCGAGCGCGATGCCGACGCCCCAGGCGGCGAGAATCGCCGCATACGCGCCGGCACCGGCGTGCAGCGACCGCGTGGCGTACACGACCGTCACGGGCACGACGAGGTAGAAGAACACGAACGCGATCCCTTCGCCGGCGATCAGCGCCCGCAGACCGGGGTGGGACGCGATGTAGCGCAATCCCTCACGCAGCCGTCCGTGGCCGGGGGCCGCCGGATCCGCGGCGCTCTCCGGAGTCGCCCGCAAGCCGGCTGCCCGCCAGATCAGCACCCCGGCGGCGAGGAACGACGCCGCGTCGACCGCGAGCGCGACCGCGCTCCCGAACAGCGCCACCGCGAGCCCGCCGAGCACCGGGCCGCCGATCATCGCTGCGGCGAGCCCCACGTTGAACGCGGCCTTGCCTTCCGGCACGAGGTCGTGGGGCACGAGCGTCGAGGCGGTCGCCGAGCGCGTGACGGTGCGCGCCGCGAACGCGAGCGTCGCGTCGACGAGCGCGAGGACGATGATCGGGGCCGCGCCGACGTGACCGGCGATCACGGCGAGGAGGGCGAACAGCACGCATTCGACGAGATACAGCGGCGGCAGCAGGCGGCCCGGGGCGATCCGGTCGATCCGCGCGACGAGCGGCGGGCCGATCAACCCGGGGAGGAACTGCGTGGCGAGAAACAGCACTGCGGTCGCGAGCGCCGAGCCGGTCAGCCCGAGCACGACGACCGCCAGCGCGAGCGAACCGATCACGTCACCGGCGCGGTTGATCGCGTAGGAGACGAGCAGCGCTCGGAATTCCCGAATCGTGAGGGCTGTTCGAATGCCTGCCATCGATCGTTCTCCAGCGCGCTCAGGCCGGGACGCGCGGCTGCGCGAGCTCGCGGATGTGCTGCTCCATCGCGAGCTCGGCCTCGAAGTCGGCATCCTCGGCGTGGGTGAAGCCGATCCGGTCACGCTCGAGGATCGCCGCGAACAGCTCCACGTAGGTGCGATCGAGCTGCGTTCCGGACACGCGGCGGAGCTCCGCGACTGCGTCAGCCGGGGAAACCGGCGTGCGATAGGTGTCGCGACCCGTCATCACGTCATATACATCGGCAACTGAGATGATCCGCGCAAGAGCTGGGATGTCATTGCCGCTCAGGGCGTCCGGATAGCCCTGGCCGTCGATCCGCTCGTGATGGGCGCGGATGATCTCGGCGATCTGTTCGAACCCTTCGACGCGGCCGACGAGCTCGGCGCCCTGGACGGGATGCGACAGGACGAGCCGGCGGTCCTCGTCGGTCAGGTTGCCGCCCGCCATCAGGATGCGGTCGGGGAACGCGAACTTGCCGATGTCGTGCAGCAAACCGGCCGTGTGCACCGTTCGGAGCTCGCCCTCGGTGCACCCGGCGGCCTCGGCGATCGCGTGCGCGTACCGGGCGACGGCGGCCGAGTGACGCGCTGTGAACGGGTCGCGCAGCGACAGCGTCCGCGCCATTGTCAGCAGCAGCCCGACCTGCAGCGACGCGAGCTGGACGGTCCGCTCCTCGAGTTGATCGCGCCGCTGCTGGGAGCCCAGCAGCGCAGCGAGCAGTGCGTAGAACGCGGCCAGCAGCGCCAGCGAGAGCAGCAGGGACGTTGCGCCGGCGCGGAAGTAGAGCGTGGCGAGGACGCCGGAGATGATGTTCGGCGTCGCGATCCACGGCAGTACGGGCACGAAGTTCCGGCGCAGCTGGCGGCCGATCGGGGGCCCGTCGTGCACGCGGATCCAGACCGCCGCGAGCAGGAAGTTGATGATGTTCGCGACGGTGATCGCGCCGGTCACGACAAGCGCGAAGCCTGCGCTCTTCTGCGAGAGGCCGCCGTCAACCGCGGCGCGGATGATGAGGCTGCCGATCAGCACGCCGACGTACATGCCGAGGTTCCAGATCAGCGCGAGCCGGCGGCCCCTCAACGCGATCCCGTCGGCGATCACCGCGTCGATCACCCGCGAGAGGATGCAGATGCTGACCGCCGGGGCCGGCCCGAGCAAGGCCATCGCCAGCCCGACGATCGTCAGGCCCGCCGAGAGCCTCATCTGCCCGGTGTGGGCCGCGACCCGGTCGCCGAGCACGCCGAGGAAGGCAAGCGTCAGGTACAGCCACACCGGCTGCCAGTCCGATGGCCGTGAACTGATCGCCGCGCCGGCGATCGTCACGATCAGCAGCCCGACGGCTGCGCACTGTAGGGCTCTCTCTCGCCCAGGGCGCACATTCGCCCCTTTCGACACTCCGATGCAGCCACCATGACGGCTTTTTCCCTGCAATCAAGCGCCGACGCAATACCGAACCAATTAGATGCTCCAATGCATCATGGAACCTCTCCCTACCGCGGAGCTGCGGCCGTTGTATTCAGTGGAAGGCCGGGCGGTCGAGTGGTCGAGTCGTCGTGTGCGCCGTCTCATCCGACCCGGGCTGGAGGGGATGTCGGCGGTCGCCCGGCTTCGGTGTAGGGCTGCGGCGGCGCGCCTCGACGAAGGTTCGAGGGAGACCCGCCGCGCCGGGCTGTCAGGGCCGCGCGGACACGATCACGGGTTCGCGAGACGCCACAGCGTGCGGCTCTCGTCGTAGGTCAGCATCCGCCACCGCTTGCGCTCGGGCTGCCAGACGAATATCGTGAGGTCGACCACGCTGCGAACGCCCTTGAGCGCCTCCACGGTCTCGCGCAGGCTCGTGCCGGCGGCGAGCTCCAGCTCGTCATGACGTCGATCACCCGGAACGTGCGCGGTTCCGGCCGCCGGACCGGCTCAAGCTCCGTCGTCGCTTGCCGCCTGCGTGGCACGAACACCCGCTCTGGCGGCGACGAGCGCTTCTGCACGACGCGCTCGAGCGGCACCATGTTGGCGCCGGTGCCCTTCGTTTCGGTGTCGAGAACCCAGACCTTGCCCATAGCCTCAGGGTAGACCGGCGCTCAGTACGATCGCCGTCACCGATGCGGCGAGTCGTCACGCAGCTGATCCTTGTGTTCGTCACGCAGCTGGTGGGTGCGACTGCCGGCTACGGCCAGGTCGTCCTCACTCCGTCGCAGGTGCGCGTCGCGGTCGCGGCCGGCGGTCCGGTCGTGATCGTCGACCGCCGTCCGTTCCGCCTGCGGATCGTCGCCCGCGGGTGCGCGGGCGGCCTCTCCGAGGTCGCCAATTCGCGGCCCCGATCCGCCGCGCTCTCGCCGACCGTCGACCCGCTGGCGCCCGGGGTCGATGCGGCCCGCAGCGGCCAGCTGTACGCGCCGCTGTCCTTCCTCGTTGGCAGAGAGTCGCTCACTCAGTACGACGGCTCGGTGTGGGGCGGCAATCTGCAGAGCGGCACGCGGTCGGGCATCCAGTACGCGGCGCGCGATGTCGTCTCGGCGCAGCGCCGTGGCCGGGGTGCGCAGCTGACGCTCTCGACCGATGATCCGTCGGGGCGCAGGCTGAGCGTGCTGATCGCGCCGGCCGGCGCGGGCATCGTGCGCGTGCTCGTCGTACCGCATCCGGCGACCGGCGTCGCGATCATGAGCGATGCGTTCGTGTCCTCGCCGCGCGAGGCGTTCTACGGGTTCGGCGGCCGGCACAACGCGCTCGACCAGCACGGCCGCGTGCTGTCGAGCTTTGTCGCCGAGGAGAACCTGCCGGGGATCGCGGCGACCGGACCGGCGGCGATCCTGTACCCGAACGGTCCCACCGCCGCGTACTACCCGCAGGCCCAGTTCGTGTCCTCGCGCGGTTACGGGTTCCTGCTCGACCAGCCCCAGCTGGCCCGATTCCGCCTGGACTCCGACCGGCGCGATGCGTGGAGCGTGGCCGTGTCGTCGCCGTCGCTGTCCTACGACGTCGCGGTCGGATCACCCGCTCGTGCGATCGCTTCGCTGACGTCGGTGAGCGGCCGGCAGCCGGCGCCGCCGCGCTGGGCGCTCGGCCCGATGTTCGACCGGCTCGTGAAGAACGTCGGCGAGACCGAGGCCGACTACGAGTCGAGCCTGGCGAGCGACATCGCGAACTTCGATCGCTACCACCTGCCCGTGACCGCGTACCGGATCGAGGGATGGGGATTCCCCGGATCCGGCAACGACGGCCTCGCGCTCCACACCTGGGTGAGCTCCGCCGTGCAGTCGCGGACCATCGCTGACCTGCGGACACGCCACATTCATCCGCTCGCATACCTGCGCCCGTGGATCACGCCCGGATCCGCGCCCGATCGCCAGGGTCTCACGGTGCATCATCCGGACGGGTCGACGTGGCTGACCACCTCGACGACGGGCCACAGCATCGCGCTGCTCGACTTCACCAATCCGGCAGCGGTGCGCTTCTGGCAACGCGAGGTCGCGAAGGTCCTCGACCTCGGCTTCGACGGCTTCATGCAGGACTTCGGCGAGGAGGTCCTGTACGGGATGCGCTTCCACGACGGCTCGACCGGGGTGACGATGCACAACCGCTACCTCGTGCTGTTCATGCGCGCGACGCGGGCGGAATTCGCGCGCTACGAGCGCGCGCACCCGGCTCGGCAGCTGTGGTTCTTCAACCGCGCCGGCTACTCCGGGACACCCGGGTCGGCGGCGTACGAAGGAGGGAACTTCCCCGGTGACGAGGCGACCAACTGGGGCCAGGCGTCGGGGCTCGCGTCATCCGCGCCCGACATGCTCAGCCGCGCGATCGGCGGCGCGTTCGGGTTCGCGACCGACATCGGCGGCTACTACGACATCACGACCCCGCCGACGACCAAGCAGCTGCTCCTGCGCTGGGCCGAATGGGCCGCGCTCAGCCCGATCTTCCGCCTGCACGGCTCCGGCCTCGCCGGAACACACGCGCCCTGGACCTACGACGCCGAGACGGTCCGCGCGTATCGCGCGCTGTCCCTGCTACATGAACGCGCGGCACCGCTGATCCTGCGGCTCTGGCGCGAGGCCGACCGGACCGGGATCCCGCCGACGCGACCGCTGTGGCTGCAGTTCCCCGGCGACCCGCGCGCGGCCGCCCAGCAGCAGGAGTGGACCCTCGGCGACGACGTGCTCGTCGCGCCGGTCGTCAGCGAGGGAGCCGTCGGTCGCAGCGTG
>Ga0335069_10011287_pt1 | contig 12622 bp, 9 predicted proteins | sample Lox_Sample_11_FD_206714 | JGI IMG/M metagenome (GOLD analysis project Ga0335069, IMG submission 206714) | Soil microbial communities from Loxahatchee National Wildlife Refuge, Florida, United States - Lox_Sample_1.1 | ecosystem: Environmental > Terrestrial > Soil > Wetlands | place: USA: Florida... | reverse complement strand
GTTCGTCGGTGGTGCGTCCGACTTCTTGGAAATGGTGTACCAACTCTCGGAGCTTCTTCCGGGTCTCAATGCCAAGCTCGATGCATCGATCCCACAGGACTTCTCCTGCCTTCCCTTCATGGACTTTCGCATTCACATCGAGCGATGCGAAAAGTGGGTAGAAGGGTGACGTCGAAGCATGCAAAAGGAAAGCTTCGTTGAACCGCTTGTGCTCGATGAATCGTCTCTGACCTCGGATATGCTCATCCCGCTTGTGAATTTGTGAAGCTTGCGAGAAGCCGGCGCCTTGCTTATGAACTGATTGCGTGGAAAAAAGACCCGGCATCTCTGGCCCAAGATTCTCCAGGCGCATGGGGCTGTGATTCTCGAAGAGCGGATGAAACGCGTTGTACCCGATCCAAGCTTCATCCCATAGAACGTAGTCGCACAGATGACCAATTCGATCGAGGACTTTCTGGGCGTTATAGATCGTGCCGTCATACGTCGCGAGCTGAATGCACGCGAGACGAAATGGTCGCTCCGCCTTGTACCTGTGGGGATCCTTAACAAGAGGATTCTTGCGAATTTGGTCGCGAAGATATCCTTCATCCCATGCATCCCAATCGACGGCTCCGATCATGCCGAATGGATTCCGCGCCGTGGGGAGGAAGACCGGAATTGCCCCTGCCTGCACGAGAGCGCCTTGGTGGAGTGACTTGTGATTGTTTCGATCGAATAAAACAAGATCGCCACGGCGTAGCACTGCGTTGGCCACGACTTTGTTGGATGTGCTCGTGCCGTTTAGAACAAAGTATGTCTTGTCTGCACCGAACACCTGTGCGGCGTGTCGTTGCGCTTGCGCAGCGGGACCTTCGTGAATGAGGAGATCGCCGAGGCCGACATCGGCATTGCAGAGGTCATTACGGAAAACGCTCTCGCCAAAGTACTTGAAAAACAACTGACCAGCAGGCGACTTGCGATAAAACTGGCCGCCTTGATGCCCTGGGCAGTCGAACGCGATATTGGCTTCGACATCGTATGCCATCAAGCTGCCGAAGAATGGCGGCAGCAATTCCATTCCGTAATCGATGAGGCTGGCGATGACCTGCTTCGCATAGTAGGCCGGGGTCTGCTGGCCAAGGTAGATATAGCCTGTAACTTCGCCGAGATAATCAAAACAACTGATATCCGAGATTCGGTGAGAGTCCGCAAGGCCCCAAAGCGGAGTGCGGAAACCCGTCGCACGAACTGATCGTCCGAGGGCACGAGCTTTGTCCAGTCGATCCCCGTCGATCATCGCGATGTAGGCTCCGACAGCCGCGTCTTCAGATACATCTCGCTCGTAGCAATCGGTGATCTCGATCTGGAAGTTTTCTCCCTTGATCCTGTCGAGAAGTTGTTGAACGTGTGGATTGCTGGCATCCACAACCGCCACTATTTTGAGCAGCTTATGAAAAGGGATTGGAATGGTGGGCGTGTCCATTTCGTTGTTTGCGTGTCCACGCACTATTTTGTGAGAAATGGACTGAGGAACGCGGATATCCTCTGTTCGCTGCGCCCGTCCCGCCTTGCCCGATGAAACTTCAGTGGAGAGCGTTTCGATGTCGCTAGAAAGAGTATGCAATGTACACCATCCCATAAGTGAACGTGCTCTTCCGGTCGTAAGCTTGTTGCACGGCTTGGTGAGGATCAGCGAAAGCTCCGACTAGACTCAGAGTGAAGTTCTTGTAGAACTTCCAGTCGGCGTAGGTGTCGAATTCAAAAGCGGCATTTGAGGATGTGACACCCTTGGGTCCAAAACTGCCGGGCTGATCGATATGGAACCAGTAGCCCATCACTCCCCATCCGAGCTTGCTGGTTGGCGTCATGTGTATGCGCGCCTGGTGTGAAATGTTGTTGGAGTTAGAAAGGAAGTATTCCCCAGCGATCTCCCCCTGCCACCAAGAACCCCAGTCGTAAAACCCCACATAGAGAGAATCAAAAGCCTCGCTCTCGTGAGTATTGGGGTTGTCTCCCTCGAAGAACGCGTAACGGTAAGAGAATTTCGGTTTCCAACGAACCTTGCTCAATTGGTACGCTCCAAGCGCAGTCCATGCGGTGGAGTGCATGCGATTGTGGTTCTCTTCGTAGGCGTATTCCAGTTCCAATGAAAGATCAGGAAGGCTGGAAATAGGGGCGGTGTAGGCGCGCGCGTTGAATACGTTCATCCCGTCGCGATCGGGGCGCACGCTCGGATGGGCAAAGGCCTTGATATAGCTCGCCCCGAAGGTCGAGGTTTCCGTCGGGGAGTATTCGTAATTGGCGCCTGTGAGGCGAGTACCAGTTTCGGCTTCCGGAACATCGTCGCGTTCAACAAAAAATCCTTCGAGCTTGTGTTTCCCAGGCCTGAGTCGGCCGATGGCAGCGTAGCGCCAGGCTTTGCGTGCGTTACTCCAGAATCCCCCCCGGCTACCGCCCTCGCCAGCGCCATCCCATAGAAGGAACCCGTGCCCGATCGTGTATGGCGCTCGGCCGACTGTGAAGTCAAGCAGGTTCTCTGAACCCCCTAAAGCCGTTCCCGACCGCCATCCGATGTAGACGTCCTCTTGCTTGAATGAAGACGCACTCTCTCCCACTAGCGTTGGAGGTGCGCCGTATGTGCGTTCGCCCACCGCGCTGAGCTTGCCGTAGAGTTCGCTTCGTCCCAGTGCAATATGCCCGGAGAGCGCTGGCTTGATGAAACCCTCGAACCAGTTGTTGCCTAAGTTTTCCGATGGATCCGGCCTGACATCTGTGTAGAGCGAGTTTCCAAAACCGAATGTTCCCCATGCTGCGTCAAAGTTGAAGGTCCAATTCTCACTCTTGGGCAAGCCGGTGGATCGCTCCTCTTTTTTCGGGGCCTCTTTTTTGTCCGCGTCGGAAGAAGGTTGAGGTTGTGGTGCCTGTGCTCGGATAGACATCGGCACAATCAGTAGCAGCATTGCGCTGAGCAGATTCACCTTGCGACAGTACATCTCTACCTCCTACAACGCCGGCACGACCTCCTCGTACACCATCGTGTTCGCGAGAAGGTCCAGGGTCGAGCCAAGGCGAGGTTGTCCACCCACTGAGTGTGCCGTAAGCAACGAAGAAACCTTGCTTTGACCGCGGCACTACTGACGTAAGTCCGGCTCGCTACCTTCGTCAGCCTAGGTTTTTCGAATTGGTGGGAGAACTGTCACTTCTGCCAGAAATAGATTGGAGAGCATCATGAAAGCGGCTAATCAGCACTCGGTTGCGATACGTGAGTGGCGCAGGCTGGGAATGGCGAGCGACGATCTATCCGTTCTCCATCGTTTAGCGCCGGGAAAGTCTTTGCGCGCGGGCAACGACAATAACGAAGCTCATCTAATAGCCTCATAGAATCCAAATTGAAGGACTCACACCGAGCGGTCGGTCCGTGAAGTGTCTCGTTCTATTCCATTGTTGCGAGAGGTGCTGTGTGATTTGCAGTCGTCTACGAAGTCTTACTTTGATTCTGTTTTGGGTATGCTCGGGAGTAGCAGGAAGTTCTGCGGCGGGTCTGCCGGACGAGTCTAATTATCAACTTCATCTCTACAACATCCACACACGCGAACGCCTGGATCTCGTGTATCGCCACGGAGACCAGTACGACCCTTGGGCTTTGGCTCTGATTGACCAGTATCTACGTGACTACCGCACAGGAGCGATCCACGAATACGACCCACATCTTTTCGACCTGCTTCATGATGTGGTCGCTTCGGTTGGCCATGCAAACGGTGAGATTCAAATCATCTGTGGTTACCGAACACCCCGTACGAACGAATTCCTCCGAACGCACGGGCATCGTGTGGCTCGACACAGTTTACATATGCTGGGGATGGCGATCGACGTTCGAGTCCCGGGAGTTTCTGATGCCCAGTTGCGAGATGCGGCCCTGGCACTTCATCGCGGAGGAGTCGGCTATTATGCCGATTCCAGTTTCGTGCACATAGACACTGGACGCGTTCGCCGTTGGTAGATGTTCCTGCCACTACGGATATGGGTATCCCTTCGCGAGGGCCTCGGCAAGCTTTCTGTCGTGGCCATAAATATCGTCGTAGAAGTGAACTTCATCATTTTCATAGGCAAGGGCAGTGGCATACACGATGAACACTGGAACGCGTTGTTTCAGCGTGACCGTAACGTTGTTGGCGCCGGTGCTCATGGATTGTTCTATGCGCTCGATGGGCCATCCCGCATTGTTGCGTAGCACCCAGGCGGTGAGTTCGGCAGGTTTCTCAACTCGTATGCAACCGTGGCTAAAATCACGCCGTGTTCGAGAAAACAATTCAGGTGCCGGCGTGCTGTGCAGGTAGACATTGAACTCATTGGGAAACATAAGCTTGACCAGACCAAGAGCATTGGTGGGTCCGGGTTTCTGTCGCACGGAGAGTCTGCCGGCTTTCAGTTGGGCGAGAACATCATCCGAGATCGCTCCAGATGTGACGACCTCACCGTTGCCCGTCGTAACCTCATAACGCTTATTTGCGATGTAATTGCGGTCACGTTCGATCGCGCGGACGATTTCGCCACGAAGGATGCTCGGGGGAACGTTCCAGTAAGGACGCAATACGACATAAGTCATGTCTCGGGAGAACACTGGTGTTTGCGTCCGCAGCGACTTTCCCACCACTACCCGCATCTCCAGCGCGACCTTGTTGCTTTCGTCCAGCGCGCGCAAACGGAAGTCGGGAATATTGACAACGATGGGCGGGGCCGAGAATTCGGATGGTAGCCAGCGCCACCGTTCGAGCGCGAGCTGCAACTGCTGAATTCGATCCGAAATCGGCACGTTCAGTTGTTTCAAAGTATCAGTACCGAGGCGTCCGTCATCCTTAAGGCCGTGGCGCTTTTGAAAGCGCATTACAGCCCCCGCCAGAGCGCTATCGTAGAGCTGACCATCGCCAGTCGGCGCCGCCTCGCGCGAGAGGTCGCCCAGGAGCATCAGAAGACGAGTAAGGCGAGGTATGCTCGCGTACGCTTGGCCGGGGTCTACAGGTTTTAGCGGAATGACTAGTTGCTCTCCATCGTCTTTTGCTGCCATTTCTACATAACGAGCCAGAGCGGCCCTTGTGTGGCGGTAACCTGGAAAGGGTGGCTCGATGGTCTCTACCAGCGATGAAGGGTCGGAAGACGGCAGGATCCGATCTCGCAGAAACTGCGCTAGATCATATTTCTTCTGCTCCACACTCAAACCAAACTTGAAATGTCGTGGGTTGACACGTCCAATCCGGAGATCGGAGACGAATCTCATCGTACATACAGTGAGGGCGACATCTACACGAGCGATATCCGTTTGTGCATGATGCAGCTTCGCTAGGCGGTCATCCCATCGGGAAGCATCGTAGTCGTCTGGCAGCAATCCTTGTCCCCGCGCCTGCTTGAACATTTCGATCATGGACAATGCCTGGATAGAGAGCTCGGAGCCATGAATCCAGGCTGGCTCGTACCGTGACTGGTTGTAGAACTCTTCGACGATGGATTTGTAATCCGAGAAATCAGGCCAGCGCAGGTCGGCGAGGCTTCCCGTCAACACAATCTCTCGAATGGATGCCTCAATTACCGATTGAGTGGGGGATGCATCCTGTGAACAGGCATTCGTGCCCAGGGCCAAGTTGATGCAGGCCAGCATGAGAGCTAAGAGGTGCTTTAGCGAAAGCAATTGGGGACCACGTCGCATAGGCAGAGGTAACGTATCGAAGCCTACAAGAACGTCTTACTGGTAACACTGGAAGAAGTGACAGGAGAGTGTGCGATTGAGGACGACAGAAGGGCGGATTGCGAATGATGGACGGATGGGCCGCGCAAGCTGCCGGCTCTATCGAAGAGTTTTAGCGCTTCAAAGCATCACGTGTGGAATTATCTCGTTGAACGGGAGATACCGCGTGTGGGCTTCACTTCTTTCCGGGAAATTTCCTAAGCAGCTTAATGACCGCTTTGTCGGCAAGATCGAGCGACTTATTCTTCTGTTCGATGTCAAGCTTCTGTTTGACCGACCCTGACCAGACCACCTTGTTGTTCGTGCGATCGATGAATGTGAGCACCAAGGTACCCTCTGGAACGTAAACGCCCGCTCCCGATGGGCCGCTTGCCCCGGTCCACATTCCGCCGTTGATAGAAGGTGGAGGGCCGCTGTAGGTGGGGAGGATGGGCGTACTTGCCACACCTGCAAAACCGTAATCAACTCCGCCGGAGGGCGTAAGTGTCAGATCGCCATCCTTGGGAACTCTTGTGAGTCCCTTTGCTTCTAGCTGGATCTCGACCTGTCCGACCACAGCTTCAAAGAGCGCCTTTCTGGTCGGAGGCATGGCGGGTTCAGCCCAGGAATAGGTTTTGAACTTTGAAAAGTCGGTTCCCTTGTCGTATCCGACCTTCACCTTCTCAGCTAAACCCGAAAGCGAGCCCGCTAGCAGGAAGCTAGTGAGAAAAATGACACGCAGTCTCCAGATCATCTCTACGTCTCCTCGGGATTTGACAGCTTCGAACACGCTTGCCACATTAGTTCGCGACCTTGTGGAAAGCGCACTGTCAATCGAGACAGTCCATAGTCTGTTCCGTAGCAGACGATCCCGACTGCTAGTTTTAGCAGTTAACCACTATCAGGGGCGCAAGTAGGATTTCTCGAAGTTCATCAAGAAAACGGAGTCATCTTTGAATCGGCAGACTATGAAGCCTGATGCTCAGACCCCGACCACGCTGACAGCCCCGTTGTCGCAAGCGACACTGTGGCAATGCGACGTCTGTAATTCCTTTGTCGGGATCCAGTCTCAACATCCGATCATGGAGCCCCATTGCCCGGTCTGCGGCAGCCCCACGCTAGAAATTTGTTCTCCAATGCCGAGTATCCTTGGGTGTGAGTGGGCAGACGCTTAAAGACCGCGTTGACCTGAACACTAGCCGATACCACTCCCTAGTCTTCCGATACCTGCCAAGTATTGTCGGGGTTGTATCGCTCCATGTTCTTGACGATCTCTGACGATTGCGGCCCCAAGTCCTTCTCGTACACGATCCCGTCGTAGCTCACGAGAAAGGTTTTCACCCCGGTCACGCGGTATTCAGCGGGGACAGCCACCAGCGCAAATCCGCCGATCATGATCCCATTGATTACGTAATCCAGCTGGCCCAGCCGCGCAGCAGGTCCTTGACCTTTCAATACCTTGAAATAGTAACCATGATATCCAGATGGCTGATCCGGCGAGTAGCCTTCATCAATGGCACGAGCAACGGCTTCGCTGATTGGCCCGCCCGGCTTCCCGTCGGCAGTCTGCCAGTACAAACCATCCTGTTTGCCAGCGGTGCTGATGATCTTCTGTGCGTATTGGTTGACGCCGGAGTTGTCGTGGATTTCTGACGCATATTCCTTCTGCGCTTCAACGAATCCGCGACAGATCTGGATGGCATCGAGCTCATTCGCTCCAATTCGGCGGAATAGAATCTCATCGCGTCCCTGTTTCGAATCGAATATCCATTTACGACCTTTCCTCACGATCGGAACAGGGAATGGCCAGTCATCGTTTCCGACCGACAGTGTGGCTCGCGCCGCGTTTTTCGGATCGATGGTGACTGTTGTTTTCTCTTTTGCCTTGGCCGCGAAAGCGTCGGCGTATTTCTTGTCCTGAACCGGGTCCGCTGACGACACGAAGCCCTTTCCGTCTGGGCCAAAGATCTGCAATAGCGCAGGAACGTTGTAATCTGTCACCGCACTGATCAACGCATCGGCAGCCCATTGCGGAGTTGCAAACGACTGCTGGACAACGGTGGAGCTGGCAGCGGATGTTTCTTGCTCTCCAGGTTGAGCCCATCCCGGACCCGAAAGAACCCAGCAAAAGAAGAGCGTCAGCGATAAAACAAAAGCACTCGGCACGGCAAATGTCGTTCGTGAATTGCTCATATCAGTCTCCTCTGTGCTGCCAGGTTTGCTAACGACGGCGTCCGCCTCCGCCTCCGCCCCGTGAACCGCCACTTCGCGATCCGCCACCGCTGCGCGATGCACCCATGCTGGATGAGCCACGAGCACTGCTGCTGCGGGCGCTGCCGCCATTGAAGCCTCCGCCACCACTGAAGGCGCTGGAGTCGCGCGATCCTCCCCCACCGGAAACGCTTCGGTTTCCTACGCGATCTCCACCTGAGCCTCGATTCCCTCCAGTACTGCGATCGCTTGCCCCGCCCTGCTGGCGTCCGCCGCTATTCATTCGTTCGCGACCCGCCGCTTGTTGCGGCCGGTCGGCTGCGGAGCCGCGATCTCGATTTCCGGCAGAGCCGCGGTCTCTGTCTCCGACAGAGCCGCGATCTCTATTACCTGCCTGTTGTCTGTCCCCGCGTTGTCCTTGGTTCTGTCGAGCATTGGCTCGACGGTTCGACAATGAATCACCGCGAGCCGTCCCGCCGAAACGGTCCGCTGTGCTTCTATTCGAGTACGGAGTGCCGCCACGGTGTTGTGGATTGTGCTGCCAGGTATTGTTGCCGGACCGGTTTGCGACATTAGTGTTCCGGTTGACGTTTGTGTTGCGATTGGAATTGTTCACGAAATTGTTGCTGTTATTGATGTAGACGTTATTATTGCCTCCCCATCCGGCATTCCAGCCCCAACCACCGCTGAATGCTGCACCCATCATCATTCCGACTCCAAATGAAATCGCCATGCCGGCGGCATAGTATCCAGGTGGCGGATAGGTCACGGGAGGGTAAGGATAAGCAGGCGCTCCGTACACGACCGTTGGGTTATAGCTGGGAACGTATACGACTTCTGGACTCGCTGGCTCAATCACGATCACCTGTTTATTCTCAACGACCTTGGTTTCCACTTTCTGTTGCTCCGTGGATTTGAGGTTTCCTTTGTCGTTCGCCTTCTTGCGCATCCTCTGTACCGCGTCCATGACGTCGTTCTGCTGAGCCAGGAATGCATTTCCGAGATCCGTGGTCCACTTGATATTGTCCGCGAGGTATTTCGCTACATCCGGCAGGGGCGCCAGTGCCTGGATGCTCGCGTCCCAGTCTTGCTTTTTCACGGCGTCGACCAGCGCCTTGTCCTTCAAGTTCTTGTTCTTGTCCAACCACTGTTGGAGTTGAACGATCTCGAGGGGATAGGTGGAGGCTACCAATACCTGGCTCAGCAACGGATCCGGGTATAAGGCGATCGGCGCGACCAATGAATCCATTTGATCTGCGGGGATTTTGGCCTCTTCCTGTTCCTGTGCAAGAGTCGCTGTTGGCTGAAATAGGCTCAGGTCTCCGGGAGTCATTAGAACGGCACACGCGAAGGCGATGAGTTTTCGGATAAGTCCGGCGGTATGTCCTGAGCCAGAGTCGTGCAGTCGCATACGCCCTCCCTCAGAGGTGCTCTTCGGCGATCACGAAGACGAGTTCATGCATGATGTTCCGGCCTGTTGGGAGCGAACTCTGCACTCACAGACGTCGAGTCCGAAGACATGGGAAATCCGAGACGTCTGCCGCGAGGCCTGACAATGGCGTGAGTCGAGATAGCGGGATGCCGAATTCTGCCATTTACTCGACGATGATCATCCACCCAGGCCAGGCTTGCGACTGCCAAAAGTGACAGACCGGCTCCGCTCGCATGAACTCACGACAATTTCAGCTTGCTCGTTATGACGGAGTCGTACGCCTACTAAATTCTTCTTGGGAGTCCAACTGGCCTCAAAAGCCGTTTCGACAACTACGTTCAGCAGGCGATTGCAGGAGATGCCGGAGGTGAACTCTGCTTGCACCTCTTCGTGCAAGGGAAACCATTTCGTCTGGTCTCCGCAAAAAATGATCGAGATTGCACTATCCGGTTTGATGAATGTCACCTGCGTAAAGGGAGTCACGAAACCGGTCGGATCGGACTGGAATCCGCTCTGGACGGCACTGACGATTCCGCTGACGCTACTGGCACCTCCAGGATTGGAAACGAATCCGACGAAGTACGCCCCCCCACAGCTTGCGAGCAGAACGCAGCTTGTAAGTAGAACGATTGTTCCAAGTCGCGCCATGAGTGCCTCGGGCCCAAATTAGTCCAGTTCGCAACTTCTTTCGACTGAGACGACTGACAGTGTGAAAAACCCTTCTTGCTTGCATCGTTGTTGTGCGCAGGAGGCCCTGAGCCAGCTATGACTCTTGACAGTGGGAGGTGTCCAGCTCGGCGGACTAGTCTTCATTCCTGATACAGGTTTGTGGTGCCGAGTGTTCGAGTACCGACACTTGCGGGGGGAATTTCGAATCCGAAATTCCCGCAAATCACAAGGAGAGACTTCACCATGAGATCGATTCGATCGGCGATATACCTCTCAGTGTTGGTTTCACTGTCGCAGTTCGTAACAACGCAAACGGGAGTCCAATTTCGCACCGTTACAGTGAACGAACAGTCGGGGAAGATCGGCCTTCTACAAATGGACGATAAGGCCTACATCGATCTGAATCGGTTAGTACAGATCGCTCACGGATCGATCGATTATCGAGGGAACCAGATCGTGTTGACTCTGCCCAGTGGAGGCGCTCCGGCTGCGATGGCGGAAGCCGAGGAGCCTAAAGATTCAGCCCTGACGCACGGATTCATGAAGGCTGGGATTGAGGCAATCTCGCTGATGAGGGAGTGGGCGAGTAATCTGGCGAACGATATTCAGAATGGGTATCCGGTTTCCGAGAACTGGGTCTCAGGTTACCGTACCCGTGCGGAGAGTGGACTTGCGGCGGCATCCGCGGCGACGTCGAGCGATGCTGATCGCAATGGGTACAATTTACTCAAGAGAGAATTTGAAGCGGTACAAGAATGGAGCAACAAACTCTTGCAGGCCCGCAAGTCCATGGATGCCGCCAAGTATGCTGTGTCCGATACAGCACTGCAGAACGATCCGCTCTCACAGAGGATCATCGCTTGTGGCCGATTTGTCGGACAGATGCTGGCAAGTGGAACCTTTCAAGCCGATCCTGTCTGCCACTGAGAACGTCTGTGCTCCTTTACGAGGACGCCAGCTTTCGTTCACGGCATCTTGTCTTGTCAGTCTTGCCTAGCAGTCTTGACAGTTCATCTGGACGTCATCATCACCAATGATAGGAGGAAGAAACTAGCGTAGTCAGGCCTCAGAGCAGGTCGTCTGACGGTCGTGTGAGCCGCTAAAGGAGGAAGATATGTCTTTGAAGAAGTCTCAAAGAATTGTTTTGTTCGGGTTACTCCTGCTCTGCAGCCTCGCAGTCTGCGCGCAAAATGGCAAACTGCGAATTCAGGTCGAGCCGAAGCAGGCATATATCTTTGTTGATAAAACACCCGTTGGTGATGGTACACGAACGATAAAACTCGCAGCCGGGCATCATACGGTGGGAGTCTACAACTACGGTTTCACTCCTGAGGTGCGTGAAGTTGAAGTTGCCCCCGGAACTGTCACCGGCCTCGAATTTAAACTCAATCCCGTCGCCGGAGACATCAAGGCACCATGGGGGCGCATTCAAGTTGAATCTGCGTCCCGCTCGGCAATCCTGCTGAATGGTAAGACTCCGGACTACTTCGTCGGCCATGGAGACGAATTCAACCATGGACGAGCATTTTTGCCGTGCTGCGATCAAGAATTGATTGTTCCTCCTGGAGCATACCCCGTTACCATTGTGAACAAAGACGGTGTCCTCTGGTCGGGTACAGTCAAGGTTAATGCGAACGAACGCGTGATTATCAATGCAGGCAACGGAACGCAGAAGGTGAAGCCGTGGCCGAAAGGCGGCAGCATCGAATCACTGCCAAGGTTCAAGGCTGGAACAGCCAGTGCTACGGTCGCGGTAGCTCCCGTTAGCGGCAGCCTTGCGGCTGCACCGGGACAGATAAATTGCGGAGATTCCACAACCCTTAACTGGACGACCGCCGAGACAGTGGAGCGGTCGATCGTGTCGAGTGGTGAAATCTCGCCGCAATCTTCCCCAGCGGGCGAAGTTTCATACAGGCCCCTTCAAACAACTACATACACTCTTCAGGCCTCTGGCCCGGGAGGTACCGTTAGTTCCGACGCTACCGTAAACGTCAATACTGCCGTAACGAGTTCCTTGCGAGCTTCAGAGCCCGAAGTTCGGTATCGCCGAATCGGTGACAAAGTTGTGGAGCAAGGTTCGTCGAATCTTGCCTGGACCACTTCTAACGCCAGTTCCGTTTCGATTGATCCCTTAGGAACCGTGTCGGAAAACGACACACGATCAGTGAAGGCAGAACCAAAACAACAGCAGCAAGGGCCAGTCAACGAGGTTCAGACGTATACGTTGACCGCAAAGAATGAGTGTGGAGGTTCTGACACTCAGACTGCCACCGTTCGTGTCGTGGGCTCCATCGAGGGAATTCCAGAGGTATCGTTGGGAAGTGTGTTCTTTTCAACTGGGCACCCCGATCAACGGCATCCCGAAGGCGGTCTCTTGCAGAGTCAAAAAGACGTCCTCGCTAAGGCAGCTTCGGGATTCAAGGCGTATCTCGAGTATGAGCCGGAAGCACGGCTCACCGTGGTTGGGAACACAGATGAACGGGACTCGAACGCGCGGAACAAGCCACTCAGTCAGAGACGTGCAAATCGAGTGAAGCAGTATCTCGTGTCCCTAGGAGTGCCTGAATCCAAAATCGAAACTGTCGCACAGGGGGAAGAGCATCCTCTGGACG
>Ga0335069_10011286_pt1 | contig 12622 bp, 26 predicted proteins | sample Lox_Sample_11_FD_206714 | JGI IMG/M metagenome (GOLD analysis project Ga0335069, IMG submission 206714) | Soil microbial communities from Loxahatchee National Wildlife Refuge, Florida, United States - Lox_Sample_1.1 | ecosystem: Environmental > Terrestrial > Soil > Wetlands | place: USA... | reverse complement strand
TCATCTTATGGTCCTCGCCGTTTCAGTCGTAGCCGCTGCTGCACAATATGTTCTACAGTTCAAGGGCAAAGTTCCGACTGGCGTGCTGGGTGTTAGCACGCCAGTGATATACGGCGTGAGCCAGTTCGTTTACAAGGAGTCCAGGTATGTTAACGCCTTTCTTTCGCGGGTATATAACCAAGCTCCGGTTCCACCTTCGACTACTATGGCTGATGCTGAGGTCGCTAAGGTAGACGCCACAGCGGCGAAAGCAGCGAGCGAGACTCCAAGCGCCGAATTCAGTGTTTGACTGCCTGAGAGGTTAATTTGATAAAATGTCGGCATGCTACTTAAGCCATACCAGCCGAGACTGCGTTATGTACCGAAGAACAAGAAGTGGGAAGAATCTGTTCATCGTGCCTTCGTGAGCTATATTCGGGCGCAGTATCCTCAGTTACTATTTCGTACGGATGGTGGTGGCCTGACGCTTACTAAGTCCCAAGCTGGTGTCTACAAAAGCCTCAACGCGACGTCGGGCTGGCCTGACATATTTATACCTAAGTGCAGTCGAGGGTATTCGGGTCTATTCGTCGAGATAAAAAGAGACAACGTTCCGATATACGTCACTAGAGGCCCGCGCAAGGGTCGCTTGGTGGCGGACAAACATATCCAGAGTCAGGCCGGAGTCCTAAGGCAGTTAAATGCGTTGGGTTACTTTGCTCGTTTCGGTGTTGGCTTCGACCAGTGCAAGCGCATCCTGGACTGGTATATGGAGACACCAGAGAACAACGAGCTATTCTAGGGCTGGGCTACTACTTAGTTATCAGTTTACAGTCTCCGTCGTGACACGCTAACGGATTATTTGGCGCATGGCCGCGGCGCATGGCCCGCAACTTGTAATGAGAATAGACAATCGGGTCGATCTTCGACAGTTTTCGCCACAGCCAGTTTGCGGGCGACGGAATTATAAAGCCAAGGGCGAATAGAACAATATTAGCTACGGTCATATATTCTGTGGAATAATTTTAGGTTTTGGTTTGGGTTAGCGGGGGGAAGCCTATGCGGCGCCCCCCTCAATAATCGGATAGTCCATGGCCTACTGCAAAGGCGGCTGCACGATCGGGTCGGCTGGTGCTGTCTGATCGGGCACTGCCGGTTGGTTGACCTCTGGCGTCGGCGGCGCATTGGGGTCGGCTGGTGCAGGTGTGTCAGCTGACGGAGTGGCCGGTTGGTCCGCAGGCGGAGTCGGGATACCGGCATCTGGTGTAGCTGTTTGGGGCTGCTCGACAGCGGTAGTCGTTGCCGGTTCTCCAGGCGTTATCTGGTCAGCTGGTACTACCTGATTGCCGTTGGCGTCCGTAGCAGCGCTAAGGAAGTTCTGTAATACGGCCACTTCGCTCTGGAAGTCGGCGACCATTTCCTTAGCTTCGTCAGCTGAAACTGATTCGTACTTGTGAGCGATATATAAGTTACCGTCTTGGTCCTGCAAAAGTTTTGACATTTCTATTCTCCTTATTATTTCGTGCAGCAAACTTACTATTACTTCTCGATCGGCCTCCGCCACACTAAAAAGGCTGTTCATGCCTGCTACTGTGACAGAGGAGCCGTATTCTGTAAAGAACAAACAGGATCAGTGGCCTGTAGTTTTTGGTAGGGGGTAAGTAGTGTGTAATTTTTCATCCCCGCTTCACATTGGGCTTGCAAATTCGATACCTCTAATTGCACCTCCTTTAGTTTATTGGAGTCCGACCGAGCCTGCTTCTGCAAGGCTAGCTTCTGTCGAACCTGCCTAGTTACGTTAGTGACTTTGATGACCGTCTGGTGAGCATTGAAGTTGTGGTTAGTATGGATTGAATATCCTACGCAGCCAGCAACTGCTACCACGCAGCCTGTGAAAATTAAGTAGTGCTTCATAAGCGCTATTATACATTATGCTAGATCACGGACTAATCGTTGTGATAGCGTTTCTTTAGCAACCTCGTAGGCATCGATGGCGGGTTGCTTACTGAAGTAGATATCCATCCAGATAGAGACTCCTGCGGTTAAAGGGTAATCTTTGCTTGCCACTTGCCATAATTATCTTTCGTGCTTTGCTTTTCTTGTAATGCCGGCTTTGATAGCCGCGCTGTGGCGCTTCGCACTCGATTCTCTGGAGAAATTATTTTCACCGCGCGCTTTTCTTGTCGCCGCCGCGCGGCGAGCTGCCAGGTGTCTAGTCGCCGCCGACTCGTGGGCGAATGGCTTTATACCTTCCCGTCGCCGTGTCGCCGCCGCACGCCTCGCTGCCTCCACTCGTGTCGCGTGGCTTTCATGAGCAAAGTTATTCTCGTGACGGCTTCTTCTCGTAGCTGCGCTTTTGAGCGCCCGCAGATGCCGTTGTGCAGGAGATAAGCTCTTGTCGTAGGTCGCCCAGGTGTGGCCACCCCAAGGCTTGATGCCTTCGCGCTTTCGGGTCGCCGCAGCCTTCCTCGCTATAGCCGAGCGTTCTGCCTTAGTCGTGTGTGCCCAATAAGCCGCGTAGCCTGTCAGTGCCCCGCTGCTTGTCCGCTGCGCAGAGGTGGCAGTCGATGTCTTCCGAACTGTGCTCTTTACTTTGGAAGCTGTCGCCGCCGTGGTTGTAGCAGTCCCCGGCAGTATCGACGTTGACTCGTGGCTCTTGTGGTGCAGCCGATGCGGATGCTTCATGCCGAGCTGGTGATGACCGGCACTCGTCAGAGTGCGCAGCTTGTGATGTCCAGTCCCGATGTGGTGCTGGTGTATACGATGTCGGCGCGGTGGCTGTTTCTCGTGCAGCTTGCGTCGCACAACATCGTAGGAAAGTCCCTCGATCTTTGTAACACCGCTATGGCGGTGTCTGGTGATACGAACGACGCCATGAGGTGAGTAGCGATGCTCACGGGTCCGCTCGCGGCTCTTGTGGACGCGCTGCAAGTAGTAAGGATATTTGCCGGCCATCTATTGCTTCATTATAGCGAGTAGCGCCCCAACTAAGGCATAGAATCCAGCGGCCACCCACACATACACACCTACGACCAGGCCGAAGTGAATTAAAATGTTAAGATCGTGCAGCATACCTTGAATATACTTTATCCACGGAATAAACAAAAATAAGCTAACTAACTATCCCTTGACATCATGTACTCTCTAGCCCATACTAACAGGTAATGAAATACACCTTTACCCGGTTCAATAAGAAGTTCCCAAGTGATAATGCCTGCTTACAGTACATGTTCGCGCAGCGCTACGGCCGCATGAAGGTCTGCCGGAAGTGTGGTGCTGCTAAGCCTAGGTACTACCGTGTCCGCAGCAAGAAGGTCTTTGAGTGCAGCGACTGCGGCTACCAGATAAGCCCATTAGCTAACACTATCTTCCATAAGTCGGGGACAAGCCTGCGCTCATGGTTCTACGTGATCTTTATGTTCTCGGTCAGTAAGAATGGTGTCAGCGCTAAGGAAGTTGAACGCACACTGGGCGTGACGTATAAGACGGCCTGGCGTATGGCCAAGCTGGTGCGTTCACTCATGCAGTACGGCGGCGACATGTTGTCTGGCGTGGTCGAGGCTGATGAAACTTTCATTGGCGGCTACAAGCGCGGCGGTAAGAGCGTCCAGAACAAGGTTGCCGTCTTCGGTGCTGTCGAGCGTAACGGCAATGTCTACACAGCCAAAGTCAGGACGACCGGCGCTCGGGTGTTACTGCCTGAACTAACCAAAGTAGTCGCTCCTGGCACGACCATACATACGGACAAGGCTGGTGCGTACCGGACATTGAACCAACGCGGCTATAATCACACCGTCGTCAACCACTCGGCTTTAGAGTTTGCCCGTGGCAGTACGCATACGAACACTATAGAAGGCTTCTGGTCACAGCTCAAGCGGAGCATGGATGGTACGTATCATGCGGTCAGCCCGAAGTATCTTCAGAGTTATCTGAATGAGTTTGCGTATCGGTATAACCTGCGGGGCGAAGCGGTGTTTCCGTGTTTGATCGAGCGGGCAGCGCAGCGCGTTGCATAGTCTTGTCGAAGGTTTCTTTGGCGTGGGGGTTACGGTCTTTGGGCTTGAGGGATTTATCCCAGCATTCGAGGCGCTTATCTAGACCCCCTTTGAAGTCGCCCTGCGGGTCTAAACGGTCTGGCTTATCGGTCATCGGTTTGCCCTAATCCATTCGTGGGCATCCGTCGGTAGCCAGCCTTTATAATCAGTTGCATCAACTTTTACTATAAAAATCGTGTCGGTACCTTGATTTATAAGTGGGCTTATACGCGCGTTTAACTGTACTGGTGTCTCCTCGGTTTTTAGTAACCAAATATTATCAATATAATGCGACCAAGTCTGAGTTGGCGCTCCTTTCAGGGCATCATAAAAGGCGGTATAGTCGCGATTTGGCGTGAGCTTATATGCAATGAGTAGAATCATTTGTTGACCTTCTTGTTAGTATCTGCTACACCTGTTCGTCTGAAACCTTCGGGACGCTTTCTAGCTGTTTCTCCGTTAGTCGTGTGTCTGCTTCTTTGTTTCCGTAGTTCATTCTGTCGTGGGCTATATGACTGCTTTCGCTGAACGTTAAGTGCTGTGGTTGCTTCCATACCAATATTGTAACGATAACCACCACGCAAAGAAACAGAAAGGCACCCACAATCATCCCCCAAAATTTCTCGCCAGATGTAAAACCCGAGCCTACGACTGTTATGCCCAAAAATCCTTCAACAATTAGGAGTGCTAACGCAAAGAAACCAAGCGGAGTGGTTATAACGCTTACGAGACTTGCCCTCCCTTTGTTATCCGGACTCATAACACAATAATAACAAGTCTGCAAAGTTATTCATACTTGCTCTCAGGGGAGAGTCGCCGAGCATCTTACCCCTTCACCACCACATGCCAATCACACTCTGAGTTGACGCTCAAGTAATGCTGCCCGGCGTCATAGTAGTAGTCTGTATTGCCTCCCGACATCGCCAGGTCGTTCGCTCCGTTGTCTAAGTTATCGGAGCCGTCAGTGTTGGCAACGTCGAACTGGAAGTTGCCAGACGAACCCCAGGCCGAGCAGTCGAATGTATATGCTACTGTCCACTCGCCTGTAGTCGTGAACGGCTTGGTCTGGGCTTCACCGCTGCCCGATTGGTCGAGCAACACAGTGGTCGGTGGAGTTGACGACACAGCTGGCGCAGCTAATCCATTATCCGAACTGCTACTGGCCTGCGTGCTTGCGGTCGGAGGCTGACCGCTGGTCGGCGAGACTGCCGCATACCACAGAAGGCCACCGACTGCTATCTCTAATACGAGTAACACCACTGATATACCGTAGCCCCATCGTGCGATTTGATAAGTCTTTCGTATTGCAACTGCATCTTTAGGATTGTTTGCTTTAAGGCCCATAAGCCGTGACTTGCTGAGCGCACCGCAGATAACACCGATTAGTGGTATTACCAGCCCGGCAAAGCTCCAGTATGCTAGTGTTTGTGCTTTATAAAAGGCATCGGCTGCCTGTGGATTGTCCGACATCGCCCCGTCTCCTCGTTTGTTAATAAAAAAGGACACCTATCTCTAGGTGTCTAAGCCAGCAGCGAATTTACATCCACTGTTTGTCGAGAATAGGTGCCCGTTCTCGGAGGTAAATGAAAAATCGCTACCGACTTAGACGAGGGTATTGTAGCATAAATAAAGTTTATTTTGATTGCCTAAACTCTGTGGTGATCGGGCATGAGTTTTATTATAAGACGTGTATCACAGGAGGGCCGCCTAATCGCTCGTCGGCACTGTTCTTGTACTCCCTTATACTCTTTAACAGTGTAGACTTAACAATCTTTCTGAGGTCGGTTAATTTAAACTCACCTTTGTGCTTGTTTATGGCTTCATTCATCAACTCCATCGCTCTCACGCGTGGGCCATCAAATCCGACCGAAAAGTGAGTACCTTGTGATTGCTCAAGTTGAGGCTCTTTGCCGTACTCGATGCCTACGGACACCCTGCATGGCTCATCTCTTATAAAGCCAACGAGGGTAAACTTCATGTTGTGGCCTTTGGTTGGTTTCGGTAAGGTTGGATGATTGATAAGACTTCTCCCTAGAGTTTCTAAGTCAGTCTCATTTTGATTGTTAAAGGCAAAGTCTCTAACAAACTGACACATGTCACTTTCATACGCGCCACTAACCATCAGTGCGGTACGCGCACCTAGCGGAAATAGTTTCTGGCCCTTACTGTAGGTAACTTTGCCATCATGTGAGATGTGCTTTACGAGTGAATCGCAGCCTACAACAAAGTCGCTATGGTTTCGCACACCTATAAGTAGGGTCATAACATGGGTGATTCCATCATGGTAAATTATCACCGCCCACCTCCTAGAAAGGTAGACGTCCCCTCAGTATAACACCGCCTACATGACGCAGCGGTATAGTCACCTATTTGGTCGTCGAGGTTGGACATGATTCTAGTTAGCAGATTTCAAGGTTATTATTGGTTTCACGATGATGGTCGGCTTTGACGCTATAGCAATTACCCCCAGTATGACAGCCACTATAGCTGCAAACAATGCCACAAGCACGGAGCGGTGAAGAATAATTAGGTTTTTCTGGGCTGCGTCTTTCTGGTGCTCAAGAGTAGCTACAGCGATAGACTCCATGTTTTCTTCGTGCTTGGTGTCCTTAGATGCTGTTCCCATCACCGTCTCCCATGGCAGACGCAGCCGCAGCACGGGCTTGATGTCCTTAAGCCTTGGGTGGGAGAAGAAACTTTTAATGATGTTCCAGGACTTCTTGAGCATAGTTTAATAATATCACGTACTGTCCATGACGTAGCGGTATAGTTGCGTAACATTTTACCTCCGTGTTTCTCTTAACTTATCGCGTTCTAACTTAGCCTTGCGCTGGACTTCGAGCAGGTGCTTGTAAGCTTGGCGGAACTTCTTGTCGTGCCTTATGCGCTGCCGCTGGGAGTCCGACAATGACCGGCTGCGGCGTGACATGAGACCACCGATGGCACCGGCTGCGCGTGCCAGATCCGGCCTGCCGAAAAAGCCGCCAGTCCTACCGATACGTCCGCCTGCGGAGCCGATGCGAACGTAGAAGTCGTTGTCGTAGCGACGCCTGTTTTCGTCGGCTGCACGGAGGGCACCAGCTGTAGTTCCCGCCATGGCCTAGTCCCCTCTGCCGTTTGATCGAGCCGTCTGCGATTTGTTCACTTTCGCGACAGGCTGCCTGATCGGTTGGTTGTTCACCTTACCCGAGTCAAGGCGTGGCTGCCGTGAGCTGATGCCTGGGCCACGCATGAAGCCAAGCGCTACGCGCTGCGGGCCAGCTTCCTGGGTCAATACAACCTGATGGAGGTTGACATAGCCAGTCTGCCCACTTAGACCTCTGCGACGGCGCTTCCAGTATTCGGTCTTTTGCTCAGCCGCCCAGTTAGACAATCTGGTCTTGTGCTCACTCATGGCTTCTTAAAACCTACTTCACTTAACTCCAAGCCGTAGATGCTTCCAAAAACCCAATCGACTACCGTCTCCGGGTTGATGGCGTGCGTATCGTATAGGTGGACTAGCACCTCGGCGTTGTAATTTGGCTGCAGCTTGCCCTGTCCGGGTTTCTCAACAGGCAAGATAACTGGTTTGCCGAATCGGTGTCTACACATCCAGCACTTAGTACACGTAGCCCACATGTTGATTACTTCAGGATTAGCGCGCAGTTTAGTGTTACTGCTCATGCCCTCTCCTTAATTACTTCTTACCACTAATAATATAACACCGATCAGGAAACTATAAGCGACGGCTAGTACAACTCCTTTCCTAATTGTCGGACTTTTCTCTCGCCTCTCGTTTCCATCTTGTCGATACATGACTGGCATGTGTCCCCCTTTATATGTTTTCAAATAGTGTCTATGAATCCTCAGTAATCCGGAACCAACCCTCGACTGAACCGCGGCCGTCGTGCTCGATAACATAGGTGCCGAGGTGATCGATCATGCGGCGCACGTCGTCGGGGGATCGGTCATAGTCGGCAAGCAATTCGATCCGTAGGTCCCGATAGTCCACCGCGCCGCACGAGGCGAGGCTGTACAAGGCGCTGGACTGACCACCGTGAAGCTGGCTCGCGATCAGCCGAGCTGTCGCATCGTCTATGTTGCGGTCGGCTAGCTCAGCAGCCGCGATGCCTTGTGCGATGCGGGCTAAGTCGCCGGATTCTTGTTGGTTGTGTGGTTGTTCCATGCAGTTTTTAAGTTATGAACTAAGTACTTTGATATTGCAAACGCTCGAATCTTTGAGTCGTACAATGTAGATTGTGCGACGCGGTCTACAGGGGTGGCGAGCGCGGAAGCTCCGAGTCAGCCTTGTCAATAGCACGATTGAGTCCGCCTTACCCCTGTGGAAAAGCTTATTAAGACACAACGACTTTTTCATGGTCTAGCTACATATCTCTCCCTCCGGCGAACATCCCACAAATATTGTCGGATGCCCCGCCGGTTCATAAGGCTTCATGTAGTCTGGGTTTGCGTGTCTACCACCGCCTACCCAACCTTCAGCCCATCCGGGCATGAACATGGAGTTAGTCGGATAGACGCGATAATGCTCAGCCGCGTACTCGACGCCGTATCGCTCGCATAAGTGGCGCAGCGATTTCTCTTGAGCCTCACTGAGTGAGGGCCGCTCCGGTGTCGGTGCACACTCGCTCATATTCCGATCTCCAGCGTAGGTTGCGTCGGATCGGGCGGAACGGGCTTCATGTCCTCGGCTAGTAGGGTGTCCATGTTCTGCTCGTGCCCGCGCTTCGAACACTCGTATTCGGCCACCGTCAGCGCCAGGTGCCGGATGTGGGTTGGATGGCTAGCACGCATGACCATCTGTGCGCCGCAGGGTTCGCAACTGCCCCGCAGCCAGACACCGCCGTATGTCGAGTCGTTACAGTCATACGCAACGGTGATGGTGCCGAGCGTGTAGCCATCTCCGATCATGCGCCTGGCGGCTTCGATGGAGGCCATAATTTGATCTAAGTCTTCGGCTGGAGTCGGAGGCAGTTCACTTGTCATGCGTTTGGTGACTCCCCGTAAGTTGGTGCCAGTCTCGTATAGGCTTCCCTGACGGCATCCTCCGTCTCGTATTCTGCAACCTCCACGTAGCCTCGGTTGTTCTGGGTCATGAGGAAGTTACCGACCAGCTGTTGCGGATCGGCAAGCTGCGCTTGGTCGATGTCATCACGGAAGGCGTCGAGGATGTCGGCTAACTCGGCCGGCGAATTAGAGAGCCAACAGAGCCAACTGGCAGCAGCCTGAATGTCCCCGGTGCTCTCGCATGCCCATTGCTCTATGGCCATCCTGTAGAGCACCTGATCGCGGGTGCTCGCAAATATTGGCCCGGGGGCTTCAGACGTTGGCGGCTGCTCACTCATTTCGCGCGCTCCTTCGACAAAATATGCTTCCAGTTAAACACTGTCGGCTGTGTGACATTGAATACCGCGGCAATGTCTGTGTCAGTCAGTGTCGGCTCGGCATCAATGAGCTTCACAAAATCCTTGTACGTCTTGCCGTCGTGCATGTTGGCCGTCATGTCGAGGTACTTCTTCAGGCCGATGGTTTCGATGATGGGGGCTTTAGGCATCGCGCTTCTCCAGTTTGGCGTATATATACCAGTCCCAAAACCAACTTTCGGTAGGCTCAACGTGACTAGCGCCATAGGCACCAAAGCTCACAATCTGGCCTTGGAGATACTGCAAGAACTCAAACCAGTGCTTTTCAAGCAGTTCGGTCTTCGTTGGGTTCTGCGGTCGGCTTGGTAACTTGTCGGGTGGGGCGATATCCATTGGGGTCGAATAGTCGTTCGAGTAGTAGTTGGAAGGTGATTTGCTGGTCATAGTTCCTCGATTCTCTGGCGCACCTCGGCCAAGGCGCTGTTGTAGCCCATATCAAAGTCTTCTACTCCAGTCCGTACTGTTCCCCCACCGAACGTGCCGTCATGGCCCCTTGTCGATGGGAGCAATTTAAGAAGAACATCTTTGATTTGCTGCTTAGCTTCCGGTGCATCTTTCAAATCGCCGACTGCATAACCAAAGTCAACCCTGACCTTATCTAATTTGCTCATAGCTCCTCAACTTTCTCGACCAAGTCTCTCTTGCTGGAACTGGATTTGACCAGCTGGAGAAACAGGGCTTTGATTTGCTGCTTAACAGTGTACTGATTCGTCAACTTAATAGTGTCGTGGTCGATTATTTCGTTCCCAAAGTCATCGTGATAACGGGTTAGAGCCGCGGTGTTGTCATCAAATACCTCATCTAACTTACTCATACTCTCACTGCCTCCTTCGCTTCGCTCATTTTATAGTTCTGTACAAACTTGACTTCTTCTGCGACCTCTGCTAAAAACTCACGCACCTCTGCTTCGAGCATCCGTATGTAGTCGCTGTCACGCTCGATACGCTGAATAAATATCTGCGCGTTCTCAGGTAACCGCGGATCGAAGCTAATGAAGTCACACCACTTGCGGCCGGTCATCCATAACTGTCCTTGCACCTGGGCCACGTATTTGTTCGGTATGGAGCCGAGCATGAGCGTCTCGATGTGCGTAGCGGGGTTCGGCGACTTGATTTCGATACTGCCGTCATCGCCCACCAGGCCGTCAGGCGAGGCACCGGCCATCAGCTCGTTGTGAGCGTAGAATCCGCACTCGCTAGCGATGTTGCCGGTCTTGAGCATGTACATAGTGCGGGCAAGTGGCTCAGTCTCAACACCCCAGTGCATCGCCGCGTTCTGGTAGGTGTCGATGTGCTGGCCGCTCAGTCGCTCGATCACCAGCTCGGCTCGGTAGTTCTTGCGGGTAGCCGCGTAGCCGTTCTTGGTGCCAGCGATGATGTCGTAGAACCTGCTAGCCGTTGCCCGGCCAAGCCTGGCGGAATACCAGGCTTCGGAGCGTTGCTCGGCGTCTATCTCAGTTGCTATTAGGCTCACCACGTAAATCCTCGATGATTAGCTTAGTTGACTTCTCCAGCACCTCAATATCAAGGTTGGGCGTGTACACTTTTAGCGTGGCGGTTACAGAGTTATCGGCGTCAATATGTATGTCTATAGCACTGACCCGCAGCTCTTCGTCACCGACATATACGTGAGTGTTATGCAGCAAGCCTTCCGAAGTTATCTTTACCGTAGGGATGCTCATTTCAACGCCTTCATCCTCTCAGCTATGAGCGGCGCAGCTACCTTCCGTTCGTCAACCGTCAGTTTGTCCATGATCTTGTCGAGGTCGTCGATGTTCTTAGCCTTGGCGATTGCTTCCCGCGTTGCCGCGTCGAGTACTGCCTGTTTGAAGTAGTCAGTTACCTTTGACTGGCCGTCCTTGACTGCCTTGTAAATGCCCCGGAGGTCAACCAAGTCTTCTTTCAATAAGTCGGCTGCCTTCTTGCCCAAGTAATCCTCAATCATTTCCTGGGTCACACCGAGATCCTTGAAGGCTCTGAGCATCTCTTTGAGGATGTCAGCCACCGAGCGCGTGTCGCCATCGGCAAGTGTCTTTCGGGCTTCTTTCACGGCCATGTCAACTACGTCGCCCGGCACAACGGCCAAGATGCAGGAACGGACGCGGCGGGCGCCCTGGTTGGCTCCTATCTCGTAGATGTCGCGCTCGTCGGTCAGGTCTTTTGAACCCTGGCGCGTGTCGCGCCTGTGCCGAACAGTGAACGTCTTGGTGTTGCGTGTGTTGGTTTCTAAGTCCCAGGCGTAGGCCATCATCTCGCTACTGCCTTCGCGGCGCTCCAGCTCGATCACGCCGAAGTCAACATTGCCCCAGTTCTGGGCGATGGCCTCGGCTAAGCGGATGCTGGGGCCGGTGACGCTCTGGCCGCCACGCGGGTATGAGTAGATGGCGACCTCGGCAAGCGTAGGGCGCTGGGCAGCCTTCTTGACACGCTCCATGGCGTATAACTCGTCACGGGGGAACTTCTTGGCGGCTAACATCGCCACCTGGACTTCCTGCGCCTGCCGGGCGATCATCATGTCTGTTTGAGTGTTGGTGTGCGCTCCCGCACTTGGGTTGTTGTCCATTTACTTCTTACCTTTATCACCTCTCTTATTAGTTGCTGTGTTTGTTGGCGCATCCTTGCCTATGACAAGGTCGATGAGCTTCAAAGCGTGCGCCGCAAACTGGTTGTCCTCGGGGGTGTCGCCCTTGTGGATATTGAGGAACCATGCCTCGCCTGGATTGTGTATACCCTTTTCGTAAAACGGTATGGCCTCGCAGACCTTGTCAACGCCGCCGTCTAGGTTGCCGAGCGTGCCGATGAGGCAAGCGCACTCACCTTCATATTGCGTACCATCGACGCGCCCCTCGATGAGCGCCTTGCGTAACCCCGGCAGTTCACTCTTCAAGTGCTCGAATATAAAGAGCATGTCGCGGCTGCACTGGTTAATGTAATCCTGTGGTAGCTTCTCCAAGTCTGCCCCGTGCAAGTTTGCCCCGTACAAGTCTGCCCCGTGCAAGTCTGCCTCGCGCAAGTTTGCCTCGCGCAAGTCTGCCCCGCGCAAGTCTGCCCCGCGCAAGTTTGCCTCGCGCAAGTTTGCCTCGCGCAAGTCTGCCCCGCGCAAGTCTGCCCCGCGCAAGTTTGCCTCGCTCAAGTCTGCCCCGCGCAAGTCTGCCCCGCTCAAGTCTGCCCCGAGCAAGTTTGCCCCGTA
>Ga0335069_10011285_pt1 | contig 12622 bp, 14 predicted proteins | sample Lox_Sample_11_FD_206714 | JGI IMG/M metagenome (GOLD analysis project Ga0335069, IMG submission 206714) | Soil microbial communities from Loxahatchee National Wildlife Refuge, Florida, United States - Lox_Sample_1.1 | ecosystem: Environmental > Terrestrial > Soil > Wetlands | place: USA... | reverse complement strand
GGCGGTGCTACGGTCGGAGATGCCGCGCCCTTCGCTGGCGGGGCTTTATATTTCGTCCAGTCGATGACGAGTTGGCCTTTCTGGATCGCTTTCCAGAGCGAGGCCGCATCCCCCGCGCCGCGCCGCTCGGCCTCCGCCAACATGGAGCCCTTGCCGCCGCCATGCTTGGGAGGCGCCCATCCGTCTTGAAGACACTCCTCGCAGATGCGCTTGCGCCGCGCCTGTTCCTCGGGGGGGACGGGATTGGTCGCCATTCATTCCCCCTTGCGTCACTCAGGACGAGATAGTGGCGTCCCGCAGAGTGCGCAGCGTGTGTAATGTGCCCAATTTCGACATGCGCAAGAGGGACAGACCCGATGCGGTCGCGGCTCCGGTTCCTTGATCTTCTTGGGTGCAGCGGAAAGAGGGATGCGGCCCGCGATCCGGTCCATATCGAAATCGCCGCTCATGGACGCGAGCCGCCTCGCTGACCGTCCTGTATTCGATCGATGCGATCGGATTGCGCGTTGATGCGCGCATTGAATTCGATGGATCGTTGCACGAGATCCTGACGAACCCCGGCAATGCCGTCCTTCACGTCCTGACGAACCCCAGCGATCTCGTTGCGCAACCCCGAGAGTTCGCCGCGCATCTGGCCGACCGCCCAGAACCCGCCGCCGATCGCCACGGCAGATGAAACCACCAGCGAAATAACGGTTGCTATCGCCCCGACGCTGATATGTCGATCAAGGACGATGCGATGCCCATTCCCGGGACTGCCATCGAGTGCCATCTCAAATCTCGCCGCCCTTTGAGGGCGTCTCGAGTTGGCGCAATATGCCCTCGTTCACCTGTTCCATCAGGATGACGCATGCGCCCTTGACGAAGATGAGCGCCATGACGTCGATGGATTCGCCGTTCCGATGCACGACGCGCGCCCGCATGACAAGGACGTGATCGGGGGCGAGATGGCTTCGTGGGGGAACGGCGTTGTAATTCGAGACCACGGCGGCCATGAGATCGCCGGTGATCTCCTCCATGCGCCAGGAGCGGGCGGCGGCGGTCTTCTGCAGGGCGTCGACGGTGAGACCGTCCTCGCAGGCATCCTGCGCCAGAACGGGAATCGGGGCGCACCAGAACAGCACCGCCAGAAGCGGCGGCAGAAGTCTTCGGAACATGGAACCCCCTGAAAGTTAGAGGCGGGCGTCGGCCGTCAGATGCACCGCGAGGCGCTGACCGGCAGAGGAACTCGCCGGCGAAGTCGTGTTGAAGGAGACGCCCCACTCGCCGATGATGTCCGTCGCGGTGGCAGAACAGTCGGCGCCGCCGCCCTGATCGAGATTGCGGACCTGGGCGTTGGTGGCGGAGGGGTTATAGAAAGTGACCGTGCCGGGGGCCTTGATCATCCGGACCGGATAGGCCCAGAAGTTGCCCTTCTGAGCGGTCGACGAGCCTACAGTCTGGCTCAGGACGAGGGCGCTCCCGGTGCCGGCATTCTGCGCGGGGGCCGTCGCCATCGCGAAGGTCTTAGCGTAATACCGCTGACAACGGTCCAATTCGTCCGCGACGAGGCCGACGGCGAAGTCGCTGGCGACCTGACCGCCCTCGATCTGCACATCGCCGATCCGGAGATTCTTGGTGGAAAGCCCGTTCGGCATAGCGAAGTCGAGCTCGATGCAAAGCCCATTGACGCCATTCGTGAGATTGTCGACCCGGATCGCGTTCGCCGACGTGTCCCAGACGAGGCGAGTGACGGCCCCCGAGGGAAGTGAAAGCGCGTTGCCCGTCACCGAATTCGTCATGGTGCCGAAATTGTCCTGCGCGTCGGCGGAACGGACGATCGGCGTCACATTCACGGAACTGCCGCTGTCCTGATAGGCGAGGCAGGAGATCGAGATGTAACTGTTGGCCGGGGAACTGACGGGGTATTTGAAGGGCGCCGCGCCGTTCACGATGTCGCGGACGTTGACGCTCTCGATCTTGGTCCGGAAATTGATGTTAACGGCGCTCGTCGTCCCGAGCCCGCTGGTGCCGATCGCCACGCCGGCCGGAAAGTTGCTATCGGTGATCTGCCCGAAGGACCCGGAGGCGTTATTCGACCCCATCTGGAATTCCCACATATCCAGGCAATAGGCCCAGGACGTGGCAATCGCGACGGTGGAGACGAGCTGATTGATTCGGCCAGAACCGTTGACGTTGCGCCGCTTGCCCCAGTTCCCGGCGTTCGCGGCGGTGTCGCTGTCGATGTTCGCCTTATAGGCCGAGCCCGTCTGACTGGTGACGTCCGTGCGTTGGTAGGGCATGGATTAGACGGGCTCCAAGGCGCGCACGGCCTCGATCTGGGCGGAACGGGGCTCCCAGCGGTCAAAGTCCCATCTCGTGTGATCCGGCCAGCCGGTAACGACGTAGTCGTCCACAACATAGGTCCCGCTGCCGTCGACCGCGAGATTGCCGAGCGGCGTGTCCTCGGGGAAGTCGTCGAACAACTCGATGGTGATCAACGGGCAGGGGCCATGTTGCTTCAGAAGCGACTGCCCCGCGATCATGGGGGTCACTCTGCCGGGCTCGAGGCCGACGATCTTGCGCCGCACGACCGCGCCGCCCTCGATCACGAGCGCATGCTCCGCGCCCCACTCGCCATAGATGGCGTCGACATCGAGTGCGGCGAAACTGCCGTCCGCGCGCATGTGCGGATGCTCGCAGGAGGTCCAATGTTCGCCATTGAGCCGGGCCATCAACCGGCCCGAGACAGTGGTGCGATCAATGCCGATGACGGTGTTCCACCCTCCCCGCCCGTCGCTGACCTGTTCGCCGATCCGGACATCCGCGAGACGCTTGCGGCGGCCGCCGCGCATGGTGACGTAGGCATCAAGCATGAAACAGGTGCCCCCGCCCCCGCCGCCGCCGCCCGAACCGCTCAGGCCAGTGATCGTGGTCAAACCCGTGACGCGGCCCTCGGAGTTGATGATGATCTGCCCGATCGCCTGGCTGCCATCGGTCGCGCCATAGGTGCCGGCCGCAAGCGCGGGAATGGGCCGGTTCGCGGCGGCCTTATAGAGCAGTAGGCGCCAGTGACCAGAACCTTCGTATTTGACGATCGCGTTGTCATTGGCCGCCGTGGTGATATTGGCGGCGCCGGGGATGATCAGATTCGTGGCGTTGTGCGTGAGCGTGAGCGCGCTCGCGAACCGAATGAAATAGATCGGGTTGCTGGTCGAGGCGCTCGAGCCGAAGGACGTTATCGTCGTCGTGCCGGTGATCTGCACGACGTTGACGCCGGTAGAGCCCAGATCCGTCGTCGAGGCGGAGGCAAGCGACGCCTCCGGGCCCGCGCTGGACGGCGCCGAACCGGCCGTGATGGAGGTGACGCGACCCTTGCTGTCCGTCGTCACCGAGGCGGGATAGGCATAGGTGCCCGGCGTGCCGGCGCTCCCCAAGGTGGGGTTCGGATAGCTGCCGTTGAGATCGCCGCCGGCGCTCCCGGTGGGGGGCAAGCCGGTGGGCGTTCCCGAGAGGTCGGAATACGCTCCCGTGCTGGCGACCGTCGCGAGGCCCAAGGTGCTCTTGGCGGTTGCGGTCGTGCCGTCCGTCCCGAGGACGCAGGTCAGATAGGAGACGAGATTGGTGATGGCCGTCTTGAACTGTCCCTGTGTTATGCCGGCGCCGGTGAAGTTCGTCGACGGAGGGAGTGTGGTCGGGCAGGAGGCCTGCGCCTGCGCGGGCGAGACAAGTGCCAAGGGGAGATGCGCGTTCCCGGTCATGAGCGCGCTCACATAACCGCCGATGAGGGCGGCCACGAGCGGCACGCACGCCTGGGAGATGAAACGCCGAATTTTCATTGGGGATCCTGTCGGGGATTTCTAGGTGTGCGCCTGCCAGTTCATCGTGCCGCCGACATCGTTCCCGATCGTGTCGAAAACGTGGCCGGTGAACCCGGTGGCGGAGATCGCGCTCGCCGTCGCGGAGCCGGCGGTGTCGCCGTTCACCGTGAGCGCCGTGCATGTCACGCTGGGAGGATTGAGGAAATTGAGATTGGCGAAGGTGATCGCCGTTCCTCCGGCAGAGATTGCGACGGAGGAGCCGCTGTCCGAGAGGAACGGCTGATCGACGACGGGCGTGAAAAGCTGCAGGAGCGGCAGCCCGTCGGTGAAATCGTGCACCACCCGCAATTGGACGTAGGTCGTCTGAAGCTGCCCCTTCGTCCAGTTCTGCCAGGGCGAGAGGCCCTGCCACATGAGCGTGGTCGGATCGGCGGCCCACATGGGGTTGCCGTCCGCGGTCCACATATTCGGGTCCGAACTGCTCGATTGCGAGTATCGGATCTGAAGCACCGGATTGAATTTCCCGGTGGTGTTAGGCCCGATCTGGCCCTGGATCGTGGCGTAGGCGCGCACGAGCGCGTCCTTCGACATGGAATATCCGGGCGCCTCGTAGATGCCCTCGGCGACCGGATTCCAGACGAAATTGTCGAAGACGGCGAAGCCCCCGTCCGTCACCGCCGGGACCAGGCTGTCGGGGAAGAGAACGCCGGAATAGTGGAAGACCCACCCGCCGGCCGACGTGACGGAGACCAACGCGGCGGCGAGGAATTTCTTCCCTGCCGAGGGTTGATGGCCGCCGATGAAGACCGGAGGCGGGGCTTCCCAGTTCCGAAGCACCGCCTCGAGCGAGGCCAGGGCCGGGGGAAGGCCGAACGGGGGATTGCTCATGCCCGTCTAGCGCCTTTAGGTCGGCGCGTAGAACGGGATATGCGTCTCCATGCTGCGGGGAACGCCATCGCTGCACGCCACCAGGCAGATCGCGAGATAGACCGTGCCGCCGACGCCGCCCTGGAACACCTGGGCGACGGCCCTGCCCGCAAGACTCGAGCTCGGGCTGGCGATGACCTGGGCGGCTCCGGAGACGATGTTCTGCGGGCTCGCATCCGTGCCGGTGTGCACCGTCACTGTGATCGACGTGACGGAGCTGATCGTCACGCCGGTCGGCAGGCGGCTCTCGAAGTCGAACGTCCCGACCTCGCCCTCGATGGTTCCCGCCAGAGCCGGCGCAAAGTCCCTCGTGGCTTCCATCCCGTTCACCGTCCATCTCAGTCGAGGGGTTATGACGCTGAAGCGCGAGCGCGAGACCACGATATAGCGCGAACTCGGGACCAGGACTCGAATCTGACCCGGGCCCGAAGGCGGATTGACAAGTCGCGCCTGCGGCGGATAGGGCGGCGGCGGCAACCACGAGACCTCGATCTCCGCGCGCACATAACTTCCCGGGAAGGGCGGATTCTGCGGCGTGGGGCCGGATCGCGGCGGGTTGAGCAATCTCGCCACCGGCGGTTGAGCCACTGGCGGCTGATACCAAGTCTGTTGTGCCTCTATCAGGAACCGGGCGCCGCCGACGAAGGGAGGGTTGTCGGCGTGGGGCGCGAAGATCGCCGGATTGAACGCCGGGAGCTGCCACGGCTGCGGCGGTCCCGGAATCCAGGCGATGTCGATGGCGCGCATCGCCCGGTCCTTCCCGATGAGGGGAGGATTGTCGGGCGTGGGGATGCCGAAGATCCGCAACGGCCCCGTGGGCGGCTGGGGAGGCGGCGGCAACCATCCGATGCTGACGGCCGCCGGCTGTTGGACGTAGGTCCCCAACGACGGCGGGTTGTCGATCCGGATGGAGAGGATAACGGGGTTGAGCGGGCCGGCCTGGGGAGGCTGCGGCGGCGGCGGCCGCCAGTCGATCTCAACGGCCAGCGGCAGACGCGCGCCGATGATCGGCGGGTTCTGAGGCGTCGGACCGGGGATCGGGGGATCGAGATTGATCGCCGCGGGGGGGAGAGGCGGCGGTGGGAGCCACGCCGTAAAAACGGCGTAGGGCACGCGCGCGCCGCCCGCCACGGGCGGGTTCTGGGGCGTCGGGCCCGAGATTGGCGGGTCGAGATTGATCGCCGCCGGAGGCGCGGGCGGCGGCGGAATCCAGTCCACCAGGACGGCAGAGGGCACGCGCGCGCCGCCCATGAAGGGCGGGTTTTGCGGTGCCGGGCCGGATGTCGTCAGGAACGGCGGCGAAGCAGCCGGGCGCGAATCCGGCGCGTACCATTGCGCCAGGGTCGCCTGCGGAACTCGCGCACCGCCGCCGACGGGCGGCCCGGAAACCGGCGCCGGCAAGAGGGCCGCAATATTGGCGCCGGGCTGCGGCAGCCCCTGCGAGGGTAGCCATGCGACGAGAATCGCCGCGGCGACCCGCGCTCCGGGAAACGGCGGGTTCTGCGGCGCCGGGCCGCTGGTCGGGATGAGTTTGTGCGGATCGTGCGGCTGAGCGCCGCCGATGAATGTAAGAGCAGGAGGGTAATAGCCCGGCATCGGCTGTTACCCCCTCAGTCCGAACTCTCTCCGGCGCGGCATCTCGCCACACCAATGTTCGTCGGCGATCTTCCAGTCGTGCACGGCTTGACGCCATGCCTCGTAGGATTGCCCGCGAGCCGGGACCGGATAGTGTGGAATGCGCATGAACCAGCGCAAACACGCCATCCGATACCGGAACTCGCGAGCAAGCCGCATCAGGCTTAGTAGCCCTCGGCGAAGTTGATCCCTGCCGCCCAGTTCGTGAGCGACGCGGCGGCCGCGGGGAGGAAGAGACCGAAGCCCGAGGAGTCACCCGCGGCGAGCTCGATCACTTCACGGGGAGTGGGGACCCAGAGATACCCGTTCAGCACGTTGAAGTTGTCGCCGAACATGACGGTTTTGGAGCCCGCGCCCTCCGCCGAGGCGTTGATGCCGCAAGTGCCGGCCGCGCCGTTCGTGGCGCCCGTGATGAGCGACGCCACGGTGTCACCGCGCTTCAGATGCCGGGGCGTCGCAGAGACGAGCGTGGGGAAGGCCGTTACCTGCGTCTCGGCCTCGATGCGCTGCTGCGCCGAGGTGGCCGAACCCTGCTGGGACGCCCACATGCGCAGGATGGGAAGCGGAGGAGCCACGGCCGCGGGCGGGTTGATGAAGACCAGCGTCACAGCCTGGTTGGCGAGCGTAAGGCCGTCGCCGCCAACGGTATACTCTTTGCTCATGTTTCATGCTCCATCTAGAAGGTTGAAGTTGTAAGAGAAAGTCGGTCGAGTTAAATTAACTCCATGAAAGGGCGCGACCGCTTCGACCGCTTCTGGAGCAAGATTTCCAAGTCGGACAGTTGCTGGAACTGGACGGCCGGGACTGATGGCAAGGGCTGTGGGCGTTTCGAAAAGAGCACGAAGGCCCATCGCCTCTCATGGGAATTCTGCGTCGGCCCCATCCCCCCGGGCATGTGGGTATTGCACAAATGCGACAATCGTCGTTGCGTGCGTCCAGAGCATTTGTTTCTAGGAACGGCGGCAGAAAACAATGCCGACATGATGGCAAAGGGGCGCCATCGTTCAATCAAGGGCTACAAATATCCGCCGGGCAAACAGCCGGGAAGACCGAAGGGCGTTCCGTGGAAGAGAACTCCCGGAGTCCGCATCGGTAGGCCGCCAGGTTTTAAAATGTCGCCCGAAGCGCTCGCTCTTTATCGATTAAGGCGAGGGTGGATCTAGACGAACGTGCGGCCGTTCCAGACCCGCCATCCCAGCGAACTGCTGAAGATGCGAACCCGTCCCGATTTGAACTCGATCTTGCTCGCCATCTCGCCGGTGTCGACGTCGTTTCGAAGAACGTTGAAGTCGAACCCCCACCCGTCGCTCGTCTTGGCGTATTCCGTGCCGAGCGTCCACATGGCGCCCGAGTTGTCGGTGATCAGGCGCGCGGGCGGGACCGTAACGTCCTTCTCGGAGGGGTTCTCGCGCACATGCGTCACGCCGCCGACGCGGCCGCGAAAGAGCTGGCTGTCGATGAAGATCGGCTTCATTGGGCGAGAACAGGCATCCAAAGGGGCCAGGGATCATAGGGAAGGAAAACCGCGCCGCCGCCGCTCGTTTGCATGAAGATATGCGCAAGCGGATTGCCGCCCCAGGTGAATTTCGCTGTGGTCGTCGAAAAAGTTAGAGCCGAGATCACCGCGCCGCCGCCGAGACCGCCATTGCTCGAGGCCCATTGTGCGGCAGTGTATTGATTATTGGAGGGATCGGCGAAACCAGGGATGGGGAATTGATTGATCGTCCCAGACCAGATCGAGCTCGTGCTGTCGTAGATCGTCAGCGTAAACGGGCCCTCAGTGCCGCTGCCCCCCTGTTGCCCGAGCGCGACATAAACGTCATAATTGCCGCTCGCAGGCAGATTGATGCGAAAAGGCGTCCCATCCGAGGGATAGGAGAGCCCCGCGATACGCGCATCGACGCTGTTGCTTCGATCGGCGTCGTTGCCCTGCGAAGCATTGCCGCCATCGTACCCGATGTTATTTCCCTGCGCCGTAGTCTGCGGATAACGCGAATGGCCACCGTAACCAAAGGCGACATTGCAATTCGTAGGATCGGTGACGAAGCCGGATGTCTGACGAAAGTCGCAACCCTGCGGGAAAGCCATCTCGTCTCCTTAGAACTGAATGCCCGGCACAGCCGGGACCGCCGCCAGAAGCGCATTGCAGGCGGCCTGGGCGTTGGCGACGGTCGTCTTGTCGGCGGCCGCGAGCGCAGTCGCCGCAGCCTTGAGCGCGGTGAGCTCCGTATTCGCAGCGGCGAGAGTTATTCCCCAGACGTTGAGCGCCGCCGATACCGCAGCGGAGTTGTTCTGCGCGAACGTCGTCACGGTGGCGAAAATGCTGGTATAGCTCGCGGCACAGTCGTTCATGAACTGCGCGATCTGCGCGAGCGTCGGATTGCCGGGCGAGCCGTCGAGCGTGCCAGAGAGCCACGTTAGATGCTGATTCGCGTTGTTCCGCATATTGTCGACGACATAAACCGTGCCCTGCGCCAGATGCGCCATGAGACGCCAATTCAGAGCGGCGTAGTTGCCGGTGAGAGCCATCAGAACCTCAGAGAACGATCTCGGGATCGGCGGCCGCAGAAACGCGCGTGAGAGTATACCCGTCCCATCGCCTGCCGATGATGCGATAGCCGAATGACGTTAGTTTGCGATTGATCTTGCAAACGAAGGCATAAAGCACATCGGGGCCCGGCGGGTCGTCGCGCGATGCTCCCAATGCGTCGAGAATCGTTGAGAATCGGATCGAATGTCCGAATCGTTTGTGCAGAAGCGAGAACACGATCCACTCGCTCGGCGAGAGCGACACTCGACCGTCCACGAAGAAAATCGAAAGCGTGTCTCGATCAAGGACGAAGCCCGCGCGCTCCGGAAGACGTTGCAGACATGTCGGGCATCGCCCTATCTGTCCCGCTTGACCTTCCCGCGAAAGAACGGGGGCGCCAGTTTCAACTTCAGCGGCCACAGGCGTATCAAGCCCGCCTCCGCGTTGATCGGGGAATAGCCCCAAAAAATCTTGAGCTTCCGACTCCACATGAAGTGCGGCCACGGCCCCCAGCGGCTCTTGCGGATGACTAAGTAGCCACCCCTCGTCAGAAACCTCCACGTCGCCCAAACCCAGCAACCGGATATTCTCGGGCCATTGAGTTTCCGCATCGGACATCTACGCCCCCGGTCAGGCCACGACGTTGATATTCGCCCAGCCGGGCGCCTGGGGCTGGGAGGAAAGCACCGGGTTCGTGTTCACGACCTGAAGCACCTGGGTCGTCATCAGGGGCGAGAACTGCCCCGCCACATCGCGGGCGCGGATGGCAAAGAGCCAGGTGCCCGGGGCGACGCTGGCATTCGTCATTTCGGTGCCCTTCTTCGCCTCCGTCAACGGCGCCATCTGATCCCAGGACTGCACGCCGAGGGGCCCATAGCGGACGTCGTAGCCGGCAATGGCGTTGTCCGCGACCTGATCCCAGGCGAAGACCACGACCTCGCCGTTGTTCGCCGCCGAGAAGTTCGTGACGTTCGGCGGGACCGGAGGCGCGGGAAGCGTGATCGTCGTCGGGGTGACGATCTGGGCGAGCGTTTGTCCTCCCCCTCCATAGACGTTGAAGGAGGGGAATTTGAGATAGAGCGTCTTGCCGATCTGATCGGCAGTGTAGGGGATGACGACGATGGACTTGTCGAGCCGGGCGAACTGCGTCCCCGTGGGGTGGCTCGTGATCGTGGTGCCGTAGGCTCCCCGACGGAGATAGGAAAGATTATACTTGTTCGTGCCGACGAGCTGGGCCGTCTGATAGCTGATCAGTTCCCCGCCGACATAGCAGAGCGTGTGATAGGCGTCGGCGTCGGCGCGCGTCCCAGATAGGAGCGACGATCTCGACATCGAGAGATCGACGCTGATGGCGTCGATCACGTCTGGGTCGACGCCGTTCGGGAGCGGCGCGGATAGAGCTCCCTGCCGGGAGCCGCCGACGGTCCGGCTGGGCGCCGGGTTCGTGTAGGTGGCGTTATCCGTCGAGATCCAGATGTCGCAGCCGCCCCAGCCCGAAGGACCGGAGAGCGCCACCCATATCTCTAGACCCTGGCTCGATTGCGCCAAGGAGACAGGCGCGGCAAAGACGAGCGGGGTATTCGTGGAGGGCGCCGGCGCGTTGGCGTTCGCCGAGAAACCCGTCGAGGAAGAGAAGTTATAAGCGGCAGCGTGCCCTGCCCCGCCGAGATATTCCTCTGCGACGAAACTCAGCGTGCCGTCGTCGTTCTCCGTGATCTCGGTGATCCGGACCCATTGTTTGTTCAGGCCGAGCGCAGAGTCCGTGAGCGTCACGATGTCCATCGGATCGAGCAGGATGTAACGCTGCCCGAGCGTGAACTCGTAGACGTTCCGGATCGCCTCGCGCTGTAACTGAAGTTGCACGGACATCCGCGCGGCGGCACCGTCGCAGAAGAGGTGCGCGGTCCGGGCCCCGTCCGTCCGACGCCCGAATAAATCGATCGCCGCCTGATCGAACGATTCCGCAATGGCGGGATTATACTGATTCGATCGATCGAGATATTCGAGCTTGATGTTGTTCAACGCATCTGCGGGACGCTTGCGCGTCACCACGACGGGATCGTTGTTCGACCCGCTCGAGCCCGAGGCGTTGACGTTCGGCAGAAAGTCGTCGTCCGTCAGGTCGTAACTCGGGACCATCGGCGGCGTATAGGTGTGCCCGTTGCCCGTGACCGCCGTGTCCCCGTAGGGCACGAGCGTCAGAAGTCCCCCACTCCACACAAAGGCGCTATTCGTGTTCGTCGCGATCTCATCGAGCAATTGCGATGCGGATGTCTGTTGCGTATAGCCCGGCGAGATCCATAGCCCCAGCGCCAGGACATAATTCTGATAGGTCGTGAACGAGCCCAACCGCGCGGAGGGGAATCCCGCGCCATAGTCCACATTCGTCAGGAGATCGGAAATCACCTGAGAGGGATCAGCGTCTACGCCGTTCGGCGACGTGCCATAGAGGCGCCCGAAGACCTCGAAATTGTAGTTCTGCAGCGTCGGCGTGTCGTTGAGGTTCAACGGATCAACGGCGACGTAGGCGATGCCGGGATAGTTCAACGCCTGCGAAGGGAAACTCGTCGTGAGCACGCCCCACGGCGCCTGAACGTAGGTCCCGGTGAACAGCGAGAAGCCGAGATCGGAGAGCGCGAAGACCTGCTTATCGGAGAATATCTGCCCGATATTGGAGATCGGCCCTTCGCAGAGCCCGATGGCGACGCCGGTCGTGTAGCTGTAGGTGGTCGTCCCTCCGGATCCGCTCTTTCCTCCGCCCCCGGTGACGCCGCCCTTACCACCTCCCGGCGGGGTCGATTGATGCGCGATCGCCTGGAAGTCGCCGTACCAGATCAGATTGCCGGCGATGCGCGTCGCGCCATAGAGCAGCGTGATCGCATTACCGAGAACCGATGTCTGAATTTGAAGACCGGCGGCGGCCGGCGTCTGTGCGGCTTGACTACCGCCGCCCTTGCCGCCGAACGATGACATTCCGGCCTCACTTCCAGAGCGAGAAGAACTTTCTGGGCCGGGCCTTGCCGCGTTCGGCCTCGCCGCCCTCGCCAATCTTCACGAGCCAAGTTGCGGCGATGGCGTTCTCAAGCCTGACCGTGCTGCCCATGTGCGCGTGAATGACCATCGGCCATTCGATGACGATGGCGGCGTGGCTGAAACACCGCCCGAACCGCCACATGGCGATGTCGCCCGGGAGCGGCGGGAAGGGAATCTCGCGCCCGTATTTGAACAGGCCCTCGAGATACCGCTCGGCGTCCCGGTGCAGGTTCCAGTCGATCGGGTAATGCGGGATCTCGACCTCGCCCACGAGGCCGACGTTCTGGAACACCCCCACCAACAATTGCAGGCAGTCGACGCCAGAGCCCTTAACCCGCGCCTCGTGGTGAAACGGCGTCCCGAGCCAGGTCTTCGCCTCCGCCACCACGGCGGCGCGTTGGGCGAGTTCCGCGGGGTTCATACCGCCGTCTCCGCCACGGGCACGAAGGGGAAGCCTTTGAACCGAGCCGTGTTGTTGAACTTCGCGCATCCCCCCGAACCCGTCGTCTTGTCGCAGCCGGGGTAGGCCGTGAAGGCATCGCCGGGCGAAGGTGCGAAGGGGAAAGGTGCGATCAGCGTAAGCGTGCCCGGCGATCCCTTGGTGTAGGTCTTCACTGAGCGGGCATATCCGGTGTTCTGACCCGATGTGAAGATGATGGAGCCCTGATCGAACCAGTTCGTCGCCTGCGAGAGCGTC
>Ga0335069_10011284_pt1 | contig 12622 bp, 12 predicted proteins | sample Lox_Sample_11_FD_206714 | JGI IMG/M metagenome (GOLD analysis project Ga0335069, IMG submission 206714) | Soil microbial communities from Loxahatchee National Wildlife Refuge, Florida, United States - Lox_Sample_1.1 | ecosystem: Environmental > Terrestrial > Soil > Wetlands | place: USA... | reverse complement strand
ACCGGATTAGATTATGTGGAATATGAGGGCGGCTGGGGGCTGTTCCTTTTGAAACGAGTTTGTGCCCGTTCCGAAACCGACCGCTCAGAGGATACCGGTTTCGCGTGCTTTCGGGTCCTGTGGATCACGGTAGCATCCCGTATTACACGCCAGCCATTCCGAGCCCGAGTTGCACTAAGAACCAGCGCGGCTACCTCTTCGATTTGGCTTCGCGGGAACGAGAAGGCCGTATCCAGCATCTTCTCGGCGAATGCGATCCGCAATTTGCGCTCACCATGGAGGGCCACCCTGGAGTACGCCTCGCAAGCGTATGCGAAAAGCTCGCGATGGCGAAATTCGGTATCAACGAATCGCTCCTGGCCTCGCCTGACATGTAATCCATAGTGGCTGGGCTTCAGATAATGCAACATGTGCGCGGCCTCGTGAACTACGACGTCGCTGAAAGGGTCCTTGGTCTGGTAAGCGGACCACCGCACGTGCGCATAGTCTCCTGCAAGCCCATCGCACCCCACCTTGATGTCGTCCGGCTTGAGCCCATGATCCCCGAACAGGGCCCAGAGAATCCGCCATGCATCTCCCATGAAACAGGTCGACAATTCCGCCTCAATGGCCGCCCTGGTTCCCGGAAGGTTCAGAACAAACGTCCGGGCGGTGATTTCCCGCAACGCAACTTCCCGCCAATCACCGGACACCAGGCCGGTCACCATCGGGTCAATGCGCTGCCGAATCGCCTCTGGTGGGACCGGTGGAATCGCCCGGGCTTCTGCCGGGAGCAAATTCGCAAGAAGGTCGAACAGGTTCCGGATGGCGGTCTTCGTCGCCCGAGTATATGCCTCGTCCTCCTTGAATTGCGCGAGCCTGAAGCGGCCGGAGCCCGCCCCTTCCCAAGTCTCTTCTCCGGTGCGCATGAATCGTTCGATGAGCTTGGGCGACAAGCCGCCGGGCGCGGCAGCTTGCCGTGCGGCATCCTTAATGCACTGATTGACCACCCGCAATCTGTCGCGTTGCATCAGTTCTTGCGAAGCGCCGAAAGGCGAGACCATAGAATGTACCACGATCTTCGTGACGCCTCAGCCCGGATTTGCGTTGAATGGTGCCCGCAGGCAGGGAATGCTAGAATGTGTACAGTGAGTACGCAATATGGAAACCGTTAAGGTTGGGATGCGCGAATTCCGCGAGAACCTCGCGGGCTACCTCGAATCCGGTACGCCCTTGGCGATCATGCGTCACGGCGAGACCCTTGGGTTTTATATTCCGGCACAGAAGCGAAACCGGAAAGCCGAAGTGGAGGCCATGCGCGCGGCTGCGAAGGATCTGGACGAAATGATAGCGTCTTGGGGCGCCAGCGAAGACGAGTTGATGGAGGAGTACAAGGGGATCCGCCGGGCTGCCCGGGCGAAGAAGCGGAATGCCAGGTAAAGCGCTTGTCATTGACGCCAACATTCTCGTGCGAGCCGTCCTGGGGAGGCGTGTGCGCGAGATCCTCGAGACGTACGCTGAACAGGCGTCGTTTTTCGTTCCCGAGGCGGCGTACGCCGAAGCCGAGGAGCACGTGCCTGCCCTCGTCGTCAGGCGCGGCGGCGATCCGGAGAAGGCGGTCAGGTTCCTGCGCTCCCTGCGCGATCTGGTGGACCTGATTGGGAGCGAGGTTTACGGCGATTTTGAGAGCTCGGCGCGCGAACGGCTTGGTGACCGGGATCCGGAGGACTGGCCGATTCTGGCGTCGGCGTTGGCAATCGGTTGTCCCATCTGGACGGAAGACACCGATTTCTTTGGGTGCGGTGTGCCCACCTGGACCACGAGCCGAGTGGCGGTGTTTTTGCGCGAGCCTCAGAAGTAACCGGGAATGCAGAGACATCGAATCTGGTCGACTCCGAGCTGGTCTGGTTGGCTACCGGGTGGTATTTCGACAAGCCTCGTGGAAACCTTGGAGACCAAGCGTTGAGCGATCGCCGCGGCGGCAGCACGCCCTGGCGTGTCGCCGTCCAGAAGCAGGACGACCTCCCGGAAGTGCTCGCATATGAGTTCCTCCTGCCGGAAGGATAGAGCGCAACCCATTAATGCCACTACGCCAGGCAATCCCGCCTGATGCACTCTGATGCAGTCGAAGAAGCCCTCGACGACAACAACAGATTCGCCGTGGGCCGCAGCCCGGTGGAGATTGAAAAGCACGAGCGACTTCCGGAATCGCGGCGGGAAGCGATACTTCGGGTCCGTCTGGTCGACAGATCTGCCGGCGTAGGCGACCAGAAATCCATTCTCATCGTGAATCGGTATGACGACGCGGCCGGCCATGGATCCCTTTCCGCGGTTATAACCGATTCCGAATTGACGGGCGGTTTCGGGATCAACACCGCGCCCAGCCAGATAAGGATGAGAGCAGTCGATGTGGCTGAGCGCAAACGACAGAGGCTGGTTGCCGCCGCTGGGAGTGGCATCCGGCGAGTGCTCTACGGGCCGGCTGACGGACGGCAAAGGCGCCGGCGGCGGCGCCGCCGCGAACCAGTCTTGAAGCTTTAGCGCCGCCTCCCGAACGGAGCAATTCTCCATTGCTGAGACGAAGTCCAGCACGTTGCCGCCGATCCGCCCGCCTCGCGCCGCAACGCACGAATCGGAGTGGCAGGCCCAGGCGTTCCTGCCGGTGTTCACAATGAAGCTTTGGCGACTGCTCCTCGAGGAATGCATCGGGAGTGGACAGCGCCCGCGAAGGTAGTCTCGGTCCAGCCGGTGAAGCTGAATGCCATAGCTGGCGAGCGCCATCTCCATCGAAACCGCCGCCTTCACCGCCCGATAATCGACCCAGGCGCGCTTCATGCATCCGAGTCCTCATCAGTTTCGGTGCCGGCAATCTTAACGAGTTCGGAGGCCCGCAGTTGGCGAGGAGTGGGACCGGCGGGCGTGGCGACATCCGCCAATTGGTCCAGGAGCCTCTGGAGCGCATCGACACCGTCATCAACCGCCGCCAACTCGGCCTCGCTGAGGGGGATCTCCTGGCGCATCCGCAGGAGGTTCGCTTTTCCCTCCAGCAATTGCGCACGACTGGAGTCCTTGGGGACATAAAACCCGCACTTCGCGCACGCCATCCGATGTGGGCACTGGTCAAAGAAATCGTAGGCACAGTAGCCGTGTCCGAGATCGAAGAACTTCCAAGGCTCTTCGGCGGCCTTCCCGCTCATGACAACCTCCCGATCGATCAGAACCTCGATAGCCCGCACGTTGCGCGCGAAATAGCCAGCATCACGGAACGATTGCGCCAGCTTCGTGGGACTGATGTCCAGGTAGTGTTGTGTCGAGTTTGCCCACTTGTGCCCGAGCCAGCGTTGGAGTTCAAAGAGCGACATCGGCTCCTTGGCGTTGTACAGTTGCGATGCGATCGTCGACCGGGCGCGGTGACTGGTGATCTTGCCGCGAGCATCCTCGAGTGGGACGCCAGCCTTCTTACACAGGATGAGGACCAGCGTCTTGTTAATATAGGTCTTCGCAGGGCGCCTGCCGCGATATGCGAACAGGAAGTGGACGACCTCCCCTGTTTTCTCGTCAATAGCGGCTGGCTGATCCGGTCGCTGAGCCTCCCATAAACGGATGGATTCACCTACGATTTGATCGACAGGTTTGGTGAAGGCCTGGCTCGTCTTGTTGACCGGGACATCCAGGTTACACACAGCCGGAGGCGGAGCCGGTTGAGCGGGGGTGTTCCAGTTTTCCCTCGTGCATCCGACGCGGAGCCGGTGAATCTCATCCGAGCGCAATCCGCCGAACAGCCATACAATCGTAAGTGCTTTGACCATGGGAACTGGGTAGAAATGCTTGCCGTGCTCGCCGTGACCGTTCCGGCTCAGATCGGATTCTTCCAGGTTCAGGCCGGCCCAGAGCAGTTTGGCCCAGATATCGTTGTCGATGACCTTCGGCTTCGGACCGATGAGAGCGCGCAGGCTGCGCGGCGCCATGAACGACCGTCGCGGGTCGAAGCGGCGCCGGATCCATCCCCATTCCTGAATGTCGCGGAAGAAGGCGCTCACGGACGAAAGGTGATGCGCTTTGGCTTTCGCCGAAAGTGGTTGGCCAACTCGACGCTTGTACTTGTCGTCGATCTGAACCCACTCCCCGCGCTTCATGCGGCAGACAGTGGCCACCCACTCCGCTGCCAGCTCGCGAGTCCAGCGATCGGGCGAGGTGTAGTCCGGGTGGGTTTGGGTCACCCATCGCCCCGCCTTGAACAGCAGATAGCGGTGCCGCGTGCGGCTGTTCTCTTGAATCGTGGAAGTTCGATACCAGCGCTCGACGCATTCGATCCACACCGGATCTACGCCGTTTCTGGCGTCTCCGAGCCGTGTGTGTCCGTATCGCCTGTCCAGCGCCTGTGGAATTACGCCGAGATGCTTGAGCGCGCTTGAGAGGATCGTGATGCTGGCCGCTCGGTAATGCACGGTCGTGACGTCGCGCTCTGCGCTCAGAATTTCTGCGCTGAGGTCATGCAGGTTGGGACTCTTGTTCGCGAGAAGCACGGTGCACAGCGCCCACTGGACATCTTTCGCCATGAACCGACTGAATCCCCAAGAGCGGATCGTATCGATCACCTGCTTGATCTGGGTTTCAATCCGCTCTCGGCCGAAGACTCGGCACGCAAGAGCCGTTCGGTCGATGATTCCAAGGGACCGGAAATCATCGAACAGGCCGAGCAGGTACGTAGCTGTCACCAGGGCATGCCGGGCGTGTGTGGTTGTCCATCGGTAGCGGTTTTTGAACTCCTGGCCTTGTGCGCAGAGGATCTCCAGCCAGACTTCGCGGGACCACACCCAGTACGATCTTCGACGCCGGTGCATCTCAAAAATCAGAGCGCCAATCGCGCCGTCACCGGACTGCTTGGGCACGCCAGTGGCGGCCACGACGTCGAGAATGGGCTGCGTCAGACGTGCGAGCTTATCCTCAACCCGCCCGCGGAAGTGTCCGTAAAGTTGGCGGGATACCAAGTGTTCGAGAGCCGCGGCTTCGTTCTTCTGGAGTCTGCCACGCCGGTCGTAGAGCGCCGGATTCACAGGCCAGGACCACCCATCCAAGGGCGCTCTTGAAGCGTATGCCGTGTTGATGTACAGCTTATTCAGAGAGCGCCTCCTTCAACATCCGGGTGCGCCAGGCGTGGATTTCAGCCATACCCTTCGCCAGCTTCGACGCCAGTTCCCGCCCGCTCAGATGTATGTAGAGGAGAGTCGTCTGAATGCTACGGTGGCCGGCGAATGCAGCGATCTCGTGGACATCCCAATTCGCTCGCGCCAGATCCGTCAGACACAGGTGCCGCGTACTGTGTGTTGTGAACTCCGGGACACCGGAGCAATCCGAGATCGCTTCCACGACCTTGGACCACGTCCATTTCGAGATCGGCCGACCGGCATTGCGGCGCGATTCGGAAAGGAAGAGACGGCCGCGATCACGGCTCAACTCACGGCGCCGCCGCAGGTAGACTGCAAGCAGTTCACCGGTCGCGGAAGAATAGGGAACGGCACGTGCGCGGCGGGTCTTCGTAGTCTCTGCCCGGATCGTGATCATTCGGTGGGCCGGATCGATATCAGAAGTCTCCAAGCCGCAGAGTTCTTCCCGCCTCAGAGCTGTGTCGTAGGACAACGCCAGCATTACACGGTTTCGAAATGACTCTTTCCGGGTCGTCTCAAGCACGGCCTGCCACTGCTGATCATTGGGAATCCAGGGTAGTTTCGTGAACCGCGGAATAAGGCCGCGGTCTCTGGTGCCGCCAAAATCTTTGCCAGGCGTGTAACGGCCGCGGCCTACCGGATTGGTGGAACGGTGGCCTTCTTCCATGAGGTAGTCGTAGAACAGTCGAACGGCGGTAATGCGCTGTTGCAAGGTCGCGTTGGCGAGCCCGGCGCCGGAATCGAGCACGACCACGTTCGCCCCGCGCGGGTTCGGCCGTGATGTCAGGTCGCGGACGTACGCGGCGATATGGTCCTTGGTGGCGGTAACGACAGCAGCGTCCATGCCAGCGCTGAACGCCAGGTATTCCTCTACGGCGCGTGCGTAAGCGTCCAGCGTGTTTGAGGCGAGTCCCAGATTGGCTTGAAGCACCAACCAGGCGCGGGCGACATCGAGGCCGGCCACTCGTGCGTATCGCTGCCAGCGGATTTCGGCCATGTGATTCTCTCCTTCCGAATTCGATGGAATCAGTGTGGCGGATTGCCAAAACAGGATGATGAGGGTTTGGTTTCAAAACAAGAACGGCCCTGATTGTCTCGTGCTGAATGTCTCAACCAGACGCGGCGGCAGCCATGGCCACGTTAGCTAAGTCCAGCCTCATCGATTCGCGACCTTCCAAAGGAGCGGCCTATGTCAGTTCCAGGATCACTATCTGATTACCTAAGGCAGTTCGGCGCCGAACTTGGCGAGCGTATCCTGCAGACGTATCCTGCCTTGTACAAGCCAGGCGATCCAGTCTCTCCAGGAATGCGGACGTTATTGCGAAAGCCGTACCCCGCCCAGGAAGTTGCCGCGATGTCGGTCGTCCGGCGCTGGCAGGAAGCTCGTGCGGCGGCCGTGATCGCGGAATGCGGGACGGGAAAGACTCTTGTGGCCCTTGCAGCAGTCCACTGCCATGCTGATGGCAGACCGTATACGGCGTTGGCACACTCGTTCCCGGGCATCTCACCGCGAAGATGGCCCGTGAGGCCTTTCTGACGCTGCCCGGGGTGAGAGTCTTCTTCATCGATGCTTTGCGTGATCGCCCGCGGGACGGATCGCCCTGCGGAGTGAATGAGGTCAAACTGCGCCATAGCAAGATCGTGCGCGAAGGCCTGCATACGACTCTGACCGATCTGCGCTTGCGGAAGAAGTACAAGACAGCACGCGAGCGTTGGCAGAAGGAAATGTGCGCCGGCCCGGCGCTCATGATAGTCGGACGCGACCGCTCGAAGCTCGGATGGTTCTGGCGTCACGCACACACCATGGCGCGATCTGGACCTTGCCTTGGCAGCACTGTCAATCCTGATACAGGAAGGCCCGTATATGTGGGGGAGAACCGGCTGGTTGCTTCCGACTTTGGGAAGGCTCGGATCAGCGAGATCGTCAGCATGACGGGAGAGGAAGGATCACCGGATGCAAAGCCCCGGCGGTGCCCATACAGCCCGCTTTGGGAAGCGGATCGAAATAGGATTCGTCGTGTCGCCCCGTTGGAGTTCATCGGACGTTATTTGCCGGACTGGTTCGACTACGGCATCGGCGACGAAGTACACCAGTTGGCCGGGGATACTGCTCAGGGCAATGCACTCGGAACCCTTGCCAACTGTGTCGACCGGATTGTGGTGCTGACTGGGACGCTCTCGGGCGGTTATGCTGACGACCTCCATAAGGTCCTGTTCCGTCTCAATCCGGGGAAAATGGCTGGGCGCGGCTATGATTGGGGTGAATCCGGCAGGCGAGCATTCGCCGAAACATACGGCGTGTTGGAAAAGATCACGACGATCGAGCCGGCGGACAACGTGTGCTCGAAGGCGCGCATCACCAACCAGGTGAAGCGCAGACCGGGTGCATCGCCGCTGCTGTTCGGGGACTTCCTGATGGAGATGGCGGCATTCATCTCGCTGGAGGACATCGCTTGCGACTTGCCGTCCTACACAGAAGAGGTGATGGGCATTGAGATGGATCCCCCTTTGCGCGCTGCCTACAGCAAGCTCGAGGACGAGGTCAAGAACGCGCTCAAAGAGCACCGAGGCAATCATTCCGTACTGAGCGCCGGCTTGAACGCACTCCTGATGTACCCAGACAGGCCGTACGACGTCGGCGATCTGTACGGGTGGGATTACAACCCGGAGAACGAACGGCGGGAGCGGTTTCTGATCGCTCGGACCGAGGACCTGGACCGGGAATGTTTCCAGGCCAAGGAGCGCCGCCTCATCGAGATCGTCAAAGCCGAACTAAAGACCAATCGTCGCTGTCACGTGTATGCGGTCTATACCCAGAAGCGCGATGTCACTCGCCGCTTGGAGGCCATCCTTGCACGGGAGGGCGTCCGCGTTGCGGTGCTCACTGCCGACGTGCCCACTGACAGAAGAGAAGCGTGGTTCGAAAGGAAACTGCACGAGGGTGTTCAGGTAACGATTTGCCACCCGAAAATTATCGAGACTGGCCTTGATTTGCTGAGCCATTCCTCGCTGATCTTTTATCAGTCAGGTTATTCACTGCACACGCTTCGCCAGGCGAGCAGACGGTCCTGGCGGATCGGACAACGCCAGCCTGTTCGCGTGTACTACCTCCACTATAAGGAGACGATGCAGTCCAGTTGTCTCCGGCTGATGGCCAAGAAGATGCTGGTCTCACTTGCAATGGAAGGGAAGTTTTCCGTAGGTGAGGGGCTACATTCCCTTGAGGAGGACGATGATATCCTCACCGCATTGGCTCGGGAACTCGTGACCAAACAAGGAATCGGCGAATCAGCCGAGGCCGCTTGGCGCCAGTTGCAGGCGGAGCACAGCAGAGGCGTGCCTCCGCCGGCAATCGAGCCTACGGTTCCGGACGTTGATATCGGGCTCCCGCCGCCCGCGGTGTTGCCATTGCCGGTTGGCGTGAGCGCTCCGAAGTTCGGCGTACGGCCACCGCAGAGTCCGAGCCGAAAGCGGGAGTCAACTCCTCCCACCGAGCGTGAACAGTTCTCGCTGTTCTGAAGGATGAGGCCGCTCGCTCCCCATCTCGAAATCAGAGCAGCAAGCGCGGTCACTTACCAGAGCCGGCGACTAGTTTGGACTTCCGCTCCTCCAATGCAGCTATCTGGCCTTTCAGCCGCTTCAGCTCCCGGTTGATGCGTGCGAGTTCCGTCTTCGCCTGCCGGTCCTTCAGGTAGCTGGTGCCATGCCTTTCGCTGACCAGCGCTTCCACCTCCCGCCGGAGAAGCCGGAGCCAGGGGTTGCCGTGCATGGATTGTTGCTGGCAATGCAGCTTTCCCACGCGGATCGCTCGGACGATTTCCTCCCATGTCAGTCCGAACTCCTTCTGTGCCGTTTTGTGGCTGAGAGAGGCTCCCTTGCGGCTCCACTCGGACTCCACGTTCTCCATAGTGCGGGCTCGGTCAGTTAACTTGCCTTATGAAGGCGGGGGCCTTCCAGCCATTCGCCTCGGATATCTCGGAATGGGGACGGCTCTCGGGAATATCGGGAAGACCGGCGAGAAAGATCGCGTCAGACTGGTGGTTCACGTAGCCTTCGGAAACGTAATCGTTCCAGTATTCTCTGGTTGGCCCGTATTTCATGTGGCGCTCGTAGTCGTCGAAGCCCGCCGTTGCGGGGAACGTACGCCGGAAATAAGCCAACCAATCGGCGAAGTCCGGATGGACCACGATGTATGGCGTCGTGAAGACGACATGTTCCGTTCCCCCTGGCATCGGCGGTGGGAGGAGACGGACGTACCAGTTCTCGTTCTTCCTGCCGCTGTAGCCGGCGGGAACGATGGCCCGATACACGGCAGCGGTGACCAGGTCCTCAAGAACGCTCACGTCGCCTTCTCTGCCACGGTGAATGTAAAAGCCCATTCGCGAATCCTGCATTAGCCGGATCAGGCGCAATAGCTCGGGGTGCATACCGAAAGCGGCGCCGACCTCCAAAATGGTAGTGCCGATTGTCTCGTTGGCCGCTCCCACACAAGCATCGAAGAACGCCCAGCACGTGAAATAGGACGTGGTTAACGGGCTCATCGGCGGCGCACTCGGCATGTAGAGGTCCTCGGCCTTGGAAATGATGTCCGCGAACGGCGCCATCTCCTTCAGGGCCGTGAGTTGCTCCGACATGACCGACACCTGGTTCTGAGTGTAAACGTAGGCAGCGTGGGCCGGATGGAAGCCGGCAAGCTCCTTCTGGCTCACAACGGTCTTCTGTAGCTCCTCCGCGATGGTGCGGCCGGCGAAGACATTCTTGATGTTTACGACTTTCCTCTGCCAATGCAGCTTCATTTTGGCGAGGATCTTCTTGGCGATGGGCCTGCTGTTCAACGTCTCGTGGAGCGTCGTCTTGTCCATGTCTGCTGCTCTGTTACTGTTGCCTTCGTCTGTGGCGCATATGCCTGTGGATCCACCGAACAATGGCGGATGAGAATATCGCTGGCGGCTCCGCGGTGTTTCGTCGCCATGGCGAGCAGATCGGCGCGTGCCTCCGAAGCGATCCCGAGGGTCTGCGCCGCAGCCATGAAATGTTCGTAGGCATCGATGACATCCATGCCTGTCAGTTCGTAGCCGTACCCCTCGAGCATCCGCTGGAGTGCGAGCCGGCCCACTTCCAGAGAGAACCGGTCATCGTTCCTGAGCAAGTCGCGAGAGGCGCGGCTGAGCGTGCGCGGATCGGTGCGGCCCGTCTTGGCAAACTCAAGCGCAAGATCGAGGAAGCCGGCGTCTTTCGCCGCGGCAAACCACCGGCCGGGCTCGCCGCTCAATGTGGCTAAGTCCAAAAGAATCCTCTTCGGGTCGTGACCGGGATACTTCTTGGCGATCGCACGGAAGGTGGCGAGGCCTGTTGACGCGCCATTCGCGGTCAATGCATATTTCTCGTACGCCTCATTCACTCGGCCGAGATCGAGCAAGATTCTCTCGCACGCGGCGTCGATGGCCGCGTCTGGTTGATTCAGGCCGCGGGAAGCTTCCGCATAAGCCAGGGCTTGCTCCATGCGGCCTTCGGCCAGCAATGCCTGCATTCCAAACTTGCGGTCCGGCCAGAATGGAAATCGCCGCAGCGCCAGCACCTCGAGCAGTTCCTGATGGCGCCCCGCTGCCAGCAGGCTGGAGAGGCAGACACTGGTTCCACGGACATAGTTCCCGGGTCGTGGATCGGACCATGCAGTGCGGAGCAGGTCGAGGAATCGGTCCGCCCAGCAAGAGGCAACCTCACGGGAACCGCACAGCTCGCCCCACCGGCTTCCGACAAGGGAGAGGTAATCGACGCCATCATCTTCGATGGCCTGCCAGAGGCGATCCAACCATTTATCCCGAGTCTTTCGGTCGGCAGTGGCCGAGATTGCAATGGGCAGCAATTCGTCCTGCGCCCAGTAGACCGCGGCACCGAGAGCGCCGGACGAAGTATCGACGTCTTGGAAGGCCGGCCAGATCCTCTCCATCAGGCTCACGAAACCGTCACCAGCGGTCACGGGGTCTGTTCTGGCGACCTTCTTGATCTCGGTAACGGCTTCCTTCAAACGCTGGCAGGCGAGATGCGACCCCCTCCATCCGAATGCACGGGAACGGAGCCGCGCCTTGAACGTCCACGTGTGTTGCGCCGCCATCGATTGAAGATATTTTGGCATACGGCATCCGCCGTGGCCGTAGGAGAATGGAGGGGAAATCGTGGCGGCACGAAGTGCCAATGGAAACAGCCGAAATCCTGCACCAATTCGAACGGTATACCGGGAAGTTTGAACGAGCGGCGGTCGAAGCAGCCGTGGCGCGCCGGGAAGAGGTCGCACCGGAGCTGCTGCGCATCCTGGAGGATACAGTAGACCGGGCAGCGCAGCTCGACGCCGAGGGCGGCTACATGGCCCATCTGTACGCGATGTTTCTGCTGGCGGAGTTCCGCGAGACTCGCGCCTACGCGCTTGTGGTCCGCTTTGCCTCGCTTCCGGGCGACCTGCTGGATTCGCTCTGCGGCGATTTCATCACCGAGGACCTCGGCCAGATTCTGGCGTCAGTGTGTGGCGGCGAGTTGGCGGGCATTCATTCCTTAATCGAGAATGAGGGCACCGACGAATGGGTCCGGGGTGCCGCCCTGAGCAGTCTTGTGACGCTGGTGGCGGCTGGACAAAAGAGCCGGGATGAGATCGTGAGCTACTTCGCCGGCTTGTTTCGCGGCAAGTTGGTGCGGCGTTGGTCACACGTCTGGGATACGCTTGTCTCGTATAGCTCCGACCTCTACCCCGAAGAACTGCTCGACGATATCGAGCACGCTTACGAGGAGGGTCTGGTCGACCCCGGCTACATAGGTTTTGACGACGTGAAACGCGACTTGGCGATGGGCAAAGATCGCATTCTCGCCCGACTCGCAGACAACCCCCATCGGCGCCTTGTCGAGGATACCGTGGCCGAGATGGGATGGTGGGCATGCTTTCGGGAGGATCGAGCGAAGGACAGAGCCCACACCGCGTCAGACTCACAGCTCCATCGGGTCGCGCCCTCCTCCCAGATCAAGAGGGCAACTCCGAAGACCGGCAGGAACGAACCATGCCCTTGCGGCAGCGGCAAGAAATACAAGAGGTGCTGCGGAGCATGAACGCCTGAGCTCGCACTCTGCGCGCCGCGGAAAGGCCTGGGCTGTCCTCCTCCCCCTTCCACACATATATCAGCTTCGAGAGCTGGAACTGCTCTGAAAAACGTGCGATAGCGGAACTGGTTTCAAAAGGAATGAGGTCCCGCTCGTTTCCCGGAGCCATGCACGGCCGGCATGGATCTCCCGCTGTCAGTGTGTCAAGCGAGCCATATTCCACATAACATAGACCTTCTGGAGACTCCCAGCATCTTCTTCTTCGAATCCGGCTACTCCACGCACGTACTGCGGCAGGCGAGCCGGCGCAGTTGGCGAATCGGCCAGAAAAGGCCGGTCCGGGTAGCCTATATGACCTACGCCGGAACCGCCCAGGAGCGCTGCCTGCG
>Ga0335069_10011283_pt1 | contig 12623 bp, 7 predicted proteins | sample Lox_Sample_11_FD_206714 | JGI IMG/M metagenome (GOLD analysis project Ga0335069, IMG submission 206714) | Soil microbial communities from Loxahatchee National Wildlife Refuge, Florida, United States - Lox_Sample_1.1 | ecosystem: Environmental > Terrestrial > Soil > Wetlands | place: USA: Florida... | reverse complement strand
ATACCTCTCCAGCCCATTCAACGCTCTGCCTAACTCCTGGTTGGCCACAGCCAATCCGGGCATCACTTTGAGCACCTGCTGCAGTTTTGGAATTGCCGCTTCGTCGCGCCCGTCGTCGACTTCTAGCAGCGCATGATGAAGCAGGTTCGCCGTCGCAATGCCATCTTTGGGGTCAGGTCCACGCTTCTTCCCGTCGTCGATGCTATTAGTCGACGAGGTCACATACCCCAGCGCCTGCAACTTCTCCGCAAGCTGCGGACTCAGGGCAGCGGCCTTGGCGCCTCCCTGCCGGCTGGTGCCAGCGCGGAACTTCTCGAGTTGCGCCTGCAACGTGTCAGCCACGCCAGCATGCGTGTCGGCGATGTTGTGCAGCGCTTTCGGATCGGATGACTGGTCGTAAAGCTCGCGCTTGGGCGCGTCGATGTACAAGTATTTCCCTTGCCGCACCGAGCGCAGCCAACTCCAACCCAACGACCGTGCGGGATAGTCCGTCTCGGCGTAAATCAGGCTCTCCCCATCTTTCGCTCCTGCTCCCTCTCCTTCTTTCGCCGTCATCAACGGAAGCAGCGACTTGCCCTGCATCGTGGTCGGCGGCTCGATTCCGGCGCCTCGCAACAATGTCGGAGCCAAGTCCACTAAAGCCACAGGCCTCTCGACCTGCACGCCCGCCGAGCGGCCTCCCGGCAAGCGGATCATCATGGGCACATGCACGGTCTCGTCATACAGGAAGAATCCGTGACTCTCTTCGCCGTGTTCACCGAAAGCCTCGCCGTGGTCGGCGGCCATCGCGATCACCGAGGTGTCGTACAGGCCCGCCGTCTTCAACGCTGCAAAAAGCTTGCCCAGCGCGGAATCCACGTATGCGATCTCTCCGTCATAGGGAGAAGAAGCGTACTTCGATTTAAAAGGTTCCGGAGGCTCATAGGGATCGTGCGGATCATAGACGTGCACCCATAAGAAGAAGGGCTGGTGTGGCTGCTTCCGTAGCCAGGCCAGCGCGTGATCGACGACTGTGCCCGCACGCCGTTCTTCGCTCGTGTAGCGGCTCTCACCTTCGCGGCGGCTGTGAAAACCAGCATCGTAAACATCGAACCCGCGCCCAAATCCCGGAGCCGCCACGCTCTTCGGATCGAGCACCTGCGACCCGACAAATGCTGCCGTGGCATATCCGCGAGCATGCAACAGGGCTGGAAGATAAGGCAGATCTTTGTCCAGGGCAGTTCCCAAATCGCCGAGATGGTTGAACTGCGGATAAGTGCCGGTAAGAATCACGGCGTGCGATGGCGTGGTAATGGGCACCTGCGCGTAAGCACGCGAAAACGTCACCCCCTGGTGCGCCACGGCGTCCAGGTTGGGCGTCAGCCCAAGCTTCGACCCCAGGAATCCGACGCGATCAGCCCGAGTAGTGTCGACGGTAATAAGGATGACGTTCGTAGCCTTGGCGGGCTCCGCTGCGAACAAAGAAGGCGCAGCCGAAGAAAGCAGAAGCAGCAGTCCAAAGAATCGTCGGAAGATCATCATGAACTTTTCGAGTGTAGCACTGCAGAATCGGCTGGTTTCTAAATGCGGGGGAAACAAAAAAGGCCCCCGGTGAAGGGGGCCGAAGTCGAAGCTGAAGTGCGATTGGTTAGAAGGTAAGCCTGAGCCCAAACTCAACCTGCCGCGACGCACCGACTGCAAACACGCCAGAACCGGTACCGGTACGGACAGAGTTCAGATCTGGAGTGCCATTGGGGAATGTGTTAGTCACTGGCGAAGTATGAGAAGAGAAGGTCCCTGTGACGCTACCTCCCGCTCCTAACCCATTCTGATCGGGACCTATAAGGCCTCCTGTCAACCGTGCAAAGTTTGCGAAATTGAAAATGTTGAAGGCACTGATAGAAGGCTCGATTGTGAAGCGTTCACGGAACTTGAACGGATAGCTCAGCACCATGCTGACTTCCTTGTACATCGTGTTGCCCGCTTCGCCTGCCGGGGGCGTCGCAAGGATCTGCTTGACTCCGCCTAAAGCCTGCAGGTCAGCGAGAGTCAACAGACCGGCATCGATGAGCGCCTGACCAGCCGGAGTCGCCTGACCCGCCTGTGTCGTATTCCAGTTGCTGATGGCGCGACCCAGACCAGATACAGAGACGCCACGTTGGAATTGGCCCGGTTGTCCAACAACTCCGCCGTTTGCCGGGAACAGATCCCCAACCGTTCCATCTCCCGTAAGATCGCTGCGGAAGATTTCACCAGTGCCCTGCGGACCACCCGGAGAAACCACGGTCAACGTCGTTGGCGGCGCGGAGGCAAAGTTCCCGATCACACTGAACCGTGGTCCGCGGTGCGCAACATCAAACGTTGCACCGAACTTGAACTGGTGCGTACGATCCAGGGCAGTTGGACCGTTGAACCCGGTCGGATTTCTGAAATCAAACGCCAACGGGCTAAAGTTCTGATCACTTCCACCCGTACCCTTAAATCGAGACAGCGTATAGGAAATTGTCAGGTCCAAGCCCGAAACACCGCGGAAAGGGTTGCTCACCTGTTGCTTATAGGACGACTGCAATCCGTTGTAGACCGAGCGTCCGATTGGCAAGTTGAATTCACCTACACCCAAATTCGGATTGATTCCACCGAAAGCCGCAAATGTATCTGGAGTGACGGGAATGCCGTATGCGTTCGCGATCACGGAGGCGGGACTTCCTGTGAAACCGAACGAACTTGAGAGTGCAAATCCGGAGTCAAGTCCGTTAGAAGCAAAATCATCAATCGTGGCTGCTCGAGGATTTCCTGCGGAATCTACGATGTTACCGCTCGGACACGCCGCACTGTAACTTGCTTGAATCGTCGAGACGCCACATTGCGCGAGGGTAGCAGCGATGGCGTTAGATGCAGCAGTTGAGTTCAGGTAACGCGAATCACCAACGTGGTTGAGGTCAACTCCTTCTTGGAAGTGCAGACTCACGTTCCGAATGTAATCGGCGGTGAGAACGCCCTTACCGATCTGCCGTTGCATACCAATATTCATCTGGTATGAGCGTGCAGTCCGGAAATTGGGATCAAAGGCCGGTCCGACGACCCTAGTATTAAGTGTTAAATCATTACCCACGAAGTTTCCGTTCGCCTGCGGCCCCAATGCCTTTACTGCAGCCTGGTACTCCGTCTGCAGGTCAGCCACAAGCGGGCCTGCTACAGACAGTGGCTGTTGGCAAACGCCCGTCGCCAAATCCGTGCCGTTGACAGAAGTCACTACATCAGTGGGTGAGAGCGCGAATGACACCGAACCTACTCCGCCCGGAGACGTGCAATTCAGTTGCCCTAGGCCAAAAAACAGCCCCTGCGAGAGTTTGTTAGGACGATCAAACAACGTGTTGTTGAAGATGTAGTTCTCGTAATAGAGTCCAGCACCACCCCGAATCACCGTTCTGCCGTTCTTAGCGGGATCCCAAGCAAAACCGAGCTGAGGTCCAAAATTGGTATTTGGATTTTTAACGCGGTTTCCAAGACCATTTCCCCACATATCAAGCAGGTTGCCGGTGCAACCCGGGAAACCCGCGGCGATGAGCCCAGAATCGATAGAAGAACAAGGAGTAGGAGCCAGATCGCTGTCGCTTCGCCCTGTGTCTCGGTTGTAGCGCAGCCCGTATGTGAAGGTGAAGTTCGGCCTGATCTTCCAGGAATCACCCACGTACCACTGGAAGCGAGTATCAGCTTGCCCGCCTCCTGGATAGTTGAAAGCAGGTTTTTCAGTGAAGAATCCCTGCCCATTGCCCAAAAGAGCAAGATAGAAGGGTTCGTCCTGGAGCGGGATTCCGATTCCTGACGTATCGGATAACGTATAAGCAAGTGGTGCTAGCCCAAAGAAGCTGGCAAAACCGCCACCCAAAATTCTGTTAACTCCTGCTCCGAATCGGAAAATGTGCGATCCCCAGACCTTGCTTCCGTCATACTTGAATTGCCTATTTGTCTGAAGGGTTCCTTGAGGTGCGAGTAGGTTCGGGCCGGAGATCACTTCTCCTGTGTCTAGAGCCGCGATCTCAATGCTAGGCACCGGGTCGAATGATGCCGTCGCTCCGGCGATCTGATTATGGAATCTCAGATAGCCGAATCGGAAGCTGTGCGACCAGCTGCCCTTGTTCCAGTCCACGCCCACAGCGTGTGAAGGAGAATTGTCTTTATTCGAGTACACTGAGTAGTCGTAGCCAAAATTACTCTCCGAAATGTTCCAGTTATATGTAAAGCGGTAAAAGACATGTATGTCTTTCGTCGCGTTCCAATCCAGTTTGCCAGTAACGGCCGTATCACGGAATGGAGAGTTGAACCCGCCATTGAGCCCGTTGAACGAGGCCACAGCCACCGGAACGATGCCATCCTGTTTCATGCGCTCGCCGTCAAGGAAAAAGAACAGCTTGTCCTTAATAAGAGGACCTCCAACTCGTCCACCGAAATTATTCCTTTGATAGTAACCATCCACGGCCTCAGCGAAATTCGCGGTTAGGGCATTGCGGTCGCGGAAGTTGTAGAACGCCATGCCGTGCAGCGCGTTGCTGCCGGAACGGGTCGCCACGTTTACGGCACCCGCCGAAGTTAACTCCGTCGACAGATCCAGACCCGAGCGGCTAATGTTGAATTCCTGAATCGAACTCAGAGAGATGTTCTGGGTCGTCGTGCCAACGTTCTCGTCGCTGATGTCGAGACCATCAACTTCGATACGGGGGGTGCGGCCGTAAACGCCGTTGATCGAGATCGACGAATATCCCGCTTTCGTCGGATCGAATGTCTGTCCATCCTGGATCTGCACGCCAGGTTCCAACTGGGCGAGATCCATGAAATTGCGTCCGTCTACCGGCAGCTTGTCAATCTGATCTGCCGTCAACACGCCCTGAACCGTAGCCTGCTCCGTGTTCACACTGACTGCCGAGCCCTGCACTTCGATCACCTGGCTCTCTTGTCCGACCTGCATCTGGACGTTGCCAGAAGAGGTGACCGTCACCTGTACAACGATCGGAACTTCCGTCGTCTTGAATCCTTTGGCCTCGACGCGGACTACGTAATCGCCGGGGATCAACCCACCGGAGTTATACGTGCCCGAACTCGAAGTCATCGTCGTCGACTGCTGACCGTTCGCCTTGTTCATGATGATGACCTTGGCGCCTCCGACAACTGCTCCGGATGCGTCCGTCACCGTGCCCTGAATACTTCCCTGGGCCACCGTCGTCTGGGCAAGGGACACAGACGTAAACACGAGAGTGAGGGTTGCGAGCAGGGCGACTAGTTGCAATTTGATTAACAAACGTGGGTTGTTTTGGCTCAACACAATCCACCATCCTTTCACAAACTTTGTGATCTTGGCTTGTCTGGAGCAATTGTTCAGCCAGTTTAGTGATCTCAAATCAACAAGCACACAATCGCACTCGTTTCAGTGATTTATGTCACATGTCATGGAAAACAGATAATGTCACGTGCACACCAACGCTACCAGTTTTCGTAGATGGACTCCGGGAAAATGAAGTCCTACATAGTTTACCCTAGTCTTTACAAATACTTACAAAGAATGTGGGGAGTGAAGTCTGGCGCTGTTATGTTGTGGACGTGTGAGCGCCTAGAACTCGGACTTCGTGGAGTAGTATCCCGTGCGATGACGCACCCTATAGGCATCGGCAGCGGGCGTCCCGGTGAGCTTTACTGCGATGCGCCGGAACTCCGAGAACGAGGTCCGTTCAGAGGGGTAGTAGGCGAGCAGGTATTGCGTGCGAAGTTCATCGCTGATCTTGTGGAAGGCGTCGTCGAGCTGCGCGGTGGAGGTAGCATAGTAGTACTTACCCCCGGTGTCCTCGGAAAGCTGAATCAGCGCGTGCTCACCGCCGGTTTCGCGTCCCGCGCTGGCTTCGATGGGCACGATGATGATCGAATACACCAGCGCCTCGGCCTCCACGGCCGCGCGCACCGCCTCCTTGTAGTCGACTTTGCTGATCGTGTCGCCGCCGTCGGTGATGAGCACGATGACTTTTCGGCCTTTACGCGGGTCCAGCGCGCGCGACGTCAGGTAGATGGCATCGTAGAGCGCGGTCGCGGCGCCGGTCCGAATATGCTCGATGGCTTCATCGATGCGTTTGAGATCAGGCGTGAACCCGGGCGTGGCCTCGTGCACCACTTCGCTGAACCCGTAAATCGAGAGCGCATCCACCGGACGCATGATCGCGTGCGCGAAGCGCTTTGCCGACGCCTGCTCGAGCGGCAAATCGTGGCGCGTGCTCAGGCTGGTATCGATAGCCAGTGCAATGGACAGCGGCAGCGCGGATTCTTTGTCGAACACGGCAATCTTCTGTTCGTGGCCGTCTTCTTCCAGAATAAAATTTTCTTTCTTCAACCCGCCGATCGGAGCGCCAGTGGCGTCAGTCACGGTCACAAAGACGTTGACCAGCTTGACGTCCACTTTCAGGGTTGTGACGGGTTCCGATTGGGACGATTGGGATGATTGCGAGGAAGGTTTGCTCGTAGTTGGCGGTGCCGTCGACTGCTGCGCCACCACCGTCCCCGCTGCCAAAAGTAAGAACAAACCGGGCACATAGATCCATCCTGTGCGGGCGGTCGGGGCGGCTTTTCTCATTCCGTGCTGGAATTATACCTTCGTGAAATTTAGCGATTACGGCTGGCAGAGTTCGCCGTTCACTTAGATGCTTGCTCTTGCCGCGGGCTGCCTCGGGTCAGGAATTCGCCGGTTTGATTTCCGCCGGAAAGGGCTCCCCATCGGCCCAAACCGCGCCATCTTCAAAAAATTCCTTCTTCCAGATGGGAACCGTCTTCTTCAGAGTGTCAATGAGCCAGCAGCAAGCCTCGAAGGCCGCCGCTCGATGCGCCGAGAACACGCCGATCAGGACGCTGCTCTCCCCAATGTCAAGGTGACCCAGGCGATGCACCACCACAACGTTACGGATCGCGAAACGCCGCTTCGCCTCGTTCGCAAGCTCTTCGAGCTTGGCCAGGGCCATGGTTTCGTAAGCCTCGTATTCGAGATACAGCGTTCGTCGATTGCGACTATGGTTCCGCACAATGCCATCGAAGATCACGATGGCCCCGTCTTCCGGACGCTCCGTCGGAGGAATGATGTCGTGCGGCACGATGCGTTCGCGCACGAGTCGTACGACTGGCGGTTCGCCCGCACCCCCGCTCACCGGAGGTAACAATGCGATCTCGTCGCCATTCCGGATTTCGGTCGTCACCGACGAATACTGCTGATTCACCGCGACCGCCAGCGATCCCAACGATGGTCGCAGCTGGGGCGACTGCTCTTCATAGTGCGCCAGCACATCCCGAACACGCGCCCCCTCAGGCAGTTCCAGCGTGTCGGTGGGTTTGCCCACCAGTTCTTTTAACATTCCGAAGAAAAGCACGCGCACGCGCATAGCAGAAAGTTAGTGTATCGCGAACAAACCCGATTACCGGGGAAACAAAAAGGCCAGCCTGGGTCTCAGGCTGGCCGATTCACAAACATCGCGATCAGGCTTGCGTCAGCACGCGATCATGCACCGCTTCCGGCTCTTTCACTGGCGCGGTTGGTTGATAGTCCTGCTTCGGATCCTTCGGCGGGGCCGCGGGAAGTATCTTCGCCGCGGTGCTTTGCGCCACCTCGGGCAATGAGACCATGAGCGCCTCGTCGATCGTCTTGACGTAGTGCACTTCCAAGCCCTCCAGTTGCTCCTTGGTCAGATCCTCTTCCACGTTCATCCGGTTTTCCGCCGGCAGAATCACATCGCGAACTCCGGCGCGCTTGGCGGCAAGGACCTTCTCCTTGATGCCCCCCACCGGAAGCACGTTTCCGCTCAGTGTAATTTCTCCCGTCATCGCGATCAGCGGAGTGATCCGCTTTTTCGTGAGCAGTGAGACCAGAGCCGTCGCCATGGTCACTCCGGCCGACGGGCCGTCTTTCGGAATCGCTCCCGCTGGCACGTGAATGTGAATGTCGTGGTTGGCAAAGAAGTCCTCCGCCACACCTAGCCGATCCGCATTCGACCGCACCCACGTCAGGGCGGCTTGCATGGATTCCTGCATGACCTGGCCAATCTGCCCGGTCATGGTGAATCCACCCTTGCCCTTCATCGCGTTCGCTTCCACGAAGAGCACATCGCCGCCCGAAGGAGTCCAGGCCAGGCCGACCGCGACTCCCGGACGTTCCGTGCGCTCGGCAATTTCGCCTTCGCTGCGGATCTTGATGCCGCCCAGGAATTCCTGAATGATTTCCTTGGTGACAATCAACTTCTCGGTCTTCCCTTCGGCCAGGCGTCGCGCTTGCTTGCGGCAAATCGTCCCGATGGTTCGCTCCAGGCTCCGCACACCGGCTTCCCGCGTGTAGTGGCGAATGACGTAGCGCACCGCCTCATCCGGAAACTCGATCTGGTCGGTCGCAATTCCGTTCTCATCGATCTGCCGCGGAATCAGGTACTGGAAGGCAATGTGCACCTTCTCTTCCTCCGTGTAGCCCTGCAGCTCGATAATTTCCATGCGGTCCCGCAAGGGTTCGGCGATCGGATCGAGCATGTTCGCGGTCGTGATAAATAAGACCTTCGACAAGTCGAACGTCACGTCGAGATAGTTATCGCGGAAAGTCGAGTTCTGTTCCGGATCGAGCGCTTCCAGGAGTGCCGACGCCGGATCGCCGCGGAAGTCGCGCCCGACTTTATCGATTTCGTCGAGCATGAACACGGGATCCTTCGTCTCGGCCCGCCGAATGCCCTGGATAATCTGCCCCGGCAGTGCGCCAATATAAGTACGACGATGCCCGCGGATTTCCGCCTCATCGTGCACGCCGCCCAGCGACAACCGTACGAACTTCCGACCCAATGCCCGTGCGATCGATTTCCCCAGCGAGGTCTTTCCGACCCCCGGAGGTCCGACGAAGCACAGGATCGGCCCTTTCATATTCGGCTTCAGGCGCCGCACCGAAAGATAGTCGAGAATTCGGTCTTTCACTTTTTCCAGGTCGTAGTGATCGGTATCGAGGATCTCCTTCGCCTTCGGAATCTCGATTTCCTGCCCCGAGGTCTTCGCCCAGGGCAATACCGCGAGCCATTCGATGTAATTGCGCGTTAACGAATAGTCGGCAGCCATCGGCGACATACGGGAAAGGCGGCCCAACTCCTTCAGGGCTTCTTTCTTCACCTCATCCGGCATGCCCGCTTCTTCGATCTTCTTTTTCAGGTCTTCGACATCGCGCTGCCCTTCATCCTGCTCGCCCAGCTCTTTCTGAATGGCCTTCATCTGCTCGCGCAGGTAGTACTCGCGCTGCGTTTGCTGCACCCGATCCTGCACTTCGCTCTGGATTTTGTTGCGCAACTGCTGAACTTCCAGCTCCTTCGCCAGGTGCTGGTTGATCTTTTCCAGTCGCACGTGCACGTCGAGCGTCTCCAGCGTGTCCTGCTTGTCGGGCGTCGACAGCGATGGTAGCGACGATGCAATGAAGTCGACGAGCCTGCCGGGTTCGTCAATATTCATCGCCACCGTCGATAATTCATCCGACAACGTTGGCGATCCGGCAACAATCTGTTGGAACAACGTCAGCACATTGCGCTGCAGCGCCTCGATTTCAGAGGTCGCGACCGGGGTTGTGCCCTCCGGCATCGTTGAGTAGTGCGCCCGCATAAAGGGCGTTAACTGCGTGAACTCGCCCAGCCGAATCCGCTCCAGCCCCTCGGCAAATACGAAGAGGCTCTGGTTGGGCATTTTTACAACTTTGTGAACTACGGCAGAGGTTCCCACCGTGTAGAGATCGCTCGGCTGCGGGGAATCAACCCTCGCCTCTCGCTGAGCGACCACAATGATGGTCTTATCCTCGCCCAAAGAATTAATTAACTGCACCGAGCTTTCCCGGCCCACAGTGAGGGGCAAAACGGCATGAGGAAACAACACCGTATCTCTCACCGGAAGCACCGGGAGAGCCATTTGATCTTTTGTTTCCTTATGCTTAGGAGTTTGCTCGATGGCCGTTTGCTGGCTCATATTTCTCCTTGAGTGTAACTCGCTCAAGTTTAGATGATACACCCTCCGCAAAGGTTTCAGGCGGAGGCCGACACAGTTTTAGAAGAATCCTGATCCTAGTCGGTTCGCGGAAACGTGGCACCTTACCTAAGGTCCAGAGGCTAACGCGGAACCTGACACTTGCCAAGCAATATTAATTACGAAAAGGCGCCAGAGGAGATTTCGCTATCGCGGAAGAAAAAATTTGGGGCCTCTCCCCGCCAAAGACCTCGGCAGGGGCGCCCCATTTTCTTCGCCGAAGAGTTGGGAACGCTTAGAAAACGTGCTTCGCGGTGTCTCCGCGGAAGACGAGCTCCTGCAGCACTCTCTCGTTCGCCGCATTCAACTGATAGATGCTCTCCGTCCGCCCTGCTTTCGCATTCAAGGGAACCAGCGTGCACTTCGCCTTGGCAGCAACGCTCTTATCCTTTACCGACTCGAACACCATGATGTGCTCTTCCCCTTGCATGGTGTGCCGAACAACGTAGTCGCCAGCGGGTAGTACGACGTCGCCAACCCGCATCGGTGCGACAAAGGTGATGCGGCTTACGTCATGGATCCCCAGGCCCTTTTCCGCTGCGAACCCCAGACAGCCCATCGCCACAACACAAGCCAAAAGCACTAAAAATCGATAGGAACGCATGAAACCTCCTTCTAAACCACCCTGCCCCTGCTTACGGCAAAGGGCATCAGGATGAGTCTAGAAGCTTCCCAGGCACCCCGATGTGCGCTGGATCACAAGCAAACGTGAGGAGCCACTATTCAGCAGTTCCTATTTAGGAGTGAATTGCGCCAGTTCGTAGATGCCCAATCGCTTCTCCAATTGCGCTACCTGGTCCACAACCTTGAAGAAGCCATCTTCCCCGAACAATTGATCTTCCTTTTTCTCGAAATCATCTCCCAGCGCTGCGTACTCATGCGGGGACACGATCGTACGGAACGCCGGGAACAGCACGGTATCCTCCCGCGCCTCGTGGGGACGGTACATACGCAGGAATTCCTGTAATGCGTCGGAAAGCTTTTCGCTGTCCGTGGAGACGTACTTGAAAGTAGCGGTTCCGGCAAGCTCCCGGATTTGTGCAGTGAGATCGCGTCCCGCCTTGTGCTGTGCCTCCAGAGTATCCACGAGGTTGACCAGCTTCTTTGCCTGGCGAAAGCGCGGAAACAGAAATTGCTCCTCAAGCTTCTCGTGATACTCCTCCACGAAATGCTTCACGATGTTGGCCGCGTCGGCCAGGATGGACCCGTCGAAAGGGCGCTTGGCCGCGAGTTTACGTACGTGCTCGTCATAGATCAGCAGGATCCGGTTCAGCAAACCGTGCTCCCGCATCAGGTCTTCTGCCGGAGAAATCTCTTCCTCCTTGCCCTTGTCTTTATCCCTGTCAATGTCACTGTCGGTCTCCGGTTTCTGCTGCCCCAGGACGAGGCCGGGCATCAGGATGGCGACTCCGGCAATCGACGTCCGATGGAGAAAATTGCGCCGGGTGGGGAAATCTCCAGACATGGTCAACTCCTTTTGATAGATCTTCGACGTGGACACCCCGGAAAAGGTTCGCACGAATCAGGCTGCGGGGTAAATTCCCAGCACCTTGATGAAGTCGGCGACTTCGGCCAGATGGCGTAGCGCATTGCGGGCCGGCTCGTCGTCGCCCCTCAGAAAGTCGACGTAAAACACATACTCCCATGGCCGCCCTCGCATAGGGCGCGACTCAATCTTGCTCAGGCTGATGTCCCGCAGCGCAAATACACTCAACGACTTGAAAAGCGCGCCGGGAACATTTTTCACTTTGAACGCGATCGACGTCTTGTTGGCGCCGCGTCGATTTTTCTTGCGTGAAGCAACCAGCTTCCGTATCAGGAAGAATCGGGTGAAGTTGTTTTTGTCGTCCTCAATCCCAGCCTGCAGGATCTTCGCCCCATACTCGCGGGCCGCCTGCTTCCCCGCGATTCCAGCCGCGTCGGGCAGTTTCTCCGCCACCACATGTTTCACGCTGCCTGCCGTGTCATAGAACGGTACGGCCTCAATGCCCCGGTGCCGGCGGAAAAAGTCGCGGCATTGATCCAGTGCAACCGGATGAGACATGACCCTATGCAAGTCCGCGATCTTCACTCCAGGCATCGCCATCACGTTGTGCACGATACGCAGCAGGAACTCTGCCTCGATGAACACATCCCGGGAAACCAGCAGATCGGCGTGCTCAGCCACGGTGCCGGCCAAAGTATTCTCGATCGGTATAACCGCCCCATCGACGGAGCCCCGCTCCACCCGATCGAACACTTCCGCCGAGCGGGCACAGGGCACAACTTTACAGCCCCGCAGCATACGCTCCGCAGCTTCATGACTGAACGAACCGAGTTCCCCCTGGATGGCGACTTTCATCTGCTTTTTTCCTGACGGGCAAGGTAGCGGAGACTACGCCGTCAATGCAAGTCAGGTGAGGTCCTTTCTCAGAACCAGCGCGTCCACCCCATTCGAATAGTAACGGGGAAACGTTCGCACCACGCTGTATCCATGCCGCTTATAGAAGGACAGCGCTGAAATGTTATCGACCGCGGTCTCCAGCCCGACGGCAGCAGACCCGGCGTCTCGAAGCTTGTTCTCGGCTGCGTCCAGCAACAACAAACCC
>Ga0335069_10011282_pt1 | contig 12623 bp, 10 predicted proteins | sample Lox_Sample_11_FD_206714 | JGI IMG/M metagenome (GOLD analysis project Ga0335069, IMG submission 206714) | Soil microbial communities from Loxahatchee National Wildlife Refuge, Florida, United States - Lox_Sample_1.1 | ecosystem: Environmental > Terrestrial > Soil > Wetlands | place: USA... | reverse complement strand
ACGCCAAAAGGTCTCCGAGGAACTGCTTTGCGTCGGCGTGAATCGGCTGCTGCAAGTGAGGATCGAGCTTTTTCAATTCCGCATTGTCGATGTCAACCGCCACCTTGTAAGCGCCCCTAGCGAGATTCTGTGGCGCGTATCCTGTAATAGCAAAATCGAGGCGTACGCCGACAGCAAGAAGGAAATCACAATTCTGCAGGGCGAAGTTGGCCCCGCGAGCAGCAACCGAACCCGGTCTTCCTACGTAGAGCGGATCATTGCTGGGCACCAGATCGGCTGCGCACCAGGTGGCGGCGGTAGGAACTCGGAGCAGTTTCCTGAGTTGCTCGAATTCAGCCTCCGCCCGAGCCAAACGAATGCCGTTTCCAGCAAATAGCAGGGGCCTTTCAGCCTGGTTCAGCTTCTGGATGAGGATTTCCACCTGTTTGGCCACCGACTGATCGGCGACCGGTTGCTTGAGCTCAGCAGGATCGAAACCACGCAACCGAAAGGGCTCTTCAACCGGAGAGGCTTGCACGTCGAGGGGAATGTCAATCCAGACCGGCCCTGGCCGTCCGTGGAAGGCCAGGTAGACCGCTTTTTCCAGGTGGTAACGGATTTCGCTAGGGTCGAGCACCGTGACCGCGTACTTCGTAATCGGCTTCACAATCGAGACGATGTCGACTTCCTGCACACCCAACTGACGCATCCCGAGCGGATGGCCATCTTTGTCGAACATGCGGTCCGGCCTTTTCACCTGTCCAGAAATGAAGAGCGTCGGAGTCGAGTCCAGCCATGCGCCAGCGACCCCCGTGACGGCGTTGGTCCCGCCAGGCCCGGTGGTCACCATGCAAACACCCAAGTGATTCGTCGCTTTGGCATAGCCCTCGGCACAAATGGCGCTAGCCTGCTCGTGTGAGTTACACACCGGCACGATCCTGGTCTCCATCGCGAGCGAATGATTCAGATGCATCGCTCCCCCGCCCGTAACGAGAAAAACGTGCCTGACGCCTTGTTCGGCGACGAATTGGACTACATAGTCGGAAAGCTTCATAGCTTCTGTCTTAAATGGAAGTTGGAGTAGATCATGGACGCCGAAAGGTGATCAGTCCCGTGCGAACACTTCCTGCGGAGTGAGTTGCCGCGCAGCCAGCAGAGCGTCCACCAACTCGCGCACGGCGCCGTTGCCGCCTGCGGCTTTGGCCACAAACTGAGCACGCTTCAGGACTATCGACGCCCCGTTTGAGGGCGCCGCAGAAACGCCGGAGATCGCCATCGCAGGCAGATCGTTTACGTCATCTCCCATGAAGCACACTTCCGCAAGGCTTACACCAGCAGCCGCGGCGAAACTGCGGACGGCTGCGGCTTTGTCCCGGCATCCTTTCACCACATGCTTGATGAGCATTTTCTCGGCGTAACGGTCCACCAATGGGCTGTTTTCTCCAGAAATGAGAGCCAGAATGAGACCGGCGCGGCGCGCCAGCGAGACTCCCATGATGTCAGCGAAGCTAAACCGCTTCCATTCTTGACCTTCCGGTCCCCACCAAAGTCCACCGTCCGTCAAAACACCGTCCACATCAATCGCAAGCGCCCGGACTTTTCTCAGAGCAGCGGCGGATTTCCGTCGAGCCATGTAGCTAGACCGTAGCTCCCACTCGACGGAGTTTCTTGATGATCGGGAATTCGCGCTCGTATACGCGCTTGATGCCGTCACCCTTGGCCTGCTCCCAGAGGCGGATATCACGCACAAGACGCGAAATTCCATTGGGCTCCAGGGAAGCCGCGTGGTCGGAGCCCCACATTGCTCGATCCATGGTGATATGCCGTTCTACACAGCAGGCGCCAAGCGCTGCAGCACATACGCTCGTGGGAATGCCCGTCTCATGGCCTGAATAGCCGATAGGAACTCCGTAGCGGTCGGCCATTGTGGGAATCGCGCGCAAATTCAACTCGGAGTACGCTGCCGGATACGTGCTGGTGGCGTGCATCAGAATGAGATCTTCTTTGCCAAGAACCTCGACGGCATGATCGATCTCCGCGTAGGTGCTCATCCCTGTCGAGAGGATGATGGGCTTTCCCGTCCCGCGAATGCGCCGTAGCAGACTGTCATCGGTAAGCGATGCCGAAGCGATCTTGTAAACCGGTACTCTGAATTGCTCGAGAAAGTCTACGGAGTTTTCATCCCAGGGAGATGCAAACCACATCATCTTCACCGACTTGCAGAAAGCATCGATCTGTTCGTACTCCTCCTGCTCGAATTCGAGTCCGTATTTCAGGTCGCCATTCGTGGGCCCAAAAGGGTTCTCTCGCGGCTTGGCCAGTTCCTCCCGTGTATACACTACGTCCACCGTTCGCTTTTGGAACTTGACAGCGTCGCAACCGGCGGCCAGGGCTACACTAATCAGCCTTTTTGCCAGATCAACGTCGCCATTATGGTTGATTCCGATCTCCGCGATGATAAAGCACGGCTGATCGTCACCCACCAACCTGCTGCCTATTCCTACTGCACGCATCACCGAACTCCTTGTCAGTCGTTTCTGGAGAAAGCTTTGTCCCAAGCAGCTTTAACCAACGAAGCGTTCATTATAGCGATACCATGATCTGTTCGTCCCGCTGGTCTGAAACTGCGCTACGGGACGGAGATAGATGCCGATTCCGCATCCCGTTGGCACACGCATCGCTCGATCCAGTCACAAATCATATGCCCGCAAAGGATGTGGGCCTCCTGAATCCGGGCGGTATCTTTCGACGGAATTCGGAGCGTGACATGCGCGATCGCATCGATTGCGCCGCCGCTATCGCCAGTAAACCCTATCGTGAATGCTCCCATCTGCTTTGCCGTTTTCAGCGCAGTGCAGACATTCTTGCTTGAACCGGAGGTCGAGATGCCCACCAGCACGTCTCCGTCGGAACATAGCGCCTCCACCTGGCGTTGAAAGACTCTCTCATAACTATAGTCGTTAGCTATGGACGTTAGAACGGAGGTGTCCGTTGTAAGTGCTATCGACGGCAACCCGCATCGTTCCCGCCGGAACCGCCCCATCAACTCTGCTGCCAGATGCTGTGAATCCGCTGCACTTCCCCCGTTGCCACACCAAAATACCTTGTGGCCGCCGAGAAGGGCGCTGGTCATTTCCTCCGCTATGCGCTGCAGCAACCCGCTTTGTCCACGCAGCGCAGCGATGATATCGAGATGCTCTGTGATTGTTTGATTGAAAATTGAAGATGCATCCATAGCAGAGGGCACGGCCTCCAGACATCATTGCGCATGTCGATACGTCCGATGCGCCAGTTCGTTGCAATAGCATACACAATCCAGTCAGGGCGGTGTACTGTATCCTGATCCGGCCGGATCGGGAAGCACCTGTCTTGTTGCTCCTGACGCCGTCGTCCATCGAAAGGAACGAATGAAAGCGGTCATTCTGGCGGGCGGCCAGGGGACGCGGCTGAGTGAAGAAACCAGCACGCGTCCGAAACCAATGGTAGAGATCGGAGGCCGTCCGATCCTTTGGCATATCCTCAAGATCTATTCGCAACACGGCATCCAGGATTTCATTATCTGCTGTGGCTACAAGGGCTACCTCATCAAGGAATACTTCGCCAACTATTTCTTGCATATGTCCGACGTAACCTTTGACATGAAAGCCAATCAAATGCAGGTCCATCAGAGTGTGGCCGAGCCGTGGCGTGTCACGCTGGTGGATACCGGGGATAATGCCGGGACGGGTGGAAGGCTCAAACGAATTGCTGATTACATTCGGGACGAAGACTCGTTCTGTATGACTTATGGAGATGGAGTCAGCGACGTAAATATCTCCGAATCCATCGCCTTCCACAAACACCATGGACGACTCGCGACTGTGACCGCGGTGCAACCTCCGGCGCGCTTTGGCGGCCTAGGCATTGACGGAACGACGATCTCGGGGTTCCAGGAAAAACCGAGGGGCGAGGGTGGATGGATCAATGGCGGGTTCTTCATTCTCTCCCCAGCCGTGATCAACGAGATTCACGATGACTCTGTGATGTTCGAAACAGAGCCGATGCAGAACCTTACGAGCAAAAGGCAGGTGCAGGCCTTCTTCCATCACGGTTTCTGGCAGCCCATGGACACCCTGCGCGACAAACAGCGCCTCGAGGAACTGTGGGCAAGCGGCAAAGCCCCGTGGAAAACCTGGTAGGACACGCTGTGCAATGATCAGCAAGTGCACAGAGTCTGGTACTCCGCGATTTGTCTTAGCGTGAACTCGCGCATATTCTCCCCTCGACGCCACGCCCCGTACCACGCAATCGTCCACTCTAACGCTGCTTCGATCGTAAGTCGCGGTTGCCATCCAAGTTCGACGCGCGACCTGCTTGCATCGAGTCGCAAGGAGTGGGCTTCGTGCGCTCCGGGTTCAGGATCATGTATCCAAGACGCTCCAGCGCCCCACATCTCCGCAAATCTGTCAGCAATTCGCTCAACTGGCCAGAAGTCCTCCTCGCCGGGGCCAAAGTTATAAGCCGGACTGCGGCGCTGCCGGACCAGCAATCGTTCTGAGAGCATGATGTAGCCCAGCAAGGGTTCCAGCACGTGCTGCCACGGACGAATAGCCGACGGCCTTCGGATTAGAACTGGCTTCCCAGAACAGAATCCGCGTACCAGATCGGGGATTAGTCGGTCTTCGGACCAGTCTCCCCCACCGATCACATTGCCTGCCCTTGCCGTCGCGAGCGCAACGTTATGTTCAGCTACACGCTCTGGAGGGAAAAAAGATCTTTGGTACGCGGCACTGACAATTTCTGCGCACGCTTTGCTGGAGGAATAGGGATCATGGCCACCAAGGGCATCATTCTCGCGGTATGGCCAGACCCACTCGCGATTCTCGTACACCTTGTCGGTTGTGACGCAAACTACCGCTCGGACGCTAGGAGTTTTGCGGACCGCATCAAGGACATGCACGCTGCCCATTACATTGGTTTCGTAAGTACCCACCGGGTCCGCATAGGATCTTCTCACCAGCGGTTGCGCCGCCATGTGAAATACCACTTCCGGCGCGAATTCCTTCATGCATGCTTCCAGTTTCCCGCCGTCGCGAATGTCGCCACGAACGTCTTCTACCGTGCTTCCCACTGAGGCGAGGGTGAACAAGTTTGGTTGCGTCCATGGCTCGAGCGCATATCCACGCACCGTCGCTCCCAGTTGGTTCAACCAGATTGCTAGCCAACTTCCTTTAAAACCAGTATGCCCGGTGAGAAATACGCGGCGGTGTTGCCAGAATTTAAGCGGTTCTTGCAGATCATCCTCCGTTTCATAGGCGCGGAATCCGTGAGTCGCCAGCGCCAGGACAAGCGCGGATGTACGCGCCATCATAAGCCTACAGCACGATGACTCAAAGGCTCGGGAAACCGCTTCAATGTTATGATTTTGAATACCCTCACCGCTTATGACAGAAAAGGCTTCCCAGATCCGCCGGCAGATTCTCGAGCTTACGGCGCAATATGTCGAGGAAACATCAGGTCCCAAACAGTTCATCCCCGGGATCACGCCTGTACCTGTTTCCGGCAAAGTGATCGACGGCGCCGACGTCAGTGCTGTGGTGGACTCGGCGCTCGACGCGTGGTTTACGACTGGTCGATTTGCCGAAATGTTTGAGCGAAATCTCGCCGCCTTTGTGGGCGTCCGCTGCGCATGTTTGGTGAACTCCGGTTCGTCAGCGAATTTGTTAGCATTAAGTGCTCTAACGTCGCCGAAACTCGGTGACCGGCGCCTTAAGCCAGGCGACGAAGTCATCACCGTAGCAGCGGGGTTCCCGACCACCGTAAATCCGATCTTTCAGAATCGCCTGGTTCCAGTCTTCGTCGATATCAGCATCCCGACTTACGAAGTTGACGTGAGCCAATTGGAGAGTGCGCGAACCGAGCGCACCAAGGCCGTTTTCCTCGCACATACGCTGGGCAACACCTTCGATCTTGAGGCGGTTTGCGCGTTCACGCGGAAACACAATCTATGGCTAATCGAAGATTGTTGCGACGCACTCGGGTCCACCTACAAAGGAAGGAATGTCGGGACCTTCGGCGACATCGCCACCGTGAGCTTCTATCCCGCGCACCACATCACCACCGGAGAGGGCGGAGCCGTGCTGACCGATAAGCCAAGCCTGCAAACGCTCATCGAGTCCTTTCGCGATTGGGGCCGAGATTGCTGGTGCCAACCCGGCAAGGACAATACGTGCGGCAAGCGCTTCGAATGGCAGCTGGGCGCCCTGCCCTGCGGATACGATCACAAGTACACGTACTCGCATATCGGATACAACCTTAAAGCCACCGATATGCAGGCGGCGCTGGGGCTCTCACAGCTCACAAAACTGCGCGACTTCATTGCGCGCCGCAAGGCGAACTTCCATTATCTGCATGAGTGTCTGGCGAGGGTCGAAGATTTCCTCGTGCTGCCGGAAGCAACGCCGCACTCGGATCCGTCCTGGTTCGGATTTCCTATCGGCGTTCGCGAGGATGCGCCATTTCGTCGCGAGGACCTGATTCGAGCCTTGGAAGCAAAAAAGATTGGCACGCGCCTTCTCTTCGGCGGCAATCTGCTGCGGCAACCTGCATACGACGGCTGCGACTATCGGACCGTGGGAGACCTGCGCAACAGCGACTTTGTCATGAATAACGGGTTTTGGGTGGGAGTGTACCCGGGACTGAGGCAGCCGATGCTCGACTTTGTGGCGGCTATCATCATTGAATTCGTTCAATCGGTCCGAGTAGGGACGTTAGAGAGACACTCTGAACTCACCCGACCTCGCTGAAACGATGGGCGAAATGGCGGCTTTGGAGCCTCCCGCCCGCGCCCCGTAGAATTTGGAAGACTTTTCACGGCATGCTCTGTTTAGTTCGCGGAAACCTTGTGCGATGATTTCCCGGGATAAAGAAACAATGTACCAGGCGGATCCTCTCCCGCGGCAGGATCTCGATTTGATCCTTGAGCAAACCGAACCTCTATGGGCAGAAGTTCGGGGAAAGCGCATCTTGCTGACCGGAGGAACCGGTTTTTTTGGCTGCTGGCTGGTTGAAAGCTTTTGCTATGTGGCAAAGGTTCTCGGCTTGGGGGCACACCTAGTCATTCTGACGCGAAAGCCCGCTGAATTCGCCGCAAAGTGTCCGCATGTTGCTACAGATCCACACCTTAGCCTCCATCTAGGCGATGTACGGAGCTTTAGGTTTCCAGAGGGTGAGTTTGAATATGTTGTCCATTGCGCCACCGAGACAAATGCCCGGGCCGTGGTCCAGGATCCACTCTCTGTATTCTCAACGATCGTCTCGGGAACAGAACGTGTCTTGCAATTCGCGGCCGCGTCTGGCGTTCGGAAGTTTCTGCTGACGAGTTCCGGTGCTGTCTACGGAAAACAGCCAGATACTCTCACCCACGTTCCCGAAACCTATCTGGGCGCACCGGATCCGCTTGACGTGACCGGCGTTTATGCCGAAGGGAAACGTGCAGCAGAACTCTTGTGCGCGCTCTACCGAAAAAAGGATGGCCTGCAATGCAAAATCGCGCGTTGCTGGGCTTTCTGCGGACCTCATCTGCCGCTTGATCGGCACTTCGCAATCGGCAACTTCATTGGCGACGTCCTCGACGGCAGGCCGATTGAATTAAAGGGTGACGGAACACCACGAAGATCATACCTATACGCTGCCGACTTGGCTGTCTGGTTGTGGACGATCTTGTTCCGAGCTCCCCCGTTGACGCCGGTCAATGTGGGGTCAGCAAACGACGTCAGTATCCTCGAGTTAGCACGAATAGTCGCCAGGACACTCAACCCTCAAACGAAAATTAACATCGCCAACAAAGCCGTTGTCGGTGTTGGACCTGGTCACTATGTACCCTCAGTCGATCGCGCCCGCGAACTCCTCGGTTTACATGAAACCGTCGGATTGGAAGAATCTATACGTCGTACCGCTAGTTGGTATGCTCACAAGCCTCTCACCCGTCGCCCTAAATACCCGTGACCAATTCTCGCCTCCGCAGAACGGTGAGCAGCCCACGGTGGATCTGGATCTGTAGCCGTTACTGTCGTGACCATATCGTTACCTCGCAACTACTTGACACACCAGTACAGTGTGAGTCATAAAGGTAGGCTCTTCGACCATCCCAACAATGGAGCTCCAAGCCTTGATTCGATTCCGAATCGTTTTGGCGTGTTCGGTCAGTATGGTTCTGATTTTATCGCTCGGATGCGGTTCTCCAACCCCCTTCAATCCCTACCAGCTGATCTCAGTTTCCTCTACAACGAATCCGCTCGTAGCGCAATACAACATCCGCCAATTTAAGCCAGGCACCTCGGCGTGGGTTGAATTCGGAACCGACACCAACTATGGTAGGCGAACTTCCGCAGTAACGGATTCGACGCCGAATGCGAGTGTATCGAGTTTGAATATATTGGTGGCGGGAATGATGCCGGAAACGACGTATCACATGAGAGCGCACCTGAGTAACAGCTCCGGCGAATGGGTCGATCAAGACCGCACCTTTACGACGGGGTCTTTACCGCAGGGTGTGGTCGGGCCCCATGCTACTGTCACTAAACCTACAGCTGGCTCGGCACCCTCGCCAGGGGTAGAAATGCTCAGCTTGATAGCCAACTCAACCACCTCGCAAACATTGCAAGCCGTCGTCACAGACCTGAAGGGAAACCTGATTTGGTACTGTCCGCAGCCGGCCGTACCCCCACGGCTTTTGCCCAACGGCCACGTCCTTCTTCAGGAGAGCGTACGCGTGGAAGAAGTGGACCTGGCATGTAACTCGATACGCTCTGTTTCTGTAGCCCAGGTAAATCAGTCGCTACAGGCCCAGGGGTATACGATGCCCGCGATCAGCGGTTTCCACCACGATGCGATCGCACTTCCGAATGGCCATTGGATTGCTCTTGGCCAAGTTTCAAAGGACTACACCGACTTGCCGGGCTACCCGGGAACGATGGCGGTAGTGGGGGATGCTCTGGTGGATATCGACGTAGATGGGAACGTCGCGTGGGCTTGGTCGGCGTTCGATTTCTTGGACGTGAATCGCCATCTTCAGGGACTGCCGGATTGGACGCACAGCAATGCGGTCGTGTACACCGCCGATGGGAATCTGCTCCTGTCGATGCGCCATCAGAGTTGGATCCTCAAGATCGACTATCAAAACGGAAGCGGGAGCGGCAATATCCTATGGAGGCTTGGTGAAGATGGAGATTTCACCATCGCCGGCGGAGACCCCGCTCAATGGTTTTACGGACAGCACTATCCCTACATTGTGGATGCAAACGGCACACAGACTACGATGGCCGTTTACGATGACGGGAACTACCGGATCGATTCGACTGGTACAGCTTGCGATCCAACGGCGACACCAGCGACATGTTATTCCCGAGCGCCAATCTTACAAATCGATGAGGCCACTCATCAGGCGACTTTGCTTTGGGAATATCTCCCCGGCTTTTTCTCCCCTTGGGGAGGGAGCATTGCAACCCTCCCCAACGGCGACGTCGAATTTGATAGCAGCGCCCCCCTCAGCGTCGGAAATTCACAGATCATTGAGGTCACTCAAACCGACAGTCCACAAATCGTGTGGGAAATGAATATCATCGGGCAAGCCGCGTACCGGGGCTTCCGTATCCCGAGCCTTTACCCTGGTATTACGTGGGAGCAGTAGTCACCAAACTCACGGCGCGACAAAAGCAACACACGCAGACTATCGAAAGGTTTCGCTGCTGGAAGATTGGTTAAGACGTGAGAAGAATCTAGTCCGAATGGGACCGGACCGGCTTCTCTTTCCAAAACACTTTAATCGCTTCTATGCGGCGGCGATTCTCAGGAAGTTCAAAGACACGCTGTACGCTTTGGCGGGTGATAATCCACAAAACAGAGAGAAAGAACGAAAAAACTGTCGTCGCTAGCACAATGATGGTCCGGTGTGGCGATGACTTTTTGTCAGCAGGCACCGCTTTATCGACTACCTGCACAATCTCGCCTTCCTTTGCTTCGTCGAGCCTCGCAACCTCAAGTCCTTTCATCAATAACTCGTAAACCGCTTCGTTATACTTTAGTTCGCGATATTGCCTGAGGTATTCCACGCCGGCATGGGTCGCCTTTCCCTTCGACAGGATAATATCCGACCCTGAGTCGCTTTGCGATCCCGCCAGCTGTTGGAGCTGTCTCTGTAACGCAGCGAGTTCCTGCTTCGCCAGGAGAAGATCCGGATTGTCCTCGGCTGCGAATGATCGCATGCCTTCGATCTGTACCTCTTTGGCTACTACTTGGGCGCGCAAGATCGCCGCTGATTCGATAAGCGCTCTTGCCTGGCTGTCAATCTGCAGAACACCAGTGGTCTGCTCGAGCTTCCTCATGGCTTCTTCGGCCTTGGTCAAATTATCCTTCGCAGGCTGCAACTGTTGTTCAAAGAACAAACGTCTCCTGCCGGCTTCTGTAATCGCCAGAGAAGCGGATAAGTTGCGAAACTCTTCCACATAACCGTTGGCCAACTCCGCTGCCCGTCGCGGATTCCGATCTTCCACCACGATTCGGATCAACCCGTCCTTTTTCTCCGCTGCAATTGTGACGCGGCTCTCAAATTCCTTCCGACCATCCGACATTCTCTTGAGCTTGTATTCGCGCAATAGCCCAAAACGTTCAATCATCGCATCTTCGACGGTTCGGCTTTTCAGGAAAGCGATATACGTGTCGGTCTGAGTCTTCAGCCCGAGGCCCCCAGCTAGAGCTCCAAGCGCTCCTAGAGATCCAACTGATCCGAGACCGGTTCCCTGTCCTAGCAAGAACGAACCGATGGAAGTGCTCTGGTTTGGAGGAAGTAGAACGGTAGTCGCCTCGTATTTAACCGGCAACAATACCGAGACCACGACAGCAACAAGTGCGGCCCCTATGACGAATCGACCTATGAACCGCTTGTTTTGGACTAGAAGAAGGGCGACGTCCAGCAGCGAGGTCTCCGTTTCAACCTGCGCCGCTTCAAGCCCCTCTTCAACCAGCAGCGGATCTGCGTGAATTGCCGGATCGATGTGAGTTGCCACTTTGAGATTACGTTACTGCTTAGTTCGATACTACAGTCTACGACAAATCGGAGCCCCCTGTTCGGGGGTGCTGACGCTGCGGACACGCCGTAAAACCGACATGCAGATCTTCCGTACTTCGGGGTACTTGCGATCGTGCCGTCAAACCCAACAGCTGGCACGCTTCTGACAAGTTTACAATGAGGCGGATCCTACTCGCGTCGTGCGGAACCCAGCCACTCGCGATCATCTAATTTCCAGCCGAGCGGGTTTAAAATCAGCGGGAGTCTTGGGCCTAAGGACGGAAAGACTGACTGCAGTTGGGATACTTGGAAAATACAATCCCCACGAATCCCAGCGGCAGGCGTCAATGGTAAACTTTGGCTTGCTCTGGTTCGTCGCATATCTCGCCATTATGACGCTCGTCGTGGCAATGTACCGTATTTACCTGAAAGCCTCGCTTGAGTCCGCTCAACCACCCCTGTTTGGTCTTGGCTTCCTCGTTGGTTCTGACCGTTTGCCTTCCCCAATCGTGGATCATCTCGCCCAATCGATGAGAGCCGCCCTCTGTCTGGCGACGGCAACCAGCGAATGATCAGGATTATCTTCTGGCTACTGGTCTTTGTGCTGCTAACGGCATTCAGTGACTTCGCGGTTGCCCAGGACTCTACGCGAACACCCTTAACTGAGAAGGAAACTCCTCCTCAAGTCTCGCCTTCACAAGCGCAACAATTCTCTTCCCCTCCCGTCGATATCAAGTCGCTGCCAAAGAATCTGATCCTCGATCAGAAAGATTTCTGGACGGCCCCCCTCCATTTTTCTCACAAACAGTGGGAATGGACAGTTCCCTCCCTGGTTCTCGGAGGCTTGTTGATCAAAGCCGACAACACGATTGAAGAGCACGTTCCCACCACTAAAAGCACCGTTTCGCATGCCACCACTGCCTCCAATGCCGGGGTCGCCGCACTGGTCGGAGTTGGTGGTGGGCTATTCCTTCTAGGCCATCTCAAGAACGACGATCAGAAACGCGAGACGGGCATTCTCGCGGGCGAGGCCGCTCTGGGCACACTCGCCGATGCCGAACTTTTCAAGTACGCAGCCGGACGCGAGCGCCCTTTCACTGGCAGCGGTACCGGTCGCTTCTTCGTCGGCGGAGACTCTTTCCCGTCCGTGCACTCTTCCGTGAGTTGGGCAATTGCCAGCGTCATTGCCCATGAATATCCCGGATGGATGACTCAGTTGCTCGCCTACGGCACGGCTGGAGGCGTGAGCGCCGCCCGATGGGCAGGACAGAAGCACTTCGCATCGGATGTCGTCATCGGCGCCGCCCTAGGTTGGTATATGGGACGGCAGGTGTATCGGGCCCACTCTCACTATGGCGATGCCGACATGGCTCGTTACGGCACGTTCTACAAGGTCGAAGAAAGCGAGGAGGTCCAGGCGCTCAATCGGACCCGGTTCATGGGCTCCAGCTATGTTCCGCTGGACAGCTGGGTGTATCCGGCGATGGAACGACTGGCTGCTCTCGGATACGTGCAATCCGAGTCGTTGAGCATACGACCGTGGACCCGGCTCGAGTGTGGGCGTCTTCTGGGCGAGGCCGCCAGCCACGGTGCCGAT
>Ga0335069_10011281_pt1 | contig 12624 bp, 8 predicted proteins | sample Lox_Sample_11_FD_206714 | JGI IMG/M metagenome (GOLD analysis project Ga0335069, IMG submission 206714) | Soil microbial communities from Loxahatchee National Wildlife Refuge, Florida, United States - Lox_Sample_1.1 | ecosystem: Environmental > Terrestrial > Soil > Wetlands | place: USA: Florida... | reverse complement strand
TCGGGCTATTACGGGCCTCCCGAGTTGCGCCGCGCGCACCACGTTCTCCAGCGAATTTCGTGGGTTTTCTGGGCGTTGCGTGGTTGAACACCGCTGCGATCGGCGCGGGTTCAAATCCCGTCGGGGACGCTTCCTTTCATTTCGGGGGTATCCAACGCAGCTAAGTGGTCCGAATTCGCGGCGGTTTCGGCGGTTCCAAATGCGCCCTTTGAGACGCTGGACCCTTTGCTTGCATTTTGGCTGGAAACGAGCTGCAACACCCTGAACACGCTGGAGACTTCGGTGGTTCCAAATGTACCTTTGGAATAGGTCACACCACCAGGGAATAGCACCTTTTGGAGCCGCTGCTTTTGCTCCACGGAACACTCCATCCACATGCGGGGTGCATTCCCCATGACGTGCTCGGCGAAGTTGAGGACACCTTCCACGTCGAGCTCATCGAGGCGTGCGTCATGCAATTCCATCTCTGCGAGCGTGATCTCCTCAGAGAGCTTGTCATTCTGGTCCTGATACGTTGCCTCGTCGATGGCCTGCCGATAGGTGAAGGCGTTCACCAGTTGCTCCTTCCGCTGGCGCAGCTCGCCTAACTTGCGGTCCAGAGTCTTGATGGTACCCCCGGTATCGGCCCGTTTCTTCTTCCACACATCAAGAACGATCTCTTTGAACAGGCGCATGAGTTCGGGCTTTGGCTTCAAACCGCTGAGATAACCCAAAAACTCATTCTCGAACTCTGCCTTCGTTACGTTCACGGCACGGCAACTCGATGCCCGACAGCGGTAGTATGAATAGTGGCTGGTCCGCCCTTTGGACCACGACGCCGTGAGTGGGGTTCCGCACTCGCCACATCTCACGAAGTAGCGCAGCGGAAAATCAGGATGACTCCGCACGTGCAACGTCACCGACAGCGCCTTGCCGTCGAGCACCGCTTGGACCCTATCGAACACTTCGTCTGTCACAATGGGTTCAAAGTTGCCACGCTTCCGCTGGTGGTGTCGGTCAAGTGGTGGAAAAGTGAAAAGCTGGGCGTCACCTCCGACCACCTCCATCATCCTCTAATTGCCAATCTTCTGGTTTCGCCCCGGTCGTCGCAAAAAACGACGCGCACAGATGAGCTATGAGCGACGATCGAAGAGCGGTTAAGGGTAAGATCGTTCCTCTCACGCCGTCTCGACGCTCTTCACGCGGCCTCGGCCATCCCCACCGAGCGGTTCGTTCTGGGCAGGTCCTTCCATCCCACCATGCGGCGCAGCCGGATCTGGCCATTGCACAGCAGCCCAAACATCAGCAACACCACCGCATCCTCCGCATCCTCATTCGGTAAGCTGGCCTGCATCTTGGTGCGGCGGCGGAACTCCTCGTTGATCCGTTCGATCGCATTGGTGGTCCGCAGCGCCTTCCACTGCGCGGGCGGGAACTGCGTAAAGGTGAACAACTCGTCGCCGGCCTCGCGCGGGCGCTCGGTTGGGGTAGCGGCCGGGACCACGACCACTGGCAGGGGCTCGCGATCGAGCCCTTGGCGCAGGATGTCGCGCACGCCGGGGTAGGTGTAATTGCCGTAGTACTGGGCCCGCCGGCAGGCGGCCTGCGCGCGCGCCGGCGGAAACTTCTCCAGGTGTGTGACCACGGCCTGTACGGTGCGCAGCTGACTGAGCACGTCGTCGCAGGCGAAGACCTCGCGCACATAGGCCACGACCTCGTCACCGAGCCGCGCGGCGCGCTCGAGCCAGAAACTCTGGCTGGGGTAGCGCAGCGGGCTGCGCTGATCGGGAAGGTACTGGTCGTAGACCTCCGGCGGCCCCGGCTTGTTGCGCTGGTGAGTGGCCACGCGCGTGTCCTCCCAGTACACCGCAATCGTTTTCGGCGTCGCCTGTACCCACACTTTCTTGCCCATCAGCCGCCACGGCACCGGATAGAGGCGGCGTTCGAACTCGATCTGCGAGTCCGTGTGCACCGTGACCTGCTTCCACTGCACGCACTCGAAGGGTGTGGGCGGCAGCGTGCGCAGGGAGCTCCGCTCGATCTCGAACCGCTCAAGGGGGCGCTCATGCGTCGAGCCGTGGATCCGCTGCCCGGCGATCTCGACCGTCCACGCATCCAGGCGACGATTGGCGTCGTGGATGTCGGCGAAGTCGCGGGGGGCAAAGAAATTGCGCTTCACATACTTCACGGCCGACTCCACCCCACCTTTCTTTTCCGGGCTGTAGGGCGGCGCCGGATCGATCTTGAAGCCGTAGTGGCGGGCCAGCTCACGGTAGCTCCGATTGAGGGCCGGCTGCTCGCTGACCCCGAAGGCCGCGCGCACCACCGCCGCCTTGAGATTGTCGGGCACCACGGTCTCGACCACACCCCCGAAGTGTTTGAAGGCCTCGACGTGCAGCGCCATCCATGTCGGCACCAGCTGATCGAAGACGACGCGCGCGAACAGATGGCGACTGTAGGTCAGCACCATCACGAACACCCACGCCTTGCGCAGCACGCCCTGCACGGGATCGTCGAGCTTGCCGACGTAGCGGAAGTCGACCTGCGCGATCTCGCCGGGGGCGCTCAGCACCGGGATGGCAATGTCGGTAGCCTCGACAGGCGTCTCACCGCATAGCCGTGCGTACAGCCGCTTGATCGCCGGCAGGCTGCCGGCAAACTCCTGGTGCTCCAAGCGCAGGCAATCGTAGATGGCTTTCGGCGTCGCCTCCTTGGCCATCATCGCCTGGACCGTCTTGCTCCATCGCTCCACCGACGAGGTCTGCTGCGGCGTGCGTTTCTCGCCCACGTGCTTGACCACCGCGGCCTTCAGCTCCACCAGCTCGGGCAGCGCGTCGACCGCGCCCACCAACAGCCCTTCGGCCGCCAAGATCTCGCGGTACTGCCGCTCGGTGTTCGGAGTGATCCCAAGAGTCGGGCCATCTCTCGACACCCCGTGCCCATGCGGTGCAACCGCACCAATTCTTGCAATTGATCCATCTCTGTTCGCTTCTGACTCACTGCGTCCTCCTGGTGACACGAAATCCCTGGAGGATCGCAGACACACCACTCCCCTTACGACCGGTCTGGGGTTACCCCGCTCGCGGTCAGTTTGGCCGATCTCGCTACGGTCAGTTTGGCCGAACTCATCGCGGTTCGGTGAACTCACCGCGGTCTTATAGCCCGGTCTCTTACAGGCTGATTCCATATCAAGGGTCGGTCTTCTAGCCGTTGTGGTTCGGCATTTGCGCGTGCACTGTGCCCACAGCGTGCCCGCGTTTCTTCCCGATGCGCAACGTATTTTGCCGACACCCTTGATGCTGACTGGAACTCTGTGCATGCGCACGCGTATTCGTATGGACCGGTAGTGCATCCGTAGAAATACGGATTGACGGACGACGCACTATCAAGGCAAGTCTAAAACTACGCCCAATGGACCCAGCGACGGCTTCCACCGGGGACCCCAATGGCCCCCAAAACATCTCGCAATGGCGTGAAAGGACAGACCATGAAGGTGCGCTCTCACACGCTCAGCCCGTCCGTCGCTTGCGGCGTCGTCATCACGTCCGCCGTACTGATGCTCTCGTCGCAGGTGCATGCCGGTACGTTAGCCGACGTGTTCAACAGCGGCGAGCTGGCGGGGTTGGAGATGGGGCCCATCGGGCCGGCGCTCGCCAACACGGTGGCGTCCACGTACCCGGTCGCGTCGGCCAGCTCCAGCGTCACGTATGCGTTCAACCCGAAGACGGAGACCTTCGAGCGGCAGACACGTGTCCTCGGGCCGATCATCGGCGAGCGCGCCGAGACCATCGGCAAAGGGCAGATCGACATCAGCGTGAGCTACTCGGGCGTAGACTTCTCGACGATCAACGGCAACAGCCTCGGCGACCTCGTGAACCAGCCGAGCATCAACGGCCGCGTCGTCTCGTTCCCCGTACCCGGCGGCGTGGTTCTGAAAGACGGCCGCTTCACCAACTTCCTGCCGGTGCTGGTGCACGCCAACATCGACGTGCAGGCGGACATTGGGACCCCGTCGATCACCTACGGCGTGACGCCGGATTTCGACGTCAACCTGAGCCTGCCGCTCCTTCAGACGTACCTCAACGTGAAGGTGAACGAGACGGTGCCGGACCCGCGGCTGCCGCAGTTCATGCTGCCCGCTTGCATGAATGGGTCCGCGGCCCCGACCACGTGTGGCTCGACGAGTATCAATCATCAGGTGGCCGACCGTGCCACGGGCTTCGGCGATCTGTTGCTGCGCTTGAAATATGTCCTGCAGCGCGACACACCCGTTGACCTGGCAGCCGGGCTGGGCGTCAGCTTCCCGAGCGGCAATCCGGACAATTTCCAGGGGACCGGCAACTACCAGGTCCAGCCCGAGCTGATCGTCTCCAAGATCATCGCCGACCGCTTCGAACCGTTGCTCAACCTGGGGGTCAACATCAACGCCGACAACGTCGATCTGAGCAGTTTCCGTTGGGCGGTAGGCAGCACGGCCAAGGTGTACGGTCCGCTGACGGCGGCGGCGGTATTCCTCGGCACCAACGAGTTCAACCCGCAAACTACAATCAGTGCCCCGTTTTTCTTCCAGATCAACCGCAACGACTACTACAATTTCTCGTTCGGCATGCGCTGTCTGTTCGCCGAAACCGGCGTCGTCTCGGCCAACGTCATCGTGCCGCTCAACCGCGACGGGTTGCGCACCGACTACATTCCGACGATTGGGATTGAGTACGCGTTCACCGGGCCATGGAACTCGTAGTGGCTGTGGTGAACGACCGATTGAAGCGGGATGACGTGCCCATGAAAGCGAAGATGTGCTACCAGTCTCTGGCCCGTGCGAGTGCGATGGCGGTTCTGGTCGCCCTTGCCGCGTGCGGTGGCAGTGGGAGTAGCATACCTCCAAACACCAACGAGGTACCCGCACCCATCAACACGTTCGTCTACGTCGACACCGCGTGCCGCGACAGTGCAGACGGCTTCTCGATGACGCAGGAACTGCGCGTGCTCCGGGGTGAGAACGGCCCGCTCACCATCGCCCGGATTCCGATGGTTGGCCCCCTCCAGGTGCCCGTTACGTACTGCGGGGACTTGGCACTTCCGCGTTCCGCACCGCTGTTTCTCGCATTCGGCGGGTTCCAGCGGCTTGCAATGAGCCCGGTCGCAACGGTGATCGTGTTCGAGGTCACGGATGACTTTTCGATCCTTGGTCAGAGCTTCGTGCCTGCCGAACAGAAGGGAATTTTCCGCATCCGGCCCGACGGTAGCGGCTTGCGCCGCCTGGGCAACCCGAGTCGCGTTCCAGCAATTTCGACGGGGTTCGGTCGATCCGAATCCAACTTCTACTTTAGCCCGAGTGGCCGGCTCGTGAGTTTCACCGATATCGGACCCGGCCCCGGAGGCGAGGACGCGGTTCAGGTGTTCGTACTGGATGTGGAAACTGGCAAGCGCACCCAGTTGACACACATGCCGCCGGCAGCACGACCCGGCCTTGATGGCGGCGGCGCCGACGATTTTCTGAACGAGCGAACCGTCGTATTTGACGGGATCTTCAACCCCGACGGGCTCAATCCCGATGGGAAGGAGCGCGTGTTCACCGTCGATGTCGTTACTCGTCAGATCAAAGTCGAGTCTACGGTTGCCATTCCGGGGGGCGGATTCGTCGCGGTGCCATCGATCACAGGGTTCGGACGGGTGACATTTCCCGCAATGGTCCCTGGTACACCAGTAAACAAGCAGGCCGGCGAGAACGTCTTTGAGCTGTTCATCACTGACGGTACGAACCTTCTGCAACTCACCAACTTTGGGCGCAGCGACACCTCACCTGGTGTTCCATTCGTCAGCATCGACGGCGCGCATGCGTTCTTCGTCGCCTCTGCCGATCCCGATCAGATGAACCCGTCGGAACTGTGCCAGATCTTCTCGGTCGACGCACTCGGCGGCGACGTGCGCCAGCTCACCCGCTTCAGTGCGAGCCAGCGATCAGCTTTAGGGTGCGTAGCGTTTGGACGTGCATCGGAGGGGTGCACGACTGAATTCAACGATTCCCAACGGGTGAGCCAAGACGCGCGCAGCGGGACGGTGGTATTTGGTTCGAGCTGTGATCCATTCGGTACAAATCAAAATGGTGTGCAGATCTTCGCCATACGCCCGGACGGTAGTGGCTTGCATGCCCTGACCGACGCGCGGGGGCTAGTGCGGAACACGGACCGCAGCGTCGAGGCTGAACTACCCGGCCCGTGGTCGTATGGGCCGCATCGCTGAGCGTGGGCCGCACTCCAGAGGGCACACCTGATTATGAAACCGCCGCTAGAGTCCGTGTCGCCCAAGGGCTTCCGGGGCGCTGTGCCGAGGCATTGTGGCTGGCGAGGGGGTAGCGGGGTGGCCCTCGGTGGACCCGTCGCGGGCACAGCTTCGGGCACAGTGCTGCCGTGCTCGACGGGCGACCGGCGCAGGTAGCGCGACGGCACCTCAGAGAGGCAGATGCGCGGTGACGCGGGTGCCCTGGCCGGGAGCCGACTCGATCGTCAGGTCTCCGCCCAACAAACGTGCGCGCTGGCGCATACCAATTATCCCCCTCTGGCCGCATCCGCCGCGATCACGTAGACCACTTGCTCAGCGAGTTGCTTGGCTTTGCGATACGCAAGCCGCCGAACAGGCACTCTTGCAGAACCGCTGACCACGTGACGACATGGGACTCACAACACGGTTTGGACAATCCCGGTCGATGCGATATGCGGACGGCGCGAGAGGGCGATTCTATGCGACTCAAAGACAAGGTGGCAATCGTAACCGGTGGAGCGCGGGGCATCGGTGCGGGCATTGCGCGCTGCTTGGCGGCCGAGGGCGCGCGACTGGCCCTCGTCGATCTCGACGGCGCCGACGCGGAGGCAACGGCGAAAGCGTTGGGCGTTGACGCAATCGGGTTCGCCGCGGACGTATCGCAGGAAACTCAAGCCGCCGACGCGGTCGCGAAGGTCGCCGCCCGATTCGGGGGCGTCGATATCGTCGCCAACAACGCCGGCGGTGGCAATCCCAACCTTGGCGGCGTTGCTGTCGGCAATCCGTTCACGAATATCGATCAAGCCGGATGGGACGAGCAACTCGCCACGAATCTGCGCACCACCTTCGCGGTGACGAAGGCGGCGATTCCGCATTTGCAACGACGCGGTGGTGGTTCGATCGTGAACATCGCATCGATCGCCGGGCTGATGCCGGCGGTGGCGATTCCCGCCTATGGTGCCGCGAAAGCGGGTGTCGTTGCACTCTCGAAGAGCCTGGCGCTGGAACTGGCGGTGCACAACATCCGCGTCAATGCGATCTGCCCGGGCTTCCTGTGGACGCGCGCGTGGGAGATGCTCGCGATGTATCTCAAGATGACCGCACCGGAGTACGCCGAGATGGCACCGCGCGACATTTTCCTCGAGCAGTGCAAGCGCGGCATACCGCTTGGCCGCGAACAAACGCCGGAGGACATCGGCAAACTGACCGTCTTCCTCAGCAGCGAGGATGCCGCCAACATCACCGGACAGGTGATCTCCGTCGACGGAGGCATCACGCTACGCGTCGGGCAGGTGCAGTAGCTCCGTCCGTTGCGGACGGCCTCGGCGCCATCCCCCTTACGGCGGAGCCGCTCATGAAGCGGCCTTGTATCCTTTCGAAAGCGCGAAACTGCCCAGCTCTTCTTCTGATGCCAGCGGACGTGCACCCCAACGGCGTTCTCACGGAGTCGGTGGCGAAGTAGACATTGCTGGACACCCATTCAACGCATTGTTCACGGCAGCGACGATTTCGTTCACGGTGATCTCGCCATCGGCGTTGGCGTCGCCAGCAAGACACATCGATACATCCGCAGTGCCGAGCGCGATATTCACCATCTGGATGAGTTCGTTGACCGTGACCTGACCATCGTGGTTGCAGTCGCCGACACAGAGACCGGGTGTGGGACTCGGTGTCGGCGTGGCGTCAGTGGGCGAACCATCGAAGGACACAACCGTTGCAACACGGCTCTGCCCAATCGCTCCCTTCGTGAGCCCAACCAATCCCGGAGTGCAGGACACCACAGCGACCCCGCTACACGTGTAGGGAGGGACAACGGAAAACGCAAAGGTCATCACAGCCGGAAGATACGTCCCACCTACGACGACCGGCTGCACAAAGGTTCCACTCGCCCCGACGAGATTCAACGTGATCGACGTGCTCGGAGAGGCCGAGGTGTAGGTGAAGAAATTCGGGTTGCCGGAGATCGACGTTCCGACCAATGCAGTCGTGCGGTTGTTGCTGCCGTACCTTGTCACGAGCGTGTAAGTTCCCGAGGTGAATCCCGGAGCCGATCCCGTGAACGCGCCAGAGAGCGTGCAGGTCGTATTCGTACCGTCGAACGCGCAGCTCCCCTGATCAAACGCATACGTCCCGAGGTTGTCGGAATTTGGCCCGAGGCCATATTCGACGAAGTGTTCTGCGCTCTGGCCGAGATTCACGTTTACGGGCACCGCTTGAGCTGCGACGGAAGTCAGCAGCAAACCGGTCACCACAAAGAGACTGAGCCTGATGTTCACGGAGGCACCACCCATCGGCATCACCAGAGTTATAGAGTTCGGCTTGCGTTTCTTCTTGGTTGCGATCGAAGCGATTTTGGCTGGCGGCCTTCCTTCCACATCCGTTCGTTGTCCTTGAGCGACCGGAGGGGATCGGCAACCTAACTGAGTGTGGTGGGCTTTACGAGGCTGGAGCGTCAAGGACAAAGGCTAGGGGCTCACCGCGCTCCAGTTGCTCATCACTCAGCTTACTCAGGTCGACATCGACCGTTTCGACGTTCATCGCCTGCACGGGTTTCCCGAAGCCGCGATCGGCGAGCTACGTCGCAGCCTCGATACGATCTTTCAGTTTTACACCTTCGACCTCTCCGCGGAACACGTGCAGGATAAAGTCGGCAATCTGTTCCCCGTTGTCGGTCGCCTCACGAATTGTCTGCATCATTCCTCGGGGACGACCACCCGGGTTCCCCGACGCGCCCGGTGCGAAGCGTCCGTTGGCGTTTCGCTTTCCTGTTGCGCGCCTGTTCTGAGGAGGGACCAGACGCAACAAAGCCCGCGCTCCATGCATCAGGGAGCCGCGGGCTTCCGCGTCGGACAGTTGATTGCTCCGGTCACTCACCGGAACCGCATCCCCGCCGTTCGGCGGGAGGCACCGTAGGATGTCCGTCCCCGGTTGCCGAGTCCGACTCGCGTCGGACCACTCCTGATGTCTCCCTGTACGCCAGCGCCGTCGTGATCGTCGTGCAACGCCGCTCCACGAAGGTGTGAAACGGTGCTGGCATCCACGAGCCGGTGCTTCTCAAAGACGCGAATGGGATTGCGATCTGGGGTACCCCTTAGTGTCCCGTCGATGACGAAGCTATAGCTCCGCAGGAGGCGCGTTGGCTGGTGGAACGCCACGTCGAGCAGGATGCGCTACGCACGCGGACTGGTTGGCGATCCCGATCGAGTGACTGCGCTAGGCGGCGTGCGCACAACTCTGATACGGTTCAATTTGAAGCGGAGGAGCGATGGCTCGGCGAGACCGCGTGCTGGTTCTTGTGACCCTTCTGGCAGTGGGCTGTGGTCTAACGAGGGTACGGACGCTGCCGGACTCCCTTCCTCAGTTGACCGTCCACTCCATCGCGCTGCCAGGCGCTCCTGCGGCCGGCGTATTCATGGACTACCTTGCCTACGATCGAGCCCGCCACCGCGTGTGGGTGCCGGCAGGTAACACCGGTAGCGTTTATGTCGTGGATGCAACCAACGACGAGGTGACCAGAGTGGGGGGCTTCCCAACCACAGAGGTGGAACGCCGCGGCACCAGGCGGATCGTCGGTCCAAGCTCCGCGACGGTCGGTCATGACGTCGTCTATGTCGGTAATCGTGGCGACTCCCGCGTCTGCTCAGTTGATGCGGTCTCGCTGCGGGTGGGTCCGTGTATCACGCTCGACTCACCGCCCGATGGTCTCGCGTACGTAGCGTCGGCGGCGGAAGTGTGGGTGACGACCCCGCGTGACAAATCGATCATGGTCATCGACGTTGCAACGGCGGACACGCTAACAGTGAAGGCCAAAATCAGTCTCGACGGGCAGCCGGAAGGCTTCGCGGTCGATGATGCGCGCGGCGTGTTTTACACGAACCTCGAAGACACGGATCGCACGCTGACCATCGACATAACGAGCCGGCAGGTCACGCGAACATGGCTGCCCGGTTGCGATGTGGACGGACCGAAGGGGCTGGCCGTGGATCACGGCTTGAACTTCCTCTTTGTCGCATGCCGGGATCGCGTGATGGTGCTCGATGCGGGGCACGATGGGAAGCAGCTGTCCAGCATTGAGGAGGGGGACGGACTCGACAACATCGACTATGTGGAGTCCCGGCACGAGTTGTACGCGGCGGCGGCGCGCGCGGCCAGGCTAACCATCGTGCGCCTCGACACGCACGGGGGACTCCAGGCGCTGGCGACCGCGTCGACGGTCGCCGGGGCACGCAACGCCGTGGCGACAGACGAGGGGACCGCGTATCTGACTGACTCAGCCGAGGGCAAGATCCTGGTGGTCGCACCCATCACACTGACTCCGTCCCTGAGATCTCCCGGAACGGCGCGCCAGACCAAACTCGGTGGCGATGACACCGACCGCTACGACTACGCCCACTCAGCGTGTAACGGCTACACCGACCCCAGCGATGCCGGCCACGCCCACTGACACGCCCAGAGCGACCGCAACTATGACCGGCACTCCGACCGCAACACGAACCCCCACTCCGAAGCCAACCGGAACCCCAATGCCGACACCGAAGGAAACGTTGGCACAATCACCGTGAACGAGATCGTCGCCGGTGTGAACAGCGCGCTGAATGGGTGCCCAGCTACGTGAGGATGTTCACCAGGAAGACACGGCGTGCACCGACGCCAACGCTGCGGAGAATCGTTTCCGGCGGTCGAACCGGCGACTGACAGGCAAACGGCGTAGCGATGCAGCTCGAAGACGTGTGGATACCTGCTCTGTCGCAGCCCTAGGAATGTCGACCGCCGACAAGACGGGAGCGTGCGAACACGGTGCACTCACGGGGGTCGGACTGCCTGCGCCGTATGCTTGGCCCTGTTCTTGGTGCCGTGAATTGGCATGGACGCGTTTGAAGCACTGGAGCATGACTTGCGCACGCGACGTGCGCGTTTGGCGCGGGAGATGCTGGCCCCCCAATCCGGGCTCAGATCGTTCGCCGTAACGGACATCAGCAAGGTGGAGAGGCTGGCTTGGATCGACGCGGCGCTGATGCGCCTCGTCGACGGGCGATACGGCGCGTGCTTCGCCTGTGGTCGCTCTATCGCAATCGAACGCCTGCGGCTGCTGCCCGTCACACCTTTCTGTTTGCGCTACGCACGTCGACGCCCGTGCGGTTCGCTTATTGAAGGACAACCGCACCCTACCAGGTGCGGGCCAACGTCCACCTGATTCGCGATCCACACCGGGGTCGTCCGGAACTTTGCATTACCGACACAGAGCATAGCGGAGGAATGCTTAAGGGAGCGGACTGGCTCCTGACGGGGTTGTGATCCGTGCGACGCGTGGCACGGCGCCAGTAGGCGGTGCATCGCTGCATCCATCACGCCTCACACCGCCCGTAAACGATACCCTTCGGTGCTGGGCAAAAGCCTTCACGCAGCATGAAGGGGTCATCGGTTTGGGTCCTCAATTCGCCGATCGACGGCCTCAACGCGCGCTGGCGGATCTACGGCTCGGCTCATCTGCATCCCTACCAAACGCGCAACGAGAATCGCCAGATAGAACTGCCCCGTGATCCCCTCCGCGACCGCCGCGTAGCGCGCCGGCAAGCTCAGCGGCGTGATGTCGCCGAAGCCGATGGTCGAGAGGGTCGTCAGGCTGAAATAGATGAAGATGGGAAACACGTGCTGCTCACTGACTCCGGGAGAGGTCCCAAAGCTGAACGCCTCCGGATGACGCGTGAAGATCACGATGTACAACAGCCCCCAGCACAGGCCGATCAACAGGTAAATCGAGATCGACATGCTGATGGTCTCACCCGTCACCTCTCGGTGCTTGAGCAGACTGCGCAGCAGGCTCCAGGTGACGTAGAAGAAGAACAACAGCCAAGAGAGCGATCCAACTAGGTAGAGCCGCGGGTCCGGGGCGAAGAACAGCCACAGTCGTTCGGCGACCGCCGGAACGGCGAGCCCCCAACCGACGTAGGTTCTTCTCCGCCGCTGAGCCAGGAGCGCGTCTCGTTCGCCCACCAGATCATCGACCCGGATCGTGAGCAGGGCGGCGAGCAAGACGAGGAAGAGTGCGAGGCTGAAGGCGACGGCGCCGGCCCCGGTGTCGCCAAGGAACGGCCTGACAGCGAACAGAGCGATGATTGCCAGCAGAAGGGCCGTGTGTCGTCGCGCAAGGATTTCGCGGCCGATCTGTTCGTGCCGTCGCATCAGGACCCCGGTACCACGCCCTCCTTCGGAATCCCAGCCACCCCCCCCAGCGGCCTCACCGAAGCCCTTCGCGTCCCGCGGGTCCCGTGTACCACCCCCTCCGTGTACCACTCGTAGACCGGTGCCAGCAGAGCGCGGGCGGCGTCGCGCTTGCCCTGGCGCTGCCAGAGCCGCGCCCGGCTGGTGGCGGCGCGCAGCTCG
>Ga0335069_10011280_pt1 | contig 12624 bp, 17 predicted proteins | sample Lox_Sample_11_FD_206714 | JGI IMG/M metagenome (GOLD analysis project Ga0335069, IMG submission 206714) | Soil microbial communities from Loxahatchee National Wildlife Refuge, Florida, United States - Lox_Sample_1.1 | ecosystem: Environmental > Terrestrial > Soil > Wetlands | place: USA... | reverse complement strand
CGGCGCGTATCCATCTACCCCTCGAGCGCCTTGATCAGCAGGCGCCGCAGCTGCTCGCGCTCGTCGGTGTCGAGCGCGCCGAGCACCTCGTCCTCGATCGTCTCCCGCGCGCGCTCCGCGCGCCGCAAGGCCTCGCCGCCGTTGTCGGTTAGCTCGACGATGTGACGGCGCCGATCCTCCGGGTCGCGGCGCCGCCGGGCGTAGTCCGCGGCCTCGAGCTCGTTGAGCAATAACACGAGGTTGTTCGGGTCGATCCCCATGACCTCGCCGAGATCCTGCTGGGCGACCCCGTCGCGCTCGGCCAGGTAGGAGAGCACGAGGAACTGCCGCCAGCGCATCCCGAGCAGCTCCTCCGGGGTCTTCCGGTGCACGACCTTGGAGAGGCGCGTGAGCAGCGTCAGCGTCCCGGGTGCCGTCGTCGGCTCCATGGCGACGCGATCGTATCGGGAGTGTCGATCGCCCTGCACGGGGTCGGCGACGCCTACGCGTCGGCCATCGACAGCAGCGTCGTGACGGTCGTCCAGTTGCGGGCCGTGGCCGTGACCCCGAGACTCCTCCCGGCAAGGCGGCCCCACAGCTTGGACCGGGCGACGCCGTCCGGATGCCACGCGTACAGCTCGCGGCCGCTGGCGACGAGTCGCTCGGACGGCGCCGCGAGCGATCGGAGGTTCTCGACGGTCGCCGGCGCGAGCGGTGCTGAGAGAAAGCTCACCTGGTAGCGCTTCGGGTTCTCGGCGACCTGGCCGAGTGGGTTGAGGGCGACGATCTCGGCCAGCTCGTCACGGGTGCGCACGACCACAGCGATGTCGAGTCCGAAGCATGCGGTGATCAGGCTCTGGCACTGGCGCGCCAGCGCTTCTGGAGAGAGATGGCTGCTCAGCACGACATTTCCGCTCTGGACGTACGTGCGCACATCGCCCATCCCAGCGCCGCTGAGAAGGTCCCGCAAGTCCGGCATCGAGACCCTGTTGTGCGGGCCGAGGTTGATCCCGCGAAGCAGCGCGATCTGGCGTTCCATGTGGCGGGAGATTACGGTCCTCGCTGCGGAATTGCGGGTTACTACTGTCTCGAACTGTGGGGCCTGGCGGATACGTAAACAGCGTGTCAGGTCGATGCCATCTACGCCGGAAGATCCAGCAACTGAAGCTCAGAATCCCGGTCACAGGTTCTTCAACGGACGGAGTATTTGTCATGGGAAGAGAAAGAGGGCGCGCGGGGCGTTTATCAGCCGAGGAGACCCTCGAGCTGTGGCGCGCTTACAAGGACACCGGCGACTCTCGTCTGCGCGACAGGCTCGTCCTCACGTTCGCCCCGATGGTCAAATACATCGTCTACCGCAAGGTTCGCGAGATCCCTGCCCGGTGCGAGGTCGAGGACTTCATCTCCTGCGGTCTCGAGGCCCTGATCCGCTCGATCGACCGCTATGACCCCGAGAAGGGCGGCACGCTCGAGCAGTTCGCGTGGATCCGGATTCACGGCGCGGTGCTCGACGAGCTCCGCCGCAACGACTGGGCCCCCCGTTCGCTGCGGCGCTGGGAGCGCGATATCAACCGCGCCCGCGAGCAGTTTGTCGCGCTGTACGGCCGGCCCCCGACCAAGGTCGAGCTGAGCGACGCCGTCGGCATCTCGGTCTCGGAGCTGAGCGCACGTCAGGCCGAGCTCGCCCGCTCGGACGTCGGCTCGCTGAACACGGTCGTCCTGTCCGACGACGACACGACGATCGAGCGAATCGACACGCTGCCGAGCGTCGATCGCGACAGCGATCCCGAAGCGGCGGCGATGCGCGAGCGCGCCAAGGAGCGCTTCCGCGCCGCCTTCGCCCGCCTGTCAGAGCGCGATCGTAAGGTTGCGGTCCTGCTCTACGTGCACAACCTGACGCTGCGCGAGATCGGCGAGATCCTCGGCGTCACCGAGAGCCGGGTCTGCCAGATCCACAGCCAGCTCAAGCGCAACCTGCGCGAGCAGCTGCGCGCCGACGAGGCCCTGCTCAGCGAAGTCGCGTAGCTGGTGGAGTCCCCGCCGGCGTTCAGCTAGAACAGCGCTTCCTGGCCGGCGATCTCCTCGTGGCGGCCGCGGGGGCCCGCGTGGCCGAGCGCGACCGCCAGATCCCGCGCGATTGCGATCTCCGAGCGAGACGCGACGAGCGGAACCTCGATCCCTTCGACATGCACCAGCGTGCGCCGGCCGTCACCCCGGTCTGGTCCCTCGAGCGGGACCAGCGCGTAGATCCGGTCGGCCCGGACGAACTTCCCGTAGCCGAGCGGGATCATCGGTGCGCCGCGAGCCATGACGTGGGCACATCCTAGTCCCCCCCAAGGCCACGTTCGGCGCCACCGGACCGCGCGCCCCGCCCGAGGACGGCGCGCGCGATCGCAGCGGGCCGTCAGGCCGTCACGACCTGACCGGCTCGCCCGGCTGGGGCACGATCCGGATGTAGGGCTTCGGCGACTCCCACTCGCCGAACAGCTCCTTCGCCTGCTCGTCCGACACCGACCCGGCGATGATCACATCGTCACCGGGCTGCCAGTTCACCGGCGTCGAGACCTTGTGGCTCGCCGTCAACTGCAGCGAGTCGATCACACGCAGAACCTCGTCGAAGTTCCGGCCGGTCGTCATCGGATAGACGAGGATCAGCTTGATCTTCTTGTCCGGGCCGATCACGAACACGTTGCGGACCGTCTGGTTGTCGGCAGGCGTGCGCGCGGCCGGGTCGCCCGAGACATCGGCGGCCAACATTCCGTACAGCTTCGAGACCTCGAAATCGTGGTCACCGATGATCGGGTAGTTGGGCGCGTACCCCTGCGTCTCCTCGATGTCACGAGCCCAGCGCTCGTGCTGTCCGGTGGGATCGACCGACAGGCCGATGATCTTCACGTCGCGCCGATCGAACTCCGGCTTGATCTTCGCCATGTACCCGAGCTCGGTCGTGCACACCGGCGTGAAGTCCTTCGGATGCGAGAACAGCACCGCCCAGGAATCGCCGATCCAATCGTGAAAGCGAATCGGACCTTCGGTGGTCTCGGCCACGAAGTCCGGTGCGGTGTCGCCAATCTGAAGACCCATGCGTGGTCCCCTTTCCCTTTGCAGATGTAGAGGGCGCGCCCGCCGGCTGGACGCTACAGCTCACCGCGGCCGCTATCAACCTATTTCCTGATCGGATTTTAGTAGAAACGATTGTGCGGCTACTCGCCGAGGATCAGCGCGAGGCGGTGCTCGAGGGCGGCTCCGAGCACGTCCCGGACGGGCCCCTCCTCGAAGCGCTCGACCAGCGCGGCGAGGAATCCCTCGATCACCAGCCGCTTGGCGACCTCCTCGCGCAGGCCGCGCGAGCGCAGATAGAACAGCTGCTCGGGGTCGACCTGGGCGACCGCGGCGGCATGCGTGCAGCGGACGTCATTCGCTTGGATCTCGAGTCCGGGGATCGCGTCCGCGTGAGCCCGCTTGGACAGCAGCAGGTTACGCGACTCCTGGAAGGCGTCCGTCTTCTGCGCGCCGGGGTCGACGATGATGTTGCCCTTCCAGACCGCAGTCGAGCGACCCTGCAGGACGCCGCGGAACGCCAGGTCCGAGGTCGTGTTGGGGGCGGCGTGCTCCTGGGTCGTGTCGAAGTCGATGTGCTGGCGCGCGTGGCTCGCGTACGCCCCGGTGACCCGCGCCTGCGCGCCCTCGCCGACGAGTCGGGTCTCCATCCGAACGCGGCCCCGGGCGGACCCGAATCCGAGCGCCACCCAGTCGAGCGAGGCGTCGCGGGCGACCTGCGCACGCTGGGCGCCGAACACCCAGCTGCGCTCGCTGAGGTCCTGCCCGCAGACGTACCGGAGCTGCGCGTTGTCTGACACGACCAGCTCGGTGATGACGTTGAACACGCCGTCGAGATCCGCTGAGCCCGACAGGTACTGCTCCCAGACCTCGGCCTGCGCACCCTCCTCGAGCACGATCAGCGTGCGCTGGTGCAGCAGCGTGCCCGACTCCGGCTGGACCGTGCGCAGCGAAATCGGCTTCGTCACCACCACGCCGCGCGGGACGTACACAAACGACCCGCTGCGGTACTCGGCCGCTTCGTTGAGCATCGTGAAGACGTCGTCGGCCGTGACGAGCGAGCCGAGATGGCGCCCGAGCAGTTCGGTGTGGTCGCGAGCCGCGTCGGCGATCGTCGTCACGATCACGCCGTCGGGAAGCGCCGCCGCGCCGTCGAGCTCGAACAGCGACGGGGCTGCCGCCGTGCCGTCGGCCGGCGGCGCCGTCACCGGCGCGTAGGCGGCGAGATCGAGCCCTGAGAGGTCCGTGAACTCCCAGCCGGGCCGCCCTTTGAACTGCGGCAACTCGAGCTGGGTCCCGCTCGCCGGGCTAGCCAATCGATCCCTCCATCTGCAGCTCGATCAGCCGGTTCATCTCGACGGCGTACTCCATCGGGAGCTCCTTGGTGATCGGCTCGATGAAGCCGTTGACGATCAGCTTCGACGCCTCGTCCTCGGGGATACCGTGGGACATCAGGTAGAACAGCTGATCCTCGCCGACCTTCGAGACCGTCGCCTCGTGGCCGACGTTGACGTCATCCTCGCTGATTCGGATCGTGGGATATGTGTCCGAGCGCGAGTGCTCGTCGAGCAGCAGCGCGTCGCAGACGACCTTCGAGCGGGCGCCGTGCGCACCCTTGGCGATCTCGAGCAACCCGCGGTACGAGCCACGGCCGCCGTCCTTGGAGATCGACTTGGCGAAGATGTTCGAGGTCGTGTTCGGGGCGACGTGGATGATCTTGCCGCCGGCGTCCTGGTGCTGGTCCTTGCCCGCGAACGCGATCGACAGGATTTCACCGTGGGCGCGCTCGCCCATCAGATACACGCTGGGGTACTTCATCGTCAGCTTCGAGCCGAGGTTGCAGTCGACCCACTCGACGGTCGCGTCCTCATACGCGACGGCCCGCTTGGTGACGAGGTTGAACACGTTCGTCGACCAGTTCTGGACGGTCGTGTAGCGGATCCGCGCGCCCGGCTTGGCGATCAGCTCGACGACGGCCGAGTGCAGGCTTGACGAGCTGTACGTGGGGGCCGTGCAGCCCTCGACGTAGTGGACGTAAGACCCAGGCTCGGCGATGATCAGGGTCCGCTCGAACTGACCCATGTTCTCGGTGTTGATCCGGAAGTAGGCCTGGAGCGGCATCTCGACGTGGACGCCCTCGGGGACGTACACGAACGACCCGCCAGACCACACGGCGCTGTTGAGCGCCGCGAGCTTGTTGTCGTTCGGCGGGATCACCGTCGCGAAGTGCTTGCGGACGATGTCCTCGTGCTCGCGCAGGCCCGAGTCCATGTCGAGGAAGATCACGCCCTGCTTCTCGAGGTCCTCGCGCACTTGGTGGTAGACGACCTCGCTCTCGTATTGCGCTCCCACGCCGGCCAGGAATTTCCGCTCGGCCTCGGGAATCCCGAGCCGGTCAAATGTGCGCTTGACGTCCTCGGGCACGTCATCCCATGAGCGGCCGGGCTTCTCGGACGCGCGGACGAAGTAGTGGATGTCGTCGTAGTCGACCTCGGCGAGCATCGGCGATCCCCACGTCGGCTGCGGGCGCGCGAGGAAGTGGTCGAGCGCCTTCAGCCGGAACTCGCGCATCCACTGCGGTTCGCTCTTGAACTCCGAGATCTTCTCGACGATCTCGCGATTCAGCCCCTTAGGCGCCTTGTAGAGGTAGTTCTCGGCGTCATGGAAGCCGTAGCGCTCCGTGTAGTCGGAGTTGATCTCGCGGAGCCGCTCGTTGTCGGTCACAGCCACTACTCCACCTCCAGCTTGATCGTCTCGTCTTCGATGATCACCGGGAAGGTGTCCACCGGAACATACGCGGGCAAGGTCAACGGCTTGCCGGTCTTCAGATCGAACAGCGAACCATGCCGCGGGCACTCGATCGTGCACGTCTCTTGGTCCATCTCGCCCTCCACCAGCGGGCCGTCGTCGTGCGAGCACCGATCCTCGATCGCGTAGACAGTGCCGCCGCAGTTGAACACCCCGATCTCGAGATCGTCCCATTCGACCAAGCGCATCTCACCGGGCTGTAGCTCGGAGAGAGGGCAGACGTCGATGACCTGGGGCACGGCAGAAGTCCTAGCGGAGAGATCGGATTTGCCAGCTGGATCATAGCGGCTGGTGGCGCGGGCGTTCGTGCGTCCGCAGGCGCCTCTCGGTCAGCATCAGCGTCGCCGCGTTGTGCGCGTCCCGGCCGAACTTTGGCGATTCGCCTCGTACTGTCCGAAGGCCATCGCCAAAGTTCTCGTCCTGGGATGGAGATGACCGCTACGACTTCTTCATCCGGTCCGAGACGTCCGGCAGGGTCGCGCCGGCCGCCCGCGCAGCCGCCTCGTTCTCGCGCTTGACCTCGAGCCAGATCTCCTCGCGATACACCGGTACCGACCGCGGCGCGTCGATCCCGAGCCTGACGGTCTGCCCGCGGATCTCCATCACCTCGATGATCATGTTCTCGCCGAGAATGATCCGCTCGCCCGCGCGCCGGGTGATCCTCAGCATGCGGTCATGCGATGTCGGCGGCGGGCTCGGTGCAGGAGAGCGATTCGAACAGCGGAGCGCGCAGCACGCACCCCGGGGACTGGTTGATCACCTGGTGCCCGCGGCCGGACCAGACGAGAATCGGTGCCTTCAGGTTCGCGGTGAAGTCCTCGAGTGCCTTCGCCGCGCGGACGGTCACGTACACGGCCACGGCGGTCATGTCGTCGAGGCCGAGGCGCTCGGCCTCCTGATCGTCGAGCTGCACGGCAAACGACGGAAAGAACTGGTGAGGGTCGGTCACGGGCAGGGCGAGCTCGGGATCGTCGAGCGACTGTAGCCAGAGGAACGGACTGTTGACGTCGGCGGCGAGCAGCGCGTAGCGCGAGCCGCCGAGCCCGATCAGGCCGTCCGGAAACTCGACCACCGTATCGGGGTCGATCCGCACACGGCCAAAGCGAGAACTCTCGATCTCGAGCGACGACGACAACCGAACTCCTGATTCGAACCTTCGACTAATGCAGGAAATCAAGCAGCGAGGACTGCACGATATTCGCACTGGCACGCAACGCGGCGTTATATGCGTTCTGGGCCGTCGAAAAGTCAGTCGCGGTCTTCGCAAAATCGGCGTCCTGCGTCTGCGAGAGCAGCTTCGTCTGGCTCGTCTGGAGGTCCTGAATCCGGGTCGATGCGAGCTCGAGCCGATTGAGCGTGGACCCGATTCCGGCCTGCAGCGTGGTCAGCGTGTCGAGGTTCGCATCGAGGTCCTGGAGATCGGTCGTGCGCAGCGCGTTTGCGTCCGCGGCCGTGCCCCCCTGAAGATGCTGGGAGATGTCGCGAAGCGTGTTGAGCAGCTTGCCGTCGGCGGCTGCCTGGCCACTGCCGAGCAACTGTGAGATGTCCGTGTTGATCTGAACGCTCGCGCCGGGGCCGATCTGCCGCGTGATCGCGGCCCCGTTCCCGCCGTAGGTGTCGACGGCGCCGGTCTGATACGGAGCGGTCGCGTTGGCGGTCCCAGCGAAGATGTACTGGTCGCCGTACTTCGTGTCCGCCTCCTGTTTGATCGCGTCGGTGAGCTGGTCGATCTCGGCGGCGATGTCGGCCCGCGAGGTCGGGTCGTTCGAGTCATTGCCGGCCTTCACCAGCAGTTCCCGGACACGCTGGACCATATTGCCGATGTCCATCATGGCGCTGTCGCTCGCCTGGCCCCAGGCGGTGCCGTCGTTGACGTTACGCAGGTAGGAGGTGAGTCCGGCCAGGTCGCCGTTGAGCAGCACGGCCTGCCCGGCCCCGTACGGATCGTCCGAGGGCTTGTTGATCCGCTTGCCCGAGGACAGTTGCTCCTGAGCGGTACTGAGTCGGTTGAACGCGGCCGACAGGTCGTCGAGCGTCCGCTGCTGCGTCATCAGTGTGGTGATCCGTTCCATGGCTACAGACCCACTGTTCCGGTGTGGTTGATCAGCGTGTCGAGCATGCTGTCGATCGTCGTCATCATCCGGGCCGACGCCTGGTAGGCGCGCTGGAAGGAGACGAGGTTGGTCATCTCCTCGTCGAGTGAGACGCCCGAGACGCTTTTGCGCTGGTTGTCGATCGAGTCGAGCACCGCTTGCGAGGTCGTCTGCGTGCTCTGCGTCGACTGCACGTCGCTGCCGACGCCCGAGATGAACGCCGAGTAGGCCTGGTCGATGGCGCCGCCGGCGAGCCCCGCGATCGCCTGGGCGACATCGTTGGCGCCGGGGTTGCCGGTCGTGGTCGTCTGGATCGTCGCCGTCGTCGCGGCGACCGCGATCGTGCCCGCGGTCGTGCCGCTGAAGAACGGCGTCGCGGCGTGGATCGCGTTGACCGAGGTGACGAGTTGGTTGGCGATGTTGTCGAGCGTCGAGCGGTAGCTGGCGATCTGGCCGGTGGCGCCCGAGAGGTTCGTGAGCGCTCCGAGCTCGCCGCCAGGCGAGGTGCCGATGCTCGGCGGCCAGTTGACGGTCGTGCCGCTGACCAGCGGCGTCGAGCCGCCGCCGAAGGTGATCTGGAGCAGGCCGTTCCCCGGGTCGACGACCGACACGCTCCCGAGCGAGGACAGGTCGTCGATCAGCGCATCGCGCTTGTCCATCAGGTCGTTGGGCTGCTGTCCGGCCGCGAGCGCCTGACTGATCGAGCCGTTGAGCGCCGCGATCTGGTTCGCGTCGTTCTGGAGCTGGCCGCCGGCACCCGTGAGCGTCGCGTACTGCGTCGCGGTCTGCGTCTGGATCGTCGAGAGCTGCTGGTCGATCGAGTTGAACGTCTGCACGAGCGAGTTGGCAGCGTCGATCACGGTCTGCTTCGCGGCGACGCTGGTGGGGGCGTTCGCGAGGTCGCTCCACGCGCTCCAGAACGCCGACAGCTGGCTCTGGAGGCCGTGGTCGGATGGCTCGGCGAGCCCGGTCTGGACCTGGTCGAGGATGTTCGCCTGGGTCGACGCGTAGTTCGACGTCGTGTTCTGCGCGCGGTACTGGATGTCGAGGAAGGTATTGCGAATCCGGTTGATCGTCGTGACGTCGACGCCGGTCCCGAGCTGGACGCCGCCGCCGGTGACGTTCGAATAGGCGGGGATCGTCAGCGCGTAGCTCTCGGTCAGGTTGGCCTGCTGGCGGGAGTAGCCCGGGGTGTTCGCGTTGGCGATGTTATGGCCGGTCGTGTCGATCGCCTCCTGCGAGGCAAGCAGGCCCCGCAGCGCCGTCTGCAGTCCCATGAACGAGGAGATCCCGGACATCCGCGCTCATGCCTCCAGATCGAACACGCGGCGGGTGGCGCCCAGCGTGGGCATCGCGGTTGGCCGCTCGCCGATCACGTCGTAGCCGGTCGCGGGAGCATCGTCCGCGAGCCGGAGCAGATGGTCGAGGAACGCGAGCTCCTGGTTCATCAGCGCGCGATTGACGGTGTGCTCGCGCTGGACTTCCTCGAGCAGGCCGCGCAGCTCGGAGCTGCGCTCGGAGGTGATCTGCGCGGTCTCGGGCATCATCAGGCCCTCGAGCAGCGTGAGCGTCACCGCGCCGGGCGCGACGCCGAGGCGGGCGCCGGCGCGCTCGAGCAGCCGGGCGCGCTCGGCTTCGAGCAGCTGGCGATGCTGAAGCTCCGCCTGCAGCAGCCCCGTGAACTGGACGACCGTGTGCACGTCGCGCTCGCGGATTGCGGCGCCTTGCCCCAGCACGATCTGCAGGAGCCGGCGCGCGGCGGTGAGCTGCGCGTCGAGATGAGCGACGACGTCCCGCGCGAGCAGCGAGTCCTCGGTCGAGATCAGCGTGCTCATGCCCCGTCCTCAGCCTCGGCACCCTCGGCGCTGTCGGCGGAGCCTGTTGACGCAGAGGTGGTGGGTGCGGTGCTCGACGTGGGTGACGGCGCGACGCCGCCGGTCGCGGTCGTCGCGGCGCTCGAGGTCGGCGCGCTTGCGCTGACGGAAGCCCCGCCGGACACCGGGCTGACGGCGGCCCCGCCGGACACCGGCACCTGGGCGCTCGCGGCGTTCGCGGCGTTCGCGGCGTTCGCGGTCAGCGCCGGGTCGATCGCGCTCGCGAGCTGCAGCGCCATGCCGGTTCCGCCTGACCCCATGACCGCCGATGTGAGCGCGGTCGGCAGCAGCTGCGAGTACATGCTGCTGGCGGGATCGGACGTTCCCAGCAGACCGCTGGCACTGTCGGACCCGTCGCTTCCGTCGCTGCCGTCGGAGCTCGAGGATGTCGCCGCGAGTTCGGTCGTCAGCTCGTTGACGAGGATCTGCTCGAACGCCAGGCCGGCCTGGTACGCGTTCTTCGCGGTCTGGTCGCCGTTGCGCACGCTCGCGGGCAGCTGCGCCTGATCGATCGGTGCAATCGCGGATGTGTCGAAGAAGCTCATCGCTTGATCTGGTTGGCGATTGACAGCATCTGATCCTCGAAGTTGACCGCTTTGCTCGACATCGAGTAGCCCGTCTGGGCATCGATCATCCCGACCATCGTGTCGGCCACATCGACATTCGAGGCCTCGACCGCACCCTGCTGCAGCGTCACCCCCGTCGCCGGCCGGATCGCCCCACTGGCGGCCGTCGCGCTGAACACGCCGTCGCCGTCGGCCAGGAGCTGGTCTGGAGCGGGGACGGTGACGAGGCTGATCTTGCCCAGCTTGTGCGTGCCGGTCGCGACCGTGCCGTCCGGCCCGATCGTCACCTGGTCGGGTCGGACGCCCTTCGGCAGCGTGATCGGCGGCTCGAGCAGCATCCCGACGTTCGTCGTCAGGTGGCCCTGTGCGTCGGTTTGCAGCACGCCGTTGCGGGTCAGGCCGATCGAGCCGTCGGGGCGGCGGACCTGGATGTAGCCCTCGCCGACGATCGCGACGTCGAGCGGCTGATCGGTTCGCTGGATCGACCCCTGTAGCTGGCTGCGGCCGATGATCTGCGCCGCGGCACCGGCGCCGGTGGCGACGGTGCTCCCGGTCGCCTTCCCGCCCGTGGTGTAGAGCAGATCGTGAAACCCGACGCGCGTTGCCTGATATCCGGGCGTCGACATGTTCGCCATGTCGTTGGCGAGTGCGTTGAGCTGCTCCTGCTGAGCTTCCATCCCCGTCGCGGCCATGTACAAACCTTCGAGCATCAGGCGCTCCCTCCAAGCGTGCCGACCTCGGTGGACGCCTTCTGCAGCGTCTCGTCGATCGTCTGGATTGTCTTCTGGCCGGCCTCATAGGCTCGCAGAGAGCCCATCATGTCGACCATCGTCTGGATCGGGTCGACGCCCGACTGCTCGAGCTCGCCCTGTTTGACCGTGCCGGTTGCCTTGCCGGCGGCGGTTCCGGTGAAGTAGTTGTAGCCCTGCTTCGTGACGCCGGTGACGTTGTAGACGCCGAGCGCCGAGGCGGGCACGGTGCCCTTGGCGCCGACCGTGATCGTCGCGCCGGATTGGCTGAGGACGGGGTTACCCTGCGCGTCGACGAGCAGTCCCTGCGCATTGGAGCTGAACTGGCCGTCGCGGGTGTAGCGCACTCCGGCCGGCGTGCGCACGGCGAAGTAACCGTCGCCGGCGATCGCAAAGTCGAGTGGCTGGCCGGTCTGGTGCAGGCCCACCGGGGTCGTGTCAGTGACGATCTGGTTGATCGTCACGCCGGTCGACAGCGGCCCGATCATCTGGCCTGTCGACTGGTTGGAGAGCAGCAGATCGCCGAAGCTGCGCTGGGTCGAGCGGTCGGGCTTGTAGCCCGGGGTGGAGCTGTTCGCGAGGTCGTTCGCGAGCTGATCCTGGCGGACCTGCTCCGCGAGCATCCCCTGCGCTGCGATGTAGAGGCCGACATCCATCGCCCTGGGTGGTCGGCGGTGGTGCATGATTCTTGAAGAGAGGACTAAACGGATAGTGGAGCCGCTCGCCGTCGATCTGATGCTGTTGCGCTCGGTGCTCGGCACCGAGATGAAGATCACGCCCGGTCGCGGCCTGATGGCTCACGTGATGCGCGCGGACGGTTCGGGGCGGGGCGCGATCAGCATCGCCGGCGCAGTGCTCGAGGCGGAGCTGCCCAAGCACGTGCGTGCCGGTCAGGACGTGCGGCTGGTCGTCCGCAGCGTCAGCGCGGAGCGCGTCGTGCTCAGCTTGTCCGATCAGCTTCCCCCGCCGGCGGCGCCGCCGTCGATCCCGCTGCCGGGTGGAGGCAGGCTCCGCATCCTCGACGGCGAGGAGCATGCCGGTGGTTCCGCGAGCGCGCGCAGCGCTCGCCAGGTCCTGACCCTGCGCTACGAGACCTCGGCACTCGGCGCGATCGACCTGCGGTTCGATCTCGATCCGGCCTCGCTGCGCGTCGCGGTGACAGTCGACGACGGTGAGCCACTGCGCCGCGCGCAGGCCGACGCGGTGACGCTCCGCCAGGCGCTCGAGGACAACGTCGAGCGCACGGTCGGCGTCAAGCTGATCCCGCGACGCGAGCCGTTCAACGTCTATGCCTGAGCCGCCCCCACAGCCGCCGCGACGGGCCGTCGCGCTGCGCTACGAGCCGGGAGCACCCGCGCCGAAGGTCACCGCGACGGGCGCAGGCCTGGTCGCCGAGCGGATCGTCGCGGCCGCCAAAGAGGCGGGCGTTCCGATCCGCTCGGATCCCGCGCTCGCCGAGGCGCTCGCGCGGCTCGAGCTCGACGCCGACGTGCCC
>Ga0335069_10011279_pt1 | contig 12625 bp, 14 predicted proteins | sample Lox_Sample_11_FD_206714 | JGI IMG/M metagenome (GOLD analysis project Ga0335069, IMG submission 206714) | Soil microbial communities from Loxahatchee National Wildlife Refuge, Florida, United States - Lox_Sample_1.1 | ecosystem: Environmental > Terrestrial > Soil > Wetlands | place: USA... | reverse complement strand
GATATGAATGCGTCACGAAGCCCTGAATCGTCAGCGTATGGTCGGGCTGCACGGGAACGCGATAGGTCGTGCTAAGGCGGGTGAGTCGCGCGCTGCTGCCGGCGATCCAATCGGTAACAACCTTCGACAGCAATCCGAGACTCATATTGCCGGGAAGGATCATTCCGGGAAGGCCCTCTTTTTTGGCGCCCTCGTCGTCGGTGAAGCGCGGCGCGTCGAGGCCGCACGCGCGCGCATACTTTCGCGTCTGATCCTTGCTTACGAAAATTTGCTCCGGACCGATCGCGGTTCCAATCTGAACTTGGTCAAACGTCATGGCTGAAAAGTCCGTCAATTCCGATTCATGAAGCGATGGTCGATATGGGCGACGACTTCGCCGCGCTGATTCTTGAGCGTCGAGCGAATCACGACGAACACCATCGTGCCCGTGCGCCCGGTCTTTTCGTAGATTTCCTTGACCGAGGAATTCAGCGTGACGGCGTCGCCCGGGCGCAGGGGCGCGACGAATTCAACGTCCTTGCCCGCATCCATCCCGCCGCGCCCGAAGCGCGGGATGTTCTGAAAGAAATGGCGTCCGTTGCGAAACGTGATCGCAAAAGCGGGCGGCGCGACCAGCCCCCCGTGCGGGCCCTTCTTCGCGGCCTCATCGTCGGTGTAGAGAGGATTGGTCTCGCCGAGCGCTTCGCAGAACTTCGCGATCATATCGCGCGTCACGGAAACCGGCTCGGTTATCTCGAAAACTCTGCCAATAAGTGCGGGATCGAACTCGACCACGGATTTATCTCGCCTCGACCGGGACCGCGCGCGCGACGGGCGCGCGCTTGGGCCGGAAATCTACGGCTTGGTAACTGCCATTCTTAAGTTCGCGCACGAGATCGTCGATGCTGCGAATGTCCGCCTCGAAGCGCGTCGCACAAAGTCCGATGAGGCTCACGAGATGGCTGTCGGAGCCGCCGGTCGCCTTGTAACCGAACTTGTGAATGAGCTCTTCGCTGCGTTCGTTCTCGCCCTTGCGCGATCCGCCGTTGAGCATCTCGACGGCGACGACGTTTTCGAGCGCGGGCTTGCGTGCGTAATGCTCGAACAGCCCCACATTGGGGCGCCCGGGATGGCACGGCACGACGATGCCGCCCATCGCCGCGACCTCGCTAATCAATTCCTGCGCGGGCAGCCGAACGTTGGCGAAGTCGAAGCGGCCGGTGATGTCGTCATTGACGCCAAAAACAAGCATGTGACCGTAGTCGGTCTCGACTTCCGCAGCCTTCAGGACCCGGATTTCGAATTTATCTTCGAGCGCGCGATAATCCGCCGCGGCGTTCCACTGGCGATGCTCGGTCAGGACGATACCGTCGAGCGGAAGCTGCTCGCGGCGCATCCTGATCCAGTTGAGATAGGCCTCCACTGGCGCGCGGCTGTCCTCGGAGGCTTCGCTGTGCGCATGAAGATCCAGAGTCGTCGGCAATTGATTTTCCCTCACCTCGCCGGGCGAAATTTCGCCAGCGTCACGGCGGGCGTAACATCCTCGTATACGACCTCGACGGGCATTCCTATTTTAACCTCTTCGGGACGGCATTCCACAATGTTGGTGAGCAGTTTTACGCCCTCGTCGAGTTCGACATAGGCGAGAAGGTAGGGCAGCGATTCGCGAAATCCCGCGGCCTGATTCTGATGCGTCGCGGTGAAGGTGTAGATCTTCCCGCGCCCCGAGCATCGGACCCATTCGGTCTTCGACGACAGGCACTGCGTGCATTGCGCGCGCGGATAGTATCGCGTCGCGCCGCACTGCCTGCACTTCTGGATGTAGAGTTCGTGGCGCTGAAGCGCCTCCCACCACGGACGCATCTCTTCGTCGATATGAGGAAGCGGTTTTGCGTATTTCTTCGTCTGCTGTTCAGCCATGATTTGATCCATTCGCCAGCGTTCAGGCCTACAAACCGTTTGAAAAGCGCTCGCGGTTTTAAAATCGTCATCCTGAACGAAGGCTGCCGAAGTGAAGGATCTCGCGCGGCTCAGCCGCGCGTCAAAGTTCGGATAAACGCCCGGGGGACCGGGCGAGATCCTTCGACTTCGCTCGCAGACTCGCTTCGCTCAGGATGACGAATCCAGTCTTTCACCAACCCCCAAATCTATAAATAAACGTGCTCCATGTGTGTTAATTGTTCGCCAGAATCAGCGTCGCGCCCGAATGGCGCGTGCCGAGCGTGCCTCCGGTTCCGTGCACCAAAGCGATATTGCAATCCTTGACCTGGCGCGGGCCGCCCTCGCCGCGAAGCTGTTTGGTCGCCTCGATGACGAGGAAGATTCCGCGCATCCCCGGATGATTCGACGACAGCCCGCCGCCGTCCGTGTTGATTGGAAAATCGCCGTCGAAACGGAGCCGTCCGCCGCTGACGAACGCGCCGCCCTCGCCGCGCTTGCAAAAGCCGAGATTCTCCAGCGTAACGAGCACGGTGATCGTGAATGAATCGTAGATCATTGCGAGATCGATATCCTTGTGCGCGACGCCCGCACGCTCGAAGGCGAGCCGTCCTGATTGCGCGGCGGCGACCTCCAGGAAATCGCGATGGCCGTCGGCGACGTGACGTACCGTCTCTCCGGTGCCGAGAATATAGACAGGTTTCTTTTTGAGGTTGCGCGCGCGCTCAGCGGACGCAATCACCAAAGCGCCGCCGCCGTCGGAAATCATGCAGCAATCGAGCAGATGGAGCGGCGACGATACGATCCGCGAGGCGAGAACGTCCTCGACCGTGATCGGATCGCGATACTTCGCGGCGGGATTCATCGAGGCGTGCAGTCGCGTCGCGACCGCGATTTCCGCAAGCTGCTCAGGCGTCGTGCCGTAGTCGTGCATATGGCGCTGCGCGACCATCGCATACGAGCCGACCGTGGTCGGGCCGAAGGGAACCTCGTATTGATCGCACGGATCGCCGCCACCGCCGAGCCCACCGCCGCCCGTGCCGATCGCAAATCGCGACGACGCCGCCGTCGAGCCGTATACGACGACGCACACGTCGCACAGCCCCGCCGTGATCGCCGCCGCCGCGTGAGCGGTGTGGGCGACAAATGACGATCCGCCGATCGAAGTCGAATCGACGAAGTTGGGCGTCATGTTCATATAGTCGCAGAACCCGACGATCCCCATCGCGCTCATCCCGATTCCGGTCGTGCACAGGCCGTCAACGTCTTTTATCGTCAGGCCGGCATCGTCGAGCGCACCGCGGATGCTCTCAGCCATGATCTGAAACATGCTCTTGTCCGGCGCAAAGCGCGTCGGATGTTCATAAGCGCCGACGACGGCGGCCTTTTTTTTCAAACTCATGGTCAGGTTCCTATTTGAGTCCGGAGAGGAAGCTTTCGATCGCGGAGTTAACTTCGGCGTGCTTTTCCCACGGCAATGCGTGGCCGGCGTCGGCGATTACCTCGACGCGCGATCCTCTGATGCCGGCGTGGATCGCCTCGGCATCGGCAGGCGTCGTGCCGTTGTCGTCGGCGCCGACCAGGATCAGGGCAGGCTTGTTGATCGATGCGAGCGAGCCGCGAAGATCGACTTCCGAGCACGCCTTTACATCCGTGTATCGCACCCGCGGATCGGTCTTGATCTGCTCCATCCATCCTTCGCGGACGGCATCGAAATTCTCTTTCACCGTGCGCGGCGAGTAGATCTCGGTGGTGAACGCCTGCGGCGCCCGCCCCATCATCACGGACCACAACCCCTTGAGGCGATCCTCGGGGATGCTGAACTTTGCAGCCGTAGAAATCAGAACGAGCGCCTCGACGCGATCGGGATGGCGCGCCGCGAAATCCATCGCCGTTGCGCCACCCATCGAATGGCCTGCTACCACCGCGGATTTGATTTTCAGCGCGTCGAGAATCCGGGCGAGAAAATCCGAATAATCCCGAATCGACATCAACCCCTCGACGCCCGACGAGCGCCCGTGACCGGGCATATCGGGAGCGAGCGGGCTGTGCGTGCCTCCGAGACGCTCGAGTTGATGCGTCCATTCACTGCCGCTTCGCCCGGCAGCATGGAGAAAAACGATTTTTCGTCCGCGCGAAAAATCCGGCATCACGTCCGGGAGCGTGGTCGCTCCGGCGTAATGGAGATAAATCGCGTTTCCGTCGACGTCGACGTACTTGGTAGCCATCAGCCGCGCCTCGCAAGCCAGTTTTGCAGAATTTAGCTACTGGCTTATGCGCGGATTTGTCAAACGCCGGCGCCGAAACAGACGATGCGATGCGCGAAGTCGCTCCGACGCGAAAGATCGAATAGCGAAGAAAGATTCGGCGCTAACTGTCGACAGACCCGAATCGAGAATCGTGATCAAAACCATAAAACTCGACCGTGGCGTCTTGCGCAGCGCCTATTGCTATTTTGCTTCTTTCGCTTCTTCTTCGCGCAGAGCTTCGAGCTCGGCCATACCGCGACTGCGCTCCCACTTTTCGATAGCGTCGCGACTAAACCGCCACGTCGCACCGACTCGGAAGCCGGGCAGGTGCCCGCGCCTGAGAAGGCGATAGATGGTTGTTGGATGAACCCGCAGATGTTCGGCGAGTTCAGTTACTGTAAAAATCTCGTTGCTTGGGGACATACGCTCATGCACCTCGGTCCCCCACGAAATGTAATTATGCGCGCTGGAACGCGCTCCCGACTCATTTTTAGCTTTCGTCATGGTCGCGAACATGTCAAGCGGCGAAGATGGATGGATTGTTACGGGCGAAACATGGCAAGCGGGCGCAGGATTCGACTATGGTGGCCATCGACAGCTCGAACCAGCGGCTTTTGCCCGCTTGGGCGCAAGCGCTTTCAGCGGAGAAATTTCGATGACTTACGAAATGATCGAACTCAAACGCGACAACTCCATCGCCTGGCTGACGCTAAATCGTCCTGCCGCATTGAATGCGCTCAGCTCTAAGATGGTGGATGAACTCGAGCACTTCCTGTCGAGCCTGCGGACTGACGATACGACCCGGGTCGTGATCATGCGAGGAGCGGGGCGCTCGTTTTGCGCGGGGCTCGATCTCAAGGAGCAGGAAATCGCACGCCCGGGCGGTCTGGGCGCAATGACGGACACCTACGAGTTTCAGCGCAGGATGAGCGATCTCGTGATCACGATTCGGCGCGCGCCGCAGCCCTTTATCGCCGCCATCAAGGGATCCGCTTCAGGCGGCGGTTTTTCGCTCGCACTCGCATGCGACGTGCGAATCGCGGGGGAATCGGCGCGGATGAACGCGGCGTTCATCCGTATCGGACTCGGAGGCGCGGATATGGGCACCAGCTATATGCTGCCGCGTACGGTTGGAAGCTCGGTGGCGTACGAGCTTCTACTGACCGGCAGATTCATCAATGCCGAGCGCGCGCTTCGGACGGGACTGGTCTCGGAGGTCGTTCCCGACGACCAGCTTGACGCCGCGGCCGACCGGCTCGCACAGGATATGATCGAGACATCGCCGCTTGGTCTGCGTATGACCAAGGAATGCATCGTCGCCAATATTGATGCGCCGAGTCTCGAAGCCGCGCTTGCAATTGAAGATCGGAATCAGACGTTGTGTCTTCGCGCCGGATATCTCAACGAGGGCGCGCAGGCCTTCATCGAGAAACGCAAACCCCGCTTCGCGCCGCGCGCCTGATTGCCGGAGCTCGAGAGATCGAACTCTGAGAAAGGGTTATTTGTGAGCGATCGCGGTCAGTTCGCCGAGTCGCACCGTCACGTCACGGTCTTCACCGTCGCGCACAACGTTCGCCGTCACTCGCTGTCCGCCGACGTGAGAGATCTCTTCGTAACGTAGATTGCCCGGCTCGACGATCCGCTCGCCGGCGAACCTGGTGATGCGATCGCCTTCGCGTATCCCGGCCATCTCAGCCGGAGATCCCGGCCATACTTTCACGATCTCCACCCCGCGTCCGCGAGGCGCAGCCGAGGCTTCGGCGCCAAGGAAGGCCGGTCCGTAATAGTCACGAATCTCAGGATGCAGAAAATTGACGGTTCTAACGTCGGGAATCGCCTGAACCAGATCTTCGATTTCGTCCCGTTCGTCCTCGTTGCGAAGCGTACCCGCGAGGTAAACGTCGCCGTCAGTTCCGGCCGAGACGCCGACATTCGGGAATCCCCGGCGCGCGAGACGGATCTTGATGCGCGCTTCCAACTCGCGTCCGTTGATCACGCGATGCGCATCGATCGGATCGAGCACGATGAAAATATGAAATCCGCCCGAGTCCTCTGCCGGCTCCGGCTCAGAAACGGGAACGACGCTGGTGACCAGTTGGTCCGGAACGAAGTTTCCGATCGGCGCTCCGATCGCATGTCGCACGCCAACCGCGCATATGGTGATTGCGCTCAGACCGCCGATCAGAGCGATCGCCCGATTCGCCGACTTTCGCATCCAACCGCGCATACCAACGCGTTCGCTGATCCCGACTTCCGACATGTCCTGCCCGTGACGCCAAGAACGGCCCGGACGACCGCCCAATGACAATCTCCCAAAGCTGGTCATAGCAGAATGGAAAGGTTCTGCCAACTTCAGAAGCACAAAGATGCTCTTGGAATACATTTGCTAATGCAACGGCGTCGTAAAGCTGCCGTTGGTGATGGCCAGGACGCGAGGATCGTGCGGGTCGCTTTCATTCGTCATCACGAAGCGAAACGTCGCTGTCGCCATATGAGCGACCTGGTCGAAAACTACCAGCTTGAATTCGAAATAGCCCTGCTCGGTGGTAAAGGTCGTGCCGCCTGTAACGACACGAGCGCTGCCGGAGCCGGTCAATTTATCCATCGCGAGACCGGGGGCGAGATCGATCGCAACCTCGGTCGGCGACAATGATGCGCCGCAGGGATTTGTCGTCCCGCCTGCCTGTGCGAGACCCGATGCCGCAAAACCCAGGCTGAAATTTGAATCTCCGGGGACGCCCGTTACACGCAGCGACGGCGCCGAAGTATTGGCGCCGAAGTCCGCCGTAAAAAGGCATTGGTGCGTCTGCGACAAATCTGATTGCAGGCGCACGTCGTCGAGCGCAAGCGAATTGTCGTGAAGATGACCAAGAGTATCCTCGGCGTCGCCGCGCCACGCCGGCGTGCTTTCTCCGAAGACCAGCGCGGGTTGCACCTCTTTTGGTTTCTGCGCCGCGCAGCCGGAAACGATTCCGATCGCGAGTGCGGCGAAGGCGAAAGTAGACAGAAAAGAGCGTTTCATGACCTGCGGAAAATCCGAACGAGCATGAAACGGGTACGTAGCAGAGCCCGGGAGCTATCGCCAATACTGGAATGCGATAAGAAAAGGGGCCGGTCGCTCGGCGCGTCCGGCCCCTCGTCGTTGCAGAAATCGTCTCCGATCTAGATTGCTTCGCTGACTGCGTCCTCGCGCATCGTGGGTGCGGGCCGATCGTTCACCGGAATCCAGTTGCGCACCACCTCACCGGTGTAGATCTGGCGCGGACGCGCGATCTTCTGCTCGGGATCGCGCACCATCTCCGCCCACTGCGCCAGCCATCCCGACGTCCGCGGTATCGCGAACAGGACCGGGAACATCTCCATCGGAAATCCCATCGCCTGGTAGATGATCCCGGAATAGAAGTCGACGTTCGGATACAGCTTGCGCTTGATGAAGTACTCGTCTTCCAGTGCGATACGTTCGAGCTCGACGGCAATATCGATGAGAGGGTTGCGTCCCGTCACTTGGAACACCTCGGCCGCCATCCTCTTCAGAATCTTCGCGCGCGGATCGTAGTTCTTGTAGATGCGATGGCCGAAGCCCTGCAGCAGCCGCTCGCCCGCTTTGACGTCCTTAATCATCGCGGGAATTTTGTCCTTGCTGCCGATTTCCATCAGCATCCGAATCGCGGCCTCGTTGGCGCCTCCGTGCAGCGGACCGTAGAGCGCGGCGATCGCGGCCGCCGTCGCGCAATAGGGATCCGGATGCGAGCTGCCCACCGCGCGCATCGCGTTGGCCGAACAATTCTGCTCGTGATCGGCGTGCAGGATGAACAGTATATCGAGCGCGCGCTCAAGGACCGGATTCGGCTTGTATTGAATTTCGGTCATCTTGAAGAGCATCGAAAGGAAGTTTCCGGTGTAGGACAGATCGTTGTCGGGATAAACGTAGGGAAGCCCGCGGCTGTGACGAAACGCCCACGCCGCCACCGTCGGCATCTTGCCTATCAGCCGGCGGGTTTGCAGACGGCGCGATTCGAGATCGAAGATGTTCTTGGCGTCCGGATAGAACGTCGACATCGCGCCGACCGTCCCGAGCAGCATCCCCATCGGATGCGCGTCGTAACGAAACCCGTCCATGAAGCTCTTGATGCTCTCATGGACCATCGTGTGAATCTTGATGTTCTGCTCCCAAGCGGCAAAGTGTTTGCGATCGGGAAGCTCGCCCTTGACGATCAGATAGGCGGTTTCAAGATAGTTGCTCTTTTCGGCGAGTTGCTCGATCGGGTAGCCGCGATAGCGCAGGATACCCTTGTCGCCGTCGATAAAGGTGACGCGGCTGCGGCAACTCGCGGTATTCACCAGCGCCGGATCGTAGGACATCAGGCCGAAGTCTTCCGGCGATTCCTTGATCTCGCGCAGCGCCGCGGCGCGGATGACGTTGCCGTCCTCGATCGGGATTTCGTAGGTCTTGCCGTTGCGGTTATCAGTCACGGTCAGCGATCTTTTGGCCACTATTTTTTCCCCTAACCACGCCGCATTTTTCCGACGCCGCGCGCGAAGGAACATCGCGAAGCGCAGCTCCGAATGGCGCGAGTATTCATTTGCCGTTCAACATATATGCAGTTAAAGACCATCGTCGATCTTAAGTCAAGCGTTCAACATATATGCAGTTATCACGAAGCCGCACATCGAAAGGATGCGGCGGCCCTTTGAATTCCCCATTACATCCGGCGTGCTCGATTCTTCGACCCTCGCATGGCACTCTGTCGGGGCGATAATGATCGACAAGCTGCTCACCGCTCTGACAGCATTCATCGTGTCAGTGATCGCCGCACTCGGCTATCCGGGGATCGTCCTGCTTATGGCTCTGGAAAGCGCGTGCATACCATTGCCTTCCGAAGTGATCATGCCGTTTTCGGGCTATCTGGTCGCGACCGGGCGATTCGGGTTGAACCTGGTTGCAATCGCCGGCGCGCTTGGATGCCTTCTGGGTTCATACGCCGCCTATTGGGTTGGAGCAAAGGGGGGACGCGACCTGCTGCTGCGCTATGGGAAATGGGTGCTGATTGCGCCGCATGAAATCGAAATCGCGGATCGCTTTTTCGATCGATGGGGTCCGCACGCGGTATTCATCAGCCGGCTTCTGCCGGTCGTCCGCACGTTCATCGCGTTCCCCGCCGGCGTCGCGCAGATGCGGCTTTGGCCGTTCACGATCTACACGGTCGTCGGCTCCTACTTCTGGTGTCTTGGGCTCGCGTATGCCGGTTACATCCTGGGCGAGCATTGGCATGCGCTCGGCCCGTGGTTCCATCGCTTCGACGGGATCATCGGAATTATAGGATTGGCGGCGGTAATCTGGGTCGTTTACAATCGAGTCAAGGGAATACAGGCGATGCAGAGCGCCCGAGTTCAGTAAGAAGTCCGGCGCTCTACCCTTCCCTCTTCTACATGGAGCACGATACCAACACGCCGGAACTGGTCGAGGTTTTGTCGAGCATCGATCCTGCGCCGGTGCAGATCGCTCGCGACCTGCTCACGGGCGCAGGAATAGAATGTTTCGTCTTCGACTCCGACTCCTCGCGCCTGCTCGGCACGACGGCAGCCGTATGTACGCGTCTGATGGTCCCCCGCGAACTCGCCGAGGATGCGCGCCAGCGGCTCAAAGAACTGGGCCTGGCTGAGTAGGTCTTCAACCGCGTACGATGCCGAACTCGAACTGGTGGCGCGACGCGATCTTCTATCAGATTTACCCGCGCAGCTTCGCTGACTCGAACGGCGACGGAATCGGCGACCTCGACGGCATCACAGATCACCTCGATTACCTCAACGACGGCACCTCGCGCTCGCTCGGAATCGATGCGATCTGGCTCAGTCCGATAAATCCCTCGCCGCTTCGCGATTGGGGCTACGACGTCAGCGACTACTGCGGCGTGCATCCGGATCTAGGCGACATCGCGAGCTTCGATCGATTGCTCGCCGAGGCACATCGCCGAAGCATCCGGATCATCCTCGATCTGGTGCCGAATCACACGTCGGACCAGCATCAGTGGTTCCGCGAGTCGCGAGTGTCGCGATCAAATCCCAAGCGCGATTGGTATATCTGGCGCGCAGGACGCGGCGACGCGCCGCCGAACAACTGGAAGAGCACGTTCGGCGGCTCGGCATGGCAGCGCGATGCGGCGACGGGCGAATGGTACATGCATTCGTTTCTCGTCGAGCAGCCCGACCTCAACTATCGAAATCCGGAAGTAGTGCGTGCGATGCACGACGTGCTTCGATTCTGGCTCGATCGCGGAGTGGACGGATTTCGCGTCGACGTAATCGCAAATCTGATGAAGGACGCCGCGATGCGCGACAATCCTCCTCTCCCGACCGATCGCGCGCTGAGCGGCCTGGATCGCCTCGCGTACGAGCATCTCTACGACACCGATCAGCCCGAGGTTCACGATGTCATCTGCGGACTGCGTCGCGTACTCGACGAGTACGGCGGCGATCGGATGATGGTCGGCGAGGTATGGCCTCGCGATCAGCGCTCGCTCGCGGACTATCTGCGGGTCGACGAGCTTCAGCAGGCGTTCAATTTTCGTTTCCTGTTCTGCCCGTGGAGCGCGAACGAGTTCCGCGCGCGAATCGAAGAAGTCGAGAATCTCTTTCCGCGCGATTCGTGGCCTACCTATACGCTTTCGAATCACGATTTTCCGCGCCACATCTCGCGCTATGCCGCCGGCGAATCGACGGACGCGAGAGCGCGTCTCGCGGCGATGCTTCTTCTCGCGCTGCGCGGAACACCATTTCTCTACTACGGCGAAGAAATCGGAATGCCGCAGGTGAGCATCGCTGCCGACTGTGTGCGCGACCCGATGGGTCGCGACGGATGCCGTACGCCGATGCAGTGGTCGAACGCGAAGGGTGCCGGCTTCACCGCCGCATCCGATTCATGGCTGCCCATGGGAGATTGCGCGTCAATCAACCTCGCGCGTCAGATGGACGAGCCGGATTCGATGCTGTCCTTCTATCGCCGGATGATTCGCGCGCGCAAAGAAAGTCGTGCGCTGAGCGCAGGATCGTATCGAACCGTCGCTGATGCGCCTGAAGGTTGCCTCGTTTTCATCCGCGAGGCCGAAGGCGAACGCATGATGGTCGCGCTCAACTTCGGCGACGCACCGCGCCGAATCAATGTTCCGCGCGGCCGCGTCATTATCGGTACAAACAATTGCGCTTATGAACAAATCGCGGATTCAATCGATTTGTCCCCGAACGAAGGTATAGTGATCGCGCTACAACCACTGGAGTCGATCCGATGAAGAAGATTTCAGATATCGAACAGGCGCGCGCGATGAGCGGACTGCGCATCGTCACCATCACGAACGTTCCCAGTCCGTGGGGCGAGGCGCTAAGAGGCTTCGTCCGTATCAAGGGCCTCGATCACACTGCGGTTCGAATCGCGCCCGGCCTGCCCCTCGACGCATTGCAGGCGTGGACCGCGCAGGCGAGCTTTCCCGTCGCAGCATGGAACGACGAGCGCCCGCGCAGCCAGTGGAACGATCAGCTCTATCTCGTCGAAAGGCTGAAGCCTGCACCCGCGTTGATACCGTCGCGCGTCGAGGATCGCATTCTGATGTTCGGACTCTCGAACGAAATTTGTGGAGAGAACGGCTTCGGATGGGCGCGGCGCCTGATGATGATCCATCCGGCCCTTTCGAGCGGACAAAAGTCAGCGTTCGCGGAATATCTCGGACCCAAGTACGGCTATTCGCGCGAGGCTGCGGAGGCCGCTCCGGTGCGTGTCGCATCGATCATGAATGCGCTCTCCGCTCAGCTCGCAAAACAGAAGCGCGCGGACAGCCGATTCTTCATCGGCGGCTCAATCTCCGCCCTCGATGTCTATTGGGCGACGTTCGCGGCGCTCGTAAAACCGCTTGCGAACGAGCTGTGTCCGATGTCGCCCGGATTCCGCGCGAGCTACACGACCGACGATCCAACCGTCGTCGCCGCGATGAATCCGATTCTGTTCGAGCATCGCGATTTCATCTATCGCGAGTATCTGGAGCTGCCGGTCGATCTGTCGTAATCGATTAGCCGCGTAATTTCCGATTGCGCCGGTGCGTGCGGCTTTCTAGCATCGCGGATGATGCATAAGCCGCGTTTTTTCGATCAAATGGCGCTGGAACTTGGTGATCGCTTCGCTTTCGAATCGCGATTCGCCGATGGACGGCGTCAGTTTCAACCCGAGCATGTCGAGCCAAAATGGCCGCGCGATCGCGTCGCCGATATCAGGCATATCAAGATCGAAATCGCGCTCGATTTCGATTCAAAGTCGATTTCCGGGACCGCGACGCATCGTGTCGGTGCGATCATCGATGGCGTCAACCGTCTCGAATTCGATGCGGCGGAGATGACGATCTCCGAGGTCCGCGCCGGAGGGACTGCGGTCGGCTTCGATCATGATGACGGCCGGCTGAAAGTAACTCTCGCTC
>Ga0335069_10011278_pt1 | contig 12626 bp, 22 predicted proteins | sample Lox_Sample_11_FD_206714 | JGI IMG/M metagenome (GOLD analysis project Ga0335069, IMG submission 206714) | Soil microbial communities from Loxahatchee National Wildlife Refuge, Florida, United States - Lox_Sample_1.1 | ecosystem: Environmental > Terrestrial > Soil > Wetlands | place: USA... | reverse complement strand
AGGCGTTTGCAGGTCAATGTTCCCAAGGTCCGGATTCGCTTCCGTCGCGGTCTCCCGAGCAGTCCTCACCGCCTGCCGGAAGTCAAAAGCCTTTCCTGTCGGCTCGTGCAGAATCTTTCCGTTTTCATCATCGACGGTAAATCCCTGCGCGGACATGGCCGCTATGCGCGTGTCCAAAGCTCGCTGCGTACGATCGGCGGCGCGCTGCGCAGCCTTGACCTGCTTTTGAAGCTCGTTGTGCTGTAACGATAACCGCGTGGCCTCCGCTGATTCCGAGGTCGAAAGTTTCTTCTTTGCCGACAATTCCGCAATCCTGGCCTGCGCCGCCTTGTCCTCCTCTTCCAGCTTGTCCTGCGCCTTCTGCGCGGCGTCCCGGTCGTGAACCAATCCCGCGTATTGCATCGCGTGAATCTCTCCGGCGTGATCGATCTTCATCTCCTGCTGCTGTTGCAACAGGGAAAGTTTCCCCTCCTGCGCCTTGGCGGCTGCCGCAAGCTGGTCCTTTTGGAACTTCAGGCTTTGCCCGAACTGTTCTTTCTGCGTTGCGATATCCTCGCCGCGCTCCTTCTGCCGCTCCGCCTCCTGGCCGTACTGCCATTGCCGTCCGGCTGCGGTTTCCGCCTGCTGCGCGGCCCTGTCCGCATCGGCGCGCTGCATCTGCGCGAGAATGTTGAAATACGAATTCTTCGTCTGATCGGCGGCTTCCGCTCGCGCAAGATTCGCTTCGTCCTGGCGCTGGTTGAACAAGGCCCATCCCGCCTGTTGGCGCATGACGTCGCCGAAGGAATCGCCGATCACCGGCATAAAAGCTGGATTAGGCATTACTGGATGCCTCCCGGCACGAAGTTTCCGCTAGTTCGATCCACGATCTGCCCGAGCGACGGATCATAGTAAGCATTCGACATACTCCCCGGCGTCACCGTGCGCGGCGCAGCAGCATTGCCTGCCCCGGGCTCCGCGTATGGAACGAAGTTGCCCGTGTTTGGATCCCAATAGCCGCCTGCGGATTGATCCCACACCCCGGCGTAGCGCGATGGCGCAATCCACCGGCCTGTGCGCGGATCGTAATTCATTCCACCAGCCCATGTGGGCGAGTACACCGAGCCGTCGTACGTGTTGCCGCCCGGCCCGACCGCACGCGGCGCGTTCGGCGCGCTCAAGGCACCGCCGCCACCGGTCCCTGTACCTGCCGTGGACGGATACCTGGAAGGGAATCCCCCTGGAAATTGTTGGTTGTAATATGTCGCGGGCGTGATGTTCGCGCCAAGAAGGTCCTGCAACCCTTGATAATTGGACGCCGTTTCCAACTGCGAAAGCTGTCCCAGTTGTCCAATGTTTCCAGACAGAATTGCCTGCTGAATGGACACCGGGATCTGCGCGGCTTGCATGAACCGGACAGCATCCTCGTACGTCATGTTCCGGACTTGATCGCGCAAAGCCTGGACGTCCTTGTCCGTAGCAATGCCGCTCTGGAATTTCTGCCCGGCCACCATCGGATCGAACTGCGCAATGCGGCTGGTTTCGCGCCCGGCAATGTCCCGCGTCACCGGCAACTGAAGGTTGCTGATAATGTCGTACTGCTTATTGATTTTGTCCCGTTCCAATGGCAGGTAAACGTCCGACGCCGCATTGGCCAGAATGCGAGACTCGTCGCTGCCTGCGCTCGTTGGCGTGCCTGTGCCCATCTTGTAGCGCGAAAGATTTCCTACAACGGCCTGCATTTGCCGATCTGCGATTGCCTGCGCTGCCGCATCATAGCTGGGAAGCAAGCCTTGTGCCTGCGCGACGGCCCCTTGTTCCTGCGCGGCAGTCTGCGCGTTCAAATCCGCGAGCGCCTTCTGAGACGCATCCAAAGACTGCGCGTACTGCCTTTGCTGCGCCTGCATGTCGGCGGCTTCTTTGCCGACTGTCGCCGGGCTGGACGCTGCCGCTGCGGCGGTTTGCGCCGTCCCGAGGTTCTTTTTGAAGTCATTCAGGTAGGAGGAAAAGTCCTGTAACGACGCGTCCGCCTGCTTCTTGAACGTGGTGAGCAGGTCCGAGGTCTCTGCCGAGACGTCCGGCTGCTTTGGAATCGACACCGCTTTATACCGCTGCTGGACGTTATTCGGATCAATGCCCGGCGTGGACACTCCTGGCGGCGGCGCGGTCACCCGGCCATTCGAAATGTAATACCCGGTCTGCGGGCTTTTGCCGGTGTACGGCTGTTTCGTCCGGGAATTGATGTAGATCGCCCGAACTGGATCCCAATCCACCGCGTCAGTGCTGCCGGAATATGTCGGCAAATCTGCGGGATTCGGCTTCCCTTCGGCGCTGCCAGTCCAATTGCCGGACCAGGTCCCGCCCGCCCAGTTTTGCGGCACGTTGAACGAATATTTCGAGTAGTCCGGCATGTTACGACACTCCTCCGCGCACGCCGATAATAGCGGATTTTCTCCAATTTTCGTTCACCGTGTTTAACCACTGCTGCAAGGACGGGAAGCGCTGAACGACATCCGGAGGGAAGTCCGGAAAGCGCGGGATAAGCTCGCCCGTATCGTTGGCGGAAGTCTCTTGGGCTCGCTTCAGGTTGTTCAGGTCGTCGGCTGTGGCCAAAGGTTCATGAAGCGCCTGCCGGACGCTTTAATGACGGCTGTACTCCCGAAGCGCCTTCTTTGCAAGCATTAAAAAGAGCGCCCCGGCACCAATTCCGGAGCGCTCTGACCACTTAAACCTCATGTACTTCCTCAATCCGTAAGACCCACTGTCTCAGAATCAGCGGAGTAAGCAAGGGAAAAATAATTGCAAAAACTTGTTGCAATTTTTTAACAAAGGAGTAGAAACCTGTAACGCGAAGATGAGAAGTTGCTCGAATGAAAATTCCACCGTGCTGTTTGGCCCGTATCCGTCGAGCACTTTGTCTTCGCGGATGAGTCCCTCTGGATCGCGTCAGGCAGCACGATTGAGTTTTCACAGTGTCCTTTAACCTAAACCCCATACAACCACCACACGACCGGCAGCGTTGGCGGCACAACGGGTATGTGTCTTCATGTACGCTAAAATCTTCCGTCAAATTTACGACTCCAGCATCGCCGAAGACCCGCAAGTGCGATTCACCTTTATGGACATGTTAGTCCTGGCCGACAGCGACGGGGTCGTGGACATGACTCCCGAGGCCATTGCCAGAGTTACCAACGTGCCGCTTGAATGGGTGAAGCGTTCCATACGTGTTTTGGAGGGACCCGATCCGCGAAGCAGAACCGCCGATCACGATGGGGCAAGAATTGCCCGTCTGGACGATCACCGTGATTGGGGATGGGTAATACTCAATTACGATAGGTTTCGGGACATGGCTACCGAGGAGCAGCGCAGGCTAAAGACCCGGGAGAGGGTGAGGAAGCACCGTCAAAATCGTTCAAAATCCCCAGCAAAACCATCATGTAACGCACATGTAACGCCATGTAACGCTTCAGTAACGCCTCCATCTGCATCTGTAGTTGTAGTTCCATATCAGTATGAAGAAGGGGGTACAGGGGGAAGAAACAGACCGAAGGGATTCCCTGTTACAGTTGACGATGCTATCCAGCAATGTTCCCTCAGGCCCATACCAAAAGAGTTTGTGATGCACTGTTTCGACAAGGCTGAGAGTCGTGGAGGGGTTGATTCCCAGAACATCCCAATCGCCAGCTTTCAGGCTTACGTAGGAAAGGAATGGAAATATGAACAAGACCGAATCGCCCGAGAACGATCCCAAACCAACGGCAGACCTAGCCAATCAAGCCTTGGATACAATCCTCGAAATGAAGGAATCGTCCGAGGACCGTCCGACTACGCAGCCGCCGTTGAACGAAAAAGAGCACAGGCAGAACTGGATCGCAAAGTGGCTGCCAATGGAACCAACCCACCAGCAAGTCATTGACGCTCAAAACGCGGTTTACGACTTCTGTATGGCGTACGGAAAGCGTCCAGCGCGAGGCGCGCACCTGCTCATCATCGGCGAGAACGGCGCGGGGAAATCCAGGCTCGCGAAAAAGGCGGCACGCTGGGCCGACGACTGCCGGAGCCGCCTGCCGCATGTCGCCTGCGATCCATGGATGTGCGATGGCACTGTATCCGCCCGGAGGCCGAGTGTGGAATTCCACAACTTCCCATTCCTCCTTCGCGAAATGACCTCGGATTTCAACCGGGAATGGCTTCGTGAACTCTGCACCCCGCCGAGCGCACCAAACCTCTTGGTTCTCGACGACATCGGGGCAGAGCACGATCCAAGCAAGTACGGCGCAGCGCAGCTTTATCTCATCTTAGAGAGCCGTGCGCAAATGTGGACGCTGCTCACAACGAATTGTCTGCCTGCACAGTGGGAGCAGAAATGGGATCGCCGTGTTGCCAGCAGGCTACTCCGCAACACGCAGCACGTTTTCATGGATCAAGTTCCTGACTTCTCAACACGCAAATGACCGAAGGCGAACGATTAGGATTGAGGACCGGGATTCTCGACAAGGCGAAGACCTCCGCCGATGCGCGCTATGACGCCAACCGTTGTCTTCACACCGCGCAGACCATAAGCAAGGGCTCTGGCCTGGATACGAAAGCCGCCGAGTGCTGGAAGGACCTGGCCCGGCTGCTGTTCAAAAAGGCGGAGCGCCTGGAGATTACTGAAGAACGCCGGAGAATCAGAATGCAGTCGCAGTGGAAAGAGAGCGTGAAATGAATTACGTCAAAGACCAATCGAAGCGCTGCCGGGAGGAGTGGTTTCAAAACCATAAAGCAACCGTGCTGCTGGAGTCAGCAGATCAGGGCACCATCATTTCCTGGCAGAACCCGGATTCATGGAATTACGGCTGCCATTTCATTATCCACCGACGCTGGCTAATCGTTGTTGGCGATATCGGAGAAGCTGTGTACGAGTGGAGTCAGGACCTCACGCTAGAATTTTTGGCGGGATTGGACTTCCACTATTTTCACGGTAAATGCCAAGCTTCGGAGACCGGCAGGCGCTTTACGCAGTGGTCTTCCAAGTCTGCTTTTAAATGTCTAGACGACTGGTTAAAAGAAAACTACGACGAAAGCGGCGCGAAATCGGAGACTATCGAAGAGCTTCAGTCCCTCACCGAAAACAGCGCCGAGGACGAATTTAAATCCGTGTGCGACAGCGTTTATCGAAACGGCATGGATCCAGAAATTTGTTCGATGTTTTTGGAGGCGGGCAACGTTCCAAACTGCCGGGCGATAGGTCACTTTGTTGGCCTGCAAATGGCGATAGAGTATTTGAGGGCAGCGAAGGAGGTTACGGCATGAAACAGCGTTGCGTCATATTCGGCTGCAATTCCGCCAAGCTCATTTGGTTGAAAAGAGGACAGTCATTGCAAACCCAAAACGGATTTCTAATAGCGAGCATATCCGGATGGTACTGTCCGGTGTGCGCGGGTTCCTACGGTGGAACAAAAGCGAAAAGACCAGCCCGAGGTTGGCACATCGTCAAAAAATGAAGATCAAGTTCGTCCCCAAAGACATGTGGATAGGGCTTTACGTAGACACGAAATGCCTGGGTCAGCAAGGCTGCTGTAATTACTTTGAACGGACTTGGTATCTCTGCCTTCTGCCGTGCATCCCGATTATTTGGACAACACGCTTTACGGTTCACTGAAATGAAGATCATCGCCATCCTCCCCGAGTACCTGCTGCATCTGCCGAAGATGCGGCAATGGTTCGGCGACGAGATCGTCGATGCCTTGCAGTGGGAGGACCTGCGCCTGGACCTGTTCAATTCCTTCCACGACATGCAGCAGTTGTTTAAGACCGAGGAGCCGAATGTCATTGTCCTTTTCGGGGAAGTGGCGCGGGTTTGTTCCGATCGCTTCTCTCGCATCGGTGTGGAGAAAGTCTTTGTGCCGCATCCTAAAGACGCGAACCTGGACGTGCCCCGAAAAGTCGAGGAGGCCGCAGGCAAGATTAAAACGCTGCTATCGGGAGAACGCCTCCCCGCCGACACTTTCAGTATTAAACAACGCGAGCCTGCGCTCCCGGCGCTGGCTTTGAACAATGAAGACCACCAAAGCAAAGAAGAAACCTATGCAAACACTCAACAGTCAACACGCAGTCCGGCTCCGACCGTGTCCCCCGCCGATTATTACCCCGACTGCGAAGAGGCCCAAGCCGGGCCGACCGGACACAACTCGTGGCTTGATAAGAGCCTACCTCCAGAACCACAAGACGGTGACAGCATCACAATTGACCCCAGCGGTCGAGCGATCAAATGCGCTAACAGTGCTGAATCAAATGACGCATGAAGGCATTTTGCGCATCGTTAAACCAAGTGTCTTGGGCCGAAACGGATCACCGGCTGTGTACGGATTGAAAGGAGAGAAGTAAATGCACGACCCGAAAACAGTCGCATGGGAAATACGATACCCATGGTGGAAACGAAGACCGTGGCCGAAAGGCACTCAACACTTTGATGATATCCCAGAATCAAAGCAGAAGCGAAGAGACCCATGGTGGAAAGAAGGATACCGTGAGACCTTTATTACCATCTGGCATAATGACCCGGAAACAGACGGCAGTGATGACTCCTGCGGCTGGTTCATGCGCTCCCGGCACGGCGATAAGTTAGTCCTGGAACGAATAATCAAACGCTTCGAATCGGATTGGGACCGCGTCTTCATCGGCGACGAAGGCAAAGGAAAACATTACTATTGCGGCTTCTTCTACCCGGAAAACGCTGGAGCCGGAATGCCGAACATGAGCGTGACGGCGATTGTTTTGAACCTCTTCTTTCTCGCTGCCATCGAGCATTTCAAAGAAGACGGCAGGACGAACTGGAAAAAGGGTAAGCGTTTTATGCGCAAACACCTTTTTGATATCATGCTCTTCGCGGAGAACCCAACCGATTCCTTACGTAACGAAATAGTGCGGAAATGGGGCACGGATTCAAGGCGTGAGGACCGCATTCGCAACGTCGCTCAGATTGTCTATGGATGGATTCTCAGAAAAACCCGGCCTTGGTATAAACACCCGCGCTTCCACGTTCATCATCTCTCCATCCAATGTCATCCCTGGCAGAAAATCCGGCGCTGGCTTCTGTCACGCTGCTGCAAGTGTGGCGGACGATTCAAATACGGCGAGACTCCTGTAACGCATCAATGGGAGTCCGCCAAGCTGAAATTCCTGCGCGGGGAAAAGGATATCATGCACGACCAATGCTCGGGAACCGCCTGTGATGCGGAGAAAGGCGGCGAATGACCACCTTCGAACTCACCATCACACAGACCGTGACGCGCAAGCTTTTCGTGGACACACCGACCGCTCAAGCTGCGGTGGAACTCGCGCAGAAGAAGATCGCCGAAGCGTGGCAAAACCCCTGCGCCGTCCCGTGCATCGGCCTCATCATTTCACAGGATACGCAGGTGTCGAACGTTGAGAAAGCAACCAAACTGCCATGAACAAAACTATCTGCCTCGACTTCGACGGCGTAATCCATTCCTATCAGCAAAAGTTTACGACCCCGGAAACAATCCCGGATCCTCCCGTGCCCGGCGCGTTCGATTTCATTAACGAGTGCCTGGATCACGGGTACTTAGTCGCGGTGTTCTCTACCCGAAGTAAAACCGAATCTGGCGTTCGCGCTATGATTCAGTGGTTCAAAGATAACGGCTGCAAGGACACAGAATTCATAAGCTTCCCAACCGATAAACCCATGGCCATCCTTTACATCGACGACCGCGCCTTTGAATTTCGAGGCGTGTTCCCGCGCATGGAATGGCTCGACCGATTCAAACCTTGGAACAAACAATGAGCGCCATCCGCATCACCAAAGAAGAAAACGATCCGATCTGCCTGCGCGCCAGCATCGGCGGCAAGGCCGAGGAGGGATTCTACATCACGTATCGCGGCGACCGGCAAGCGATTTTAACCATGCTGAGAACCGTCGTGTCCGCGTTTGAGAAGTATCAAACCGTGCCCGAACTAAAAGCCGGAGAAGTCATCCGACGACAGCGCTTCGGCAGCAGTTGAACTTTAACCCCCAAAGGACTACACCTAACCTGATATGAAGCTGCTGCGCGAACTCTGGCACACGTCACTGGCTCTCCTGGCAGCCCTTAACCGAAGCAACGAACTGAAAGGTAAACTTATGACATCCCTGGACGGCTTGAATGCCGCCGTATCTCAACTCAGCGGCAATGTCGCCGCCTTAACCACCAGCGTTGATAACGCCGTCGTCGCGCTCGCCACCGCAGGCGGACCAACGCAAGCTCAGGTTGACGAAGTCACCAACGCAGTGACCACACTCAACAACGTCGTAGCCGCACAAGCAACCCGGCTGAATAACGCTGTGACACCGCCACCGCCGCCACCCGTGGCAGCACCAACGACAACGCCGTAAACGTTTTGGCCTGTTCAGGCCACGCCTGCTGGCGGGGAGTTTTACTGTCATCTTTCTCTCCGCCAGCCAGGCGCATCGAAAGGACAACTTGGATTATTTTGTTCCGCCGCCCGAAGACAACTCCGAGAAATGGAAGCAGGATCCGGATGAACCGGAGCCCGGGCACTTTCCATCCGAAGACTGGGTCAACAAGTTCGTGACGGCGTTCAATACGCCAACGCCAAATATGCCAGTGCCGACGCCCCAGCAGGAAGTCCCAGCATTCGTTTACGATGTCACGAAGCGCTTCAAAGAAATCGGCTTTCGCCTGGAGCATGTCCATGATGAAAACGCGTTCTATACCCTGTTCTACGAGATCAAAGACATCCTGGTCGTCCGCACCGTGGTAGGTATCAATAACGAGCGCGAAGTCATCGAAAACTATTTCATTCCGCCGAAGAAGAAAGGCCACTCGTGAGCAAGCTCAAAGAGATATCCCACCTGATCGGTCCCGGTCCCAAGATGTTCTTTGCCGTGGACACGGAATCAAAGCCTGGCACCAAAATCTTTCACTTCGTGCAGTTTCATACGCTGCAAATCGAAGGCAGCAACATGGATGACGTGGAATTTAAGGCCATTCACCTCGACAACGATCCCCGGCTGGAATTCCTGGCTAACTGCATTCGCTTTGGCCCCAGGAAGCACCAAAATAAACATCACCGGACATGAGCGCGCCACTTAACGCGGCACTGCCGCCGTACCCCAACGATCTTTCAGAGCGCGACATGACCCTTATCGGTCAGTTCGTTGAACAGCTTAAAAACGCGTCAGAGTTGCTGTGTCAAATGGAGCCGCGCACCGTCGCCCTGGCGATGGCGGATCAGACCACCCGCCGCAATATCCAGCGCATCGACTCCACGAAGCAAATGTGGGCCAGCATCATGACAGACGTCGCAAACGGGTTGGATCAGAACATTACGCGCCTCGATGCCATCAAGCACAAATACAACGAAAACATCCGGTGCATGAACCAGATCTTTAACATGTTCGAATCCAGGGAATTCCAAAGCGCCTGTGCCAACTTCGAAAAGTTCATTAGCCTCTGCGAGCGTTTCGAGAAGATCAAATCCTCTGGCGTGCTGGATGCCATCCTCTCCGCGTCAACCGCGCTATGAGCATGAATGAAATTTCTCGCGCTCAAAGCCGCTCTCGACAAGGCGCTCCCTCCGCCGCCTGCGGCAACAAAGATAGATCCGCCACCCAAACTGCCAGTCATCCCGTTTTACAGTCCGAAGGAGAAGAAGCAAACTGTTGTCGGCGGCGATATCCTTCGAACGCCCGTCGATCGTACCGCCGCACTCGTAACACGTCCGGCCCCGTGGTGGGCCAAAGCTCCGCCAGAACCGCCTAAACCACCCGAACCACTAAATCCACCAAAACGAAAGAAAGCACCAATGTCGCAATCCCCAGAATTATCAAGAACCCGTCATCCCGCCGAAGACCCTCGCGCCGTTAACATGGGCGAAAAGAAGTCCGAGGACATGATCAATGCCGAGCTTGCGGTCGAAGCTGTGCGCCGTACAAAGAAGTCTGTCGAAGACGCCGAAGACCTCGTTGCCCGCGCCTCCGACGCTCGCGCCGCCTTGGACCTCATGGCCAACGAGTGGAAAGAGTCCTGGTTCAAATTCCTGGAAGGCAGCGATGAACGCTTGAAGCGTCTGCGGATGGATCGCATGGCATTCGACACCGAGACCAAGCTGCTCATGAATTCGCTGCGCGAAGTCCGGCAGTTCTTTCTGGACAAGGATCACGATGCAGAGCTTGTCCGCCTGCGCGAATTCGTGGACCTGTGCGAACGCCTGCAAAAGCTGAAGTCCTCCGGCTTCCTGGACACTGTGGCGGACACCATCCTTAAACTGTCATGACTCGAATCCAGAAAGCCGCCTGGAAGCGCAAGAGCCCGCTCGCGACCAAAACCATCTTCCAGCTTCAGAAGCTTGCCCGCAGGGGCAACGCTGGAGCGATCATGGAGATGGAGGAAAGGCTCGCGCAGGCAGACAAAATGAGATCGGAAATGCTCACACCCTGCCAAACAAATTATCGCGTGTGAACAAGCCCCGCCTCACCTACGACAAGCTTTGGCACCTTTGCGTGGAGAACTTAAACACTCCGGCGTTTCAGGTCCTGTCCAAATTTTACGGCGCAAAAATTGTCTTCACAACAACGAATGTCCGCGAGGGGCTCCCAACCACACCGATTGTCACCGTCCACCTCAACGATAAAGCAATCCTGCGACTTTCAAAGCCCGACGCGAACAGCGAGATCAGCATGCGAGAATTCACAGAGCAGGTCATTACCGCCATCGAGAACCACCTTGCGCCAGAGCCCGCAACCGCAGTCGTAACCACCAAACGAAAGCTGAACCTCAACGCATGAACCACTACACCGAAGCCCTGAAACTCCTCGACGACATCATCGCGAACTGCTCGACCACTGAGGAGCACATCGCCAGAAGAAGAGCGCTGCCTGCCGATCCTGGGGATTTCTTTTCCCGACGCTACGCTCGCAACATCTCTCTGCGTGAGTCCGAGGATATCGGCAAACTCCCGGATAACACCGTCCTCATTTCCATTGCCAGCCAGCCAGATCATCGGGGCTGTCCCAACGTCCCGAAGAACAAACGGTTCAATGCGAAGTTTGACGACGTGACTGCCCCGCAAGGCAACATTGCGCAGCCCATTACTGACATCCAGGCAACCGCAATGGTCCGCTGGATCCGGCAGCACAGCGATGCCAATTTCATCGTTCATTGCCGCGCCGGTGTGTCGCGCTCTGCCGCCGTGTGCCTCTTTATTCACACGATCTACGGCCACGCCCTCCGCCCCAACTTTTGGGAAGTCAGCCGCCCCAACCCATTCGTGCTCGGTATGCTCCTGCGCGAACACTGCGCGCTTTCAGGAAAAACCGTATGAACCTCCTTTGCCGACTATCGGGACATAAAATCGCCTGGACCAAGAGCTACCGAACCAATCGCTACCACGAATGGCATGAGGTCAGCCGTTGGCACTGCACTCGCTGCGATGCCAGCGACGAGACCTCTATCCTGAATGACGGCACCCTTCCAGAATTCTTCCGTCAAATTCGGCAACGCATCCGCAACTTCTTCCACCCCTGCGCCGACTGCGGGAAAAGATTCGGAAGACATGATAAGACCGTCGATCACCTGCCGTTCTAACAATGGCCCGCATCCCTAAGCACTACCCCTCGCTCGACAAGCTCTTTTCCGCGCAAGGCGGGCTCTGCTTTTACTGCGGCAAACCCCCGTCCTCCGGCATGACCCGGGATCATCTTATCCCCCTCTCCCGGGGTGGTTTCGGCAAACAAAACATCGTCGGCGCGTGCGGCAACTGCAATCACGCCAAGGCGAACATGACCCTCCAGGAATTCCTCGACACCGATTACCTGAAGGAACCGCGCAGGCAACTCCTCGGCGCGCATGGCCCGCCCTCCAAAGTCTTCCACGCCGCCAAGAAAGAACACGAGGAGAGAAGGAAGCTTCCGGTGTTGCCGTAAAAGCCTATGCTAACCTGCCAACTCTGCGGACATCAGTGGCGGCAAACCTTCGACCCGGTCAAACGACAGACCGAAAAGGGCGAGGAACAGAAGACCCTTGCCGCCGCCGCAGTCAATAAACAAGGCCAATTCTGCGAACTCTGCCGCCACCTGGAAATGGCGCGCCGGTATGCGGAAGCACGAAACTGGATTACGGTCGTCGAAGCGATCAATGTTGCCCAGGCAAAGATTCCTGTTGACAAACCTTAGCACACCTGCAAATGTTGCACCAATGATGACTTGCACCATCGTAGAACGGCCCTTGCTGGCCGGGGGAGCGCCGCTCCCGTGCAAGCCGTCCAGCAAAGGCCGTTTTGCTTTTTGCAACGGGTCGAACCCGGACGGTTATCTTGAGAATAACCCCGTCCGAAATCCCTTATCCGTTGCTTTCCTGCGGGGAGAGATGATCTCAAGCGAGCCTCCTAAGCTTGCCCTTGCTGGTTTGAATCCAGCCCCCGCTACCAATTCTGTACGATCACTAAAAGAAACGCATGGTGCTTGCCGGTGCATCCGGAATTCAGTGGCGTCTGGAACCACAGGCGGGGTTATGCCTGCCAGCCGCTTATATTCAACCGGCCCCTTTTCTGAGAGCGGATGCGGCATAGCGCCGTCTGCGAACGAACGATACGCATTGAGGGCCTGCGGCAGGGGCCTGCACCGGTGGACACATACACCG
>Ga0335069_10011277_pt1 | contig 12627 bp, 12 predicted proteins | sample Lox_Sample_11_FD_206714 | JGI IMG/M metagenome (GOLD analysis project Ga0335069, IMG submission 206714) | Soil microbial communities from Loxahatchee National Wildlife Refuge, Florida, United States - Lox_Sample_1.1 | ecosystem: Environmental > Terrestrial > Soil > Wetlands | place: USA... | reverse complement strand
CGCGGGAGCGCTGGCGCGGCTTCTGCGACGCGCTCGCCGCCGCGGGCTGCGAGGTGGACGAGGCGCTCGTGCGCGTCGGCGTCCACGACTCGGCCACCGCCGAGCGGGTCGTGCGCGAGCTGCTGGCGGTGGCGGATCCGCCCACCGGCATCTTCGCCGGCAACAACCGCATCGCGACCGGTGCCGTGCGCGCGCTCGCCGACACGGGAGCGCAGGCGGAGCTCGTCGCCTTCGACGACCTCGAGCTCGCCGACCTGCTCTCCGTCCCGGTGAGCACGATCGCGTACGACCCCGCCGACCTCGGCCGGCGCGCCGCCGAGCTCCTCTGCCGGCGGCTCGACGGCGACGCGGCGCCTCCCCGGCGCCTCGTCCTGCCCACGCGCCTCGTCGACCGGCTGCCCGCGGCGGTGGCGGCATGAAGCCGATCGTGCTGAGCCCCAACCAGCCGCCGCACTTCTACCGCGGCGGCGCCGCCATCGCCGCGTTCCGCGGGATCTCGCCGGACGGCGACCGCGTCCCCGAGGACTGGCTCGCGTCCACCACCGAGCGCTTCGGCGATCCCGGGCACGGGCCGACCGTGCTTCCCGACGGCCGCACGCTGCGCGACGCGGTCGCGGACGACGCGCCCGCGTTTCTCGGGCCGGAGCATCTCGCCCGCTTCGGGGCCGATCCCGCGCTGCTCGTGAAGCTGCTCGACGTCGGCGAGCGGCTGCCCGTGCACGCGCATCCGAGCCGCGCGTTCGCGCGTGCCCATCTGGGCTCGCCGTACGGGAAGTCGGAGGCGTGGCTCGTGCTCGCCGCCGGCGACGGCGCGCACGTGCACGTCGGGTTCCGGGAGGACGTGGACGGAGGCACGCTCGCCGAGTGGGCGGGGCACGAGGACGCGGACGCGATGCTCGCGCACCTCAACCGCGTCGAGATCGCCGCGCACGACTGCCTGTACGTTCCGGCCGGCACGCCGCATGCGATCGGCGCCGGTGTGCTCATCCTCGAGGTGCAGGAGCCCTCCGACCTCGGCGTGCTGCTCGAGTGGTCGCGGTTCGGGCTCCGGCTCGGCGACGCGACGATGGGCCTCGCGCTCGAGGAGGCGCTCGACTGCGTCCGCCGGACCGCCGTGCCGCGGGACGAGGTCGCCTCGTGGGGCGGGAGCGAGCTTCCGGCCGCGTCGCGGCAGTTCTTCCGCGCCGAGTGGCTGCGCTCCGAGCCCGTGGTGCCCGTCGAGCGCGGCTACGCAGTCGTGGTCGCGGTCGAGGGATCGGGGCGGCTCGACACCGAGGCGGGAGCGGTCGACCTCGTGCGCGGCACGGTCGTGCTCGTGCCGTACGACGCGGGCGAGGGCGAGCTCTCCGGGCACGTGACGGCGATCCGCTGCGCGCCGCCGCGGCCCGAGGAGGCGGCGGCATGACCGTCGTCGAGCGCGAGCAGGTCGACACCGCCGCCGGCAACGGCTGGACGCCGCCGCCCGAGGAGCGCTCCTCGTGGCGCCAGCAGGTCGTCTACGTCCTCAGCCGCTCGTGGCTCTTCCTGTTCCTCCTCTGTCTCGTCCTCTACTTCTGGCGCGCCAACCCGCCCGGGACGTTCCTCACGTGGTCGAACCTCTCGCAGATCGCGCTCTACACCTCCGAGGTCGTGCTGCTCGCGATCGGCGAGACGTTCGTGATCACGACCTCGGGCATCGACCTGTCGATCGGCGCCGTCCTGTTCTTCTCCGGCGTCGCGGGCGGCGAGGTGATGCTCACCCTCTCGGGCACGAGCGCGCAGACGCTCGCCGGCGAGTATCCGCACGCGACGCGCGGCCTCGCGGTCGGGATCGTCGTCTGCATCCTCGCCGGCGGCGCGTGGGGCCTCCTCAACGGCGTCGTGATCACGCGAATGAAGCTGCCGCCGATCATCGTCACGCTCGGGACGATGGCGATGGCGCAAGGGTTCGGCGACCTCATCGACGGCGGGTCGTACCTGCCCGCGCCGGTCCCGCCCGGGCTGACGCACGGCTTCGGCGCCGGCAAGTTCGTCGGGCTCTACTACCCGATCTACCTCTCGCTCGCGATCCTCGTCGTCGCGCATCTCGTGTACAAGCACACGCGCTTCGGCCGCTACACCGCGGCCGTCGGCTCGAACGAAGAGGGAACGCGGCGCACGGGCATCGCCGTCGACCTTCACATCGTCAAGGTGTACGCGCTGTGCGGGCTCCTCGCCGGCACGGCCGCGGTCGTCGATCTCGCGATCTTCACCAACACGACGGCGGTCGCGCACCAGACCGACAACCTGAGCGCGATCAGCGCCGTCGTCATCGGCGGGACGAGCGTCTTCGGCGGGGTCGGCACGATCCTGCTGAGCGCAGTCGGGGCGTTCATCCCCACCGTCCTGAAGAACGGGCTCGTCGTGCAGGGCGTGCAGCCGTTCTGGCAGGACGTCGTCGTCGGGGCGACGATCATCGTCGCCGTCTACCTCGACCAGTTGCGCCGTCGGCGCATCAACCGGTGAGCGGGAGAGGGGAGGTGCTGCCGATCGACCACGCGCTGCGGTTGTGAAGCTGTCGATGCTCCGCTCGAGGCGGAGCGGGAAGGGAGTGGAGAGAGAGATGTCACGCCGTTTGCTCGCAGTGGTTGTCGCGGTGGCAATCGCAGTCGCCGCCGTCGCCGCCACCGCGCAGCGTGGGAGCGCGGCGCCGGCCACCAAGACGCAGGCTCAGAAGCAGTACACCTTCTACCTCGTCGCCGGCATCGCGTCCGACGCCTTCTATCTCACGATGAACAAGGGTGCTCAGGCTGCCGCGAAGGCGCTCGGCAACGTGAAGGTCGTCTTCACGGGATCGCCGGCCGCGTTCTCGCCGCCGACGCAGATCCCGTACCTCAACGGGGCGATCGCACGGCATCCGGACGCGATCCTCATCGCACCCACGGACAAGACGGCACTGATCGCACCGATCCAGCGCGCGATCAGCGCCGGCATCCCCGTGGCGACCGTGGACACGTTCATCACGAAGCCGCTGGCGTTCACCAACGTCTCGACGGACAACCTCGGCGGCGGTCGCGCCGCGGCGGACGCGCTCGTCAAGGCGATCGGCGGCTCCGGTGAGGTCGCAGCGATCAGCGTCAACCCGGGCATCAGCACCACCGACCAGCGCCGCGACGGCTTCATCGCGGAGCTGAAGAAGTACCCGAAGGTCAAGTACCTCGGGATCCAGTACTGCAACGACGACCAGACGACCGCGAGCAACGAGATGGCGGCGCTGCTGTCCGCGCATCCGAACCTCAAGGGCGTCTTCGCGATGAACGTCGTCTCCGGCAACGGAGTGACGGCCGCCGTGAAGGCCGCCGGCAAGGCCGGCCAGGTCAAGCTCGTCGAGTTCGACGCCGGCCCGCCGCAGGTGCAGGCGCTGAAGGAGGGCACGATCGACGCGCTCGTCGCGCAGTACCCGTACGGGATCGGCCAGCAGGCCGTGCAGCTCGCGTACAAGTACGTCACCGGCCAGAAGACCGGGATCAAGAAGCACTACGGAACCGGCTCGGCGATCGTCACGAAGGCGAACGTCGGCACGCCGGGCATCAAGAAGTACCTGTACACGCCGTGACCCCTACGAAGGCGGGGGCGGTCGTCGGCCCCCGCCTCGTCTGGTGAGCATGCGCCCCGTCCTCTTCATCGGCGAGACCCTCGTCGACCTCATCTGCGAGCGGCCCGTGTCGAGCTGGGCCGAGGCCGACTCGTTCGTCCCGCACTGCGGCGGCGCGCCGACGAACGCCGCGATCGTCGCCTCCCGCTGCGGATGCGCGGTCGCGCTCGCGGGCGGCGTCGGCGACGATCGCTGGGGGAGCTGGCTCGAGCGCCGGCTGCTCGCCGAGCACGTCGACCTCCGCTGGTGGGAGAGGCTGCCGGGTGTGCAGACGGCGGTCGCGTTCGTCGCCATCGACGAGCACGCCGTCCCCGACTTCCTCATCTACGGCGCCGGGATCGAGCCGGCGCTCGTCGCGCTCGAGCCGAAGCTCGAAGAGGCGGTCGCCGCGTGCGCGGCGGTCGAGCTCGGGTCGAACACGTTCGTCGGCTCGCGCGAGCGCGCCGTGTCGGCACGTGCGCGCAGCCTCGCGCTCGAGCAGGGAAAGCCGGTGATGGTGGACGTGAACTTTCGCCTGCACCGGTGGCGCGACCCGCGAGAGGCGCTCGAGGTCGTCGAGCGCTTCTGCCTCGGCGCCGCGCTCGTGAAGGTGAGCGGGGAGGAGGCGCGGCTGCTGACGGGAGAGCCGTCGCCGGGGCGGGCGGCGGAGGCGCTCTGCGCGCGCCTCGCCGCGCAACTCGTCGTCGTCACGCTCGGCGCCGACGGCGCCCTCCTCCGCGGCGCCGCGCACGCGGACGTCCCGGGCGTCAGGGCGCAGGTGGTCGACACGACCGGCGCGGGCGACGCGGTGACGGGCGTGCTCGCCGCCGCCCTCGCGGCCGCGAGGTTCGCGCCCGAGGCGGCGGCGGAGGCGCTTCCGCGCGCGGTGTGCATCGCATCCCGGTCGACCGAGGCGTACGGAGCGCTCGAGGCCCTCCCCGTTGACCTGCGCAGCGTGACGGCGCGATAATCGGCGTCGATGCGCCGATTCCGGGTCCTCGCGCTCGCTCTCGCGCTGCTCGCTGTGGCAGCGCTCGTCGCGTCGCCGGCCGGGGCGAAGAAGAAGCCCAAGCCGAAGCCGAAGCACAAGCCGGCGCCCGCGGCGTTCACGCCGTCGGTGCTCGCCGGCACGTGGAGCGGCACGTGGAACAACACGCGCTTCAGCACGAGCGGCACGCTCACGCTGCAGGTGACGGCCTCCGCGACGACGCTCGGCTGGACGGCGACGATCACCGGGAACACGTTCGGCTGCACGACGCCCGCCCCGCAGACGTTCACGCTGCCGAAGGGGAGCGGCCCGAACCACTGGAGCGCGACCGGCTTCTCGATCGCGGGGACGAACGCCGCATTCGGCGACTTCGCGGCCACGTACGTGTACAAGGGCGGCACGCTGACGGCGTCCGGCAAGAACCTCGCCTGCGCGCCCGGGCTCTCGTTCACCGTGGACGGGAAGTTCAGCGCGACCGCGTTCACGGCGACCGCGACCATCACGCTGCCGAACGGCGGCGGCACCGCGCTCACGAACGTCAGCCTGACGAAGAGCTAGGCCGCGCGCCCCCGAACCGCCTACGCCGGGCACGAGGCGCCCACGACCAGGCGCGGCGCGGCGATCCGCGGAGCCGTGAGCACCCGGCGGGAGAAGTCGAGCGCGCCGGCGAGGTTCGCGGCCGCCGCGTCGCGCGGCGAGAGGGGCGCGAGCCCCCACCGCCACTCGACGAGCTTCAGGATCGAGGTGTGGTCGTACACGCCGTGGGCGACGTGCCCGCGGCGCGCGAACGGCGAGATGAGGAGGCACGGGACGCGGAAGCCGCGCTGGACGTACGCGGGATTCGCGTCCGCGGTCGCGGCCGGCGGGGAAACGTGGTCGAAGAACCCGCCCCACTCGTCGAACGTGATCACGAGCAGCGTGCGCGGCCAGGCGGGGCTGTGCGTCACCGCGTTGTAGATGGTCGAGAGGAAGTACTCGCCTGCGCGGATGTCCGCGTGCGGATGGTCGTCGTTCCCCTGGTTGCCCGACGCGGGCCCGCTGTCGGCGAACGTGTAGTTGGGATCGATGTACGAGAACGCCGGCAGCTTCCCCGTCTTGCACTGCGCGAAGAACCGGCTGTACGGGAACGAGATCTGCTGGTACCGCTGGTACAGCAGCAGGAACGCGAAGTTGCCGTAGTAGTACGCGGCCGGGACGCGCTTCGCCGCCAGCCGGTCGAAGATCGTGGGAAGGTCGACGCGTGTCTCGAGGTTGCTCGTGCGGTCGGTCTGCGCCGAGAGCGAGTAGAAGCGGTTCGGGAACGTCGGCCCCATGAACGACGCGAAGAAGCGGTCGCAGGTCGTGAACGCGGGCGCCGCCTTGCCGAAGAACGGGAGGTCCTGCCGGCCGTAGTAGCCGATCGACCACAGGTCGTTCACGCGCAGCCAGCCGTCGCACGCGCCGTTGTCCCACTCTGCGCGCGCGCCGTCGAACGAGTGGTCGGGATCCGCGTACGTGCATCCCTGGAAGTCGGGCGCGAGCGGGAACGTCCGGTGCGGCGTCCCCTGCGCGTCGGTGTAGGTGAGCCCCGCCTGCTTTGCGTCCGCCCCGGGCAGCCACCCGAGCAGGTGATCGAAGGAGCGGTTCTCCATCATCACCACGATCACGTGGTCGATGCCCGACCGCGCGGGGTGCGGGAGCGCGGACGGCAGTGCGGCCGCCGCGCGTGCGAGCGGCCCGGCGCCGAGCGCGGCCGCCGCCGCCGCGCCGAGCAGGCGACGTCTCGAGAGCGGCTCCGACCACGCGTCCACGCCGGGATTATCCGTCGGCGAGGGATAGGTTCGACGGCATGAGCGAGTCGCACGAGGAGCTCGTGCGCCAATGGGGCCTCCACCGGCAGCGCGGGCGCCGGCACCTGCCGCTGCCGCTCTGGTGGGCGCTGTGGGCGCTGCTCCTCGGAGCGATCGGCTTCGCCGTCTGGGTGGCGGTGCAGCCGCATCCCTGGCGCCCGCCGAGCGGGCGGCCCGCGTTCGCGGTCTGTACCTCCGCCGACGGGATCGCCGGCTGGTGCGCGCGCGTGGCGGTGCCGCTCGACCCGAGCCTGCCGCACGGCCGCACGATCGCGCTCCGCGTCCTCGTCCTCCCCGCGACCGAGCGGCCGGCGGTGGGAGCGCTGTTCTACCTCGAAGGCGGTCCCGCGGTCGCGGCGACCGACTCCGCCGCGCGCGTCAACGAGCTCCTCGCCGCGGTGGGACGCGATCGCGACCTCGTGCTCGTGGACGAACGCGGCACCGGAGGGTCGAGCGCTCCCTCGTGCCAGGGCGGCGGAGTCCTCACCCGGGACGCGGCCGCCGCCGTCGCGTACCTCCGGTTCTGCTTCGCGGCGCTCGGTGACGACGCGCGCCTGTACACGACGAGCGTCGCCGCGGACGACCTCGACGCCGTCCGCCGCACGCTCGGGTACGGCCCCGTCGACCTCTACGGCGTGTCGTACGGCGCGACGCTCGCGCAGGTCTACCTCGCACGTCACCCACGCTCGGTGCGGAGCGCCGTGCTCGACGGCGGGTCGCTCCTCGGCGTGCGCGTGTTCGACGCGTCGGCCCGCGATGCGGAGCGCGCGCTCGACGCCGACCTCGGGCGCTGCGCCGCCGTCCAGGATTGCGCGCGCGCATTCCCGCGCACGCGGCGGGAGCTCGACGAGCTGCTCGCACGGCCGCCGCGCCGCGTCACGATCGAGATCGGGACCTTCACCATCGGCCCCGACGACGTCGCCTGGACGGTGAACGCGCTCTCCCAGAGCGCGGAGGGCGCCGGCACCATCCCGTTCGTCGTCCACGCCGCTGCGCACGGCAACTACCTTCCGCTCGCACGCGACTTCGCCGACGAGGTCGGGCGCGGGCTCGGCCCGCGCTCCCGCCTCGCGACCTACTGGGAGATCCTGTGCTCGGAGCCGTGGGCCGCGTTCGACCCGGCCGCGACCGCGCGCGCCGGGACCGGCAGCTACCTCGCCCACGCCGCCGCCGGACGCGCGCGCTTCTTCCGCGCAGCGTGCGCCGGCGTGCCGAAGGGGCGCGTCGGGCGGGAGCAGCGCTCTCCGCGGGCCTCGCAGGCGCCCGTGCTCATCCTCGCGGGCGGCGCCGACCCGCTCGACCCGCCTGCAGCGGTGCGGGGATGGCGCGGCGCGTTCCCGCACGGCCGGCTGGTGGTCGTCCCCTTCGCCGCACACGGCACGCTCGAGTACCCATGCGTGCAGGGGCTCGTCGCGCGGTTCGTCGCCGCCGGCCGAGCGGCCGGCCTCGACGCGTCGTGCGTGCGACGCATGACGCCGCCGGCATTCGTGACCGGCTAGCGCACGACGGCGGTGGGCTGCGCCTCCGTGGCGCGGCCGCCGCATTCTGATGGTCCTCACAGTCGGACCGGTGAGCGCACGGTTGCAGGCTGGTGTCGACGGCCCGAAACGGGCAGGAATCGTCCGGCCGCCGGGCTACACCGTGAGCAGTGACTCGGTGCGACCTGCACGTCCACTCGATCCACTCGACGGACAGCGGGAACTACGCGCTCCGGCGCGCGCGCCTCGGCGAGTCCTACACCCAGCCGGAGCGCGTCTACCGCGTGTGCAAGGCGCGGGGCATGTCGCTCGTCACGATCAGCGACCACAACACCGTCGAGGGCGCGCTCCGCATCGCGCACGAGCCGGACACGTTCGTGTCGGTGGAGGTGACGACGCGCTTCCCGGAGGACGAGGTGCCGCTCCACGTCCTCGTCTGGAACCTCACCGAGGAGGACCACCGCGACCTGCAGCCGTACCGCCCTTCGGTGTACGAGCTCGTCGCCTTCCTGCGAGACCGCGGCCTCGCCCACGCGCTCGCGCATCCGCTCTACCGGATGGGGCCGCCGATCACGCCCTCGCACGTGGAGCGGATGATGCTCCTGTTCGGCGTGTGGGAGGGACGCAACGGCGCCCGCTCGCGCGAGTCGAACGAGCTCGCGTGCCGTCTCGCGGCCGCGGTGACGCCGTCGTTCCTCGCCGAGCTCGCCGAGCGGCACGGGATGGAGCCGGTGCACGGCGGTCGCATCGCGCTCACGGGCGGCTCGGACGACCACGGCGCGCTCGACATTGCCACCACCTGGACCGACGCGGCGGGGTCGACGCCGGCCGACTTCCTCGCGAGCGTGTCTCGCGGCGAGACTTCCGTCGGCGGCGCGCACGGCTCGACGCAGAAGCTCGCGCACGCCGTCGCCGCGCTGTTCGTCAACGCGTACCGGATCGCCGGCGCCGAGCTGCCGGACACGATCAGCGCGCAGGTCGAGCAGCTGTTCGACCGCGACGCGGAGGACGCGAACGCGCGCCACCGCGAGATCGCGGAGATGAGCTCGCGCTTCGTGCGCCTGCTCGGCGAGCGCGCCCGCGCCGGCGGCATGTCGCTCGCGGAGCTCTCCGGCATCGGGCGCCGCCTGGGCGCGCTCGCGTTCGCCGCCGGGCTGCAGATCCCGTACATCGCCACCGCGCGCCATCACGCCGAGTCGCGCGCCTGCCTCGGCGAAATCGAGGCGGCGTTCTTCGCCGGGCACACGACGCGCAGGCGGAGGACGTACGCGCTGCTCTTCACCGACACGTTCGGCGAGGTGAACGGCGTCGCCGGGACGATGCGGCGGCTCGCGGCCGCGGCGGCCGACGGGACGTATCCCGGCACGGTCGTCGTCGCCGCGCACGACGACGCCGGCCCCGGGACGATCGCGCTCCCGCCCGACTGGTCGCTGCCGCTGCCGAGCTACGAGTCGCTCGACCTGCGCTTCCCGCTTCCGACCGACGTGCTCGCGTGCATCGAGGAGCAGACGCCCGACCTCGTGCACGTGGCGACGCCGGGGCCGGTGGGACTGTGCGGGCTCGCGGTCGCGCGCGTGCTCGGAATACCCGTGGTCGGCTCGTACCACACCGAGCTCGGCCCGTACGCCCTCCACCTGACGCGCGACCTGCTGGTCGCCGAGGCGATCGAGGTGTACGTCGACTGGTTCTACAGCCGGTGCGCGCGCGTGCTCGCGCCGACGCGCGGCGTCGCCGACGCGCTCGAAGGGCGCGGGATGGCAAACGTCGGCGTCTGGGGGCGCGGGGTGGACACCGCCCTCTTCTCGCCCGACCGCCGCGACGAGGGGCGCCGGGCGCAGCTGCTCGACGGCGGGAGCCTGCTCCTCCTCTCGGTCGGCCGGCTCTCGCACGAGAAGCGGATCTCGGTGCTGCTCGACGCGTTCGCGCGCGTCTCCCGGGCGAGGCCGGACGCACGGCTCGTCGTCGTCGGCGAGGGACCGGCTCGGCGCGAGCTCGAGCGCACCGCCCCGGCGGGCACCGTCTTCGTCGGCGAGGCACGCGGCGAGGAGCTCGCGGCGCTGTATGCGAGCGCGGACCTCTTCTGCTTCCCGAGCACGACGGACACGTTCGGCCAGGTGCTGCTCGAGGCCAGCGCCTCCGGCCTGCCGGTGGTCGCCGCCGCCGCGGGCGGCGCGCTCGAGCTCGTCGCCGACGGGCGGACCGGGCTGCTCGCGCCGCCGGACGACCCCGGCCCGTTCGCCGCCGCGCTCCTCGAGCTCACCGAGGATCCGCTCCGCCGCGCCGCGTTCGGCGCCGCCGGCCTCGCCGCCGCGCGGGAGCGGACGTGGGACGGCGCGTTCGCCCAGCTCTCCGAGGTGTACGACGAGGTTCTCGGCCTGCAACCGGCGCGGGCGCTCGCGGCGGCGTGAGGACGGACGTACGATGCGCGGATGTCCGCGCTGTTCCTCCCCGGCTGGGGAGCCCCCGTCGCCCTGTACGAGCCCGGCCTGCCGGCCGACTGGCGCGCGCTCGAGCCGCCGAGCTTCGCCGCCTCGGGCGGGTCGCTGTCGGCGTACAGCCGCTGGCTCGGCGGCGAGCTCCGGCGGGCCGGCCGCTCGCCGCTCGCCGGGCACTCGATGGGCGCGGCGCTCGCGATCCTCGCGGCGGCGGAGTCGCCGCAGCTCGTCGAGCGCCTCGTGCTCGTCGATCCCGCCGGCCTGCCGTTGCAGAAGCCGATCGCGGCGAGCCTGCTCGACTTCCTCGGGCAGTGCGCGCGCGGGAGCTACCCGCGCGAGCTGGCCGCACGCGCCCTCGCCGCGGTCGCCCGCGCGCCGCGGGCCGCGCTCGCGCTCGCGAACGAGGTGCGCGGGCTGGACCTGCGCCGCGAGTGCGCGCGTGTGAAGGCGGCCGGCATCCCGGTGCTCGTGGTCGCGTGCACGAGCGACACGCTCGTGACGAGCAGTCACGCACGCGCGCTCGCGGACGCGCTCGGAGCCGACTATCGCGAGCTCGCGCTCGCGGGCGGCCACATGTGGATGCTCGGCGCGTGCGACCAGCTCGCGCGCGTCCTCTCGTGAGCACCCTGTACGTCGTCCGGCATGCGATCGCGGAGGATCGCGACGCCGAGCGGTGGCCCGACGACTCGCAGCGGCCGCTGACGAAGGAAGGCGAGACGGCCTTCCGCAGCGCAGCCCGCGGGCTCGAGCGGATCGTGCCGGCCGTCGACGTCGTGCTCTCGAGCCCCTACGTCCGCGCGTGGCGTACGGCCGAGATCCTCGCGGCCGAGGCGGGCTGGCCGGCGCCCGAGCCGTGCGAGGCGCTCGAGGCGGAGCGCCCACCCGAGGACGCGGCCGCCGGGATCCGCGCGCGCGGCGACGTCGCCGGGCTAGCCGTGGTGGGGCACGAGCCGCAGCTGTCGAGGCTCGTCTCGCTCGTGCTCACGGGCGACCCGGACGCGATCGCGTTCGACTTCAAGAAGGGCGGGGTCGTCCGCATCGACGACCGGACGCTGCGCTGGGCGGCGACGCCGAAGATGCTCCGGGCGTTGCAGTGACCATCGCAGCGCCCTCCGTCTACCACCGGATCAGGTGGGACGAGGGCGGGAAGCAGCATGTGATCGCCGTCGGCCACCGGCTGTTCCTCGCCGGCGCCGGCTGCCTCGCCCTCGGCATGGGGCTCGTCCTTCTCCTCGTCGGGCACGCGCTGTTCGGGTTCGCCGCCGCCGGCGGGGCGCTCGCGCTCGCGGCGGCGGTCGTCGCGGTGACGTTGTAGGCGCTCCCGCTGCTGCGCGGACAGTCCGGCGAGGAGTGACTAGGCCGGTTGCTCGGCGAGCCGCTCGCGCACGCGGCGGTCGGTCAGGAGCGGGACGAAGTCGTCGAAGTGCGCGTGCTCGAGCAGGTCGGCGGCGACGTCGTGGAACTCGCCTTCGACGAACTCCGAGGGAAGATGGCCGAACTCGTCCTCGAGCTGCTGCCGGAGGCGCCGCAGCTTGCTGACGGTGGAGTCGGTCGGCTGCACCGGTCCCGAGTCCACCGGCGCGGCGCCGGCCGTGCCTCGGGGAAGGGGCCGATCGCGAATCCGTGCGCAAACGGATGGGTCACGGCCAGGGGAGCGTGAACAGCTTCACGGTCGTCATCCCGTTCATCGCCTCGATCACGCCCTCCTTGATCCCGAGCCCGGAGGCCTTCACGCCGCCGAACGGGGTGGCCTCGGTCCGGAAGCCGGGGACCTCGTCGACGTTGACCGAGCCGCACCGGAGCTCGCGGACGCAGCGCGTGATCGCGGCGAGGTCGTTGGAGACCACGCCGGCGGAGAGTCCGTAGGCGGTGCCGTTCGCGACCTCGAGCGCATGGTCGAGGTCGCGGACGCGGACGAGCGGGATCGCGGGGCCGAACGTCTCCTCGCGGACGAGCTCGTGGCTGGGGTCGACGCGGTCGAGGACGGGCGGGACGAGCTGGGCGCGCTCGCGGCCGCCGCCCGCGAGGAGGGCGGCGCCGTCCGAGACCGCGGCGCGGACGCGGCGCTCGACGAGCTCCGCCGCGGGCTCGTCGATGAGGGTGCCGACCTCGGTCGCGTCCCCGAGCGGGTCGCCGACGCGGAGGGCGGCCGCGCGCTCGGCGATCGCCTCCGCGAGCGCGTCCGCCACCGGCTCCTCGACGAGCACGCGCTTGACCGCCGTGCACCGCTGGCCGCTGTTCTTCGTGCCGCCCGCCACCGCGAGCTCGGCGGCGCGCTCGACGTCGGCGTCGCGGAGCACCAGGA
>Ga0335069_10011276_pt1 | contig 12627 bp, 13 predicted proteins | sample Lox_Sample_11_FD_206714 | JGI IMG/M metagenome (GOLD analysis project Ga0335069, IMG submission 206714) | Soil microbial communities from Loxahatchee National Wildlife Refuge, Florida, United States - Lox_Sample_1.1 | ecosystem: Environmental > Terrestrial > Soil > Wetlands | place: USA... | reverse complement strand
CAGGCGAGCAGAATGAGCATCCACACGTGAGTGCAACGCAGGCGGCAGCGAAGCAGGGCGACGTCGCCCCGGTGATCGACCGGGCGCTCGCCATCCTGGCCTGTCCGGCGTGCGGCGGGAGCCTCGCGCGCGCGGGCGGCGACCTCCAGTGCGGCGGGTGCAAGGCGACCTACCCGTGCGACCGGGTGGCGCGCTTCGTCGACCGCGAGGCCTACGCGGAGTCCTTCGGGCTCCAGTGGCGGACGTTCTCGCGCACCCAGCTCGACTCGGGCGCGCTCCCGGATTCGGAGCGACGGCTCCGCCAGGAGACCGGGCTCGACCGCGACGCGCTCCGCGGCAAGACGGTGCTGGAAGCCGGCTGCGGCATGGGCCGCTTCCTCGACGTGGTGTCGCGCGACGGCGCCGCGCTCGCGGTGGGCGTCGACCTGTCGACGGCGGTCGACGCGTGCGCCGACAACATCGGCGAGCGTGACAACGTGCTGATCACGCAGGGCGACATCTTCAAGCTGCCGTTCAAGCGCAGCGCGTTCGACGTCGTCTACTCGGTCGGCGTGCTGCACCACACGCCGTCGTGCGAGCGCGCGTTCAAGGCGCTGGTGCCGCTCGTCAAGCCGGGCGGCGTGATCGCGATCAGCGTCTACGCTGCGGTGGTGAAGCCGGGCGTCGGGTGGGCGCTCAACATCTGGCGCCGGCAGTTCCTGCGCCGGATCACCAAGCGGCTGCCGCGGCCGGTGATGATGGCGTGGTCGAAGTACGCGGTGCCGGTGTTCTGGGTGATCGACAAGATCCCGGTCGTCCGCTACGTGCGGTATCTGTTCCCGGTCCTCATCTACAAGAACTTCCCGCTCTCCTGGTCGGTGCTAGACACCTTCGACACGTACGCGACCGAACTCGAGTCGCGGCACCGCCCGAAGGAGGTGTTCCGGTGGTTCCGCGAGGTCGGCTGCACCGACATCGACCTCCTCGACAGCGACGACGGCTGGGTGAGCGTGCGCGGTCGCGTTCCCGCGCGCGGCGCCTAGCCGCGGGCCGGTGATCGGCAGGCGCTGAGCGATGTGCGGGATCGTCGGCCTGTTCAACTTCGACGCGGCGCAGCCCGCCGACGAGGCGCTGCTCGGCCGGATGAACGTCGCGATCTTCCACCGCGGCCCGGACGAGGACGGTGTCTACGTCGAGGGGCCGCTCGGGATGGCGAACCGGCGGCTCAGCATCATCGGCCTCGCCGACGGCCGCCAGCCGATCGGCAACGAGGACGGCAGCGTGTGGACCGTCTTCAACGGCGAGATCTACAACTACCCCGATCTCCGTCGCGAGCTCGAGGCGCGCGGACACCGGCTCCGGACGCACACCGACACCGAGGTGCTCGTCCACCTCTACGAGGACCATGGCCCCGACTTCGTCCACCATCTGAACGGGATGTTCGCGGCCGCGCTCTGGGACAAGCGGCGGCGGAAGCTGTTCCTCTACCGGGACCGGCTGGGGGAGAAGCCGCTCTACTACACGGTCGGCGGCGGACGGCTGGCGTTCGCGTCGGAGATCAAGGCGCTGCTGCTCGACCCGCGCGTCGGGCGGGAGCTCAGCCCGGGGGCGCTCTGCGACTACCTGACGTTCCAGTACAGCGCGCGCCGGCAGACCGTGCTGCGCGACGTCCAGCGGCTGCGGCCCGGGACGCTGCTCGAGGTCTCGGCCGACGGCGTCGCGGAGCGCACGTACTGGGAGATCCCCGCCAGCAGCGGCCCCGCGTGGTCGGAGGACCGCTACCTCGAGGAGCTCGACGGGCTGCTGCGCGACTCCGTCCGGCGCCGCCTGCTCGCCGATGTGCCGCTCGGCGCGTTCCTGAGCGGCGGGATCGACTCGAGCCTGGTCGTCGGTCTGATGGCGGAGATCCTCGACCGGCCGGTGCAGACGTTCTCGGTCGGCTTCCGCGTCCCCGGCACCTACGACGAGAGCGAGCACGCGGCGCGCGTCGCTGCGCACTTCGGCACCGACCACCACGCGCTCGTGGTCGACTCTCTGGACGTCGAGCGGCTGCTGCCGCACACCGTGTTCCACCTCGACGAGCCGGTCGCGGACTACGCCGCGATCCCGACCTACCTGCTCTCGCAGTTCGCGCGCCGGCAGGTGAAGGTCGTGCTGACCGGCGAGGGCGCCGACGAGCTGTTCGCGGGCTACGACCACTACCGCTTCCCGAGCCTGCTCGGGCGCTACGAGCGGGTGCCGCTCGCCGTGCGACGGCTGTTGCACGCCCTGGGCGGACGGCTGGCGCCGCGCGCGATCGGCAAGGCGCTGGAGGCCGGCACGCTCGATCCCGCCGCCGGCTACACGCTCGTGAAGGGCGTCTTCCGGCAGCACGAGGTGGCGGCGCTCCTGGCCCCGGAGCTGCGGGCGCAGCTCAACGGGAGCGGGGAGCAGCGCGAGCTGCGCGCGCTCTTCCAGCGCGCGCGCGGGCTCGACCCGCTGAACCGCTACCTGCTCGCCGACCTCGCGACCTGGCTGCCGGAAGACCTGCTCATGAAGGTCGACAAGATGAGCATGAGCGTCAGCCTGGAGGCGCGCGTGCCGTTCCTCGACCACCGGATCGTGGAGCTGGTGGCCGGGATGCCGGCGGACCTCAAGTGGCGCGGCGGCAGCAAGTACCTGCTGAAGCGCGCCGCCGCCCGGCTGGTCCCGGAGGACATCATCCGGCGCCGGAAGCACGGCTTCCGCCTCCCGCTCGACCGCTGGTTCCGCGCGGAGCTCAAGGGGCTCGCGTCGGAGCTGCTGACCGGGAGCCGCACCCGCCAGCGCGGCCTCTTCGATCGGGAGACGGTCGACCGGCTCTGGACCGCCTACCTCGGCGGCGACGACGCCTCCTTCATGCCGATCTGGCTGCTGCTCAACTTCGAGGTCTGGTGCCGGGTGTTCCTCGACCGCGACGTGGTGGAGCCGCCGCGGCTGGCCGCGGCGTGAGCGGCCGACCGATGTCCGCCCCGGGCCCGATCCGAGTCGCCTACGTGATCGGCGAACTGGGCAAGGGAGGCGCGGAGTACCAGCTGCACCAGCTGCTGGGCGCGCTCGACCGCGAGCGCTTCACCCCGCGGGTGTTCGTGCTGGCGGCGGGAGGACACTGGGCCGGACCGATCCGGGAGCTGGGCATCGTCGTGGAAGAGCTGCCGCGGCGCGGGGCCGCCGACGTGCGCCGGCTGCTGCGGCTCCGCCGCGCGCTGCGGGACTTCGCGCCCCATGTCCTGCACACGATCCGCTGGTCCGGCAACACCTACGGGCGCCTCTCGGCGCTCGGGCTCGGGATCCCGGTCGTGGTCGCGGCGGAGCGCGTGCGCTACGTCACGCGGCCGTGGCAGCGCGTGCTGATCGACCGCCTGCTCGACCGCGTGACCGACGGCCACCTCGTGAACTCGGCGTCGATCGCCGACGGGCTGGTGGCGCGAGAGCGGATCCCGCGCGAGAAGATCCGCGTGGTCTGGAACGGCATCGACCTGGCGCCGCTGCCGCCGTTCGTCGCCGAGCGCGGCGCCGCGCGGGCGGCGGCCGGCTTCCCGCCCGACCGCCGGCTGGTCGCGAGCGTCGGCCGGCTGATCGCACAGAAGGACGTTCCGACCTTCCTCCGCGCCTGTGCAATCGTGGCGCCGGCGCTGCCCGACGTCGACTTCCTGGTGGTCGGCGACGGCGAGCTGCGTCCCGCGCTCGAGGCCGAGGCGCGCGCGCTCGGCCTCGCCGGGCGGGTGCGGTTCACCGGGCTCCGCCACGACGTGCCGAGCCTGCTGGCCGGCGTCGACGTGCTGGCGCTCACGTCGACGTTCGAGGGGATGCCGAACGCGGTGCTGGAGGCGATGACCACCGGCGCGGTCGCGGTGGCCACCGACGTCGGCGGCTGCGCGGAGCTGGTCGTGCCGGAGGAGACCGGCGTCCTGGTGCCGCCGCGCGCCCCGGAGCAGGTGGCCGCCGCGATCTCGAGGGTGCTGCGCGATCCCGCGCTCGCCCGGCGGCTCGCGATCGCGGCCCGGCGGCGGATCGAGACCGAGTTCACGGTCGAGCGGCTCGCGCGGCGCACGGAGGCGGCGTATCTCGAGCTGCTCCGGACGCGCGCCCCCGACGGACGGATCGTCGCCGCCGCATGACGCCCGCCGGCGCAACCCGCGACGGCCGGACGCTGGTCGTCGTCACGTCGCAGTTCCCCGAGCCCAACGAGACGTTCATCGTGCGGGAGATCGCGGAGCTCCGGCGGCTCGGGTTCGCGATCACGGTGCTGTCGCTCAGGCCGCCGCCGGCGGTGATCAACCCGCCGGAGGCGCGCGCGCTGCTGCCGCTCGTGGTCTATCCGCCCGCGTCGGCGGCGGGCGTCGTGAGCGGCGCGCTCCGGACGCTGGTCCGGGCGCCGGCGGCGTCGCTGCGGCTGCTCGCCCGGGGCCTCGCCGACGTCGTGGCGGCGCTCCGGACGCCGATGCTCGCCGCCAAGCAGGCCGCGATGATCCCGCTGACGCTGGCATACGTCGGGCGGCTGCCGGCGGGGCCGGCGCGCCTCCACGCCCACTTCGCGTCGGTGCCGACGGCGGCGGTGCGCATGCTGGCCGCGTTCCGCGGCCAGCGCTACAGCTTCACCGCCCACGCCTGGGACATCTACGTCGCCGAGAACACGCGGCAAGTGCCGGCGCGGATCGCGGGCGCCGACCTGGTGGTGACGTGCACCGCGTACAACGCCGACGCGCTGGCGCGACTCGCCCCCGGGACCGCGGACGCGGCCAAGGTCCAGCTCTGCCACCACGGGCTGGACTTCGACGCGTACCGGCCCGGCACGGCGCGCACGCCCGGGCTGATCGTCGGCGGAGCGGCGCTGGTCGAGAAGAAGGGCCTCGACACGCTGGTGGCGGCGTGCGCGCTGCTGCGCGACCGGGGCGTGGACTTCCGCTGCGTGCTGATCGGGGAGGGCCCCGAGCGGCCGCGGCTCGAGGCGGAGATCCGCGACCTCGGGCTCGGCGAGCGGGTGCAGCTCACGGGACGGCTCCCGCATCCCGAGCTGGTGCGCTATCTTCAGGAGGCGGCGGTCGTCGCGCACCCGAGCGTGGTCGACCGGCTGGGCTCGATGGACGGCATCCCGAACACGGTGATCGAGGCGCTGGCAGTGGAAGCGCCGGTGGTGGCGACGCGGCTCTCGGGCATTCCCGAGGTCGTCCTGCCCGGGGAGACCGGGCTTCTCGTCGAGCCGGGGGACACGGCCGGCCTCGCCGACGCGCTGGCGCGACTGCTCGCCGACCCGGCGCTCGGCGCGCGGCTCGGCGCCGCTGGCCGCCGGCTGGTGCTGGAGCGCTTCGACATCGGACGGAACGTGGCGCGGCTCGCCGGGTTCCTGGGCGCAGGCTGATGCCGGCCGTCCCGATCGGCGAAGCGACGCTCGGCACCGCGCTCCGCCGCGCCGCGCGTCTGGTGTGTCCGCGCTGCGGCGCGGGCGCGCTCTACGCCTCGTTCCTGCGCATGCACGACGCCTGCCCCCGGTGCGGGTTCCGGTACGAGCGCGAGCACGGCTACTTCGTCGGCGCGATCTACCTGAACTACGCGGTGACCGTCGGCCTCGCGATGGGACTCGTGCTGCTGCTGGACTGGACCATCGGCCTGACGCTCACCCAGCAGCTCGCGATCGCGGTCCCGATGGTGACGGTGCTGCCCGTGATCCTCTTCCGGTGGGCGCGCGCGCTCTGGCTCGCCGTCGACCACGTGCTCACGCGCGCCGACCTCCGGCAGAACCGGCGCCGGCACGGCCCGGGCTGAGGCTCAGGACTCGCGGCGGAGCGCCTCGGCGTCGACGGCCAGCCGGTCGACGTCCTGGGGGTCGTTGCCGTGGTAGTAGCCGCGCAGCCGGAGGCCGCGGTCGACCAGCACGAAGCGGTCGCTGTGGGTGATGGGCGCGGTGGGCGGGCCGTCGTCGGCGTAGGCGACCCGGAAGCCGTCGCGCAGCAGCCCGGCCAGCGCGTCGCGCGGGCCGGTCAGGAAGAGCCACGGGGGCTGGGCGCCGGCGCGGGCGGCGTACGCGGCGAGGACCGCGGGCGTGTCGTGCTCGGGGTCGACGCTGAAGGAGACCAGGCGGACCGGGTCGGGGTCTCTGGCGAGCCGCTTCTGGAGCTGCGCCATGCGGGCCGTGAGCGCCGGGCAGTAGTCGGGGCAGCGCGTGAAGATGAAGTCCGCGATCCAGACCTTGCCGCGGAGCTGCTCGCTGTCTACGAGCTCGCCCGAGCGGTCCGTCAGCGCGAAATGGGGCAGGTCGCCGAGGACGGGGAGCGGCTTCCCGCACCCTGCGACCAGGCTCGCAAGCACGAGCAGGGCGGCCGCGCGGCCCGCCCGCGAGCCGCTACTCGGCGTGGTGCTCGACGGCGGCTGACGCTGTGACGTGGGTGAGGGCACGGGTGATCGCCCCCAGGTCGGGGAGCAGCATCAGGCAGAGGAAGACGCAGAGGATCGCGGGACTGAGCGCGATCCACATGAGCGTCGACTTCTCGTTGGCCAGATGCATGTAGAACAGCGCGACCATCGTCGCCTTCGTCGCCGCCAGCACGACCAGGGTGACGCCGATCACGATGTGCGGGATCGGCAGATATATGACGCCGATCTCGACGGCGGTGAGGATCGCCAGCCAGACGAAGACCTGGATGTAACGACGGTGCTCCTGCGCGAACTCTTCGGCGGTATGGGCGGACATGCCGGTCTCCTACACCAGGTAGACGAAGGTGAACACGAGGATCCAGACCAGATCGACGAAGTGCCAGTAGAGCGCGGCGATCTCGACCTCGTTGTTGTGGTGCGGCGAATACGCTCCGCTGAGCCCGCGGAACATGATGATCGTGAGGTACACGACGCCCGAGAACACGTGCATGCCGTGGAAGCCGGTCAGCACGAAGAACGTGGCGCCGAAGTTGTTCCGCTGGACCGACTGCCCCTCGTGGACGATCAGGTTCGTCCACTCGTGGGCCTGGAGGCCGAGGAACATGAGCCCGCCCAGGATCGTCAGCCCGAGGAACATGCGGAAACGCGCGTCGTTGCCCTGGCGGACCGCGGCGAGGGCCTCGACCATCGTCACGCTGCTGCACACCAGCAGGAAGGTCATGCCGGCCGTCAGCTGGATACCGAGGATGCTGGACGGGTGCGGCCAGGTGGGGTCGCTGTAGCGGAGCGCGCCGTAGGCGGCGAGCAGCCCGCCGAACGACATGGCGTCGCCGGCGAGGAAGAGCCACATTGCGAGCTTGCCCCAGCTCTCCGGGGTCAGGGGGGTTTCGGCCGGCTCGACGCCGCCGTGATGCTCGGCAACCGCTGCTGTGCTCACGCTATGCCTCCTCTGGTCCGTCCGCCGGCGCAATGGGGCGTCGACGCCAGGCCATGGGGATGATGGTCGCCCGGGGACGATCGCTCGCCCGCCGGAAGCTCCAGAACACGAAGCCCGCCGCCAGCCCGAAGATCGTGTACGGGACCAGCAGCAGGAAGATGATGCTCCAGGTGAAGGCGCGGGTGGCGGGATCGTCGGGAGAGAACGAGCTGCCGCACATCGCGCACGACTGGGCGAGCGCGGTGGCCGGGCCAGAGAGGAGCGCGCCGCCTGCCAGGATCGCCGACCGCATGTGGATCCGCCTCCGCATCGCCTAGTAGAGGTAGACCAGGGGGAAGAGCACGCCCCACAGTCCACACACGAAGTACCAATATATCCCGCACATCTCCAGCGCCGCGGGGTGCCGTTCCGCGAACGCGTCGCCGCGCGCGAGGACCGCAGTGACGGCGACCCAGAGCGCACCGGTGAGGACGTGGAGGGCGTGGCAGCCGATCAGCATGTAGAACGTCGCGCCGTAGGTGCTGCTGCCGAGCGTCAGCCCGTGCTGGACGAGGCGCAGCCACTCCACGCCCTGGACGAGCACGAACGTCGCGCCGAGGAGCGCCGTGAGGCCGACCTGGCGGGCGCGGGCGGCGCCGGTGTGGGCGCGGAACGCCCGGGTGAGCGGGACGAGGCTCGCGAGCAGCACGACGGTGTTGAGCGTCGTGACGATCAGCGGGAGACGCGGCTGGTCGACCGGCGGCCAGGCCTTCGCCGAGAGCCGGAACACCAGGTACATCCCGATCAGCCCGGCGAACAGCATCGACTCGCCCGCGATCAGGACGATCATCGCGAGCCGCGTGTTGCTGATCGCGGGCGCGCGCTCCGGGGGCAGGGGGGCCAGGCGGCGCGGCATGGCGATTGAGCCGGTGTTCATGCTCAGAACGGCACCTTGTCGAGCGCCATCGCGCCGAGCAGCACCGGGAGGTAGACCAGCGACGCCAGCATCAGGCGGCGGGCGTCGCCCGCGCTGCGCGAGCGGGCGAGGCCGAGCGCGCTCCAGAGGAGGCCGAGCCCGAGCCCGAGCGCGACCCAGAAGTAGACCGCGCCCGCGAGCCCCATGAGCGTCGGCAGCAGCGCCACCGGGAGCAGCGCCATGCTGTTGGTGACGACGTGCGTGCCGGTGCTGAAGCCGTCGCGGTCGACGACCGGCAGCACCTGGATACCGGCGCGTGCGTAGTCGTCGCGGTACATGCGCGCGATCGCAAGCGAGTGCGGGATCTGCCAGAGGAACATGATCGTGAAGAGCACCCAGGCCTCGGGCGCGAGGCCGCCCTGCGCGGCCGCCCAGCCCGCCACCGGCGGAAGCGCGCCGGGCACCGCGCCGACGATCGAGCATAGCGACGAGACCCGCTTGAGCGGCGTGTAGAGCAGCAGGTACGTCACCGCGATGGCGAGCGTGACGAGCGACGTGAGCCCGTTCACCACCGATGCCAGGTAGAGCAAGCCGGCGGCCATCACGACGAGACCCAGCAGCAGCGCCTCGACGGGTTGGATGCGGCCGTCGGGCAGCGGGCGGTGGCGCGTGCGGAGCATCTGGGCGTCGAGGTCGCGCTCCATGTACTGGTTGAGCGCGAGCGTGCCAGCCGCGGCGAGCGCGGTGCCGAGCAGCGTGTGCAGCAGCGGGACGACCTGGATCGCGCCGCGCGAGCCCAGGTAGTAGCCGACCAGCGTCGTCACCAGCACCATCAGCACGACGCGTGGCTTGCCGAGCGCCACGTAGTCGGCGAGACGGCGGCGGACCGCGGCTCCCTGCCACGGGACGACGGCCGGCGTCACGCCAGCACCTCGCGCGGGAGGCCTGCGGGCTGCGGCGCGGGACGGGCGTGCGCCGGGAGACGGCTCGCGCGCAGCGCGATCACCACGCAGGTCGCGAGGAGCGCGGCGCCGATCGAGAGATGCAGCGTGGTCGGGAAGACCGCGCGGCGCGTCCAGATGACCAGCGCGCCGAGCGTCACCTGGAGGCAGAGCAGGACGGTCGCGAGCAGTGCGGGGCGACGGAGCCGGGGCTCGCTCCGGTGCTGGCGGAAGGTGGTGACGGCGGTGGCGATCACCAGCGTCGCGACCACGAGCGCGCCCACGCGGTGCGCGAAATGGACCGTGATGTAGGGCGTGACGAGCGGCGGGATCACGCGCCCGAAGGCGAGCGGGAAGTCCGGGATCGCGAGCCCGGCCCCCATGTGGCGCATGAGGGCGCCGAGCACGAGCTGGCAGAAGACCGCGGCCGTCGTGACGACGGCCAGCGGCGGCAGTGCCGAGCGCTCGCCCGCGAGCGGGGTCTGCCACGCCGCACCGGTGACGACCGCGAGCGTCACGGTGATGCAGAAGAAGACCTGCGCGAGGCACGCGTGCGTGACCGAGACCGCGAGCGGCAGCTTGTAGAGCACGGTCACGCCGCCGAGCACGCCCTGCAGGATGACCGCGAAGAGCGCCAGCAATCCGAGGGCGCGGACGCCGGCGCGCGGTTCACGGAGGACGATCCAGAGCGCCAGGACGAGCGTGAGCAGGCCGACGCCGGACGCGACCAGCCGGTGCCCGTGCTCGAAGAGCACGCCGCCGACCATGGCCGGGAAGACCTGGCCGAAGGAGAGCGGCCAGTCCGGCACCGCGAGCCCGGAGCCGGTGCTGGTGACCAGCCCGCCGACGAACAGCAGCACGAACGTCGCCCCCGCCGTGAGTACGGCGAAGCGGTGCATCGCGACGCGGGTGCGGACCGGCATGCTGCCTCAGTGCGCCGCCGACGCGACCGACGGCTCGAGCCGGCGCGCCTGCGGCAGGTAGTCCTCGGCGACCAGCGGCGACGAGTACTCGTACGGGCCGCGGTAGACCGTGGGCAGCGGGCCCGGGAAGTTGCCGTGCGGCGTCGGGGTGGGCGCTTCCCACTCGAGCGTGTTGGCGTGCCACGGATTCCGTTCGGCCTTCGGCCCCGCGAACAGGCTGTAGAAGAAGTTGATGATCACGAAGATCTGCGCCGCGCCGAGCAGGAGCGCGCCCTGCGTGATGAACACGTTGATGTGCTGGATGGGCTGGAGGAACTCGTACTGCGTCGGGTTGTAGATGCGCCGCATGTGGCCGCCGACGCCGAGGATGTGCATCGGGAAGAACGTCCAGTTGAAGAAGATCAGCGTGAGCCAGAAGTGGATCTTGCCCAGCGTCTCGTTCATCATCCGGCCGAACATCTTCGGGAACCAGTAGTAGATCCCCGCGAACGCCCCCAGCATGCTGCCGCCGAACACGACGTAGTGGATGTGGGCGACGATGAAGTAGGTGTCGTGGATGTAGATGTCGACCGGCGTGGCCGCCATGTAGATGCCGGAGAGGCCGCCGATCACGAACATCGACACGAAGCCGATCGCGAACAGCATCGGCGTCTTGTAGTGGATATCGCCGCGCCAGAGCGTCCCGAGCCAGTTGAAGGTCTTGATGGCCGACGGGACCGCGATGACCATCGTCGAGGTCATGAACGCGGTGCCGAGCCCCGGGTGCATGCCGCTCTGGAACATGTGGTGGCCCCACACGATCCAGGAGAGGCCCGCGATCCCGATCATCGAGAACGCCATCGCCTTGTAGCCGAAGATCGGCTTCCGCGAGAACACCGACAGGATGTCGGACGCGATGCCCATGCCCGGCAGGATCAGGATGTAGACCTCGGGGTGGCCGAAGAACCAGAACAGGTGCTGCCAGAGGAGCGGCTCGCCGCCGCCGGCCGGGAGGAAGAAGTGCGTGCCGAGCGTGCGGTCGAAGAGCAGCATGCCGAGCGCGGCGGTGAGGACGGGGAGGGCGAGGAGCAGCAGGATGGCCGTGATGAACAGCGCCCAGATCGTGAGCGGCAGCCGGAACCAGGTCATGCCCGGCGCCCGCATGTTGATGATGGTGGTGATGTAGTTCACCGAGCCCATCAGCGACGACGCGCCGAGGATGATCAGGCTGATGCACCAGAGGTTCTGGCCCATCTGCACGCCGGTGTAGGTCGGCACCGCGGCGAGCGGCGGGTACGACGTCCAGCCGCTCGCGGCCGCGCCGCCGGTGACGAAGAAGCTCGAGATCATGAGCATCGTCGCCGGCACGCTGACCCAGAACGACAGCATGTTGAGGAACGGGAACGCCATGTCGCGCGCCCCGATCATCAGCGGGATGAGGAAGTTGCCGAAGCACCCCACCAGGATCGGCATGACCGCGAAGAAGATCATGATGGTGGCGTGCATCGTGAAGAACGCGTTGTAGGTGTCGGGCGGGATGACGCCGCCGAACATGACGGGTTCCGGCACCCAGCCGAACCCGGGTACGGCAGACTCCGGCCAGGCGAGCTCCCACCGGACCAGCAGGGCGAGGATGCCCCCCACCATGAGCATCGTGAGGCCCACGGCGAGGAACTGCTTCCCGATGGTCTTGTGGTCGCGGGAGAAGACGTAGGTGGAGATGAACCCACCCTCGTGGTGCGCAGCCTCGTGATGGTGCGCGTCGGCGTGCTTGACTGGTGCGCTCATGGCGTTCCTCGTCTCCTCCTCAGGATCCCTGGGCCGGCGAAGCGACCAGGGCTCCGACGCCGTGTTCCTTGGCCCACGTCTCGTACTCTTCCGGCGTGTGGACGTAGAGCCAGCCCCGCATGCCGGAGTGGCCGAATCCGCACAGCTCGGCGCAGGGTATCTCGTACTTCCCGGGCTTCGTCACCTTGAACCAGATCGGGATGTCGCGCCCCGGCACGGCGTCCTGCTTGTAGCGGAGCTGCGGGACGAAGAAGCTGTGGATCACGTCGCGCGACTTGAGCTCGACGCGGACCGTCTTGCCGACCGGCACGTGGACGTCGTTGTCCATGGTGACGTCGTCGTCGGTGCCGAGCTTGCCGTCGGGACCGGGGTAGGCGACCTCCCAGTTGAACTGCTTGGCGGTCACCTGGATCAGCATGTCCGTCGGCGGGATGCGGCCCTTGATCTCGGCCCAGACCGACCGGCTCATGAATGCCTGGATCACCAGGATGATCGCGGGCACCACGGTCCAGATGATCTCGAGCGTGGTGTTGCCGTGCGTGTAGGTGGCCTTGCGTCCGGGACGGTGGCGGTAGTTCCAGAGGAAGATCAGCAGCGTGATCTGGACGCCGAAGAACACCGCGCCGGTGACGTAGTAGATGAGGTAGAAGAGGCGGTCGATCTCCGGCCCGTACGTCGAGACCGTCTCCGGTAGCCAGCCCATCATCGCGTCGGTTCCTCCCCCTGCTCCGGCCGCGGGAGAGCTCGCCCGGGCTCGCGGCCAGCAGGCCAATGCGGATCGTTCAGCGCGCG
>Ga0335069_10011275_pt1 | contig 12628 bp, 8 predicted proteins | sample Lox_Sample_11_FD_206714 | JGI IMG/M metagenome (GOLD analysis project Ga0335069, IMG submission 206714) | Soil microbial communities from Loxahatchee National Wildlife Refuge, Florida, United States - Lox_Sample_1.1 | ecosystem: Environmental > Terrestrial > Soil > Wetlands | place: USA: Florida... | reverse complement strand
TCGGGATTCCTGGATCCGTACCTGGGAGAACCGCATCACGCTGATCGTGTGGCTGACGATGTCGTTCTCGCTGGTCGGCTGGCTGGACTCGGTGGAGAACACGCTCAGCCGGATCAACCTCATTCCAGGCCGGACCCAGTTCAGCCTGTGGGCACTGCTCAAGGGACTGGTCGTGGTATCCGCCTTCGTGGTGGTGACCAGCCTGATCGCACGCGCGCTCGAAAAGCGGGTCATGCGCGTGCAGCAGCTGGCTGTCTCGACTCGCATCGGCATCTCGAAGCTCACGTATTTCATCCTGGTGGGCATCGGCGTGATGCTGGGCATCAATGCCGCCGGCGTGGATGTCACCACACTCAACGTGCTCACCGGCGCCATCGGCCTGGGCCTGGGCTTCGGCCTGCAGGCCATCGCCAGCAACTTCGTCAGCGGCTTCGTGCTGCTGATCGACAAGTCGATCAAGCCGGGTGATGTCATCAGCTTCACCGGTCATACCGGCACCAGCACCGAGAACTTCGGCTGGGTGCAGGAGCTGCGCGGGCGCTACGTGGTGGTGCGCGACCGCGATGGTGTCGAGACCCTGGTGCCGAACCAGAACCTCATCACCAACTCCGTCATCAACTGGAGCTACTCCGACCAGCGCGTGCGCATCCGGCTGCCGGTCATGATCAGCTACGACGATGACCCGGAGTTTGCGCTCAAGCTGCTGTCCGACGCCGTGGCCCATCATCCGCGCATCCTGCGCGATCCTCCGCCCGTGACGCGCCTGATGACCTTCGAGGACTACGGCATGCGGCTGGAGGTGCGGTTCTGGATCGCCGATCCGATGAACGGCGTCAACAACGTGCGCTCGGACGTCAACCGATCCATCTGGAAGCTGTTTCGCGAGAACGGGGTCAAGATGCCGGTGGCCCAGCGGGAACTGCGCATGCTCGATCCGCTACCGCGCCAGCAGCTCGCGCCACCGCGCCCGCGCCCTCCCACCGAGGACGACTCGGTCTGATCTGCGGGCCGACAGTCATGCCTCTTGAAATCAATCCAGCCGTCGTGATCCCCGACACCGATCTCACACTGTCGTTCGTACGCGCATCCGGCCCCGGCGGCCAGAACGTCAACAAGGTCGCTTCGGCCGCCCAGTTGCGTTTCGATGTCGCCGGCAGTGCCGTGCTGTCCGAGGCGGCAAAGCTTCGACTGCGCGCGCTCGCCGGACGCAGGTTCACCGACGACGGGGCCGTGCTCATCATCGCCCGCAACCATCGCACACAGGAGCAGAACCGGCGCGCGGCTTTCGAGCGGCTCACCGAACTGGTGCAGCAGGCCCTGATACCGCCAAAGCCACGCAAGGCAACGAAGCCGACACGGGCTTCACGCGAGCGACGACTCGAAGCCAAGAGCCGCCGGCAGCGCACCAAGAACCTGCGCGGCAATGTACGGTGGGAGCGCTGAATCCAGCCACTGTCCGATGTACGCGTCCGCCTTCATAGCCTTCCTCCATCATCTTGCCGCCTTCACTCTGGTCGGCGCCCTCGTCGCGGAGGTCGTGCTGTTCAAGCCACCCCTGACGGCCCAGCAGGCACTGCGGGTCCTGCGCACCGACACCCTGTTTGGCGTCGCCGCCGGGCTGCTGCTCGCGATCGGCCTGTTGCGGGTGTTCTATTTCGAGAAGGGACCGCTGTACTACTTCTCGGATGTTTTCTTCATCGCCAAGCTGACCCTGTTCATCCTGGCGGCGCTGATCTCGGTCTATCCCACGCGGCTGTTCCTGTCCTGGCGCCAGACTCTCAGGAATGGGGGTGCCCCGCAAATCGATCCGGCGCAGGCACGGCGCACGCGGATGTGCATGATGCTGGAGTTGACCGCAATCCTCGGAATCCTGCTGTGCGCACCGTTCATGGCGCGCGGGATCGGTCTGCTGCGCTGACGGCTGGCGGGCCCGGGGAACACCTGCCAGGGAAACCGTGGCGTTAACCGCCGGCGGGTCCGACAGCCTGCCGCATCAGGGTCCGACGGCCTGCAGCGTCAGGGTCCGACCGCCTGCCGCATCAGGTTCCACACCTCCTCCACGTGCCGATGCTCGGTGGCCTCGCCTCCGAAGGCGACCCGGACCATCCATCGCCCATCGAGGATGGCGGGAGTCAGATAGGCATTGCCTGATTCGTTGATCCGCCGCACCCAACCGAGCGTATGCGCATCCAGCGCCTCTGCCGTGAGCCCTGGCGGCTCATGGCGCACACACACCGTCTGCAAGGGCACGGGTGCCAGGCGCCGCCACTGCGGGGCTGCGTCCACCTGTGCCGCGAGCCACCGGGCGTGCTCCAGGTCGCGACGCAATCGAGCCTGCAGGCCGGTCACGCCCTGTTCCCGGATCAGGAACCATAGCTTCAGTGCCCGGAAGCGCCGCCCGAGCGGGATGCCCCAGTCGCGATAGTTGCGGACCTTCGCATCCGCGGCCGTCAGCAGATAACTCGGGTTGGTGGACATGACGCGCACCAGATGTTCCGGGTCGCGCACGAAGTAGGTGGAGCAGTCGAACGAGGCGCCCAGCCACTTGTGCGGGTTTACGACCAGGGAATCCGCGGCCTCGATGCCGGTCCACAACTCGCGGCACTCTGGCAGCAGCATCGCGGACCCGGCAAGCGCGGCATCCACGTGCATCCACAGGCCATGCGCACGTGCCACGTGGGCGATCGCCTCCAACGGGTCGCAGGCCGTAGTCGCAGTTGAGCCGGTCGTGGCAACCACCGCGCACGGCTGCAGGCCGCGCGACAGATCCGCCTGGATTGCCGCCTCGAGCGCCTCCGGGCGCATGGCGAAGCGCTCGTCGATGGCCACGGCCCGCACCTGCTCGCGGCCGAAACCCGCCATCAGCGCCGCCTTGTCCACGGAACTATGACTCTGACTCGACGTGTACACGACCAGCGGCTGGCCGCCACCCTGGAGTCCGGCGCGCACGGCCGAGTAACCGCTCGTGCGCTCCCGGGCGCAGATCAGGGCCACCAGGGCCCCGGTGGAGGCCGTGTCCTGGATCACCCCGCTCCAGGCGGCCGACAGTCCCATCATCTGCCGCAACCAGTCGGTGGTCACCTCCTCGACCTCGGTGAGCGCCGGACTGGACTGCCAGTTCAGGCCCAGCTGCGCCAGTCCGGTGCTCAGATAGTCGCCGAGTACCGCGGCCAGTGAGCTGTTGGAAGGGAAGTACCCGCAGAAGCGCGGATGCAGCCAGTGAGTACACGCCGGCAGGATCAGCTCACGCACGTCGTGGAGCACGGACTCGAGCGGTTCCGCGGCGGACGGTGGTGAGCCGGGCAGCGAGCGTTTCACATCCCCGGGCGCCACCTTCGGCATGACGGGCAACGAGCCGTCCACGGCCTGCTTGCGATAGTCGGCGATGAAATCGATCAGCTCATGGCCGATGCGCCGGAACTCCTCGGGATTCATGCTGCCGGATTCTCCGCTGAAGGGCCTGTTCACACCGAATGGGTGGATTCTGCGGTTGCGCAGCCGGCAACAACCACGTTTTCTTGCCGGCGGTCGAACCCGATGTCCGCCGGATCTGCCATAGGCAAATCCAGCCAGATGAACTAGAAAGGCGCGCGCGTTCCCAGGCCGTCGCGCAGTGCGCGCGCATGGATCGCATGCGCGGCCGCGAGATCCTGCACCGCGATGCCGTGCGACTTGTACACGGTGATGTCCTGCTCGCCGAGGCGTCCCGGGACCTTGCCGGCCAGAACCTCCCCGATCTCCCCCCGAATGTGGCTCTCCGTGACGAGGCCCGCATCCATGGCGTGGCGCAGTTCGCCGGCCTCGGCCCGGGCCGAGACACGCGAATCCACGAAGTACCGCGAGCGAGTCACGACATCGTCATCGGCTTCGCGCGCGTTGGCGCGGCTGGCACCGACGAGATTGACGTGGGCTCCGGCTTTGAGGCGGGCACCAAACAACACGGGCTCGCGCGCAGCGGTCACGGTACAGACGATATCGGCACCCTCAACGGCCTCATCGACCGACTTGCACAGTTCGATCCCGATGGAGAGGGTGTCACCCTGCGTCCGGGCGAAGTCCCGTGCCTTGTCGCTCGAGCGACCCCAGATCCTCACGCTGCGCAGCTCGCGCACGGCCGCGATGGCCTCCAGGTGAGTCACGGCCTGCTCGCCGGTACCCAGAATGGCAAGATGTCCGGCGTCGGCGCGTGCCAATGCACGCGTCGCCACGGCGCTGGCGGCGGCAGTGCGGATCGCCGTGATCTGCGCAGCATCCATCACGGCCAGGGGCGTTCCGCGCTCGGCATCGAAGAGCAACACCATGCCGACGTGCGAAGGCAGGCCCCTGCCGGGATTGTCGGGGTACACGGCGATCACCTTGGCCCCGAGGCTCGAGGGCTCGCCGAGATAACCCGGCATGACGCCGAAGAAGTTGCGCCCGTCCGCAAGTCCCATGATGGTTCGCAACGGCACTTCCGCGGCGCCTCGCGAGTAGGCGCGCATGGCCTTGTCCACGACCTCGATGCAATCCTTCATGGGAAGCGCCGTGCGCACCTCGGCCCCACTCACGATCAGCAGCTCGCCACGCCCCGCCTGCCCGCTGGTCATCCGCCTCTCCTCAGCCAGACCGCCAGGGCGGGCAACAGGATGATGGCCGCCAGCATGTTCACGAGGAACATGAAGGTCAGCATGATCCCGATGTCCGCCTGGAATTTCAGGGGGGAGAATACCCATGTCGCCACGCCGATGGCGAGCGTTATCCCGGTGAAGATGATGCTGGCGCCCGTCACGCGCAGAGTCCGCTCGTACGCATCGCGGACCGAGGCGCCGGCGCGCAGGAATTCCTGCATGCGGCTGTAAAGATAGATGCCGTAGTCCACGCCGATGCCGGCGCCCAGGGCGACCATCGGCAGAGTGGAGACCTTCAGACCGATCCCGACGATCGCCATGACAGCGTAGACGAGCACGGACACCAGCGCCAGCGGTACGACCACGAGCACCGTGCCCTCGAAGGAACGGAACGTGATCAGGCACATGACGATCACGGTCGCGAACACGCCGGCCAGGATCAACACCTCGCGCGACTTCACCGTTTCATTGGTGGCGGCCATCGCGCCGACGTTGCCCGCGGCCAGCTCGAATTGCGCTCCGGGCGTCGGATTGTCCGTGCGCCAGCGCTTGACTGCGGCCACGGCGCGCTCGATGGTCTGTGCCTTGTGATCGCGCAGGAACAGCAGGACGGGCACGATGTTGCATTCGGCATTCAGCAGACCCGTGCTGGTCTCGATGTAACGCGTGGACTGCGTGAGCTGTGTCTGCTCCCGCGGCAGCGAGCGCCACTTCAGACTGCCCTCGTTCCAGCCGGCCGAAGCGATCTTGGCAACGTACGGCAGGGTGAGCACGTCCTGCACGCCCGGCACGTTCTGCAGGTCCCAGGCGAACCGGTCCACCGCGGACATGAGATCGTGGCTGACGCAGATCGGCTCGTGTGACTCGACGATGACGGTCAGGACGTCGACACCGATCGAGAACTTCGCGGTGATGAGATTGCTGTCCAGGTTGTAGCGGGAGCCGGGACGCAGCTCCGGCACGCCGGCCTGAGTGTCGCCGATCGGTGTCTCCCGACCCTTCCACCAGCCGAACACCGCCAGGGCCGCCGCGAACAGGATGATGGCCAGCGCCGGTCCTCGGGCCGTGATCCCCGCCAGATGACGCCACAACACGGCGAGCTGGTCGCAGCGGTGTTCGACCCGTTTGCGATAGCCCGCGTCGAACGAAATGAAAGACACCACGACCGGCAGCAGCACCAGGTCGGTCAGGATGACGATAGCGACACCGATGCTCGCCGTGGTGGCCATCTCGCGGATGACCTGCACCGGGATGAGCAGAATGGTGATGAAACCGACCAGGTCGGCGAGCAAGGCGATGATGGCCGGAACGAGCAGCTGCCGGAACGTGCGGCGGGCCGCCTCCATGCTGTCGAGGCCGGCGAAGGCCGCATCGCCCACGGCACTGATCTTCTGCACGCCGTGGCTCACACCGATGGCGAAGATCAGGAAGGGCACGAGCAGACCCAGCGGGTCGATGCCGTAGCCCAGCAGCACCAGCGCACCCAGCTGCCAGATCACCGCCACCAGCGAGCAGACCACCGGCACGAGCGCGATCCGCAGCGACTGGCAGTACATCCACACCGCCAGCAGGGTGAGCACCAGCGTGACGATCGCGAACAGGATGACGGACAGCGCGCCATCGGCGATATCACCCACCACCTTCGCGAATCCGATGATATGGACTTCGATGTCCGGTCCCTGGATGCGGTTGCGCACCCGGTCCTCGAGACGATGGGCCACCTTGATGGGATCGACCGCGCGGCCGTTCGCGTCCTGCTCCAGCACGATGGCGCTCACCAGCGCACCGGAGAAATCGTTGGCCACCAGGCGGCCGACGATACCGGCCTTGAGGATGTTCTCGCGCACGCGCGCGAGCCCTTCGGGCGTAGGCTGGAAATCGGCGGGCACGACGTTGCCCGCCTCGATGCCGTCCTCGACCACTTCCAGATAGCGCACGTTGGGAGTGAACAGCGACTGGACGCGGCCGCGGTCGATGCCCTCCATGACGATGATCTCGTCCGTGGCCTGCTTCAGCGCCTGGAAGAATTCCGGTTTGAACATGTTGCCGTCGCGCGCGATCACGGCCACCAGGATGCGGTTGGCGCCGCGGAACTCGGCGACGTTGTCCTGCAGGTAGGTGCGCATGTACTCGTGCTGGACCGGCAGCTGCTTGGTGAAGGAGGCGTCGATGCGCAAGCCGCGCCACGCGACGATCAGCATCCCGACGGACACCAGCGCGAACAGGCCGATAAGCAGGGCGCGATGGCCGAAAAGCGCGCTTTCCAGCCGGCCGATGAGCGCGCCCTGATTCATGGCGCGGACCCTGGAGCGAGCCGGATGAGCCTCACTCCGCCCTCTCCCACCGCCACCAGCGTGTCGGTGTCGATCGCGAGCGCCGCCGCGAGACCCTTGCGATCCTCCTGTTGGTGAAGCTCGAACGACTGACCGTTATCGCGGCTCACGAGCACGACGCCGGAGAGTCCGACGACCGCCCGAAGCGTGCCTGGAGTGCCGGGAGTGGCCTGGCCGGTTGCAGCGCGGCCTGCCCCATCAGGCGCCAGCACGGCATCGTCGAGGAGAGCGTGTGTTGCGGTCTCGAGCTTGCGCCAGCTCGTGCCACCATCTTCGGAGCGGAACAGGTTGCCCCGCAGCCCGTAGGCCAGGACGATGTCGGCGCTCAGCGGCTTCACGCCAAAGAACGATCCATCGTAGGGAGACTTCAGCGGCTGCCAGGTCTCACCGCGGTCATCCGACCGGTACAGATGCCCGCCCTCGCCGGCCACATACAGTCGCGTCGCCGAGGCAGCGGCGATTCGATTGAGGTGGAAATCACCTCCCTCCGGTCCGGGCGCGGAGAGCTCGTGTTGCTGCCAGCTCGCCCCACCGTCGCCGCTGGCGAACCAGGTCCCATAGGCACCCACGGCGATCGAGTGCCCATCGGGGCTGCAGGTCACGTCCAGCAGCGGCTGTTGGGCCTGTGGGGCGGAATACGCGAGCGACCAGGTCTGACCCGCGTCCGCGGTGACGAGAATCACCTCGTCGTGACCCACAGCGACGCCCTGCCGAGGACCGAAAAAGCACACCCCCGTCAGCAAGGCTCGTGTGGGGACACTCTTCGCCTGAGTCCAGCTGCGCCCGTTATCGTCGCTCAGCAGGACATGCCCCCGCTCGCCAACGACCACGAGACGCGAGCCGGCGCGCGCGATGGCCAGCAGCAGCGAGCGCGGAGCCAGTGGGGCGTGCTCCGCAAAGTCGATCCGATGTTCGATGGGGGCGGTCGCAGGTACGGCCGTGGGTGCGGCCGTGGGTGCGGCCGCGGGTACGGCCGTGGGTGCGGCCGCGGGTGTGAGCGCGGCAGCCGTCAAAGCCAGCGCCGCGTGCAGAGCCCTCCGGCGCACGGCAATCCGCCTCGCAAGCTGCCCTCGCGGCTCCTCAGGCGGTCCTATCGCACTCCCCGCATCTGCAGCACGCTGGGCTGATAGTCCGCTGGCGTGCGCTTGGCCGAGAAGTCATACGAGCGCGGCTCCTCGTTCTGCAGACCCATCGCGAGGTAGCGTCCGTTGGACAGGTCCATCACGAGTTCCAGCGTGGTCCACAGGTTGGGCAGCTCGTAATAGTTGATCGCGTGGGCTTCCTGCACCCGGTAGAGCTGTCCGCGGCTGTCGTAGCAATCCACGGCCAGGATCTGCCAGGAGTCCTCGTCCACGTACAGCGTGCGGCGGCTGTACACGTGGCTGGTGCCCTTCTTGAGGGTCGAGTCCACGACCCAGACACGGTGCAGCTCGTAGCGCGGCAGCTCCTGGTTGATGTGGTTCTTCTTGAGGATGTCGGTGTACTTCAGCGTGTTGCTGTGCAGCCGGTAGGAGTTGTAGCCGACGTACATCTCCTTCTTGCCGATCAGCTTCCAGTCGTAACGCTCCGGGCTGCCGTTGTACATGTCGAGCTGGTCGGAGGTACGCAGGTTGTCGGAATTGGTGCCAGGGTTATCGAAGGCGACATTGGGCGCGCGCCGCACACGTCGCTGGCCCGGGTTGTAGATCCAGGCCTTGCGATTGTCCCTGGACTGGTCGAGCGTCTCCTGCACCAGGAGGATCTCGCCCGCGAGGCGTGCGGGCTGGGTCGTTTCCTGAATGAAGAACGCGATGATGTTGTTGAGTCCGCCTTCGGTCATGCCCGGCAGCGACCACTGGATCATCGTGTCTTCCTTCAGCTCCACGATGGTGTAGCTGCCGCCCGCGGTCACCGGCGCCTGTCCGTAGGTGCGCAGGATGGTGTCGCCGCGGTAACGCAGCACATGGTTCCAGAAGATCTCGACGCCCTGCTTCGGGATCGGGAACGGAACGCCCTCGGCCGCCCCGGTGACGCCGTTGCCGCCGGGCGCGAGATTGGCGGTGGTTGCCACGCGTTTGGTCGCGTCATAGATCCGCTGCGGATACGCGGCGCTGCGGTGCGTGGGATAGACGATCATCTTGTAGTCGGGGTACGCCTGCAGCAGCTTCTTGTGCCCCTCTGTCAGCTTGTCGGCGTACTGCCCCATGTTGTCACGGGTGATCGTGAACAGGGGCTTGTCGGAGGCGAACGGATCCGGGTGGAACTGGCCGCTGCGGTAAGCGGGAAAGCCCGCATCGGCGGCCGACTTGATGCCACCGGTCCATTCGGGAATGGTGCCGTCGGCATTGCCCGCCTTCTGCGCGCCCATGGGTGTGAGATCGGCGCCGAGGCGCGCCGCTTCCTGGGCGCTGACGGCGGACCAGGAGGGTGTGGCCGCAAGCCAGGCGACCGCCGCGAATCCCATTGCTCTCTTCAGCATGATCCTTCTCCGGGCCCCGTCAGAACGAGTACTTGATGCTGGCGGACAGGAAATCGCGATCGTTCAGCAGGTTGTACTGGCCCGCGCCACCGAAGTTGGTGTAGTCGAGGCTCAGCTCCCACCTGGACTGCAGGCTGCCGGTGACACCGACCGTGCCGGCGAAGCGACCCTGGATGAAGTTGCCGCCGGGACCGGGCGAGGTGCCATGCACGTCATGCTCGAACGAGAAGTGCGGCAGGATGTTCCAGGCGCCGATCAGGTTGGGGTACTCGAGGCGCCCGGCGAGCACGTAACCCCACGAGGTGCGGTCGGGAAAGCGGTCGCCGGGCTCGAGCGTGCCGAACTGGAAGCCGGTCAGCGCGGGATTGCCGCTGACGTTGGTGCCCGGGCCGTCGTAACGCAGGCCCTGTCCGTTGGGTCCGCCGCTGTACTTGTCCTGCAGACTCGGGATGTAGTCCACGGCGCTCTCGAACACCAGCACCAGCTGCGAGGCCTTGAGAACGTTCGCGAAGCTCTTGGTGGCGGTGAACTGCGCCTGCCAGGTGTCATGCAGACCCCAGCCCTGAACCACCTGGTTGGGACCGTAGGCGCCGAACTGATTGCAGCGCGAGAGAGTAGCCCCCGCGCCGGGCAGACACGTCGCCGGCAAGGGAAGACCGCGCAGCTGTGCAATCCCCGCCTCGAACGGTGTCAGCGCCGCGTAGACCAGCTCGACGTCGTCATACTGCAGCGGCACGTTGTGCCGGTAGGTGACTTCGCCCTGCAACGCGATGCCGCTCTTCTGGAACTGGGTGTTGAACGAGAGGCCGAGCATCTTGATGTTCTGCGGATACTCGTCGTAGTAACCGGCGGTCTGCGAGTATTCGCTGGTGGCGATGTTGGCCGCCTGCGCGCTCACATCGCCGCCCGCGAGCAGTGTGTTGGCGCCGATGATCGCGTACTGTTGCGCGGTGGCCGCGCTCAGATTGCCACCGGCCGCAGCGGCGCGCTGCGCGCCGACCGCGGCTCCGGTTGCAACGGCCGCCGCGTAGGGCAGACCGGCGGCGAGCGCCTGCGCGGCGGCTCCCACCGCGTTGAGTGCGCCGAAGGCGTTACCGATGCCCACCTGCGTACCGGTGCGGAACGACACCACGGGCAGGCGACTGTGATAGTTGAGGAAGTACAGGCCGATCTCGGTGCCGTTGTTGAAGTTGGGCAGGTAGAACTTGAAGTTCATGCCGTACTGGCCCGAGTCCGGCGGCTGATGGTCGGCCAGGCGCGGGATCTGCTGGAAGTTGGCAATCAGGGGGCCGCCCAGCGTGCGGAAGTCCACGCCCTGATCCGAGAACTCGCCGAAATTCAGCACCACCGTGTGACCGCCCGGGGTGGCCACATCGTTGGTGCTGAAGTAGGAGCCATCAGGCTCCGGTTTGGTCTGGTCCCACTTGAACAGGTAGAGGAACTGGCTGCTGATGCGCTCGGTGAACTGGATGTTGAATACCGCCATCTGGTCCGGCAGCAGCGCCTGCTTGAGCTCCGAACCGGGCGTCCGGATGGCCGAGACGTCGAAATGATTCACCGTGTTGAGGCCGTTCTGGATGAACGTGCTCTCACCCCAGCTCACGACCTGTTTTCCCAGCCGCAACTCGGAGGGCATGGTGCCGAGATCGAAGCGGTAGTAGGCGAATGCATCGAGCATGCGCGTATAGGCACCCACCAGGTTGCGTGCCTCGGCCGACAGCGGCGTACGCAGGGTGTCGTCGTCCTCGACCGCGAAGTCATAGAGTCCCGAGGCCCGCGCGAACATGCCGAAGTTGCGGAAGTTCAGTGACAGCTCGGTGACCGCGGTCAGGGCACGGCTGAAAGTTCCCTTGCCGTAGTTGAGGTCACCGTCGTCGATGTTTGGCGAGCGGCCGCAACCTCCATCCGCGATCGCGATGAGGCGGCAATCGGGGTTGGCGACGCGCCATGACTGCCCGTAGGCGATCGTCGTGTCCCAGCTGCCGTTGAGTTCGCCGTACTGGATGCCGACGGCCCGGGCCGCGGGTGCCGCCGCCACCGTTGCGACCGCGGCCAGCGCCGCGGCCCGTTGGCGGAAGCGCTTCGTACGAACTTCATTCCTCATGCAACCCCCCTCGTCCATGCCCCGGCCACGCACTCCTCGCACCGGGCCACCGTTCATCTCGATCCTAGCCAGCGGTCCCGCCCCGTTGCGGGGGTCTTGTATTGTTGCTGCGACGATACGCCTGCAGCGCCGCCAGTCTACGACTCGGCGCGCCGGCCGGGCAAGCCAGGGATGGCGCTGCAATCGTCACGGCGCGCCGCCGATTCAGCCGTGCGTGACCTGGAGTATGCTGTGACGGATCTGCTCGCTCAGCACGAACTGTGCATCCGTCGCCACGCGCAGCAGAACCTCGTCGAACTCCAGATGGCCACCACCGGAGAGGCGGATCACGCCCCGGGCGCGCAGCAGGTCGATGAAGTTCTCGAACAGGGTGCGATCGAAGAACTCGGGCGAATTCAGTCCGTACAGCAGCGCCATCCGCTGCGCAGTCTGCTGGCAGCGCGCCTCCAGCGCCGCCTGGGTGATCTGGCCGCTGCCGGCCTTCAGCAGCAGCGCGATGGCCAGATAGTAGCGTTCGATGGTCTGGATGGTGGCCTGGGCCAGCAGGGACAGCTGCGCGGCCTCGACGGAGGTGGGTGGCGGCCGGCGCCACTCGGTGCGCTGCGCATTGCCCTCGATGAGTCCGTGCCGCTCCAGGCAGCCCAGGACGGCGGCCACGACGGCCGGCAGCTCGGATTCGGGCCAGCGCAGGAACAGCTCGGCGGCGATGTACGGATAGATGCGCCAGACGAGCCGCTGGATGTCCTCGGTTCGCACGGTCGCATTGCTGACGAAGGCGCACGCCACCAGGGATGGCATGGCGAACAGGTGCAGGACATTGTTGCGGTAATACGTCGCGAGCACCGCCGACTCATCGCTCATGCGGATGATGTCACCCAGGGGGTGCGCCTCACGTGACACGATCTTCATCGACTCGCCGTAGGCCAGGATCTCGGCAGCGCTGAGGGTCGTGAACGTGATGCGGTCGCTGTAGTGGAAGGTCCGCAGCAGTTCCCGATAGAGATCGATCTGGCGCAGCAGGTCGGCCTCGCCGAGCGTGAGGCGTGGCGTCGCAAGCAGGGTGACCGCCAGCAGGTTGACCGGAGTCACCGCGGCGGCGGCGTTGATGTTGCGCATGATCGCCGCG
>Ga0335069_10011274_pt1 | contig 12628 bp, 9 predicted proteins | sample Lox_Sample_11_FD_206714 | JGI IMG/M metagenome (GOLD analysis project Ga0335069, IMG submission 206714) | Soil microbial communities from Loxahatchee National Wildlife Refuge, Florida, United States - Lox_Sample_1.1 | ecosystem: Environmental > Terrestrial > Soil > Wetlands | place: USA: Florida... | reverse complement strand
GTGGGGTTGTCGCGGCCGAGCGCCCCGCCATTCAGAGTGTCGCCGGCCTTGTCCTTCGTGCTGCCGGGGTTCGCGTTGCGGATAATGCGCACCGCAAGCGCATTTGCGGCCCCCGGACGGATGAGTTCTGTCACGTCAAAGCGGCCGCGCATGAATCCGCCATCGATGACCCCGACGCGCTGTCCGTTGAGATAGACCTCCGCCTTCCAGTTGATGCCTTCGAAATTAAGCCAGGTGTGCCCATTTGGAGGAACAGTCGCGGGAGAGACAAATTCGTCGCGATACCAGAAATCGGCGCAAAAGAATGAGTCGGAGATTGCGTACTGGTTGTCGCCAAAGTCGGGATCGGGAAGCGCACCATCGTTGAGATAGCTTGTGAGAACCGTTCCCGGAACGGTAGCGATCATCCAATCGCTGTCGCTGAATCCAGGCATCGAGATCTGGCCGGCGCCGGCAGATACGAGTGATGCACGCTGGAGCCGCCAGTTTCCGCCGGACAAGGGGATCGTGCCATCGGATTGGCCTGCCTGCGCAGAGTGCGCAACGGGGATGGGGCCGCCACGGCCGAAGACCTCAAACTCGCTGAGAATGTACCGGTCACCCGATTGAGCCGGCCTTGTCATCAGGACGCGCACGTAACGGCCGTGCGCGATTTGCGGAAGATGAAGATCCTCGCTCGGGCTTCCGGCTGCCGGGAGTGGCATCACGGTCGTCCAACTGGCAGCGTCGTCGGAAATCTGGACAGAGCCCTCAACAGCGCGACGGATCCAGCTGAGAGCGAGTCGGTCAAACGCGCAGATTGCTCCTAGATCGACGTAAACCCATTCCTCGCCGCTTCCCGCGCTCATCCACGCACTGCTAAACCGGTCGGGGCCGGCCACGCGCACCTCCTGCCCCTTGTCGAAGAGAGCCAATTCCGCCACACCCCAGGTACGGACATTTGCAGCGGAGAATTGAACGCGGTAGAAGCGGGAACGTGAGGGTTGGGTGAAGATGATCGGCTGTTTGAAGCTGGGACCCGGGGTGCTCATGTCAGGCCATTCCGTGCCGGTAGCGCTCCCGACCGTTTCCCAACTCAAACGGTCGTCGGACACGAGAACGGTGTAGGTCCAAGCGCCCGAGAGTGCACGACTATAAATCTTGCGCAGGTACAGGTCAAGACGATCGATTTCGGGTGGCTCACCACCACCCTCGATATCGAACTCCACCCAGGGACTGGCTCCGGAGACATCGACGGATGACGTGACATTGCCATCGAGAAAGTCTTCACGCAGTTTCTTGCCCAGCGTTCCGGCGCTGCTGGTCGAGGTGACAACCCATTCCGGCAGCGCGGTCTCCTTGATCCCATCTGTAATCAGTTGCGCCGTCAGGTTGTAATCGTAGGCGCTTGATTGGTACGCAGGACGATGCAGTGCCAGGTTGCGATAGGCGCTGCGCTCTTCTGCGAAGGAAGGGCCGACGTACTCTTTCGGATCACCGGGATAAACGCCGATGCCGCGCGTGTATTGCTGAGCGTTCAGGGACAGGCCAGCTAGCAAGAAGAACCACAGCGAACAAGATTTCATCTTTTCTCCGCGAGCGCAGTGATAACACAGGCATCCGGCCGGCACTCGAGCCGGAATACTTCAAGAGCAGGCAGAATCTGGAAATCGATCGACGGCCAAGTCCAATTCGGGTGCGAGTGTGACGCAACCTTTCGGACACGCAAGATTACTTATCTGTCCTTTCGATAAAGAAGATCGCGAATCGCCCGACGTCTGGCTGCATTGACTTCGGCTTCGGCCTTGCGCTCCTCTGCACTCAGTTGCTGCTTTTCAGAGGGCCCTCCCGCCTCGGTCTCACTACAGGCAGGGCATCGATTGGCAAAGCCCGGCTTACCCGGTCGAAGCTCGAACTCCTCACCGCAAACGACACATAGTTTGATTGGAAAGGACATTTTCTAGAATGATAAGCCCTGGCTAACGATCTGAGAACCGGTGTCGGATTCCACAGGGGATTGGTCTATGTCCTTTGCAGGCAACCATTTCCACCGCAATTGCTTCGAATGAGCAGTTCACTCCCTGCTTGACAGTCCTGGGCGCTCGCGTCCGGAATGGAATGCGGAACCGTGGGAAAGTAGTTCGATGGTTTGTATGCCGCCTTTCATTGGATTACGCCGGTTGTGCGGGCAGCTGCGGCTGGTATCTCCAGTTATGTCCTGGTGCGCGATTGCCCTGGCGCTGTCTTTGGTCTGCGACCTTCGCGCTGTCGCCCCGAAGAAGACGTCGACTCTCGACGTCGAAGCTGCCGATCTCTTGAACTTCGGCAGATTCATGCGCCACCCCGATCCTCAGTTGCATCACTCAACTTTCGACATCTGTATCCTCGGCCGCGACACACTTGGCCGGGAGATTGATGACATTGCATCAAAAGAGACCATCAATCATCTGCCCGTTCGAGTTCCTCGAATCTCTGACCCATCGAGCGTAAAGGATTGCGAGATCGTCTTCATCAGCATCGATGAAGGTGAGCGCGTTCGCAGAGACATCGCGATCCTCTCGCAGACAACCGTCCTGACTGTGAGCGATGCTCCGGACTTTCTTCAGCAAGGCGGTATGATTCAGTTCCTGGTTGTCGCAAGCCAGGTCCGCTTTGCCGTCAATCTGACGGCTCTGAATCAATCGCACCTTGCGTTGAGCTCGGAGATACTCAAGCTCGCTGTCACGGTGATGGGAGAATCTCCTCGAGAGGAGCGGCCATGATGCCCTGGAACAGCCAGTCGATTGCCGGCAGGCTCATGCGCATGACGCTGCTCGTGAGCGGGGTGGCGCTCTTGCTCGCGTATGTGTCGTTCCTCGCGTACGATCTCTACTCGTTACGCCAGAATCTGATATCTTCACTCGAGACTGAGGCCAGCCTGATTGGAGAAAACAGCGTAACGGCCCTTCTCTTCAACGATCGTGAGGCAGCGGGAATCACGCTCTCATCTCTCCGCGATTCCCGGCAAGTCCGGTCTGCCCTGATTGTTCGAGCCGATGGAAGTGCCTTCGCCACCTATGCGCGGGACGGGTCGGGCCGGCCAACCATTGAAGAGCGACTTGCTCCGGGGCAATCGACCCATCATTGGGCCCAGGGCCAGGACGTCCTCATCGGGACCACAATCTTCTTTCAGGGCAATGCCGTTGGCTCAGTCTATCTGCTCGCAGAGACCAGTGACGTTGCGCGGCGCGCAGGTCGGTTTGGGCTCATCTCTGCCGGCATGCTTATCACCTGCTTCGCGTTCGCATATCTGGGAACGTCTGCGATCCGCCATCTAGTCACCGACCCACTGACGGGATTGGCCAAGACGGCGCAGATCGTGAGCAGACATAAGGACTACTCCGTCCGCGCAAAGCTGCCTCGCAGCAGCGATGAACTGACCTTCCTGGTGCAATCGTTCAACGAAATGCTTGAGCAGATACAGGCACGGGACCGCGCCCTCGAAGAGTCACGCAAAGTGCTGGAGCAGCGAGTTGAAGAACGGACGGCGGCGCTCACATCGGCGAACAAAGAACTCGAAGCCTTCTCCTACTCCGTGGCTCACGATTTGCGGGGACCGCTTCAACACATTAGCAATCTTGCCTATCTGCTGCAGCACTCCAGTAACGACAGCCCGGGAGGCGCAAGCCGCGAAGTGGTAGACAACCTGCTTGAAGCAACCAGACGCATGTCGCTATTGATCGACGACCTGCTCAATCTCTCCCGAGCCTCCAGTCATCCGCTGCGCAGGACTCCGATCGACCTCAGCCATATCGCAGAGAAGATCGCAGCCCGCCTGAAGACCGAGTCCAACGGGCGGAAGGTGGATTGGTCCGTAGCCAAAGGAGCGCAGGTTTTTGCGGACGAGGGGCTTTTGCAGGTGGTGATGGAGAACCTGCTGGGCAACTCCTGGAAATACACCTCGAAAATCGAACGCGCAGAGATTCAGTTCGGATTCAAAGAAGAAGGCAACCGAACTGTATACTTCGTGCGGGATAACGGTGTCGGGTTCAATCCTCGTTATTCGGACAGACTCTTTCGTCCGTTTGAGAGATTGCACTCGCAGAGCGAATTCTCCGGCACGGGTGTAGGACTGGCGACCGCCTACCGCATCATCACAAGACATGGCGGAGAGATCTGGGCTACGAGCAACGTCGATCAGGGTGCGACTTTCTTTTTCACGCTGCCATACGACACACCGGCATGATGGGCTTCTGCGGGATGACGAAGCCAATAGCTCCTGTTCATGCTGAAGCAGTATTTCAAACGCGCTGAAAGGCTCGCCTCATTTCGACCAAGCTTGTAACCCAGATACTTCGCCAGCGTGTGACCGAAGGAGTAAGGGACCAGGTGAGGGCTGTGCCGCAGCAGAAACCTGAGTTCGGAGGAAACAAATCTTTTGCCCTCGCCTGAGACGCCCCCAAACTGCTCGAGAAGCCAAGACTCGCGAGCGTGCAGTACGCCAATGTCGAAGTAACGCCTGAAGTCCTCTGTGATCGAATGATCGTGGGAATGCATCGCCAGAGCGTCGGCCGCATAGGCGGTCTTCCATCCGGCGCGGTGAAGGCGTGCCACGACCAGCGTGTCTTCACCGAAGATGACATCAGGCGAGAACCCACCAACGCTCGCAAGCGCGTCGCATCGATAGGCGCCGAAGGAATTGGAAAAGAAAATCGACTTGAATCCGAGAGTCAGACGGCTGTTCCACGAGCGAACCGACGAGCAGTCGGGATAGTTGAAGAAGCGCGCATGCGCTTCGATGGGTTTTGCTTCGCGGCGTGGCAATTGACGCCCGAAGACAGCGCCCACCGCTGGATCAGAGAAAGCCGCAAGCAGGTTTCTGAAGGAGTGCGTGTCGCATGGAATCGCATCTTGCGTCATGTAGATCAGGACGTCAACGTCGGATGCATGCCTGGCAGCGAGCTGGCGAGTTGCACCGTGATTGAATTCGCCACGATCAATTTCGATCACCACGAAGCCCGAGCTGCGGGCAGAATGGGCGGTGCCATCGGTGGATGAAGAATCAACCACGATCACCTGGTGCGGAGCTACCGACTGTTTCTGAATACCCACAATGAGTTCCTTCCAATGCGCTGCGGCATTGAAGGTCGGAATAATCAGCGCAGCCCGCAACCCGCTGACGGAGTTGGAATCGCCAATCCGACCGGTCCCTTCGTGGTAAGTCGCCCAGGGCATCCCATCTACCTCGCTGTGAGCCGGAGCGCATGTGAGATATGCGCCATCAACAGCTCAATCCGAGTTCGCAGCTGGTCCATCTTCGTCTTGGATTGCGAGGCATTGCGCGAGTGTCTGCGGTAAAACAGGAGTTCTTCGTCGATGAACACAGCCCGATTGCCTGCGAGTTCGCCACGGGTCCCGATCCATGCATCGTGCTGAAGCGACGCATACCGCGGAAATGGAAGCACCCGCCCTAATAGCAATGCCCGAATCGCCATAGCCGAGCCTTGATAGTGGTTTTTCAACACGTTCTGCCAGAACCCCGGATTGAACCTTCCATATCTATTGACTCGCGAATCGGGTAGTTTGCGTCCGTCCTCATCGATTGGGCGCACCTTGCTCGTGACGACCTCGACATCTGGTCGCGCGGAAAAGGTGCTGAGGAAACTACTCACTTTCGTGGGAGCCCAGATATCGTCGTCGTCAGCGAGAAACAGAAAGTCGCCAGTTGCCGAGCGAAGAGCATCCTCGAATGTCAGAACGACCCCCATGTTGTGGGCGTGCTTAAGAAGCCGGATTCGTGGATCGGCGAGCATAGTGATCCTGGCGACTGTCGCGTCGCTGGAGCAGTCATCAACGATCACTACCTCGTCCTGCTCGTGAAGCTGGTTCACGATGGACTGCAACTGGGCGTCAATGAACTGGGACCCGTTGAATGCGGCCATGCAGACAGAGATCCGACGCCTTGAACGCCGGAACGCTGAAGTTTCCAAGGCCTCACCGAGACGCTGGACTGTATGCACTCTCCATTCCCGTGTTCTCTCCGCTCTCGACTTCAAAAGGCGCCTGCGAATCGCCATCCGTGTAATCCGCGAGAGTTCCGGATTGTCATGGTGCGCGCGGTGCTTGAAGAGTCGCAGAAACAGACGAAGGGTTCTCTCCCATCCCGCAAGACGGTTCATATGCGAATCCCAAAATGCAGATTCAGAGAGCAGTGCATCCTGGTAACGCTCGGGACTCATGCGCTGCCGCATATTTTTCATTGAGAATTCATGCTGAACACGAATGTCACCGGCAACGTAGACTCTTTTGCCGTATTGATGGAGCTTGCTGAAGATACGGGAATCGCTATGGTCAAGCCAGAACCATGGATCGTAGCCGCCGATCTGTTCGAGGGCCGCAACATTGAACATCGAAGCGGAATTGAAGGCATAGACAGGCTCATCGGGAACGCCGCAATAGCCTTTGGGGTACCAGCGAGGGAGAGCGCCGAAGATGAATCCATTGGGGGATAGCTGCTTCCCATCCGCCTCGATCTGCGGCACAATCGCGCCCACTCCGGCGTATCGGGCAAGGGAGTCTGCAGCAGCGGCCATCCGCGCAAAATAGTCGCCGGGGACTGACGTGTCCTGATCGAGAGTGACCAGCCACTCCGACCCATGTTCGAGAGCCATCTCCAGCGCACGATTGTAGGCATTGGCCAGCCCGAGGTTTCTTGCGTCAGAGATGTACTGAACTCCATCGGGAAGGTTCGATTCGTTCTGCGGTTCTGGACTGTTGTCCCAGAGAATGATCTCTACTGTTCCCCTTTGCGGGTCGAATTGCTCTCGGGCGCGAACCGCGCTCTGAAATGCCGGCGACTCCGCAATCGCGACGCGATACAGAACAATGACAACTGTGGCTCGGAGCGGCCGGGAAGAAGCGACGAAGACTGGTTTCACGGATTTCATTGCGCCAGCACCCGCTCATTCTGGTTACCCGCAAACCGGAAGCAGCGCTTCATCACAGCGCTCTGAATCATGAGCTGAATGATGGTAGAGAGCGGAAGAAACATGTCGCTGAAGAAGATGAACGACAGGCAGGTGAGAAGGGTCGCTGCAATGAAAATCCCCTTTGGCATCAGCTTCTCAACAAGCCATCCGCACCCGAATCCGAGCACCAGATTTGCGAGGTAAACCCCGAGATAGGAGAAATCGAGGGCATAGCCGGCGAGATAGGTGCTTGCTCCGTCAACGATCTTCAGATCCTGCCCGATCGCTGCATGCGGATAGGCGGGCATGAGGAACGACGGGAGGAGGGGATAGAGAAACGCGAGCGTCGGCGAATGAAAACCCGCCCGGGTAAAGAACCAGCAGAGATTTGAGAAGGGGATCGAGATGTAGGAAGTAACCCACAGATACGCAGTGGGCCAACCGAAGTATCTGGGGCGAATCTGGAGGTATTCAAGGAAGACTCCCTGCGACGTTCGAACGTTTCCAATCACGGTGACGGCGGTAACGGCAAATACCAGGAACCCGAGCACAAGCGCGTGCAGCGTTCGTTTGCTCAGGCTTGTTCTGAGCGAGAAGACAAAGAACGCCTGGAGGAGAGCCACCATCAGCAGCCCGCGGCTGATATACAAACCCAGCCCGGTGATTCCAAAGAGTGCAAAGAGCGCAGCCCGCCGCCGGGAAGGATCGAGAGTCGCGTTGACAACAATGCTCACCAGAAGCGGGAAGAGAACCTGCTTGAACCTGCCATAAGTGAGATAGGACGTCGGATCACCCAGAGCGGGCGGCGGTCCTAGCGTTATCCAGTTGAAAGCAACGATGAGCAGCGCAACAGAGCATAGAAGCAGATTGAGATTCCACAGTCTTGTGACATCGAGGGCGTAGAGAATCGGCTGATCGTCGCCGGGCAAGCGATGAAAGAGCGCTCTTGAGACAAGGTAGCCAAGAAAGAACGAGCTCATCGACAGGCAACAGAGCAGCAGCGGGATGCCCAGGAATGGGTAGGTGACATACGTGACCTGGGCACGGAGTGAACACAGCATCAGTACCCAGTTGACGACGAAGATGATGGCAGGGGAACAGTAGAAGGGCAGGGACCGGCGCGCCTTGAGGACTCCGTGCACGACCAAATTCGCTGAAGAGTTGGCACGCGCCAGCCACATCGGGACGTCGTCTGCCGTAATGGATACGGACTGCGAACGAATTCTCTGGAGCGATTCGTTCATGGAGTCTCCCGCCCGAGGAGAAGATCGGCTCGCAAGGCACCTAGACCCCTCGCGTAGTGGAGGTACAGGGGAAGAAGACCAATCATCTGCAGTACGCGGGCGACGAGGCTTTCTGACAGCATGGACTCCTTCTGGAGGAAGGCCCCTTTTGCGCGTATGCGATGGATGATGCCGTCCTTCTCGGTCCATCCCGAACGCAAGAGATGGTTGGCTAGATCTTCAAACTGATGAGCCACGCGCGCGTAATGCGTACGCCGGGTTTCGACCGGAGAGGCGCCTTGTGTTCTTTGGTCGGAACCAATGCCAAGTTGCTGCGCGGCGTGAATGCGGTAGAAAGTCAGAGGCGCAGTGGTCAGCGCGAGTTTCGAATGCAGGGAGATCATCCAGGCCAGCCACCCGTCGTGCACCCACGACGGGGGAATGGGTCTCAAATATGGCAGCAGTGCCGAACGAAACATGAGAGTCGCGCCGGTAACGACATCATGCTTCAGGAGCACTGATGCTGGCTCGTCTAGGAACTCCCTCTGCTTTCCTTGACAAAACCTGTGCTTCTCGAACAGCGTCATGCCGATTGGGTGGCCGTTGTTGTCGATGAGGGCGGCATCAGAAAAAACGCCACCGAGGGAGGCGTCGCCCATCAGGATGCTGGAGAGGCTTTCAAGCTTTTCCGGTGCCCATATGTCGTCCTGGTCGCAGAGCGCAATGAACCCGCCCGATGCCAGACCGATTGCCTGATCGAAGTTCCGCGTCGATCCAAGCCGAGACGGATTGTTGAAGATGCGAACTGGGAATTGAACCCGCGCCGCAAAGGCGTGAAGCATCGAGACCGTCTCGTCTTCTGAACCGTCGTCACAGACAACCAATTCTGCCGGCAACCGGCTTTGGCGGGCGATGCTCTCAAGCTGCTCAGGGAGATAGCGCGCTCCGTTGAAGGTACACATCACAACAGAGACCGCGGGAGGCCTGGAATGCTGAGGCCCCCTCATCGCTCAACCTCCGAGCTGGCCCACTGGTTGCGCTTGATCAGAAAGATGGTTGTCGCTGAGATCACGCCGGCGACGCCAAGGACCGCAAAATAGGCAATGGCAACTCCCAATGCGCCGGAAATCCTGGCGAAGACAACAACGCTCGCTGCTGTGGCAAGTGCGGTGAAGATGGACTGCAAGAGAAACGGCTCGCACTTGTGAGCGCGCAGATAGATCGCCTCGCTCTGCACAACATGACTGCTGAGGGCCGTCAGGAGAAGGAGCAGAAAGACAGGCCAGCCTTCGATCCGCTGGCTCAGGCGGGGCATGACATGAGGAGCCACCAACACCCCGGCGATCACAAGCATAGCACCGGCGGCAAAGAGCGCAATCGATTGGCGAAGGGTGCGAAAGAAAATCCGGTCCAGTTGCGGGGTATCCTTCTTTGCGATCAAGCTTCCGAAGGGCGCAGCCTTTGTAGTCATCCAGGCAAGCATCATGGCGCCCATCTGCGTGACCACGTTCATTGAGAGGCCCATTCGCCCCGCCTCCACGGGCCCGCGAAATGCGAACAGAACGGGAGTGAAGAGTTGAAAGATGAAGTAGTCGCAAAGCCAGCTGACGGCGATCTTCCACTGAAATGGCCACACCTCGCTCCGCCAGCTGATCCCGCGTCCACCAATGCGCATCCTCATGAGCGGAAGCAGAAGAGACCTGCGGAAGTAGAGAAGTATGCCGGCCACCAGTCCCTGACCCGCGAGAACCATGGCAGGCGCATAGAGGCCGTGGTGAGTGAGCAGGGTGCTCCACGCCATCGCGACCGCGGCAGATGATTGGAAAAAGCGCATCCTTGCAACCTGGGAGACCTGGCCGCATCCTTCGAGAAATGACAGAACCGGGCCGATCGCAAAGGTGACCACGCAAGCGAGAACGGTGATTCTAAGCGGCCCCGTCCATATCGCCGGCTGTCCCGGGTTCGGGTGAAGCGAGAAGAATTGTGTCCCGCCAACCAGAAGCGCAACACCCATCACAAGGGCGGTCGCGGTGTACCAGCGGACGGCACGCTGCAGCAAAGAGGCAAGCCTGAAATGGGATCGTTCAGAGCCGGTAATCGATCCGTCGAGATGAATCTCAAGGTGGGCTCGTTCGTGGGCGGCCACCTGAAGAATGACGAACGAGAATCCCATTTCAAAAACACTCTGGAGTGCCACCAGGCTCCATAGCGCGTAGTAATAGCCCTGCTCTGCCGCAGTGAGGTAATGCACGATGAAGAGAACGCTGCCTATGCTTCCCAGGCCCTGGACCACGCGTCCCAACACGGTGAACGCGATTGCCCGGTCGAGGCCGACATGGTGGTAAAGCCTGTCAAGCAGGAAGCTGCGCGCGCGCATCGAGGAACTCTCGGAACGGCATGGCAACGTCGCAGTATCTGTCGGCATAGGCAAATCACCATCTCGAGATGCAACGGGTTGCGACGTGGTGAGGATCGTGACAGGCACTGAGCAGACACCTCTTCATGAGCGGGCCGGTTCGCGGCTGGCGTGCAGCGCGTTCGCATCCGATTCGCCGAGCGGCTTCCCTGCACGGCGAGGGTACGCCAAGTCTTTCAGGACATCGATCTTTGCCCTTGTGGCGGGATTGTTTTGCAGTCTCGCAAGTCCCCCGCGAAGCAATGCAAACATGATGCCGATCGTGAGGCCCACAATTGCACCAGCCATCGTCATCAGGCCATACCGGGGAGACGCTCTTTGTTCGGGCGGAAGGGCTGGCTCCACGACCTGCAGGAAATAACCGTCCCGCACGGCCTCAGGGATGATGAGGTGCTGCGCATAAGCCTGGAACAGCTCGATATATCCATTCGCAACTTCAGACGCACGGTAGGGATTGCGGGCGGTAAAGCTCAGGCGAATGAGACCATCTCTCCTTGCACCGTCGATATTGGTCCTCTCCTCAAGCGCTGCGCGCGCACCAGAGGATGAGCTTGTGTGATACTCGGACATCAAGCCAAAGCGCTGAATGACGAAATCCTCTATGGGACGGCTCCTGAGGAGCGAAACGTACAAGTCATTGATGTCTCTTCGAGCGGGGACGACGGTTGACTTCCCGCTGCCGGCGGCGCTTTTGTCGTTTGTCCTTTCCTCTGGCTCAGGATTCACCACGGTGCTTCCGCGAGGGGGAAGGACAACTACCGTTGCCGTGTATCGCACTGGCGAAAGAAACGCGATCAGCATGGCCGAGAGTGTGCCAATGGCCGTTACCAATGCAATAAGCCGCTTGTGTTGGAGAATCAGGACCAGGAGGTCGAAGAATGTCAGGTCGCTCTGTGCGTCGCTTACCGCAGCCGCAGAAATCCCGCTCGCGACCTCCACGATCGGCCGTTCATCGCGACGCGCGTTTTTCACGTTCCTCGACTCCAAGTCGTGTTGTACCGAAAATCACCCAGAGGCCTGCGCTTCGACGGTCTCAGTAGGCCCCACGCATCGACAAGACTGCGGGAATCGTCTGCGTGAGGATTTTGAAATCCATCAGAACACTCCACTGCGTTGCGTACATGCGGTCGTACTGAACCCGACGGTCAAAGTTCACGTCGCTTCTTCCTGAAACCTGCCAGAGGCCCGTAATTCCTGGGCTGAAGAGGTCATAGTAGGCAAAATCCTGACCGTAGAAAGTGCGCTCGGCCTCAACAATCGGCCTGGGACCTACGAGTGACATGTCCCCGACAAAGACGTTGAAGAGCTGCGGTAGCTCGTCAATGCTCAGCTTTCGAATGATGCGTCCGATGGGCGTGATGCGGGGATCTCGTTGCTCTTTGGCCAATGGATAGGGCGCGTGATGATGGCGATGGCCCCCGCAGATATCGAAGACGTTGTCGCGGTGGCGCGTTGTGTACATCGATCGGAACTTAATGATCCGGAATGGCTTTCCGAATCGGCCCAATCTTTCCTGCCGAAAGAAGACCGGCCCCGGCGAACTGAGCACAACGGCAAGGGCAACCATCAGCCCGACCGGCAGGCACAGGAGAATGAGTGCGCTGGAAAGTAAGATGTCAAGCACCCGCTTGACAACGGCGTACTGGAAAGAGAATGCGCGTTGCACTGCCGGGAAAAGGCGAGATGCCGGATGCTTCCAAGCAGATGCGGAGAGAGAAACCGTTTCGTAGATCAGACCGAGGGGTGATGTTTCGCTGATTGCCGGACCATCAGCTTCCAAAATGTTCAGAGCGTTTCTTCCTTGCATTTGCGATACCCTCGCATTTGTCAGGTTGCGTGCTCAGCGGATTTCTTCTTGCGAACCAGCCTTGATTGCGCATGGGTTTCGACTGGAGGTTTCCGAGCACCCCATTCGCGCGGTAACGCCGCGCAGAGTGAAGGATCTGGGAGACCTCAGATGTTCGAAGCCAAGGCACTGAAATGAAATCAAAATGGAGCTGCGTGGGCCCCAGGTGTCTTGATCAGAGGCTCTCCAGCCAGCTTGCTTTTGTACGGGCAACAAT
>Ga0335069_10011272_pt1 | contig 12629 bp, 16 predicted proteins | sample Lox_Sample_11_FD_206714 | JGI IMG/M metagenome (GOLD analysis project Ga0335069, IMG submission 206714) | Soil microbial communities from Loxahatchee National Wildlife Refuge, Florida, United States - Lox_Sample_1.1 | ecosystem: Environmental > Terrestrial > Soil > Wetlands | place: USA... | reverse complement strand
TGCACTGGCCGCCCGGCTCGCGGAGCCGGGTGGCCCCACCGCAATCGGCGCGGTTTCCGCGCCGGGCGCCCACCGCGGCTCTGGCCGCCTGGCCGCGGCCCGGAGCGCAACCACGGCTATCGCTGCCAGAAACACGATGGCTAGCGTGATGTTCGGCGTCATCACGTTCTTCATAACGCACTTCCTCAATCATGAGCTGCGATCGTCGGCGTTTTCCTGCTGAGCCTGGCTGGCCCGGGCCGAGTCGGCCGACCGGGCCCGGGCCAGCGCCTTGGCCCGGACCACATCCGGGTCCCGCGGGTCGGCCGGCAGGTCCTCCGTCCAGGCGCGCTCACGCCGGATCCTCGGCCTCCCGGCGTGGATACGCTTCATCATCCGGCCAGCCGCCATCCCGGGAGGCTGGCCACGGGCGACCGCGGCTGTCTTAGCAGGTTCTGCTGCGCAGGTGCCGGCGGCGAAGTGAACAGCTCGTCGGCTACCGCACGAGCCCAGCGCATCCGGTTCACCGCAGCCTCCGGATGGTCGCCGAACTCCTGGGCCACGCGCTGGACGCACCCCAAGCCGCCGTAGGCGCGCACGGCCGCGGCGATGGCCTTCCGGACCTGACCCGCGCTGGGGTTATCGGAGCGCTGCAGGATCGACGCGAACAAGGCGTCGGCCCAGACGGCGCTAGTACCGGGATGATAGATGGTTAGCTGCATCTCAGCCCCCTGACTGATCTGCCCCCCATGTGACGCTATGGAAAGTGATCCATCGCGGCGTCCGCCTGACGGATGAACTTATTCACGGCCCGTACACCCTGCGGCGTACGCCCTCGTGACCGCGACACCGGTAGCGGCGCCGACCGCGTGAACGGTTCGATCCCCGCGTTCACGCCCCGGCACGACAACGGTGCCCTATCAGGCTACGGCCTGATGAATCAGCCATGCCAGCGATTTCCGGGCGTTCGCGGGGTGATCGCTGTGGCTGCGGTGACTCCTGATCCTGTCCGGCGCCCGCTGCCCCGGCATTGCATTTGGCGTGGATGTCCCAGCCATGTTGTTCACACGACGTGGCTGTGGCATCCACGCCGTATGATCCGGTGCTGGTGGTGCCGGCGGGGCAGATGGTGGTGCAGCGGACGATCCGCCGCACCAGACCGTAACCTCCGACAGTAGAGATCTCTACGCCCGCACTAGCGCTGAACGGTCACGGGGAGCCGTACAGCCCCGGGCCGGCGACCTCCAGGTCGGCCAGGAACGCCCGGGCTGCCTCGTAGGAGGTCTCGATGAGCAGGCTGGTCTGGCGGAAATCCAAGGGTGATACCGGATGGGGTTCGGGGCCGTGCAAGTAGATGACGGGCACCTCGGCGGCGGCGATCGGTGCGTCCAGGACCGCCTGGCCGCGCATGGTCACCGTCGCGGTGTAGAACAGCACCTCGGCGATCGTCGCCGGAGGGCCGGGGACGTGGCCGGGGAAGTTGCAGTCGAGAACGACCAGCGACCGCGCGCCCATGGCCAGGGCTTGGCGCATCGGGACGTTGGCGACTAGGCCGCCGTCGTAGAGCTGCAGTGACCCGAGTTGTACCGGCGGGAAGATGCCAGGGATAGCGGCGCTTGCCAGCAAGGCCGGCAGCAGCGGCCCGCCACGCATGACGTACGGGCGGGCGGTGGCGATATCCGTGGCGACCGCGGCAAACGGCAGGGTCAGGTCCTCGAACGTGGCGTCGGCCCCGATGAAGTCGACGATGACGGCCGCGAGCCCGGTGGCGGGAAACAGATGCGTCCTGGTGTGCTGCAGGAGGCGGGCCTGGGCGAGCATCCCGCCGGGAAATACCCGTTCTCGGGTGATCTTGGCCCAGGCGTGTGACAGGCGGTTCGCGGCGCTGGCCGGGTTGAGCGCCACGACCGCGCCGTTGAGCGACCCGACCGAGGTGCCTGTCACGATGCCGGGGGCAATGTCATGCTCGCCGAGCGCCTGCAGCATCCCCACTTGCACCGCGCCCAGGCTTCCTCCGCCGCCGAGGACATATCCGATCGGGCGGGGAAGGCCCGCGATGCTCATGTCCGCCTCCATCGCCACACAGGTAAGAACCCGGAGCAACCCTTCGCGGTGGTCAGCGTATCCCCGGCGCTAATCCGGCCGGGACCGCGTGCCTGCCCGTCGGCGTCGGGCCCGGGCCGGCAAGTTCCGCTACACGACCTTCAGCCGTCATATGGCCCAGCCAGTCACCGCGGACGGCGGGCAGCGCCTACCGGTGGGAGCGGCGCGGCCGGAACTTGATCCAGGCCAAGATGGCGACGGCCACCAGCAGCCAGGGGGAGAACAGGACGTGGACGGCGAAGCTGAGGACGGTCAGGGCTACGATGACGATAAGGGCAAGAGTGATGATCCCGGGCATGGTGATCGGTCTCCGTTCGTGTTACGGGTGTTCGCGGGGGCAGGGTTCAGCGGAAACGGCGGCCGGCGGTCCATGCCGCGGCGACCGGCTGGTCCTCGCCGTCGGCGGGGATTAGTAGCCAGGCGGCGACGTAGAGAGCCGCGCCGACGCCGGTGAGCAGGACCAGGGCCGCGATGATGACGCGGACCAGGACGACATCGGCGTTCAGGTGGCGGGCTATGCCGCCGGCCACGCCGGCCAGCATCCTGTCGTCGGCGGACCGCCGCAGCAGGCGGGCTTCGGGCTGATCAGTAACGGTGGCGGATGCGGTGGTTGCGTTCATGCTTCAAGGCTGCCGCCGACGGTGGCCGCAGTCGATCGGGATCAGCCCTGGTTCGCACCCTGATGTGCGTCCCCGAAGTCATCAGGGTCATCCCCGATCACGGCCCAGGGTCGGTCAGCCAGCGCGGCAGGCCGAAGGCCAGCCGGCTGCTGGATCGTGCCCGGATGCGTGGTCGGTACGAGGTGGTCCACGACTGCCGGAGCGGCGGCCGGCCGGGCGGCGCCGGCACCGACCCAGCCGACCGGTCACCCCGGGACGAGTCGGCTAGGGCGTGGTGATGGTGAGACCGAGCGGCGTGGAGGTGCCGATGGGATCGCTGCTCAGCGACATCGCGATGACGGTAACCGCGAACTGCCCGGCCGTACCGGAGGGTGCGACGTTCAAGGTCAGCACCGAACGGCCGCCGATGACGGTCGTGGGCTGCGAGAACGACGCGGTGACGCCGCTCGGCAGACCGCTGACGCTCAGGGCTACCGGAGTGCCGTCCAGGTTCGTCGTGGCGTGGAACGAGATGGCGATCCGGGTTTGGCAACCTGCCCGCACCGTGACCGAAGACGGGCTGAGCTGCATGGTGTAGTAGCTGTCGGGCGAAGGCGCGGTGTGCGTGCCGCTCGTGACGTTCGTGGCTGCGGCAGCCTGGCTGGCGAACGCCGCCTGAGACCCGCCGGCCGCCATCAGCAGTGCCGCCGGAAGCAGCGCCGCTTTCAGCAGCGTTCTGGGGTGAATGCGAAACATTTCTGTCCTCCTGCGATGTCTGGTGGTAGCGCTCACAGCTGCGCATCATCCGTTGCGGGGACTATCGCAGTGCGGGTTGGAACGACGCTGATGCGGACCTGAAACGGTGCCGCCTCGCCTGGCTGCGGCATGCTAAGTCAGGCTAAGCCGGGACCGGGCCCGGCTAAGGCTCCTCTCAGCAGGCAAGATAGGGATTTCCTCCGATGCGCCGAGGAGGGTCTTACGGCGAGACTCAATGGTGACCGGCAAACAGATGGCCGGAGACCGAGGAGGAATGATGAACCACCACATGACGCACCGCGCGCGGGGTCCGCTGTCTCGCATCGGCCGGCGCGTCGCCGCTATCGTCGCCGAGTGCAACTACGCCCAGACCCGGATGACCAGCTTGCGGGACACCCCGTCGCGTTTCTGACTCCGGAGGCGCTGCGGCATCTAGTTGCGCGGCACAGCATCTGCAGGCCTGACCAGCGTGAGGGAGACCAGGGTTGGGGGAAGACCGCATGGTCATCGTACGTGCGGCGACATCGCCCGCCGAGCTCGACCAGGCCCGGATCTTCTTCCGCGCCTTTGTCGCGTGGCACCGGGAAAGGCACGCAGAGGATCTGGGCCTGATCGACGGTTACTTTGACAGCGGGGGATTCGAGCGGGAACTCGCCAGGCTCCCGGGGGTGTACGCGCCACCACCCGGACGGTTGCTACTCGCCTGGACCGGCGATGTGGCGGTGGGATGCGCGGCCCTGCGGCGCATTGACGATCAGTCGTGCGAGATGAAACGCATGTTCGTCAGCCCGGCCGCCCAGGGCCGGGGGGTGGGCCGGGCGCTGGCCGCCGAACTGATACGCGCGGCCCGCGCTGAGGCCTACACGAGCATGTATCTCGACACCAGTATCCGCCAGGCCGAAGCGCTGTCGCTGTACCGGAGCCTCGGCTTCACCGAGGTGGAGCCGTACTATGACACGCCGCAGCCGCTGCGCGACTGGCTGGTATTCCTCATGCTGGCCCTGTAGGCCGGATCCGGCCAGGCGGGTACGCGGATTCAGCTGAACGTGAACTGGCCGGCGGCTACGGCCGGGGACGTTCCGCCCGGGGCGGTCACGGTGACGTCGACGGTGGCTCCCGGGGCTAGACCAGCTGGTACCGTCACGGTGACCTGGGTGTCGCTGTCGATCGTGCCGTTTCCGGGGGAAGCTTCGCTGAGCTCAACGGCCACCGCGCCGAAATGGACGGCGGTCGCCCCCAGGAAGCCGGTCCCGCTGATCACCAGCCGGTCACCGGGGTTGCCCGCGGACTCCGACAGCCGCGTGATGGCCGGCGCCACCTGCCATGCCGCCCGAAGGCCAAGAAGGATCGCTGTTCCGTCCGGAGAGCCCAGCCCGGTGCAGGTGTCCCACCCGGCGCCCGCACTGTACGCGCCGTTGTCACCGGTGGTGATGTCGTTCAGGGCCCCGGCGGCCCGCAGTGGCCCGTACAGCATCTCGTTCAGCAGCCCCGCCTTGCGGCCAGTCCCCTGGTTGATACGACTGATCAGCGCGGCCCACAGCGGCGTCGCCGCGCTGGTCCCGCTGAGCGAGATGTTCAAGCCCCGGATGAAGACCTTGTAGTTGTCGGCGTTCGCGCTGACGTCGGGGACTCCCCGCCCCGGACCGTGCGGCGCGTTCGCCGAGACCGGATTGAGTCCCGCGGCGGATTGGAACGGCGGGACCTGGAAGAAGGTACTGACGCCACCGCCGGAGGCGCTCGTCGTCGCGCCGTTATTCCAGACGACCTCGCGGGAGACTCCTCCGCTGCCGTCCGGTACCAGCACGGTGCCGCCGACCCCGATCGCATTCCATGATGAGGGCGGGAAGTTGACGTGGGCGCGCGCGTCTGGCGGACCTTGCTGTCCCCAGCTGCCCTGGGAGCCGTGGTCGCCGGACGCGATCAGCACCGTGATGCCGATCCCGGCCGCCGCCGCGAGCGCGTGGTCGACCGCGTCCTTGTACTGACCCGGCGCGGCATCCTCGGCTATGTCCCAGCTGATTGACAGCACCGAGGGGTTGTTGGTGCTGTCGTTGATCGCCGCGGACAGGACGTCGACCCACTGGTTCGTGCTGGCCGTCCCGACGAAATACACCGCCATCCGGGCACCCGGCGCCGCCAGTCCCGCCACCTCGATGTCGAGCTCCACTTCTACCGTCGCGTCGATCGGGCGCGCGCCCGATCCCGCTTCCGGACTGTTCGAGCCACCGGACGTGGTGACGTCGACGATGGCCGGCGTGCTCATTCCGAGCTGCGAGAAGTACGTGTTGATGTCATCGATGAAGTACCCGCCGCCGAACTCGACGATCCCGATGCACTGCCCGGTACCGTCGAGACCAGCCGGGAAGCGGTAGAACGACGCCATCTGGGCGGCGGTCATCGGCACCGAGCGGCCGCTCACGAACTGCGGCGCCACGGTAGTCTGCCGATGCGCCATCGGGCGATCGTCGGTACCCAGGACGCCCACGATGACATCCGTCAGGTTCTGCGGGACGAGGACCGGTCCGGTGCGGCCGCGGAAGGTCGCCCCCTGATGCTCATACCGGTCGAGCGACACGCCGAACGCCTGCCGTACCGCGGCGGCGGGACCAGATAGCTTCACCCTGCGGGTGATGGGGTCGACCCCTTCGACGGTCAGGCCATTGCGCGTCGCGTAGTCCTCCACGGCCTGGACGTCGCCGCCATCCGGGGCCGCTGCCTCGGCCAGTTCCTCACGGCTGAGGAAATTGCCGGTCGTGGCGGCGGTGCGCGCTATGTCCGCGATCTCAGGTGCGCCGGACCGGGCGCGCACGACGACCGAAAAATGGATCGTCTCGTCCTCCGGCACCGGACCGATCCGCCGGGCACCAGGCTGCTCGTGCCGGTCGCTACCGGGCAGTGGTACCAACATCGCTTCCGGCATGACTGCCTCCCCGTGATCCGCCGTTCATGGCCTGATACCTGACAGAGCGGCCCGGCGCGCGTCCTGATACAGGCCCGGCCCGCGGTGGCGGCCTGACCAGACCCGCACCAACGTGCGGTCTTGCCGTCGGCGTCCCGCTCTGACCGGCCGGCCCTGGCGCCTCGCCCGGCCGGTTGTTAGTCTGAATAAGTAAACTGTTTATGCCCTGGAGGTCTGCATGTCTGCACGCGACGCCGTCATCGTCGATGCGGTACGCACGCCGGTCGGCAAGCGGAACGGGTCGCTCGCCGCGATCCACGCCGTGGATCTTTCGGCTCATGTACTGACCGCGCTAGTGGCGCGGAACGGCTTCGACCCCGCCGTGGTCGACGACGTGATCTGGGGCTGCGTGCAGCAGGTCGGCCAGCAGGCCGGGAATGTGGGCCGGATGGCCGTGCTGGCCGCGGGCTGGCCGGAGTCGGTGCCGGGCACCACCGTGGACCGTCAGTGCGGCTCGTCCCAGCAGACCATCCACTTCGCCGCGGCCGGGCTGGTCTCCGGCCAGTACGACGTGGCTATCGCGGGCGGCGTCGAGATGATGAGCGCGGTCCCCCTCGGGGCGATGGCCATGTTCAAGGACCTGGGCCGCCCGGGCGGCCCGAAGGTGCGCGAGCGCTACGGCGTCACCTTCAACCAGGGCACCGGCGCCGAGATGATGGCCGAGAAGTGGGGCCTGTCCCGCGACCAGCTCGACGAGTTCTCCAGCGCCTCGCACGCCAAGCTGGCCGCCGCGACCGATGAGGGCCGGCTGGCCGGTCAGATCGCCCCGGTCGAGCTGCCGGACGGCCGGGTGCTCTCCGCCGACGAAGGCCTGCGCCGGGGGACCAGCGCGGAGAAGCTGGGCGGCCTCAAGCCCGCGTTCAAGGAGGGCGGCGTCATCCATGCGGGCAACTCCTCGCAGATCAGCGACGGGGCCGCCGCGGTGCTGATGATGACCTCGGACAAGGCCCGCGAGCTCGGCCTGACCCCGCTGGCCCGGGTGCGCACCGCGGTGCTGGCCGGCGACGACCCGGTGATCATGCTGACCGCCCCCATCCCTGCCACCCTCAAGGCGCTGAAGAAGTCCGGCCTGTCCGTCGGCGACATCGGCGCGTTCGAGGTCAACGAGGCGTTCGCCCCGGTACCGCTGGCCTGGCTGGCCGAGACCGGCGCCGACCCGGCCCGGCTCAACCCGGGCGGCGGAGCCATCGCCATCGGCCACCCGCTCGGCGCGTCCGGTGCCCGGCTGATGACCGCACTCGTCCACCACATGACGGCCGAAGGTATTCAGTACGGCCTGCAGACCATGTGCGAGGGCGGCGGCATGGCCAACGCCACCATCATCGAGCGCATGGCCTGATCCCGGCGCTCCGGCCGCACCCGTCGGCCCCGCGTGCGGCGGCCAGATGACCGGGGTCATGTCCCGCCAGAGCATTTGTTGCACTCTTGTGCCGTGCCCGGTGTATCTCCGGGCGGGTTCTGCTCTCTAACGTGTCAGGTAGAAGCAGTCCCGGCAGGGGGGGACATTGAGACGTAACACGCCGCTGATTACGCTGCTGACCGGCGCCGCGCTCGGCGTCATCCTGCTGATCGCCAGCATGCTGTCGACACCCTCCAAGACGCCGGCGGGCTACACCGCGGGCGCCACGCCTGCTCCGGCTTCCAGCGCTGCCACCCAGCCGCCACCGGCATCAGCCACGGCCACGCCGTCACCGGCCTCCCCCTCGGCGACGGCCCCGGCGGTGGTGACCGCGCCGGACAAGGCCGACTACGCGGGCCGGGTGCAGGGCGACGGCGCCTCGGTCGCGATCTCGATCCACAACGGCCAGGCGATCGCGTACGTCTGCAACGGCTCGGCCATCGAAGCGTGGTACAAGGGCACCGCGGTCAACGGAGTGCTGATCATGACCGGCAAGAACAACGCTCATCTCAGCGCGATCTACGACTTCGGCAAGGCGACCGGCGACGTCCTCGCCCACGGCACCGACTACCGGTTCACGATAGGCATCGTGCACAAGCCGTCGGGCCTGTACCAGGCCACCGCGGTCGTGCGTGGCGCCACGGTCAAGGCCGGCTGGATCGTGCTGTCCAACGGCTCGAAGGTCGGCTCCCTGGAATCCGACGCCAACGCGGCGGCGCCGTCAGCGACCCAGGCGCCGGACCTCGACGTGGCGACGGGTACCGCGCAGGACGGCAACGTCGTCCTGCACGCCACCATGGTCAGCGGCGCCACGGGCAGCGGATTCTGACCAACCGTAACGTCCGGCCAGCACAACGGAGACGATCATGACCACACGGCAAGACGCGTTGCCACCGGCCGGTGCCAACTCGACCGCGGCCAAGCTGGTGGTGCCCTGCCTGATCGGCGCGCTGGTCGCGCTGACCCTGGGCATCTACGGGCGGCTCCATAACCCGACGGGCGTGGCGATCAACATCGCGGGCTTCTCCAGCCCGGGCTCGGTGAAATCGTGGCTCGCCACGGCCGCGACGGTGCTGGCGATCGTTCAGGTGGGTTCGGCCCTGGTGATGTACGGGAAGGTCCCGCGGGTCACCGCGCCCTCCTGGATCGGCGGGTTGCACCGCTGGTCGGGCCGGATCGCGTTCCTGCTGACCGTGCCGGTCGCGATCCACTGCCTCTACGCGCTGGGCTTCCAGCACTACAGCACCCGCGTCCTGATCCACTCGGTGCTCGGCTGCGCGTTTTTCGGCGCGTTCACGGTCAAGATGCTGATCCTGCCCAGGAAAGGCGTGCCCGGATGGGTGCTGCCGGTCGTGGGCGCCGTGGTGTTCGCCGTGCTGGTCGCCGTGTGGTTCACGTCCGCCTTCTGGTTCTTTTCCACGTTCGGCATCAAGCGCTGAGGAGTCTTCCGCATGGCCGAGCCCAGCGTCCCCGTGTCCAGCCGGCGCACCGTGCTGGCCTGCGCCGGCGCCGCGTGCGCCACCGTGCTGGCCGGATGCGCTCGTTACAACTCCAACAACGGCGGGGTGGCAGGCAGCCAGCCCGCTCCGGCCAGCACCTCGGCGCCCGCCGCGGCGGGCTCGGGCTCCGGCACGGGTTCCGGCGCGGCCGCCGCACCCGCCGCGCTGGCCAGCACCGCCGACATCCCGGTCGGCGGCGGCAAGATCCTGGCCGCCAAGAAGATCGTGATCACCCAGCCGAAGTCCGGCGAGTTCCACGGGTTCAGCGCGGTGTGCACCCATGCCGGATGCATCGTCGGCACCGTGTCGGGTGGCACGATCAACTGCCCGTGCCACGGCAGCAGGTTCAGCATCACCAACGGCTCGGTCGTCAACGGCCCGGCCGCGTCCCCACTGCCCCCGGTCGGCATCAAGGTCCAGGGCACCTCGATCGTCCAAGCCTGAATTCCCGAACGGGCGGCGTATCCGTCCCCGTGCCGGGTGCCAGCCATCCGGGTAGCCTGGCCTCGTGAAGGCGGGAGGAGCCCTCGTCCTGACCGCGGACGCCGCTACGGCGGCGCACCGGGCCGTCCGGGAGGCCCGGGCGTCGCTCGGGGCTTCGTCTGCCTCGTTCGCCGTGCTGTTCGCCTCGTCGCATTTTGCCGGCTCGGCCCCGGCCCTGGTCTCCGCGGTGGCCGAACAGACCGGCGGCGTGCCCCTGATCGGCTGCGTGGCGGCGGCCGTGGCGGGCGGCACCCGCGAGGTCGAGTCCGAGCCCGCGGTCTCGCTCTGGCTCGCCGCGGACCTCGGCCCGGTCGAGACGTTCGCGATGGAGTTCGTCCGGACCGCGAGCGGCGGCGCGTTCGGCGGCTACCGTTTCACGCCAGGGTTTCATGCGATGTTCGGCGACCCGTTCACCTTCCCGGCCGGTGACCTGCTGGCCCACCTGAACCGGCACGTGCCTGGGGCAGTGGTCATGGGCGGGATGGCCAGTGGCGGGCTGCGGTCCGGGCAGAGCGTGCTCTTCCTGGACGACCAGGTGGTCACCCGCGGCGCGGTCGGCGCCCACCTGCCGCGGGCCGGGATCCATCCGCTCGTGGCGCAGGGATGCCGCCCGGTCGGGCACCCGTACACCGTCACCCAGGCCGACGGCAACCTGATCATCGAGCTCGGCGGGCGCCCGCCGCTGGCCCGGCTGCGGGAGCTGGCCGCGGCGCTGCCGGCCCGGGAGCAGGAGCTGCTCGCCCAAGGCGCGCACCTGGGCATCGTCATCGACGAGTACCGGGCCGAACCAGGCCAGGGAGACTTCCTGGTCCGCGGCATCGCCGGCGCCGATCCCGAGTCCGGAGTCATCGCGGTGGGCAGCGAGCTCGAGGTGGGCCAGACCGTGCAGTTCCACGTCAGGGACGCCCGTTCGGCCGATGAGGACCTGCGGCGCATCCTGGTGCGGGAAGCCGCCGACCTGGCCGGCCGGCCGCTCGCCGGGGCGCTGCTGTTCACCTGCACCGGCCGTGGCACGCGCATGTTCGCCGAGCCGGATCACGATACCGGGCTGCTGGCGCAGGTGCTGGGCCAGCTCCCGCTGGCGGGCTTCTTCTGCGACGGGGAACTGGGTCCGGTGGGCGGGCAGAACTTCCTGCACACCTTCACGGCGTCCATCGCCCTCTTTAGCGCGGGGCCATCCTGATCGCGCCGTCCAGCCGGATCGTCTCGCCGTTGAGCATCGGGTTCTCCACGATGTGCGCGGCCAGTGCGGCGTACTCGGCCGGCTGGCCCAGCCGGGCCGGATGCGGCACCTGCGCGCCCAGCGACTTGATCTGCTCCTCGGACAGGCCGCCGAGCAGCGGCGTCTCGAACAGGCCCGGCGCGATCGTCACCACCCGGATCTTCAGCCGGGCCAGGTCACGGGCGATCGGCAGCGTCATGCCGACGATGCCGCCCTTGGACGCGGAGTAGGCGGCCTGGCCGATCTGGCCGTCGAACGCCGCCACCGACGCGGTGTTCACGATCACGCCCCGCTCGCCGTCTTCCTCGCCCGCCTGGCTCATCCGGAACGCGGTCAGCCGGATCGCGTTGAAGGTCCCGATGAGGTTGACCTGGATGACCCGGGTGAACGCGTCCAGCGGGAACGGGCCGTCCTTGCCCGCGGTCCGCGCGGCGTTGCCGATGCCCGCGCAGTTGACCAGGATCCGCGGCGGGCCTCCGGCCAGGGCAGCCGCCGCGTCGAGCGCCGCCTCCACGTCGTCCGGGCTGGTCACGTCGCCGGCCGCGAACGCGGCCCGGGCGCCGAGTTCCTTGGCGATCGCCGTGCCGTCCGACCGGGGCAGGTCGAGAATGACCACCGACGCGCCGGCGTCGTGCAGCCTGCGGACCGTAGCGAGTCCTAGTCCCGACGCGCCCCCGGTGACCAGGGCGACGCTTCCCGCGATGTGCATCGAGCCTCCTTATAGGGCCCTCAGGAGAACAGGTCGACGACCGGACGGCTCTGCAGGTCCTCGCGCAGCAGGCGCTGGCCGGCCGCCTCCATGTGAGCGCGCCAGTGCCGTTCGGCCCCTGGCCGGTCCCGCTGTTCGACCAGCGCGACCAGCTTCTCGTGGCTGCGCACGTTCCGGCGGAAGTTGGCGAGCTCGTCGTCCCGGGCGTGATCACGCGACAGCGCCAGGGCGAGATGGGTGGCCACGATGTCCTGCAGCACGCCGCCCTGCACGGCCAGCGTCTTGCTGCCGGATCGCTGCATGATCAGCTCGTGGAAGCGGGCGGCCTGGCTGGACCAGAGAGCCGGTTCCGGCGCACTGGGCTGCGCTGCCCCGGGTTGGCCCGCCTCGACGGCGCCGCGCAGCTCGTCGATGCACGCGTTCAGGTCGGCCAGGTCCTGCCTGGTCCGGCGCCCGGCCAGCAGCCGGGCGCAGGCCGGCTCGAGCACCATCCGCGCCTCGTAGACGTCGGCGATCGTGGTGCCCTGGACCTGCAGCAGCAGGCCCACATACCGGGCGGCCACGGACAGGCTGGGCTGGGTCACCCGGGCGCCGCCGCGGGAGCCGCGCTTGACGCTGATCAGGTCCTCCGCCTCCAGGATCCGGAACGCCTCGCGCAGCGTCGGCCTGGACACCCCGAACTGCTCCATGAGCTGCTGCTCGGATGGCAGTGTGTCGCCGGGGCGCAGCTCGCCGCGGACGATCTGGCGCCGGTACAAGGTAGCGATGAGCTCGGCGGTCTTGGGCGCCCGGACGACCTGGCCGACGTAACGCTGAGCCCCCAGACCCGCTTCCCGGTCGGCGAGACTGGACACGGTTCCTCCTGGCGGCGGATATTTCAAATAGTGTACTGGGTTAGACGACTGACGGCACTCGCGTCAC
>Ga0335069_10011271_pt1 | contig 12629 bp, 10 predicted proteins | sample Lox_Sample_11_FD_206714 | JGI IMG/M metagenome (GOLD analysis project Ga0335069, IMG submission 206714) | Soil microbial communities from Loxahatchee National Wildlife Refuge, Florida, United States - Lox_Sample_1.1 | ecosystem: Environmental > Terrestrial > Soil > Wetlands | place: USA... | reverse complement strand
GCGTGGCGCTCGGCGCATCGAATGAGGACAGCCCGGAGTAGTTGACCCGGCCGCCGAACAGCAGTCGGTGATCGGCGGACAGGCGGAAATAGTCCAGCACCCAGTTCATGTCGGCGACCGCGGTCCCGTTCGCAATCAGGCCGCGGGCGCGCTCCGCCCCCAGCGGCTCGGTCGCCACGATGTACGTGGCCACCGCCATGATCTTCGAAGCGAGCGCGGGAGCCGTGTCGCCCAGGTAGACGTTCCCGCACAGAACTACGCTCCGGGCGCTCACCGATCCCTGTGCGGTGCGCACGCGTGCGGGAGCACCGGCAGTCACGCCGGAGCCACTCGAGAAATCGAGCGCGCGTGTGCCCTCGAAGATGCGGGTGCCGGCCCGTTCGGCGGCGGCCGCGATACCCAGCGTGTAGTTGAGCGAGTGCAGGTGACCGCTGCGCGAGTCGTACATGCCGCCGATGTAGCGGTCGGTCGCCAGCACCGAACGCACCTCGTCGCGGGTCAGGTAGCGGACACTGCGGTAGTCGTAGGTCTGGTGCAGCTCTTCGAGCTCCGCATGCAGATCCGAATCGTGGCGCGGCTTGATCGCCGTCAGCATGTGGCCGCTCACCCAGTCGCACTGGATCGAGTGTTTGCCGATCAGCTCGCGTATCAGGTCGAGCGCCTCGACGGTCACATCCCAGACGACGCGCGCATCGGCGCGACCGATCAGGCGCTCCACCTTGGACTGCGGCGCAGCGAGACCGTAGATCGCCTGCGCACCGCTGCGCCCGGAGGCGCCCCAGCCGATTCGGTTCTCCTCCAGCAGCACGACGCTGTAGCCCTGCTCGGCCAGATGCAGCGCCGCCGAACAGCCGGCAATGCCCCCGCCCACCACGCAGATGTCACATTCAACATCGCCGGCGAGAGGGGCCCGAATCGGGGCCGGATTCGCGGAGGCGGCGTAGTAGGAAGTGATGTGCGGCTGCGCGCCCATGGGGGTCCGGAAAGTCAAGGTGTTTAAGATATTTTGATACTGCCGGGCCCGCCCCCGGGGGCGCAGGATAGCGACCCGCGCACAGTCCGGGCAAATCCGGCGGGCCCCGGCAACGGCCCATCAAGGCCTTACTGAAGCCATTGCGGGGCCTGCGGGCCGTGACGGGGGTGCTTTCCAGCCCACCCCCGAGCTGTGGTCTAATAGGCCGGTTGTGTGGAGATTCACGGGCGGGTTTGTTAATTATAATAGACACCGCTCCACCAGCTCATGGCTCCTCGTCCACTAATCGGTATTCCGGCCGACTGGCGCGTGATCGGCAAGCATCCGTTCCACGCCGTCGGGGACAAATACGCCCGCGCGGTACTGGATGCCGCTGGCTGTCTGCCCGTGCTGGTGCCGGCGCTGGCCGACGAACTGGGCACGGATGAGCTGCTGCAGCGGCTGGACGGGATGCTGTTCACCGGCAGCCCATCGAACGTCGAGCCGCATCACTACTCCGGACCGCCGAGCGATCCGGGCACGCTGCACGACCCGGCACGTGATGCGACCACACTGCCGCTGATCCGCGCGGCCGTGGCGGCGGGCGTACCGATCCTCGGCATCTGCCGGGGATTCCAGGAAATGAATGTGGCCTTCGGCGGCTCCCTGCACCAGAAGGTGCACCAGATCGCCGGCAAGGCCGACCACCGCGAGGACGAGACGCAGCCGCTGGATGTGCAGTACGGTCCCGCGCACGAGGTGATCCTCGAGCCCCGCGGCACTCTGCGCGGCCTGGCGGACAGCGACCGGATCACGGTCAACTCACTGCATTCGCAGGGGATCGACCGTCTCGGCGAGGCGCTGGTTGTCGAGGCGCGCGCCCCCGATGGCCTGGTGGAAGCCTTCCGCGTGCGCGAGGCGCGGCGATTCGCGCTGGCGGTGCAGTGGCATCCGGAGTGGAAGCCGATGACGAACCCGTTCTCGCGCGCCCTGTTCGCCGCCTTCGGCGCTTCGGCCCGCGAGTACATGACGACGCGTGGCACAGCCACGTGCGCAAGCGAGCAAAGGTAAGGTTGTTCCCATGGTGAGCGAGATTCAGCAGTTTTTCCGCGATCACGGCATTTCCGAGGTCGAGGCGATCATTCCGGACATGGCGGGCATCGCCCGCGGCAAGATCATGCCGGCGGCCAAGTTCGCCGAGGACGAGGGCATGAGGCTGCCGGAGAGTGTCTTCCTGCAGACCGTGACGGGCGACTATCCGCCCGAAACGGGCGAAGCCATGAGCCCCGCCGAGATCGACATCGTGCTCAAGGCCGATCCGAAGACGGTGCGTCGCGTCCCGTGGGCCGCGGAGCCCACCGCGCAGGTGATCCACGACTGCTTCTACTCGGACGGGCGCCGGGTCTCGATGGCCCCGCGGCACGTGCTGCGCAACATCCTCGAACTGTATGCCCAGCGCGGCTGGGAGCCGGTGGTGGCCCCGGAGCTGGAGTTCTACCTGATCGAGCAGAACAAGGACTCGGACTACCCGCTGCGCCCGCCGGTGGGCCGCTCGGGACGCGCCGAACCGGGCCGGCAGTCCTACAGCATCGCCGCCGTCAACGAGTTCGACCCGCTGTTCGATGACATCTACCAGTTCTGCGAGGACCAGGACATCGAGATCGACACGCTGATCCACGAGGATGGACCGGCGCAGATGGAGATCAACCTCATCCACGGCAATCCGCTGGATCTGGCCGACCAGGCCTTCCTCTTCAAGCGCACGGCGCGCGAAGCGGCGCTGCGGCACAAGATCTACGCCACGTTCATGGCAAAGCCGCACGCCAAGGAGCCCGGCAGCGCCATGCACATCCACCAGAGCGTGGTGGACAAGAAGACCCGCAAGAACATCTTCAGCAATGCCGACGGCACACCTTCGGCGCTGTTCTTCTCGCACATCGCCGGGCTGCAGAAGTACATGCCGGCGGCCATGGCGCTGTTCTGCGCGAACGTGAATTCCTACCGGCGTCTGACGCGCTACCTGTCGGCGCCGATAAACGTACATTGGGGCTACGACAACCGTACGGCCGGCCTGCGTGTACCGATGTCCAGTGCCGATGCGCGCCGCGTGGAAAACAGGGTCGGCGGGGCCGACGCGAACCCGTACATTGCGATTGCCGCATCCCTTGCCTGCGGCTACCTGGGAATGGTCGAGCAGCTGCAGCCGACCGACCCCATCACCGGCAGTGCGCACGACCTGCCATTCGGGCTGCCGCGCTCCCTGGACGAGGCGCTGCGCAAGCTGCGGGAGTCGGATCCGCTGGTCAAGCTGCTCGGCGAGGCATTCGTATCGGCCTTCACGATCGTGAAGGAGGCCGAATACGAGGTCTTCCTGCAGGTCATCAGCTCGTGGGAGCGGGAGCATCTGCTACTGAACGTCTGAATGTTATATAAAGCCGCAATCCGATGAAGAACCTGCTCGTCTTGGCGTGTCTGGGGGTGGTGCTGGCCGGTTGCGGCGGCGGCGCGAAGGCGCCTGCACCGGAACAGGGCGCGGGCACGGGCGCCGTCACAGCCGCCAGCGGACCGGAGGACAAGGTCCTCAACGTCTACAACTGGTCCGACTACATCGAACCGGGCGTGCTGCAGGAGTTCCAGCAGCAGACCGGCATCAAGGTCAATTACGACGTCTTCGACGCCAACGAGGTGCTCGAGACCAAGCTGCTCACCGGCCACACCAATTACGACGTGGTGGTGCCCTCGGCGCCGTTCCTCGAGCGCCAGATCAAGGCCGGAGTCTTCCAGAAGCTCGACAAGTCGCTGCTGCCCAACCTGAAGAACCTCGATCCGCAGCAGATGAAGCGCATCGCGGTCTATGACCCGGGCAACGAGCACAGCGTGCCGTACCTGTGGGTGACCTCGGGACCCGGCTACAACGAGGCCAAGATCCGCGAGCGCATGCCCGATGCGCCCGTGGACAGCCTGCGGATGATCTACGACCCGAAGGTCGTGGCGAAATTCGCCGACTGCGGCGTCTCCATGCTCGATGCGCCCTCGGAAGTGATCGGCTCGGTGCTCATCTATCTGGGCAAGGACGCCAGCAGCAGCTCGCAGGAGGACCTGAAGGCCGCCGAGAACGTGCTGATGGGGATCCGGCCCTACCTGCGCTACATCCACTCCTCGCGCTACATCGAGGACCTGGCCAATGGCGAGACCTGTCTCGCGCTCGGCTGGTCGGGCGACATCAAGCAGGCCCGCGACCGCGCCCGCGAGGCCGGCAAGGGCGTGGACATCCGCTACTCGATCCCGCACGAGGGCGCCATCATGAATTTCGACATGCTGGCAATCCCGGCGGATGCGCCGCACCCGCGCAATGCCCACCTGTTCATCAACTTCCTGCTCGATCCGCAGGTGGCGGCGAAGAATTCCAACCAGGTGAAGTACGCGAACAGCAACACGGCCTCCTATCCGCTGCTGAGCGATGTGGTGCGGAACGATCCGAACATCTTCCCGCCGCCGGAAGTCATGGCCAAGCTGACTCCGGAGCCGCCGCGCGCACAGGACTACCAGCGGCTGCTGACGCGGATGTGGACCCGCTTCAAGACCGGCAAATAAGAACAGACCGTCGCACGCGTGAGCAAACAACCCAACGGGCAGTCCAGGGGCGCGCCTTACGTGCGCATCGAGAACGTCACGCGCAAGTTCGGTGACTTCGTCGCGGTGAACGATGTCTCGCTGGAGGTCCAGCGCGGCGAGATCTTCTGCCTGCTGGGCGGATCGGGCTCCGGCAAGACCACGCTGCTGCGCATGCTGGCCGGCTTCGAGACGCCCACCTCCGGGCGGATCTACATCGACGGCCAGGACATGAGCGGCATCGCCCCCTACGACCGCCCCGTGAACATGATGTTCCAGTCGTACGCGCTGTTCCCCCACATGACGGTGGAGAAGAACGTCGCGTTCGGACTCGAACAGGAACGGCTGACGCGCGACGAGTTGCGCCGCCGGGTCGGAGAGATCCTCGACATCGTCAAGATGGGCCAATTCCTCGCCCGCAAGCCGCACCAGCTCTCGGGTGGCCAGCGGCAGCGCGTGGCGCTGGCGCGGGCGCTCGTGAAGCGCCCCAAGCTGTTGCTGCTGGATGAGCCGCTCGCGGCGCTCGATCGCAAACTGCGCGAGCACACCCAGTTCGAGCTCATCAACATCCAGGAACAGCTCGGCGTCACCTTCATTGTGGTCACGCACGACCAGGAGGAGGCGATGACGCTGTCATCGCGCATGGGCGTGATGAATCAGGGCCAGATCGTGCAGGTGGGCACGCCGACGGACATCTACGAGTTTCCGGCGACGCGCTTCGTCGCGGATTTCATCGGTTCGGTCAACATGTTCGAGGGAAAGCTGGTCGAGGACGAACCCGATTACGTGCGCATCCGCTGCGAAGATTTCGGTGGCACCGTCTACGTCAATCACGGGATCAGCTCGGCTCCCGGGGCCACCGTCTGGGTGGCGGTGCGGCCGGAGAAGATCAACATCGCCAGGCACCCGCCGGTACCGCCGGCCGGTGTGCATCAGCCGGATGCGGGCCAGGGCGAGAATGTCGTGCGGGGCACGGTCAAGGAGATCGCCTACATGGGCGACATGTCCATCTACCTCGTACAGACAGAGTCGGGCAAGACCATCCGCGTGACCATGCCCAATGTCGCCCGGCACGCGGAGGATCGCATCACCTGGGACGAGACGGTGTACGTCTCCTGGCATGCGGAGAGTCCCGTGGTGCTGACCCGCTAGAGGCGCCCCTTGCCCAGGTTCAGCGCACAATTCGGCAGGCGGGTGGTGCTCGGCATCCCCACGGCGTGGCTGATCGTCCTGTTCCTGATCCCCTTCATCATCGTCTTCAAGATCTCCTTCTCGGAGGTCCGGCTGGCGATGCCCCCGTACGCGCCGCTGTTCGAGTGGGCGGACGGCAAGCCCGTGGCCGTCAGGCTCAATCTGTCCAACTACAGCTTCCTGTTCACGGATGCGCTGTATGTCAGCTCGTATCTGTATTCGCTGAAAGTCGCCGCCGTCTCGACGCTGTTCTGTCTGTTGCTCGGTTATCCGATGGCGTATGCCATCGCGCGCTCGCAGCCCACGACCCGCAATCTGCTGCTGATGCTGATCGTGCTGCCGTTCTGGACCTCGTTCCTGTTGCGCGTGTATGCCTGGATCGGCCTGCTGAAGAGCAACGGCGTCATCAACAACGTGCTGATGGGGATGGGCCTCATCCATGAGCCGCTCACCATGCTGCAGACGGACTTTGCCGTGTACATCGGCATCGTCTATTCGTACCTGCCGTTCATGATCCTGCCGTTGTACTCGAATCTGGAAAAACACGATCCGACGCTGCTCGAGGCCGCCGCGGACCTCGGCGCGCGGCCGGTCACCGCCTTCCTGCGCGTGACGCTGCCGCAGTCGGTTCCGGGGATCATCGCCGGCTCGCTGCTGGTATTCATTCCGGCCGTGGGCGAGTACGTCATTCCCTCGCTTCTGGGCCGCACCGACCAGCTGATGATCGGGCGCGTGCTCTCGGATGAGTTCTTCGCCAACCGCGACTGGCCGGTGGCGAGCGCGGTGGCCATCTTCATGCTGGGGCTGCTCGTCATCCCCATCATGCTGTTCCAGCATTTCGAGAAGCGGACGCTCGAGGCGCACAAGTGAAGTCCCACGGGCTGTTCTCGCGCGTCGCGCTCGTGTTCGGGCTCGTCTTCCTGTACGTCCCCATCCTGTCGATGGTGGTGTTCTCCTTCAACAACTCGCGGCTGGTGACGGTGTGGGACAGCGCCAACTCGCCGACGCTGCGCTGGTACCAGGCTTTGATCTCGAACGAGCAGATCCTCGGTGCGGCCTGGCTGTCGATCAAGATCGCCATGATTGCCGCCTCGGGCGCGGTGGTGCTGGGCACGCTGTCTGGCGTGGCCCTGGCGCGGTTCGGCGCCTTTCGCGGTCGTGCGCTGCTGGCGGGCATGACGACCGCGCCGCTCGTCATGCCCGAGGTGATCACCGGGCTGTCGCTGCTGCTGTTGTTCGTGGCGCTCGAACAGACGATCGGCTGGCCCAAAGGTGGCGGCGCCGTGACGATCACGCTCGCGCACATCACCTTCTGCATGGCCTACGTTACCGTGGTGGTACAGTCCCGTCTGGTGGGTTTTGATGAGTCTCTCGAAGAGGCGGCGATGGACCTGGGCGCCCGGCCGGTAAAAGTGTTCTTCCGCATCACGCTGCCGCTGATCGTGCCGGCGCTGGTGTCCGGCTGGCTGCTGGCGTTCACACTGTCCTGGGACGATCTGGTGATCTCGCAGTTCGTCGCCGGACCCGGGTCGAGCACGTTACCCATGGTCATCTTCTCCAAGGTGCGACTCGGAGTGAGTCCCGACGTCAACGCGCTCGCGACCATCATGGTCATGGTGGTCGCCGCCGGCATCACGGCCTCTTCGGTCTGGATGCGCTTTCAGGCCCGGCGCCGCGAGCGCGATATGCAGCTCGCCGCCGCCGCCAATCTTTGAGTCTCCGGCATGACCGGACACGTACTGGGAATTGATGTCGGTGGCTCGTCGGTCAAGGCGGGGATCGTGGATGTCGCGGCCGGCCGCCTGGTCGGCGAACTGATCTCGGCACCGACCCCGCAACCCAGCACGCCCACTGCGCTCATGCCCGTACTCGCGGCTCTCGCGGCACGTCTGCCCGGAGCCCGGGGTGCGGTGGGGCTCGCGTTTCCGAGCGTGGTCAAGCAGGGCAAGGCGCGCACGGCGGCCAACGTCGATCCGTCCTGGCTCGGCACCGACGGCGCCGCCTTGCTGGGACAGGCCCTGCGGCGTCCTGTCCTGTTTCTCAACGATGCGGATGCGGCCGGCATCGCGGAAGTCACCTGGGGGGCGGGCCGGGGCACCTCCGGGACCATCATCATGCTGACCTTCGGGACCGGGATCGGCACGGCGCTGTTCACCGACGGACGCCTGTTTCCCAACACCGAGCTGGGGCACATGGAGCTCGGCGGCATGGAGGCGGAGAAGTGGGCCTCGGCGCAGGTCCGCACGGCCCAGAAGCTCGACTGGCCCGCCTGGATCGAACGCGTGAACGGATATCTCGCGCGGATGCACGCCCTGTTCTGGCCCGACCTGTTCATCCTGGGGGGCGCCGTGAGCGAGCGGTTCGCGGAGTTCGGTCCGCTGCTGCGCTCGGAGGCCCGGATCGAGCCGGCGCAGTTCGCCGGCCAGGCGGGTGTGATCGGTGCGGCCATGGCCGCGGCCGCGCGCCAGGGCTGAGCGCATGTCCAGCGCGTTCCGCAGCAAGCTGCCCGATGTGGGCACGACCATCTTCACGGTCATCTCGCGCCGCGCACGCGAGCTCGGCGCACTCAACCTGGGCCAGGGTTTTCCCGACTACCCGATCGATCCACGCCTGTCCGAGCTCGTGGCGCAGGCTATGAACGAGGGACGCAACCAGTACGCGCCCATGGAAGGCGTGCCGGAGCTGCGCGAGCGCATCGCGCTCAAGCTGCTGGCCACCTACGGATTGCCCTTCGACGCGGAATCGCAGATCACCGTCACCCTGGGCGCGACGGAAGCCATCTACTCCGCCATCCAGGCGGTCATTGGGCCAGGCGATGAGGCGATCTGCTTCGACCCCGCCTATGACTCGTACGAGCCGGCGGTGCGCCTTGCCGGTGGTCGTTGCGTGCGCTTGCCGCTGCAGCCTCCGGACTTCCGCTATGACTGGGACGCGGTGAGATCCGCCATCAGCGCCCGCACGCGACTGGTGCTGTTCAACAGTCCACAGAATCCGGCCTGCACCGCGGCCAGCCGCGAGGATCTGGATGCGCTCGCGGCGGTGATCCGTGGGCGCGACATCTTCCTGATGTCGGATGAGGTTTACGAGCACGTGACGTACGACGGTCGGGCGCATGCCTCCGTCCTGCAGCACGCCGAGCTCGCCGGCAAGGCTTTCGTGGTGTTCTCCTTCGGGAAGACCCTGCACGCCACGGGGGTGCGCATCGGCTATTGCATCGCTCCGGCTGAGCTGACGCGCGAACTGCGGAAGGTGCATCAGTTCAACACCTTCAGCATCGCCAGTCCGTTTCAATACGCGATCGCGCGGTATCTGGCCGAGAAGCCCGATGTGTGGCGGGAGCTGCCGGCGTTCTTCCAGGCCAAGCGCGACCGGGTGCGCAACGCGCTGGCCGGTTCGGGTTTCAGGTTGCCCCCCGCGCAGGGGACGTACTTCCAGTTGCTCGATTTCAGCGCTTTCGCGCCACCCGACGATCTGGCGTTCGCCGAGCGGCTGCTGACCGAGGCAGGCGTTGCGACCATCCCGCTGTCACCATTCTATCTTCGCCCGCCGCCTCTGCCGGTGGTGCGGCTGTGCATCGCGAAGCAGGATTCGACGCTGGATGCCGCGGCCGTGCGACTCAACGAGTTCGCTGCCCGTCTGAGCCGGGTCGGTGCGTGAGGCTGCAGGGGAGTTCGCCCTATGAAGAAGACAACCCGGGTCAATCATCCTCCCGCCGTCGAGCTGCCCGTGGACAACCACGCGGTGGTCGCGCCGATCTACCAGAGCGTCAAGTTCGAATTCGACACGCTCGATGAGACCGAGCGGTTCCTGCGCGGTGAGCGTTCCGGTTTCTTCTACACACGCGCCTCCAATCCGACCACGCGCCAACTGGAACTGCTGCTGGCCGAGATGCAGGGTCGCGAGGAATGTCTGGTCACCGCTTCCGGCGTGGGCGCGATCGCGCAGACGCTGCTTGCACTCACGAAGCAGGGCGATCACATCGTGTGCTTCATCGAGATGTACAACCCGACGCGTTACCTGATCCGGCGGTTGCTGGCCCGGTTCGGTGTCACGCATACGATGCTGTCGATCGAGGATCTGGCTGGAGTCGAACGCGCACTGGCGGCACAGCGCACGCGCCTGGTCATTTTCGAGAGTCCCACCAATCCCGTCACCAAGATCGCCGACATCGCAGCGATCACGCGGATGGCACGTGCGGCGGGCGCACTCACCGTCATCGATAACACCTTTGCGGGTTTCCATCAGCACGGGGACTTCGAGATCGACCTGTTCCTGCACAGCCTCACGAAGTACGCCTCTGGAGCCGGGGACGTCATGGGCGGCGCGGTGATCGGGCGCAGCGAGCTCATTCGATCGATGCGGACGGATTTCGGCACGCTCGGCGGCACACTCGATCCGCACGCAGCCTTCCTGATCCTGCGTGGTCTGAAGACGTATTTCGTACGCTACGAGGCGCAGTGCGCCAGCGCCCTGCGCATCGCCGAGTTGCTCGCTGCGCATCCGGCAGTTGCAAAGGTCCATTACCCGGGTCTGCCCACCCATCCGCAACACGCGCTGGCGCGCAACCAGATGCGTGATTTCGGCACCATCGTGACGTTCGACCTGAAAGGCGGGGCCGAAGCGGGTGGCCGGTTCGCCGGCGCACTCAAGCTGTTCGCGCTGACGGCCAGCCTCGGCTCGACCGAGTCACTCGTCGTGGCGCCGCAGATGATGGGCGGTCGCGATCTGACCGCCGAGCAACTGCGACTCTCGTCGCTGACGGAAGGCACGGTGCGATTGTCGATCGGCCTGGAAGACCTCGACGATCTCATCGAGGACGTGACGCAGGCACTCGCCGCGGCCGGCTGACGTCCTTGCCGCGGCATTGCTGATGCTCAGCGCCCCAGGATGCTGAGGCTTTCCTCAGGCACGCGCCGTACCCGGCTGACGGTCAGGCGCTGCTGGCCACCCGCACGCGGTGCGGGTGATAGGGCAGCACTTCGAGCACCTCGCCCTCAGCCAGGCGCTGCTGGACACCGCGCCAGAAGTCCGCGGTGAGTATCTCTCCGTGCACCCGTTCGAAGGCGGCGCGCTGCGCGTCGCTGAAGGCCAGGAAATTGATGAACGTTTCCGGGAAGACGTCGTTGTCGGCGACGTAGAACCATGCCTCGCCGCGCATCTCGTCCTCGGGATTGGAGGCCTGCGGCATGTCACGGAAGCGGCAATCGGTGACCTGGCACAGCTCATCATAATCGTAGAAGATCACACGGCCGTGGCGCGTCACGCCGAAGTTCTTCAGCAGCAGGTCCCCGGCGAAGATGTTGGTGTAGGCGAGGTCCCGGATGCACTGGCCGTAGTCGAGTACGGCCAGCTCCGCCGCCGACTCGCTGGCCGTGCGCAGGTACAGGTTGAGCGGGGTCATGCGTCGCTCGATGTACAGATGATCGAAGATCAGGTCGGTGCCTTCCTCGTGCACGGTGAGGGCGGTCTCGGAGCGCAGCTCCTCCAGAAGTTCGGGGGCGAACAGCGCGCGGGGAAAGCGCAGGCGTTTGAACTCCTGCGCATCGACCAGCCGGCCGGCGCGGTCATGCTTGAAGACCAGCTGGTATTTCGCCTTGACCTCCTCGCGCAGCACGCTCTTGGGATAAGGGAAGCGGTCCCGGATGATCTTGAAGACCACATCGAAGGAGGGCAGGGTGAAGCACACCATCACCAGGCCGCGCTCGCCCGGGGCGTGCACGAATTGATCGGGTGTGTGCTCCAGATGGCGCATCAATTCCCGGTAGCGCTCGGTCTTGCCCTGCTTGGCGCGGCCGAGCACGGTGAACAGCTCGCTCACCGGCTTGCGCGGCATGATGGACTTCAGGAACAGCACCGCCTCGCCCACCCGCTCCAGATCCACGTGGAAGTAGGACTTGGTGAAACTGAAGACAATGCTGACATCGCCCTCGGCCAGCATCACGGCATCCACCAGCACACCGCCATCGGTGTTCTTGAGCGCGATGACCAGGGGCAGCAGCATGTCGCGGCCGATGATCCGGCCGACGATGTAGGCCCGTGACACCTGGTAGAACACCGGCCGGATGATCTCGACCTTCTCCACGGCGCGGCGTTCGTTGATTTCCCGCAGGTGCTGACGGACTTCGCCGGCGACGTGCGCGACGCTGCGGTCGAAATCGCGCCAGGCCGAGTGGAAGCGCACATCCCCGAGCACATCCTCGAACAGCAGCAGCAGCGATCCGTGGTTGATGTAGGTATTGGTGCCGACCGAGGCGGTGATCCGGCCGAGCGGATCCAGGTCGGTGGCGACGAACTCGATCTCGGGCGCCACGCCCACGGTGCCGAACAGCTGGCGTGTGATGGAGCTGAAGAAGGTCTTGGTGAATTCGGCATCCGGCAGCGCTTCGATCAGCTCGACGAAGTGCGCCCGGGCTCGCGTCCACAGATCCCGGTCGAGCGCCGCCTCTCCCAGCTTCAGTCGCAGCTGGGCGATCGTCTGGCTGACGAACTGCTCGTACAGCTCGATTCGCTCCACGGCATCGACATGGCTGCCCTTGGAATCGAGCGTGTCGAACCGGACGGGTGCGCGGCGCGTGATGGCCCGGAATTCCGCGTTGTACTGCACGAACGCGTCCGCAATCAGGTGCGCGCACTCCATTGCGATGTCCCCGGGTGGCGGCATCAGTCGAAATCCGAGGGCAGGTCCTTGTTGAGCTGGTGCTGGTGGAGACGCTCGATCTGCGAGCGCGTCACCCGGCCGGTGGATAGCGGGGGAAGGGCGGCCACCGGGAAGAACTCGACACCGTCGGTCTCGTTGCTGGTCCGGGCCTCACCGCCGGTGAGCTCGCAGAGGAAGAAGATCTTGTAGATGTGGTGCAGTCCGGGCGGATGGCCA
>Ga0335069_10011270_pt1 | contig 12631 bp, 26 predicted proteins | sample Lox_Sample_11_FD_206714 | JGI IMG/M metagenome (GOLD analysis project Ga0335069, IMG submission 206714) | Soil microbial communities from Loxahatchee National Wildlife Refuge, Florida, United States - Lox_Sample_1.1 | ecosystem: Environmental > Terrestrial > Soil > Wetlands | place: USA... | reverse complement strand
CTCTTTTTTGCTGCCCGCCGACAACCCCGCCCCGGCCAGCCACCCCCTGCCAACTGCCAAGTCACGCCGCCCACGCCTCAGCCCGCAACCCGCCCCACCAACCTTCTTTATGCCCACCCCGCGGCGCCACGCCGCCAGCACTTCACACCCCACCCGCACCCGCCAGCTTTTCAAAATGTTCACTTTTTGCAATTCGCATTGCAAGATAGAAAATGTTGTCTTTTTGATAGTTATCAGAATGTTTGATTTTTGGTTTTGATTTTTTTTTAGGTGGGTGGGTGGAACTCAATCCCGTTTCCCGGCCGCCGTCGTCCCCTCCCCCCACCCCCTGGGCCTCCGGGTCCACCGCCATCGCCAGGTCATCGCCGGCCATCTTCGCCCCATCGGCCCCCATCACGCGCGGAATGGCACCTGGGGAGGGTCGGCATGAGTCGCCACTGAGGACACGCATGTCGGTCATTCCAGGGCACTTACCTGGCGCGTCGGCCACATCGTGCTACGATTCTCGCGTTTGGCTCCCATTTCCCCGGCTTTCGTAGCACGATTCGCCCCATAAGCCCCAATCCAGCCGCGCCGCAAAAAAACTTGCGTCGAAAAACCGCGTTTTCCGGCATACTGGCATTGCGGCAACGTGGTCGAGCGGAACCGCCGCTCTAATCCACCGAACTACCAGCGATAGAGCGCCGGGGTGGACTAAGGCAAACACTGAAAGCAAAGGAGATAGACGATGCAGGCTTTAATCGCGCGAACGAAACCGTCTGATCGGACGAAGGCACCGCCCATGCAGGGCTTAACAGCGTTAGGATACGATCTTATCGAAGGGCTGGAGCTTATGGGCTGGGGCACAGGGCACAGCGTGGATGGTGGGCTTACCTTTACCGAGATCATGGCTATGGATTACGGGCTTCATGAATCGGCTACGGAGACGGGGTTACTGGCGGAGGCTTGGGATTAGGACGGTCTGAGCTATCAGGCGGGCTCTCGGGCGCCTATGCGTGGCATAGGCGTTCTGGAGGTCTGATAGACCTACCCCATACGGCTGGCGACAACCATGGGGAAAATTGAAAGCATAGGAGAATAACATGTCCACAACCAATGTTCCGACCCTGTCCGGCGCTCCCAAGACCAACGGAGTGAGCCTGTCCGATATCCAAGCCGAAATGAAGGCCGGTCAGGAAGCTTGGGCTCAATCGTTCCAGGACCGGATGGAAGCGTTCCAGAACCAAGTGGCCACAATCGTGCAGAATTTGGCCACGGCCAAGACTGCCGGCCTGGTAGTCCCCACTCCGCCCATCGCCAAAGTGGCGGCCAAGCCCGTTACCGCTCCCGTGGTGAAGGCCGGGCAGCCCATGAAGCTTACCGGCCAAGCGGCGGAGAAAACGCAATCGTCCGCCGGTAAGCCGTGCGGTTCGAAGTCGCCCAATGGGCTGTGCGCCAAGTGCGATGGGCCGTTCCATCCCGTACTCCACTACAGCCTGGAAGCGATCTTGCCCTTGGACGGATCGGATCAGCCGATCACCCATGAGAACTGGAAGTCTCGCAAGTTTCTGGGTATCTCCGTGGATCCCAACTACTGGGGCAACGTGGTAATCGTGGGATTCGGCAAGGATTGCCTCAATTTGCGGCCGAAAAACGCGGTTTCGCTGGCCATGGCGCTTATGGGAAAATCCGAGAAACGCGCCGCGGCCGCGGTCCACATCGAAAGCGTACTCAAGGCCAATGGGGCGGCTCACCTGCTGATCCAGGAATAGCCTTCAACCAATCCCGCCGGTCCACTCCAGCCCCATGGCGCAAGCCGTGGGGCTATTTTTTTGCCTGCTAGAATCCCCGTTTTCAGCCTGCTAGAGCCATTCCCCGCACGTTTAGCCTGCTACCATCGCGCCAAATCCCCGCAACGGAACCACGGCCAAATCCCGCCGTGTTGCGCCGTGTTCTGCGAGCTTTCCAGCTAGCCATGCTGGCGGCAAACTTGCACAGCTAGCAAACGCGCCGCGCCATCCCGCCAGCGTAGCTATCCACCAGGTCAAACCATGACGTTCAGGCCACCTAATCGGCGCCCAATGAAGCGCTATGAGGGCTCTATTAGCCGGCGATGTGCCGGCCGGGGCGTGTCAACGCCGACGTAGACTGTCTCTGAGCGCCCTATGGGTACTCTCTGTGGCCTGATTTGGCCCTCTCGATGCCATTCTTTGCGACCGCGGGGCGCGTCAGCGCCGACGTGGAGCGCTCTCATGAGGTCAAAATCGCTCCAACGTTGGACGCGAGTCAAGAGGCAAGCGCAATCTGATCGGCTGATTTCTCGACTTTGCCTCCGCTGTACCCTGCAAAGCAGGGTACAGGTCAGAAGCATCTCTTGTCAAGCAATTGGTCGCCGATGAACGAGTTTACCGCGCGGCGCACGGTCAAACGACGCGACGCGGTATCCGGCCTGATTGGGCTTTTAGAAGCATAGCGTAATAGGCGCAAGTCGTTGAGCAGCAAGCTATGCAAAAAAAACTGTTGACACGGCTGGTTTTCCGCCGCAAACTAGAAACACCACCGAACGACCCGCCGTATGGCGGAAAACACTGAAGTATAAGGAGATAGCATGACACCGAATAACCGAATCAGCCGCTTTATGGCCCGTGAAATCCATCCTCTCTCGTTCATCGCGGAGCCCCGCGTACAGAGAACCCCAGAGATCCGTCGGCACGCCAATATCGTCCTGGCGGCGATCGAATTCCGGCTGCCACCGCAGGCCCCCTCCGTCGTGTCCATCGAACGGCGCCCCATCACACCGCCAATTGCCCGTCCGGCCGCGCCCGATGCGGTCCAGGTTGGCCGGCAGAAGCGTGACCACCGCATGATCGGTACGGACGCGATGGTGGAGCGCATGAATCGCGACTACCGCTTTCACACGAAGCGCCGCCATGGCCATCAAGTGAAACTGAGTTTCCGCGATCGCGGTGCCTATCTCCACACTGAGGTGCTGTAGCCATGAATCTCCTTCTCAACACACACGGAACTGAGGACCTGGAGTGCTGCAATTGGGCATTTCTGAATCTCGATGGCGATCTTTGCAAGACGATACTCCACCGCCGCGACATCATGCGGCAGCTTGCCGCCGATGATCCGTCTCTGACCACAATGGAGTACTGCGATACGTCCATCGTGTTTCTGGACGCGCTGCCGGAGAAATTCGGTGATGCTGAATCGGTCGGCCTGAGCGACGAAACGCCGTTTGTTGAGCGCGCCGATGCTGCCGTAGAGGACTTTGAAAACGCCGCGGCGCGAACGGAATGCGACCGTATGGTTATCGGAGTGGACGAGGTTTACTGGTCTGCTTATCCTACGCACGTCGATCAACTGATCGAAAGCTGCGGTATTGACTATAGAACGGTCGAAATCGCTGCTAGGGAGGCGCTGTGATGCTAAACACCGAACGCAATACGAAAACCATGGGTGCGCGCATTCTCCGCGCCTTCAAAAAGTGGTACCGCTTGAATGGCGGGTCCAGCCGCCGGACCAGTATGTGCGATACGTTCTTCGAGCACGGTCAGTGGTGGGCGCAGAACACCTACACCGGAGAGCAGTACGCCGTATGTGATGCGGAGGGCTCCGAAGCCAACGGAGTCTTCGATGGGTTCTGCTTCGAGCAGGTTACCCACGGGGAGGTCGAGTGATGTTCTCCACTCCGGCGCTATGCGTCTACTCGCTTCTGGCGGTCTTCCTTGCGTGGCTCTGGGCGGTCATGACCGACCGGCGACCGCGGTAATCGGCCTGTAGGCTGCCTGGCTGGCCCGGCGTGACAACGGGCCAGATGGGAAGGTTACAGACATTCAATGAGAACCATCATGACGATCCTTATTGAGAATCCGTTCACGCAGGAGAGCCCCATGAAAAGCTATACGCTAACTATCAGGAACAAGCATCTTACAAGCTGGTGCGGCACGATCGCCGAAATGATCTCCGAGCATCAGGCTAGGATCGATTTGCTTAAGGCGATCCAGCGTGCCGGGGATGTTGTCGATGTGGACTTCAGCGCCGCGCATGACGACTATGTGACCTTCTCTGCCAAAGACCCGGCGATTGCGGAGGCTCTGGGATTTTCTGAAGAAGAGGCCGATCAGGAAGAGTGCTGACCAGTCTATCGGCGGCACTGGCTCTGCCAGCGCCGTCCGTAGATGGCTCAATCCGAGCGATCAGCGTCCGACGTTGGACGCAAATTCAACAACAGGAGAACCAACATGGCAGTGACAGCAGGTGAGCTTTACGAGTTTCTCGGCGATTTTGACGCCGACGACCTGGTCTATATTGACGATGGCGGCTTGGCCATCGTCATCAACGAAAGCTCGTTTGAGATCGGCGGAGCGCCGATTGAAGACGAATGCCCGCATTGCGGCGCGACCGGCGACGATTCGCATGATCGCTATTGCCCCAATTCGAGCGACTCGGTTTCCGTCATGGAGGTGGCGTAATGGGCACCCGAGTGAAGTTTCTCAGCCTCAAAGAGCCGCTCAAGTACGGCTACGTCTACGACACGGACGCCTACGATTTCAGCGGGAGTTTCTGCTTCCATCAGCACTTCAGAATGTGCGAGACGTACGGCGATGTGCATGAGAACGGGAGCTATACCCAGCACAGCGGCGATTGGCCGGTGCAGGTCGAACATATCGCCGACTTCTTAGCGTCTCTGGCGAGTTACATCTTGACGCACTCCGGCGAAGAGATTGAAGCGCTCGTCAGTTACGTGTCCTCCGATGCGATGCGCCGGCCCCACCGCAAAGAGATCGAATTTGCGGCTTCCGTGATTTTCAAGCCGAAGTCTGCTGAGGAGCCATGGGAAAAGACTCGCCGGTATTACTCCGTTGAGGAGCGGAAGATCAGCACGGTGAGCGCCAAGCGCTACGACACCCGGTACAAAGAGGTCCAGCAGTGGAACGATGGGAGCGCCGATGCGATTTATCGGATGCTCATTCCTTCGTACGCCAACGCGATGGACTTCTTCTCCTACGCCACAGCGATCCGCGAGTGGTGTCAGGAGGACATTGCCGCCAAAGACCGGCCGTACTTCTATGGCCATGTGGCTCAATTCCTCAAGTGGTTCGATGGCGACGCCCATCGCGCTCGCGAACTGTACTACGCCTACAATGCGCTCACGGCGATTGTCGAGTCGTTCCAGGCCCGTCACCAAGCCGAGATGCACCTGAACGACCTTCACTGGCCGCCGAACAGGGAGGTTCAGGAAAACGGCTACACCGCCGATCAGAACCGGGAGAACGCCGATGCCGCATAGCACCTTCTGGATTCGCGAGACGTTTGTAAACGCCGATCAGAATTGCCGATTCGGCGAAGGCGAGTGGATGGACAGCGGCCAGACAAGCCTTGGTTCGCTATACCGTTCTCTGCGATCGGAATACGGCGGTTGCACCGGCAAGCAATACATCGATCGTGCCGATGGCCCGCCGGTTCAGGTCGGCTGGGTCTTCCGCAAGCGCATGAAGTACGAAGACTCGAAGGACACCTATATTCGAGAAGTCTGGGTGGCGGTTTCGTCCACGGCGCCGCAGTTGCGCGTGACGAACATCACCTGGCCTTGGGAGGATGCAGCGTAGTCCAACGTTAGACCGGCCAGTTACCCGCTTAGGCCGCCATGGTGACAGAATGGCGGCCGTGGAAGGCTGCTGGCCTTCAGGAGAAAAGGATGGCAAAACTGACGAAAGCAATCTACGATGCACTCGCCCCAGACGACCAGGAGCGCGTGAGGGACGGACTGCGTGAGGCCGCCTGCTACATTGCCCACGCATGGGATTCTTTGCGCGACGTTGAAATCGCCTGCGGCGATCACGATGTCGAAGTGGAGACCGATGAGATCGAGAGCCTGGCCGGGGATACAACGGAGCCGGAAGACGCGCTCTCACTTTCCGATGAAGACCTGCTGAACGGATTCTTCGGGGAGGCCGCCTAATGCCAAAAAGCAATGGGCGTCCGCCTGAGAGGCTTCGGAAATCACCGCGCATTGACAGCATGCAGGAGCGTTGCTCATGCGGCCGGAAGGCGGCCAAGTACGGCAAATGCGTTCGATGCCTGGACGATCCGCTGATGAGCGCGTTTTTACAATCTGTGGGCATCTATCTGCCGAGACGCAAGGACCGGAGGACCTGGTAATGTGGGCTTGCCCTCGTTGTAGTTCCGATGAGCTTGAAGTGAACGTATCGGTATGGGCGACGCTCACTCAGGACGATGATGGAAACTTGGAGACCGACACGTCCGAGCCGGATGACTCCAACCATGAATGGGACGACGAATCCATCATGCGTTGCACGGCTTGCAATTACATGGCCGAGGCCAAAGAGTTCGAAGAGGACGAGGATCCCGGCGGTGAACTGTGTGACCAGTGCTATTCGAGCGACGCTGATATTGACCATACGGACAGCGCAGGGAACACGGTATGTGTGAATTGCGCCAAAGACGAAGAAACCGAAGAGGACGGCGCCGATGGGTCGGAAGAAAATTGATCCGGCGTTGCACAAGAGCCCCAAAGTGTTCGGGGCGGCGGCGATCAAGGCTCAACTTGCCGCGGCAAACGTTCAGCGCATTCCTGGCTCAAATAGAACCACGATTCCGCATCGCCCGCCGGACCTGGAAGCCATGAACGGCGAACAACTGGACTCGTTTGTGGCGAGCTATTCCGCCGCTTGGGGAGCCAAGAGAATGTTCCCCACTCGGCCGAAGCGCTACCCTCTAGCGGCCAGAACGCTCATTCGCATGGCGTCGCTTCGAGCGATGTATCTTCGGCATCCCCAATGGGACAAATACCGGCGGGAATTCGAGCGGCTGTACCAGCAGCTACCGCGATATGCCCAATGGCGGCAGTACCTGAACCCACTGGCGTGTGTGGCTCCCGGAAAGTCTTTCCGGCGGACACCGCGCAAGATTGGCCGGGACGGAAAACAGCACTAGCCCGGCGAAAATTGAACCTTGACACGTCCGAAAAAATGACGTAAACTCACGAAACCAACTAAACCGCGGCCCCACCAAGCCGCAAGCCACGGAGGCAACATGGCACTTACTGAACGTCAGAAACAGATGGTTTTAGAGCTACTTTGGGGCTCGTTGAAACAAGAGCCCGCGCCGGACCGCAAATGGAAGCGCCGGAAGCCGGAGGATGAGCGCCGGCAAACTGGATGGGGCACCAAGACCCGCTGCGGTCTTTGCGCTTGTATTGGGCGTATCTTCGATGAGGGCGCCGACCCTGAACCGAATCCTGAGCCGATCCCTGGATTCGATAACGTTGTAGGACAAGAATTATTCGGTATGACCGTCGCTATCGGCGAGTCCTTTGGGGGCAAGCGATGATCCGCGCCATCATCGAGATGTTCGTCGGATGCACGCACCAGCGCACCACGTTTCCGCAATCCCCGCGGCGCGTGGGCAAACTCAATCGCTTTCAGCGGCGGCAGGCGTCCGTCATGTGCTGTCTGGACTGCGGCGCGGAGTTCGAATACGATTGGCGAACCATGAAGGTCGGGCGCCGCATCTACCCGAAACCTCACACGCCGATCCGCGAAGCCGCTCCAACGTTGGACGCTGAGGCGTAAGCCGCCCGGTTCCGGCCTTGCTTGCAGGGCCGGTCAACCAGATGGCTTACTGAAGCGATCAGGAGAGAATATGCGAACCGGACGTGTAGAACTTACCGCGGAGATACTGGAGGCGTGGGCTCCTATGTCACCGTATCTTGCCGCTATCGGCCTTGTTTGCGCCGATTTGGTTTATGATTATCGGATCGGCATTCTGTCGGTCCGAATCGTTCAGGAGGCCCGATGACCCTGATCGAGCAGTTCAAGGCCGCCAGGCGGGCCGGCTGCCCGCTGATTGCCATCCACACCGCCGACCCGGCGGCCACGATGCGCAACATCAACGCCAGCCTGAACGGCAAGGCCGGCCCGATTGTTCAGTGGGATACCGTCCGCGGCATCACCGCCGTCAATGAGAGCGGCAAAGCCGTGGTGAGCGGAATCTCCGGCGCCAGCAACGTCATCTCCGCCGTAGCAGCGCTCGTTGCGGCTGAGAGCGTTCAGGAAGAGACCATCTTCTATATGCACCAGATGCACCGCGTCATCGCCGAGCCTGGCGTGTCGCAGGCCGTCTGGAATCTCCGGGACCAGTTCAAGGTCACGCAGCGGACGCTGGTCATGCTCTGCCCGTCGATGGAGATACCGGTCGAGCTTCAGCAGGACGTACTGGTGCTTGACGAGCCGCTTCCGACGCTGGATCAGCTACAGGAAGTGGTCAAGGACATCTACAAATCGGCAGGCCTTGACGTTCCTGACAATGTGGATAAGGCCACCGATGCAATCTGCGGCTTGGCGGCATTCCCAGCGGAACAGGCCTGTGCAATGTCCATCGGCAAGGCAGGGATCAATCTGCCGAACCTTTGGGAGCGCAAGCGGCGCGCAGTGGAAGAAACGCCCGGCCTGTCGATCCATCGCGGCAAAGAGACGTTTGACGACATCGGCGGCTGTGCCAACGTCAAGGAATACTTCACGGCGTTGCTGAACGGCCGCGAGCCCTATCGCGCTATCGTCTTCGTCGATGAGATCGAGAAGCAGTTAGCCGGCGTGGGGAGCGATTCGTCCGGGGTATCGAGTGAAGGTCACGGGATTCTGCTTACCTGGATGCAGGAGCACCGGGCCAGCGGATCGATTTTCCTGGGGCCTCCCGGCGCGGCAAAATCGGCGCTGGCCAAGGCGATCGGCAACATGGGCGGGCTGCTTACCATCACGCTCGATATCGGCGCCACCAAGTCGTCTCTGGTGGGCGAGAGCGGAGCGCGGTTGCGATCTGCTCTCAAGGTGATCGAGTCGGTGAGCCAGGGGCGGGCTTTATTCATCGCCACCTGCAATTCCATCGACAGCCTGAGCCCGGAACTGCGGCGGCGGTTCAAGTCCGGCACGTTCTTTTTTGACTTGCCGCAAGCCGAGGAACGCGCGATGATCTGGGCCATCTACCAGAGCAAGTACAGTTTGGATCAGCAGGAGCGCCCCAATGACCGCGACTGGACCGGCGCGGAGATTGAGACGTGCTGTGAGACTGCATGGCGTCTGAATATTCCGCTGGTGCAGGCCGCAAACTACATCGTCCCCGTTGCGCAGTCTGACGCGCAGCGGATCAAGATGCTCCGGCAGCAGGCTGATGGCAAGTTCATCAGCGCCTCGAATCCGGGGCCGTACCAGTTCGAGCAAGTCTCCCAGTTGGGCAGAAAGTTGGCAATATGAGCAAATACGCAGCTTTTGAAACAACGTTTACGGACGGGCCTACGCTGGCAGCGGCTCTTACGGCCATGGGGTTCGAGATCGAATGCCACGAGGCGGAAACCACACTATACGGCTACATCGGCGATGCGCGGCCCGAAAAGGCCCATATCATCATTCGGCGCAATCACACCGGGATCGGCGCGTCGAACGATATCGGATTCCGGCGCGGCGAGGATGGCACATACGAAGCCATCATCAGCGCATACGATCAGAGCGTCAAATTCGACGCCAACTGGATGGGTCTGCTCAAGCAGGCCTACACCGAACAGCGCCAGATGGCCATGGCGCGGCAGCGCGGCTATGTCTTTCAGGGCCGCGAGGTGGTTCAAACCGCAAAGGGGCCGCAGGTACGGCTCATGTTCGCTGCGAGATAGGAGACGACCATGGCAAAAACGATTACGGTGGTTATTGAGCCGGATGGCGAGTTCAAGGTTGATCTGGCCGGCTTCCACGGCCAGGGTTGCGGCAAGGTCATGGAGGACTTTGGCGGCCCTGAGCGTCCAACGTTGGAGCGGCTGAAGCCCGAGTTCCGGGAGCAGGCGCGGGCGAAGGAGGTCAACCGTGGATAGGGCCGCCTATGACATTCTGAAGTGGCTTGCCCAGATAGAAGGGACCGTCACTATTCACGATGGAGTGGCCGTCACTGAAGACGGGCTGTACGTTGACCTTAATCAGTGGCGCCGCGACACTGACGGGGAGGTCAAACGTGCCTGATTTGCCGGCCTGGCGGCGAGGCCGCCTCATCAAGACCTTCCCTCGTTTGTTCGCTCTGGCGGAGCAGAAGCGCACCGTGGCCTTTCCCAATTGGACCAAGCCGTGCCCTGCGGTGGTAGTCGCCAACATGCCCGCCGTGCTGGTCTACCGCTGGATCACCGGCGGGAAGCTCAGGGAATGCCCGAAAAAACGGGAGGTGCCCGCTTGAACATTCACAGCATCATTTATGGGACCAGGGCCAACGGCCCTGGTCTCCGGGCGGCGGTGTGGCTTCAAGGCTGCGCACTCGGATGCGTTGGGTGTCAGAATCCTGAGACCCACGTGTTTGACGAACGCGGCATGACGGATGGGGACGCCCTAGCGTCTCACATCGTCCGCAATGCTCACCCCGGAGTTTCCGGGGTGACTGTTTCTGGCGGAGAGCCCATGCACCAGGCGGTCTCGCTGAACGACTTCCTGTGCGGGATCAAGGCCCGGCAGCCCGATTGGTCAATCGGAATGTTTACCGGGTACGCGCTGGAGGAGCTTATGTACGGCCTGTTTGACCTGCGGGAGGATCCGAGAGTTTCTATCCCGCTGCCGATGACGCCGGCTCATTGGAGGATGGCGCTTTGGGAGCACTCTATTAGGCCCAGATTGGACTGGGCGATCACCGGGCGCTTCGACAAGGCCAAGCCGGTTGGCCCGGACATCGACTATTCGCTATTCCCTCACCTCCGCATGTGCAGCAGCCGGAATCAGAACCTTTGGCTCTTCACGCGGAAACACACCTACGAAGATTTTGCGGCGCCAATGCTCGAAGTCAATATCGGCGCCGATGGCCTCACACAGATCTCCGGTTTCCCGGCGATCAAAACCAATCAGAAAGGACACTAACCGATGAGCACTACAATGACGCCGATGCCGGCCGCCGCGCCGGGCATGAACATCACCGATAAGACGGTGGCTTTGAATTTGACGTTTGGGCGAGTGGGGAACTCCAAGAAAGTCCCCAAGTCGCAAATTCAGGAGAAGGCCGCCGGGGACGCCACTCCCACGCAGGATTGCGCAGTAGAAGTGGACGCCGACAAGAATTTGGTCGGCGTGTCCAAGCGGCTGCTGAAGTCCAAGGAGCTTGCGGATATCCAATCGCACGACTCGGAAGTCGCCCAGTGGGTGAAGGACCGCAGCGTGCCTTCGATGTTCCGCCGGGGCATCTACTTGGTGAAAATCGAGGCCGTTCAGCAGATCGAAGAGTATCTGCAAGCGGCGGCGGCCAAGCGCGCCGATCTCATCGCCAAGTTCCTGGCGGTGTACGACAAGCAAAAGGCGGAGGCCGAGCAGCATCTCCGCGGCGTATACGACCCCCAGGACTATCCGCCAAAAGGCGTAGTGGCGGCCACTTTCGTTTTTGAGTGGTCCTACATCACCTTTGCCACGCCGGCGAAACTGAAAGAAATCTCCAGCGACTTTTTCGAGAAGGAGCGGGCCAAGGCCGAAGCCAAGTGGTCGCAGGCCACCGAAGAGGCCAAATTGCTGCTTCGGGCGCAGATGAAGGATCTGGTTGACCACCTCCTGGAGCGCCTGGAGCCCGGCGAGGATGGTAAGAAGAAAATCTTCAAGTCCAGCACCGTAAGCAACATCGCCACGTTCCTGGAAAACTTCAAGATCCGCAACGTGACGGACGATGCGGAGATGGAGTTGCTGGTCGGCAACGCCCAGAAACTGCTGAGCAACATCGACCCGAAGGACCTCCGCGAAAACGAAGCGGTCCGCTCCAACATGGCGGCCGGGTTCGGCATGGTTAAGACCTTCCTGGACCAGATGGTCGAAACCGCCGGCAGCCGGAAGATCGTGCTGGAAGAGGAACCCGAGACGGAAGAGAGCATCTTCTAGCAGTAGGCAGGGCGCATGCCCTGCGGCGGCAAACTCTCACCTCCCCGTGGTGCCGCTGGATAGGCGAAAGCCGAACTGACGAGAGTAGAAGAGGCTACGGAAAATGACCTATACGTATCGTGGAATCACTGCGGACAGCGCGCTTTGGCAGGCGCTGGACATGATTGAAGATCAACGAGTTCCCTTCTCGGAGCGTCCCTTGCGGGGGAAGTTAGCGCCATCAGATGCCGATCTGATCGAAGCGCGGATCGCCGGCCAGTCCACCGGTGACGAGGCTCTGGTCTGGCTCATTCAGGAGCGACGCAGGCAATGGGCCGCGATTGGCGCGCAAAGGACGGAGGACAAGCGCGCCGACGAGGCCCTTCATATCGCCAGGATCAACCGGCAAGCGGCCGAAATGAACCTGGAAGCCGCCAAATTGCAGCGCGGCGTGGCGGCGAGGTAAGGCCGATGAAGCCATTCAAGACGATCATCGCCTCTATGGAGGGAATAAAGGTTGAGCTCTACCTTGACCGCGCTGCCCGCTATATTCACAACTTCGTCACGGGGGAATGGAAGCAAGACTGTGAAGCCCCAATGCCGATTGAATGGGGCTCGCAGGCCTACTTCGATTTGACGAAGGATATCGGCCAATACCAACGCTGCGAAGTGCTCGCGGCGATACGAGACGCACTGACGGCCAAAATGGCGTAGGCGGCTCGAACTGAACCATTGCCTGGTTGCCTGCCCGAATTCAGCCGGGCAGG
>Ga0335069_10011269_pt1 | contig 12631 bp, 9 predicted proteins | sample Lox_Sample_11_FD_206714 | JGI IMG/M metagenome (GOLD analysis project Ga0335069, IMG submission 206714) | Soil microbial communities from Loxahatchee National Wildlife Refuge, Florida, United States - Lox_Sample_1.1 | ecosystem: Environmental > Terrestrial > Soil > Wetlands | place: USA: Florida... | reverse complement strand
ATTCGGCGCGCCGGAGGCCATCTGGGAATTCGAGGTGCGGGATTTTCCGGCGGTGGTGACGATTGACGCGCACGGCAATTCGCTGCACAAGGAAGTCTTTGCCAGGAGCCAGGCGGAGCTGGCGAAGCGGGTGTGAGCTATACGGTAGGGCCGAGCTGCCGCTCGGCCGGCTGCGCAGCAGCGCAGCCCTACCAGTTAGAATTTAAAATTCCATTCCCGCGTGGCGTATTTCTCCCTCGCAAGCATTTTGACTTTCTCCAGCGGCGGAGGTTTCAACGGATCCTCCGCCTGCCAGGCCTCGCGCAGGGCGGCTTTCACTTTTTCGGCAGGCACATTCAAATTCATCAGAAACCGCTCGTGACTGCGGTGCTCGCGGTAGGCCGGTTGTTGGGAGGGCAGGGGCAACAGCGCGCTGACGAGCGCGAGGTCGAAGTGCAACAGGAACGTGCCGTGGAACAGCAGGAAATGCTTCCGGCGACGCTGCGAGTTGCCGGAGAATTTGCGGTCGCGGGTTGCCAGGTCGGTGTGGCCGCGGATGGCGATTGCGGATTGCGGATTGCGGATTGCGGATTGAATGGCCGCGCGGTTCCGGCGCATGATGAACTGGTTGGCCACGGCGATGTTGTGCAGCGGCCCGTCGGCAGTGACGCGCAGGATCAGCGCATAATTCAGACAGCCCGGGCCTTGGAGCACGGTGCCGCCGCCGGAACAGCGGCGATAAATGGGAACGACTTTGGCTTCACAAGCTGCAACATTGACCTCGGCTGATATCCGGTTTGCATAGCCGACGACGACAAAATGTTCGCGCGGTTCCCAGAAGCGCAGCAGTTCCTCGCCGTGACCGGCCTCGCACCAATCCAGCAGCGCCTCATCCGCGGCGAGGTTTTCGGCCGGCGATGAAAATGTCAAATCCAGCAGTTTCATCATGAGGCGCTGGTTTTCAATTGGAGCGTTGTCGGGTTGAGCCTGTGGCTCAACCCGTCGAGCCGCAGGCTCGACACTACAGCAATCAGCACATGCCTGATTTCGCTGGTGCTGAGCGTGCAATTTTGATTCAATGTTTTCGGCGGTTTTTTCGTTAGGAGAACATTGCTTAACACAGTGAAGCCTCACAAAAAAGAAATTTACGGTTCCCGTTCCGCCGGCGCGACCGGCAAAGGCAGCGACGACAAATGGGCGGAGTCATTGTCGTCCGTGTTTGAATTGGCGCTGGAAAACCAGGGGCCAGAGCGCACGGCGCAATTGCTGGGACAACTGGCCGAACGCTTGCGCGCCGCATCGCCCGCCGCCGGCCGCGGCTTCAACACGCCGTATGTCAACACCATTTCCGCGGACCGGCAGGCGCCGTTTCCCGGCGACCGCGAAATCGAACGCCGCATCAAGAGTTACATCCGCTGGAACGCCATGGCCATGGTGGTCAAGGCCAACTCGACCACAAACGTGGGCGGCCACATTTCGACCTACGCCTCGGCGGCGACAATTTACGAGGTGGCCTTTAACCATTTCTTCCGCGGGCGTTCGGAGAATTTTCCCGGCGACATGATTTATTTCCAGGGCCACGCAGCTCCGGGAATCTACGCGCGCGCCTTTCTCGAAGGCCGGCTCAGCGAAAAGGACCTGCAGAACTTCCGGCAGGAACTGGCCGAAGGCGGCGGGCTGTCGTCGTATCCGCATCCCTACCTGATGCCGGAATTCTGGCAGTTCCCGACGGTCTCAATGGGATTGGGCCCGATTCTGTCGCTGTATCAGGCGCGGTTCAACCGCTACCTCCAGGCGCGCGGGCTGGTCCACTGGAAGGACGAGCCCAAGGTTTGGGCGTTTCTGGGCGACGGCGAGTCGGACGAGCCCGAGACGCTGGGTTCCGTCACGCTGGCGTCGCGCGAGGGACTCGACAATCTCATCTGGGTCATCAACTGCAACCTGCAGCGGCTGGACGGCCCGGTGCGCGGCAACGGCAAGATCATCCAGGAGCTCGAAGCCGCCTTCCGCGGCGCCGGTTGGAACGTCATCAAGGTCATCTGGGGCTGGGAATGGGATGAGTTGCTGGCCAAAGACAAAACCGGCCTGCTGGTCAAGCGCATGGAAGAATGCGTGGACGGCGATTACCAGAAATACTCCGTCGAGCCCGGCAGTTACACGCGCAAACATTTCTTCGGCAAATATCCCGAGCTGCTCAGCCTGGTGAACCATCTCACCGACGAACAAATCCAGAAGCTGCTGCGCGGAGGCCACGACGCGCGCAAGATGTACGCCGCCTACAAAACCGCCGCGGAACACAAGGGCCAGCCGACGGTCATCTTGGCCAAAACGGTCAAAGGTTACGGCCTCGGCGAGGCTGGCGAAGGCCGGAACATCTCGCACCAGCAGAAAAAGATGAACGAGAAGGAACTGCGCGAGTTCCGTAAGCGGTTCAACATTCCCATTAGCGACGACGTCATCGCCGAAACGCCATTTTTCCGTCCGCCGGCGGACAGCCCGGAAATGAAATATCTGCACGAGCGGCGCAAGGCCCTCGGCGGATTCTTGCCGGAGCGCAAGGTGAATCCCGCGGCGGTTCGGCTCGAAGTGCCCGACCGCGACAATTTCACCGAATTTTTCAAAGGCTCGACCATGGCGGCTTCGACGACGATGGCGTTCGTGCGGTTGATTACGATTCTGCTCCGGCACAAGGGCATCAGCAAAAATATCGTGCCGATCATTCCCGATGAGGCGCGCACGTTCGGGCTCGACGCCTTGTTCAAGGATATCGGCATTTACTCGTCCAAAGGACAGCTTTACGAGCCGGTGGACCGCAAGTCACTGCTCTATTATCACGAGGCGAAGGATGGGCAGATTTTGGAGGAAGGCATCACGGAGGCCGGCTCGATGGCGTCGTTCATCGCCGCGGGCACGAGCTACGCGACCCATGGCGTGCCGATGATTCCGTTTTACATTTACTATTCGATGTTCGGTCCGCAACGCGTTGGTGATCTGTTCTGGCTGGCTGGGGACATTCGTGCGCGGGGATTTTTGCTGGGCGCCACTGCCGGTCGCACTTCGCTCAACGGCGAGGGCTTGCAGCACCAGGATGGGCACAGCCTGCTGCTGGCCGGCACGGTCCCGACCTGCCTGCCGTATGACCCGGCGTTTGCCTATGAACTGGCGGTGATTGTGGCCGACGGCCTGCGCCGGATGTTCGTCGAGGGCGAAGACATTTTTTATTATCTGTCGCTGTACAACGAAAATTTTCCCATGCCGCCCATGCCCGCCGACGTCGAGGACGGCATTTTAAAGGGGCTGTATCGTTTCAAAGCCGGCCTGGAAATTACTGGCAAAGGTAGGGCTGACCTGCCGGTCAGCCTGGACGCGCAGCAGCGCGTCCCTACCATGAAAGCGCACATTTTCGGCAGCGGCACGATCATCAACTCGGCGCTCAAGGCGCAGGAAATTCTGGCCGAGCGCTACGGCGTGTCGGCCGATGTCTGGAGCGCGACGAGCTACAAGCTGCTCCGCTCCGATGCGCTGCGCTGCCAGCGTTGGAACATGTTGCATCCAGCCTCCGCTCCGAAGAAATCGTACCTCGAGAATCTGCTGGCGAAAGAGCAGGGGGTGTTTGTGGCGGTGTCGGACAATATCCGGACGGTGCCCGACCAGATTGCGCCGTGGGTGCCGGGCGGATTGATGACGCTGGGAACGGACGGTTTTGGTCGCAGCGACACGCGCGCCCGCTTGCGCCGCTATTTTGAAGTGGACGCGGAATCAACCGTCATCGCCGCGCTCTATGCCTTGGCGGAAAAGGGCCAGGTGGAACGCAAAGTTGTGGCCCAGGCGATCAAAGATCTGGGCGTGAATCCGGAAAAGATGCAGCCGCAGATTGTGTAGACGATTGTAAACAGCCGCCGAGGTAACGAGGCGGTGGGTAGGGCGGCGCTGCTGCGCCGCCAGCCGCGCGCCAGCTCGGCCCTGCCGCGCAGAGTCAGCCTATCGTCCCCGCCACTTTCCGCTTTCCTTCCAGCGGGCTTGTTATAAGTTCCCGGCTGCTATGAACACAAGGACACTACTTCTTACCCTGGCATGTGTTTCCGGACTGGTTTGCGCGGCGTCGGCCCAGGCGCCCAAGGTCGATTTTCCCGCCGCCAGCCCCGCCTGCACACTCAAACAACGTGTCGGCTTGACCGACTTCGAAATCGTTTATTCCCGCCCCGGTGTGAAGGGCAGGACCATCTTTGGCGGCATCGTGCCGTATGGCCAGGTCTGGCGCACCGGCGCCAACCAGGCCACCAAAATCACTTTCAACACGCCCGTCAAATTTGAGGGCACCGAGATTCCTGCCGGCACCTATGCGCTATTTACCATCCCCGGCGAACAGGAATGGACCGTCATCCTGAACAAGAACGCCGCGCAGTGGGGCGCCTACCAGTATAATACGAACGATGATGTCGCGCGTTTTAAGGTAGCGCCCGTCACGCTGCGGGACACGATGATTGAAACGTTCGCCATCGAGTTCAACCGCATCAAAGATGAATCAGCCTTGCTCGACCTGGTCTGGGACAAGACCGTGGTGCCCATTCGGATCGAAGTTGATGTTAGTAGCAAAGTGGTGCCGCAAATCGAGGCGGCCATGGCGTCGCCGGACAAAAAGGACGCCGGGCTTTATTTCCAGGCGGCCACGTTTTATTACAATCATGGGTTGGACCTGAAGAAGGCGCTGGCCTGGGTGAACGCCGGACTCGAGGGCAATCCCCGGATTGCCTTTGAATTGGACCATTTGAAAGCCCAGATTCTGGCCAAGCAGGGCGACAAGGAAGGCGCCATCGCCGCGGCCAAGCGATCCAGCGCTGAAGCCATTAAATTCGAGGGCCCCGGCAGCTCATTTGTGAAGATGAATGACGACATCATTGCCGGCCTGAAATGATGTCGGCCGTTACCTTTGCGTAAACCAAACCGTCAACCATGAAGTACCGAAAGGAGATACCATGAATAAATTCAAATTCGCACTCATTGCAGCTGCTATCAGTGCCATCGCCTTGCCATTGATGGCTCAGCGCCAACGCATCAGCCCCCACGAAACCATCACCGCCACCGTGGATGGCAATAAGCTGACGCTCGTTTATGGGCGGCCTTACACCAAGGATCCCAAGACCGGTGAACCCCGCAAAATCTGGGGCGGCCTGGTGCCGTACGGCAAGGTCTGGCGGACAGGCGCCGACGAAGCGACCCTGTTGACCACCGAACAACCCATCGTGCTGGGCGGCACCGAAATCCCCGCGGGCACCTACTCGCTCTTCACGCTCCCGGCGGCCGACGGCAGTGCCAAGCTGATCATCAACAAAAAGACCGGCCAGTGGGGCGTCGGTCCCGGATCGTATGACGAGAAGCAGGATTTAGGGAGGGTTGATTTGAAGAAGGACACTCTCGACAAGACGGTGGACCAGTTCACGATGGCCATCGATAGCAACCCGTCCGGCGGCGGCGTGCTGAAAATGTCGTGGGAAAACACCCAGTACTCGGTGCCGTTTACGGTCAAGAAGTAAGCCCGGAGGAAGGGCGGGTGTTGGCCCGAATTCGATCGGTTCATTTGTATTCATGAGTCTTCCTTGGGAGCGCTGGCGTCTCGCCGGCAAGCTGCTTCGTGAGGAATGTCGGTTTGCCGGCTGGACGCCGGCGCTCTCATGGTCATGGCCGTGTGTTTTAATTGGAGGTTTCCATTAAAAATTTAATTGTTTCATCCAGGCGGCTTGGCCAGTGCGCCCGCCGGGTTATTTGCATTGCTGTCGTGGGCGCCGGGATCCTCCTCAGTTCCGCGATCGCGCAAGCTGATGAACCTCCCTCGCCCGCGGCCATCCTGCAACAACTGCAAAACTTCCGCGAAATGGGCAGCGTGTTGTACATTGCCGCGCATCCGGACGACGAGAACACCCTGCTCATTGCCTATCTGGCGCGCGGGCGCAATTACCGAACCGCTTACCTCTCGCTGACGCGTGGCGATGGCGGTCAAAACGTGTTGGGACCGGAGTTTGGTGAGGAATTGGGCGTGGCCCGCACCCAGGAATTGCTCGCTGCCCGGCGGCTCGACGGCGGCCGGCAGTTTTTCAGCCGCGCCATCGATTTCGGATTTTCCAAGGATTACCGGGAGACGCTCAAAATCTGGGACCAGCAGCAGGTGTTGTCCGACGTCGTGCGCATCATCCGCGAATTCCGGCCGGACGTGGTCATCGTGCGCTTTTCCCCCCAGCCGGGCGGGACCCATGGCCATCATACGGCGTCCGCGGTGCTGGGGATTGAAGCTTTCAAGCTGGCCGGTGATACCAATGCGTTACCCGAACAACTTCGCGACCTGACGCCGTGGCAGCCCAGGCGCGTGCTGTGGAATGCCGGAGGCTTTCAACGGGGCGGGGTCGGGACCAATGCCGTCCGGATGCAAATCACCGGCAACGATCCGGTGTCCGGGGAATCGTTTTCGGAAGTGGCGGCGCGCAGTCGCGCCATGCACAAGACGCAGGGCTTCGATAATTTTCGCGGCTTCGGCGGCGGAAACGGGCCGCGCTCCGAATCGTTCGAAACCATGGATGGCGAGCCGGCGACCAACGACATCATGGATGGGGTGGACACGACGTGGAACCGCGTGCCCGGCGGTGCGGAGATTGGCGGGCAAGCGGATGAAATCATCGCTCAATTCAATCCTCAGGATCCGGCAGCGAGCGTGCCGGCTTTGTTGAAGTTACGCACGCTACTGGCCGCGCTTCCGAATACTGATCCCGTGGTTGTGGAGAAGCGCGCGCAGCTCGACCGTATTTTGCAGGCGTGTCTGGGCCTCGAAGTCGAAACGGTAATTCCCTATGCCGAAATTGTGCCCGGCGAATCGTTGCCGATGCATCATTCCGTCATTGAACGATCCAGCGTTCCGGTACGCTGGCTGGGGGTGCGCTACCCGGGCATTGCCGTCGCCATGACGAACGCGATGAGCCTGCGCCCGAACGAGCCGGCTATGCTGGCTTCGGCGCAAACGCTGACGGCCAACACGCCGCTCAGCGGGCCGTACTGGCTGCGCGAGGACGGCACGCCCGGCATGTTCCGCGTGGACGATCCTGCGCTGATTGGGCGGCCGGAAAACCCGCCGGTCTTCCCCGTCGAACAGGTTTTCGAGGTCGGCGGCCAGACGTTGATCGTTCCGGATGAGCCGGTGCAGGTCACCACCAATGCCGCAAATCGGGAAGTCCGCCGCCGCCTGGATGCCATTCCGCCGGTCTCGCTCGATTTCGGTGCCGCGGTTGAACTGTTTGCGCCCGGGAAGTCGCGTCCGGTGGAAGTCGAAGTCACGGCTTACCGCCCGGGCGCCAGCGGCACTTTGCAATTGGACGTTCCGGCTGGCTGGAAAGTTGCGACCGGCAAGCAAACTTTCCACCTTGCCGCGATCGGCGACCACGCGCGGCTTAAATTCAATGTCACGGCGCCGGCGGAATCCGCTACGGGCAAGATCATTGCCCGCGCGGACGTCGGCGGCAGGACCTATCAGAACGAGCGCAAGGAAATCAATTACCCGCACATCCCGCTGCAATTGCTCCAGCCGCCGGCGAGACTCAAAGCCGTCAGCCTTGACCTTAAGACCCGCGGACGCCAAATCGGCTATCTGCCGGGCGCCGGCGACAGCGTGGACGACAGCCTGAAGCAGATGGGTTACGCGGTAACGCCGCTGACCGACGCCGACCTCACGCCGGAAAAACTGCGCGGCTTCGATGCCGTGGTCATCGGGGTTCGCGCCTTCAACGTCCGCACCAATCTGGCGGCAAATTTGCCCGGATTGTTCTCCTACGTCGAAGCCGGCGGCACGGTCGTGGAACAGTACAACCGGCCGGAGAATTCCCGGTTGCTCAAGTTTGCGCCCTACGATTTGCGTCTTTCCGGAGAGCGGGTGACCGATGAAACCGCGCCGGTGACGTTCCTGGCGCCCGATCATCCGGTGCTGAATACGCCGAACAAAATCACCGCCGCCGACTTCGACGGCTGGATTCAGGAACGCGGAATTTATTATCCCAACCAATGGGATGACCATTTCAGCCCGATCCTGGCGAGCGCGGATCCGGGGGAATCGCCGCTCAAAGGAGGATTGCTCGTCGCGCCTTACGGCAAGGGGTATTTCGTCTATACCGGCCTGGTATTTTTCCGGGAGTTGCCGGCGGGCGTGCCGGGGGCTTACCGGCTGTTCGCCAACCTGGTTTCGCTGGGGAAATGAATCCGGCCGATGACAAATCCAGCGGTTCAACTGGCACGTTGACCGGGGCAGCCGATTCCGGAAATGACCGGACCGGCCTGCCCTGGTTGCGCCACTGGCGCACCCTCTATGCGTTCGTCCTGTCCGTTTTTGTTCTCTGGGTCGTGCTGTTGACATTGTTGTCGAGGATATTTTCGTGAACGTCCTCGACTACGTCGTCCTGCTGGGCACGATTTTGGGCATCGCGCTCTATGGCATGTGGCGCACGCGCGGCCGTCACAATCTCGCGAGTTACCTGAAGGGCAGCGGCGACGCGCCCTGGCTCGTCGTCGGCCTGTCCGTGATGGCCACGCAGGCCAGCGCCGTGACTTTTCTTTCGACCCCCGGGCAGGGGTTCGCAAGCGGCCTGGGCTTCATCCAGATTTATTTCGGCATTCCCATCGCGCTTGTCATCATCGCCGCGGTGTTCCTGCCCATCTATCGCCGGCTCAACGTCATCACCGCCTACGAATATCTGGGGCAACGCTTCGATGCCAAAACCCGCCTGCTCGGCGCGGCGGTTTTTTTGCTGCAGCGTGGACTCGGCGCCGGCATCACGATTTATGCGCCGGCGATTGTGCTTTCCACCGTGTTCGGCTGGTCGCTGGACGCCACGATCATTTGCAGCGGGCTGGTGGTGATCGCCTACACCGTCTCCGGCGGCAGCGACGCGGTAAATGTGACCCAGAATTACCAGATTGCCGTCATTTTCGCGGGCATGGTCGCCGCCGGCGTCGTCCTGCTGCACAAACTGCCCGCCGGGCTCGGGCTTCACGATGCGCTGACCCTGGCCGGTGGCATGCACAAATTACAGGCGGTGAATTTCTCGGCCGATCCGCGCGAGCGCTACACGTTGTGGTCGGGTGTGCTCGGCGCCACCTTCCTGATGCTCGCATATTTTGGCACCGACCAATCGCAGGTCCAGCGTTACCTCACCGGTGCATCGCTGCGCGAAAGCCGGCTGGGGCTGATGTTCAACGCGATATTCAAAATCCCGATGCAATTTTTCATCCTCTCGCTTGGCGTGCTGCTGTTTGTTTTCTATCAGTTCGAGCAGCCGCCGGTTTATTTCAACCAGGTGGAATGGAGACACCAGGCGGAGCGCGGCAATGCCGACCGCGCCCACGCCATCGAAATGGACTTTGCGGTCGCCCACGCCCGGGAGCGAAAACAACTGGACGCGTGGTTGAATGCGCGAGGCGCCGGCGATACGGTTGCCGCCGCCGCCGCCCGCGCGGCGGTGTCTGCCGCCCATGACCAGGTGGAAACCGTCCGGGCCCGGGCCGAAATGGCTGTTGACCCGACGGGGAAAACAAAGGACACCGATTACGTGTTCATTACCTTCATTCTGGATTACCTCCCGCATGGGGTCATCGGTTTGCTGGTGGCGACATTCTTCGCCGCCGCGCTCTCGGCCAAAGCCGCTGAACTCAACGCGCTCGGGTCGGCGACGACCGTGGATTTTTACCGCCATGTCGTCAAACCCCGGGCCAGCGACGCCCATTACCTTGCCGCCTCGAAATGGTTCACGGTCTTCTGGGGCCTGGTTTCCATCACTTTCGCCGTCTCGGCCACGCTGGCGGAGAACCTGATTCAGGCCGTCAACATTGTCGGCTCGATTTTTTATCCGGTGATGCTGGGCCTGTTCGTGGTCGGATTTTTTCTGCGCTGGATTGGCGGCACCGCGGTGTTCTGGGGCGCGCTGGCCGCGCAGGCGCTGGTCGTTGTTCTCTTTTTGTGTTTCCGGCATGACCTCAGTTATCTTTGGTACAACCCGATCGGGTGCGCCGCGTGTGTGCTGTTCAGTGCCGTCCTGCAGCCTGTGCTGGGTGGGCAGGCAAAATCCGTAACTGCCTGATATGAATCCTGATTGGACCAATATCTTCTTGGAGTACGAGGGCAAGCAGAGCGCGACGCCGCTTTTGTTGCGCCGAATCCGGCTTCGTGGTTTTGTTGCCAAAGCGCCGTCGCCGCTGTGTTCTGCCGGCGCAGTCCAAAAATATCCGTGACCACCGCTCCCGTCATTTGTTTTGGCCAGCAGCCATGCGGGTTTTTCCCGCGGCGCTTCCTCGTCGCCAAGATCCGGACAGCCCGCCGGCTGCAGCAGGAAATTGGCGGCGACATTATCTTTTTCTGCCATGACAGCGATCATGACCCGCGTGAAACGCAGACCATCCTGCGTCATCGCAAGACCCATGAACCGGCCCAGCTCAATTTCGCCTTCAAAAACCGGATTCAGCGGAAATTTTCCCCGCTATACCTCAAACATATTGCCGCCGGCTGGCAGGCCAAGACCGTGCTCCAGTTGCCGAACTACGTTGGTCATCCCTTGATCAACGTTTTTAAAAAAATTTCCGCCGCCAACGTCGCCGATTTCTGCCTGGAGATGTATCGTGGCTTGGGATTGCTGGATGGAATCCGAGTTGTGCGATCGAGCGACCCGGCCGTTCGACAGGCAGCTTGCGAGGTGGCGGAATTTTTTGTGGATGTTCCATACGAAGGCGAAATTGTCCGCGCCCGCTTTGCAGACGAAACCCTGACGTTGCATGAAGGCGGACATTCCTACCTCAAATTGCCAATGACGACCTTCCGCAAGGAACAAATCAGCCCAACGCGCGACACCCGGTTGCGCTGGATGCAATCCGTTGTCCATTGCACGCATTACGTTGCCGGGGCCGGCGAAAAAGCCTACCTTCACCCGGAAGAAACACCGGAAATCAATTTTGTCAACCGCGATGAGATAGATCGTCCCGATGAAGCCTGGACCGAAATTTAATCCTGAACTTGCGCCAGTAATCGCTTTTGGCGCGCACCCCGACGACATCGAATTCGGGTGCGGCGGCATCATTGCCAAAGAGACCCGCAACCGGCGGAAGGCGCATTTCGTGGTTTGTTCGCGTGGTGAAGCCGGCACGCATGGCACGCCGGCCCAACGCGTGGCCGAAGCCACGAAATCCGCCACATTGCTGGGCGCAACGGCCGAGTTCATCGAACTCGACGGTGATGCGCATCTGGAAATCCGGATTGCCCACGCCATCAAACTGGCCGGCATTGTGCGGCGGATCCGGCCGGGCATCGTGCTCGCGCCCAGCCTCGTGGAAAATCAGCATCCGGATCATGCCAGGCTCGGTCAACTGGTGCGGGACGCCTGCCGGTTGGCGCGCTACGGCGGATTGAAGGAATTACGCAGCCGGCCGGCCCACGCGATTGAACAACTGTACTTTTACGCCGTAACACCGGAAGCCGAACCGCCAGGCATTACACCGGTGCTGGTTGACGTTTCCGCGCCGGAAGTGCTCGCCACATGGACAGCGGCGATGGGAGCGCACGTCTCGCAGGTTTCCCAGCGCAGTTACGTGGAATTGCAGTTGACGCGCGCCCGGTGGCGCGGCCTGCGCGCCGGGCTTGGCCACGCCATCGCCCTGTTTCCGAATGACCCGCCGGTGCTCGATTCGCTCGCGCAGTTGGGGCGTTCGGCCAGAAAATTTTAATTAACCACGGATGGACACAGATAAACACGGATTAAAAATGAGCACCCCTCGCCCTGTCCCTCTCCCCGCAAGACGGGGACAGGGTGTCCGCAGGACGGGTGAGGGGATTTAATTTCTTCATTTGAGTCTGTCTGTGTCCATCTGTGGCTGACAAAGGCATGAAAATCGGCATCACGTGTTATCCGACGGTCGGCGGCAGCGGCATCCTGGCCACGGCGCTGGGGGAGGAGCTGGCGCGGCGCGGGCACGAGGTGCACTTCATCAGCTATGAACGGCCTTTCCGGCTGCCAAGAGACGTGGCGCGGCTGCATTTCCACCCGGTCGCCATCAACGACTATCAACTGTTCAAATATCCGGATTACACCCTGCCGCTCTCGGTGCGGATGGCCGAAGTCAGCCGCGATCATCAACTGGACGTGCTGCACGTGCATTACGCCGTGCCGCACGCCACGGCGGCGGTCCTCGCGCAGTCCATGCTCCCGCCGGAGCAGCGCCCGCGCGTGGTAACGACGTTGCACGGCACCGATACCACGCTGCTCGGCTGTGACCCCGGCTACGGCCCGGCGATTCACCATGCGCTCACCTGCTCGGATGCGGTCACGACGGTATCCGATTTTTTGAGGCAGGAAACCCAGCGCGTGCTGGGTTACAACGGCTCCCTGGAGGTCATCCATAATTTCTTTGAACCGCGCCAGCCACACCGTTCGCGGGAGGAGGTGCGATGCGAGCTCGGCTTGCGGGACGAGGTGGTGCTGCTGCACTCTTCCAATCTGCGTCCGCTGAAGCGCATCGATTTGCTGCTGGAAACGGCCGCGCGCATCCAGCCGCGCGAAGCGTTCAAGCTGCTCATTCTGGCCGGTGGCGACTTCGCGCCGTTCATGAGCGAAGTGCGGCGGCTGGAGCTGGAAGA
>Ga0335069_10011268_pt1 | contig 12631 bp, 11 predicted proteins | sample Lox_Sample_11_FD_206714 | JGI IMG/M metagenome (GOLD analysis project Ga0335069, IMG submission 206714) | Soil microbial communities from Loxahatchee National Wildlife Refuge, Florida, United States - Lox_Sample_1.1 | ecosystem: Environmental > Terrestrial > Soil > Wetlands | place: USA... | reverse complement strand
TTGGCATAGAGCGTCGCCGACGCCGTGGCCGGGCTTCGCTCCCCCGGATACAGCGCCGTGGCCATGCCATGGCCGACCAGGAGGCGCCCGTCGCGCCGCGACCGCGGCTGGCGCGCGCCGGCCTGCCAGCCGAAGCGCGCCGCAGCCGTCTCGTAGCAGGCGCGCAGCTCCTTGCTCGACCAGGGCAGGTTCTTATGCTCGTCACGATCGGAGTAGTTGCGCAGGCGCAGCTCGACCGGATCCATGCGCAGGGCCGCCGCCAGCTCGTCCATCGCCATTTCGAGCGCCAGGACGCCCGTGACCATGCCCGGGGCGCGCATCGGGCACGGCGAGTTGGTCGTCATCTCGACCAGGCGGTAGCGCGTCCGCACGTTGGCGCACGAGTAGGCCATGCGCGCCGGGTCGAGGGTCCTCTCGGCGTATTCCTCGTAGGAGGAGGTCTGTGCCGCCGCCTCGTCGATGATCGCGGTGAGCTTCCCGTCGCGATCGGCGCCGAGCGCCACGCGCTGCTCGGTGTGGGGGCGAAAGCCGATCGAGCTGTAGAGCTCGCGCCGCGTCAGCTCGATCCGCACCGGCCGGCGCACCTGGCGGGCCGCGAGGGCCGCGATGGTGACGTGCGGCCATGTGCGCAGCGCCGAGCCGAACGCGCCGCCGACATAGGGCGAGATCACCCGGATGTTCGTCGCGGGAATGCCGAACACGTGGGCGATTTCGTCGCGGTCGTTGTCGACCCATTGCGTCTTGTCGTAGAGGGTCAGGTGATCGCCGCTCCAGACCGCGATCGTCGCGTGGGGCTCCATGGCGTTGTGATGCTCGCGCGCCTGTACATAGGTCGCATCGACCTTGACCGCCGCGGCCGCGAGGGCGCGGTCGGCGTCGCCGCGCCGGGTTTCGCCAGGCCTTCCGCCCTTGGCCGTCGCTTCGCTCGGCGGACGCCCGCGCGCCGCATCGAAATTCGTATCCCCGTGATCCGCTGTGTAGCGCACCTTGACCAGGGCCGCCGCGGCCTCCGCCTGCTCGCGGGTCTCGGCGACCACAACGGCGATCGGCTGGCCGCTGAAATGGACGGTCGCGTCCTGGAACACGCGGAGCTGGTCGCCCGATTTCGGATCGACCGGCGGCGGCTGCTCCATCTTGTTGTAGGGCAGGCGCGGGGCGTTGCGATGGGTGATGACGGCGCTGACGCCGGGCGCGCGCTCGGCCTCGGCGATGCGGATCGAGGCGATCCTGCCCTTGGGGATCGTGCTCAGCACCAGGGCTGCGTGGGTCACCCCGCCCAGATCGAACTCGGCCGCATACTTGGCGGCACCGGTGACCTTCGCCGGACCGTCGACGCGGCTGACGGGCTCGCCTATGACCATGCTCATGCCACGCCCCCCACCGCCAGCAGCGCCCGCTCGACCGTGCGGCGCATCAGCTCCAGCTTGAAGGCGTTGCCCGGGCGGGGGTCGGCCCCCGCACCGGCGCGCTCCGCCGCGGCATGGATCGTGGGCGCATCGAGACGCTCGCCGGCCAGCGCCTGCTCGACCTCGGCGAGCCGCCACGGCTTGGTGGCAACCCCGCCGACCGCGACGCGCGCCGCTTTGATGATGCCGTTCTCGGTCTCGAGGGCGACCGCCGCCGAGGCGAGGGCGAACTCGAACGAGGCGCGGTCGCGCACCTTCAGATAATGAGACTGCCTGGCGAACGGCCGCTCCGGGAGGACGACGGCGCTGATCAGCTCGCCGCGCACGAGGACGGTCTCGACATCTGGCGACTCGCCTGGCAGCCGGTGCAGCTGCTCGACCGGCACGGTGCGCTGGCCGCGCGGGCCGAGGATCTCGACCTCGGCCTCGAGGGCCACGAGGGCGACCGCGAGATCGCCCGGGTAGGCAGCGATGCAGTGCGCGCTGCCGCCCAGGATGGCGTTCATCCGGTTCTGTCCGTCGCGCGCCGGACAGCCGCTCCCGGGTGCGCGCTTGTTGCACGGAGTGGCGGTGTCGCGGAAATACAGACAGCGCGTCCGTTGCAGCAGGTTGCCGCCGATGGTGGCCATGTTGCGCACCTGCGGCGAAGCGCTGGCGAGGAGGGCTTCGCTCACCACGGGACAGCGCTCTTTGACACGCGGGTCGTCGGCAAGGTCGGCCATGTTCACGAGGGCCCCGATCCGCAGCGCGTCGGGCGAGACGTCGATGCTTTTCCACGGCAGGGCGCCGATGTCGATCAGCTCACGGGGGCTGCGCACGCCCTCCTGCAGCAGCTGAAGCATGTCCGTGCCGCCGGCGATGTATTCGGCGCCGCTGCCCGCGGCGCGGGCGATGGCGGCCTCGGCGGCCGGCGCGGCGGTATAGGCGAACGGGACCATCATCAAGCTCCGTGTGATCGTGCGTCTTTGATCGCGGCGACGATGTTCGAATACGCGCCGCAGCGGCAGATGTTGCCGCTCATGTGCTCGCGGATCTCGTCGTCCGATCCGGTGCGCCCCTCGTGGATGAGCCCGACGGCCGACATGATCTGCCCGGGCGTGCAGTAGCCGCACTGGAATCCGTCATGCTCGACGAAGGCGGCCTGGACCGGGTGCAGTCCGCCGCCATTGGCAAGGCCCTCGATGGTCGTGACGGACTTGCCCTGCTGCATCACCGCAAGCGTCAGGCAGGCGTTGATGCGCCGGCCTTCGAGCAGCACGGTGCAGGCGCCGCATTGCCCCAGCGCGCAGCCCTTCTTGGTGCCGGTCAGGTGCAGCCGTTCGCGCAACGCGTCGAGCAGGGTCGTGCGGGCGTCCACTTTGACGCGGTGCGGCGCGCCATTCACGACCAGGGTGATCTCGAACTCATGGTTGGGACTGAGCATGGGAGCATCCGCGGTGCCGGACGGGTTGGCGGCAAACGCCTGCCGATTGCGGGCGAGCGCGGCGAGACTGCCTCCCGCCGCCGTCGAGGCCAGAAAATCGCGGCGCGTCCAATCCGGCATCCATCCTCCCACGCGACGATTCGGGGCCCGCGGGGAACAACCGCCCACCGCGGCAACGGTTCCAAGGTGCCGTCCGGTTCCGGCGATACCGCGAGGCGTAAAGGGGTTGTGCGCTCGCGAACGTTTTGATGGGCGCGGGGTTGTTCGACGCAAGTCTGCCGGCATCCGCGCCGGCGGAAAGGAGACGTCATGAAACATACGATGTTAGCGCTGACCATGGCGGCCGCGTTGGCTGGCACTTCCGCAGCGGCTTTCGCCCAGAGCGGCGGGAGGACGGGAAGCTCCGCGAACCCCGAGAACATGAACGGCACGTCGAGCACGGCGAACCAGCCGGGTGAGACGAGCGGGACGACGATGAGCGGCAACGTGACGGACAAGAACCTGGCCGCAAAGAGCGGTCGGTCGTCCGACAAGGTGAAACAGATCCAGAGCGCGCTCGAACAGAAGGGCCAGCACGTGACCGTCGACGGGCGCTGGGGCAAGCAGACCGCGGCGGCGGTGCGCAATTTCCAGAAGCAGAACGGCCTTAAGGCGACCGGGAAAGCCGACTCGCAGACGATGCAGAAGCTCGGCCTGACCTCGGGCTGACCTGAGCCGCGGCGAAGCCGGGACGCGTCCGGCTTCGCCGCTTTCTCTATGCTAGGTACGCCGCGAGAATGCCGGAGAGGACGATCCCGTCGAACGTGCCGGCCCCGCCGATGCTGACCATCCCGGCCACCCGGCTGCCGAAATCCTTGAGGTGCAGCAGGTCAGCGCCGATCAAAGGCCCGAGCACGCCGGCCACGAAGGCGACCGGCGGCGCCTCGTGCGGTGCCAGGAGCAAAGCGAGTCCGGCCGCGACCAGCGGCGACAACAGGCCCGGCATCATAATGCCGATACCGGGAACAGGCCGGGCGACGTAGTAGCAGACCGCGGTGTTCAGGCCCGTCGCGATGATCGTGGAGGCGAGCAACCCACCGCCGAGGCCCGTGAGCTGCGAAAGCTCGTAGGCAGCGAGCACCACGGGGATGACGCATCCTCCGACGTTGATCGCGATGATGGTGTCGCGCCGGACGCGGCGCATCTGCGGGAAAAGTCCCGACAGTCCGAACGCGGCGAACGGATGAACGTCGACCTCGCCGCCGTGCTCGATGCGGCGGATCGGTATGTTGATGAAGCCGCCCACGATGATGCCCATCACCAGGAGGGCCGCGGTGCCGGGATCGAGCCCGAGCTTGCCGAGCCCGGCCGCCATCAGCTGGGCGAACAGCAGCGGCGCCAGGAACAGCAGCAGCATGGCGGCAAGGATCACGAAGCCCGGCATGGGCGTAGCTCCTCAATGGCCCGTAAGGCCGTAATCCTGCGGCACGGTGTTGCGCACGACGCGGATCCTCTTCATGGGGGCGGGCGTGTTGCGGCTGCGGCCGACGAAGCGCGGCACGCCGCCGGTGACGACCGCACCGACCGCGGCGATGTCGCCGTTGGCGAGCGCGTCGAGGGCGGTGGTCTTCGACCCGCCGACGCAGGCATCCAGCACCACCACGTCGGCGTCGCAGCCGGCGCGCAGGAAGCCCGAGTTCAGCCGGTAGATCCTGGCATTGTTGCCGGTCGCGGCCGCGATCGTCCATTCGACCGGCATGTCGGTCAGGCTCGCGAGATGCGTGATCGTGTACATCATGCCGAGCGGCATGATGCCGCTGCCGGTCGGGGTGTCCGTCGCGATCAGGAAACGGTCGAACTGGTCGGCCTGGCGCACCATGTCGCCAAGCAGCAAGGTCGTTCGCAAATTGCCGGCCGTGCACACCTGTAGGGCGATGTTCGATTCGTGGACGACCCGCGGGAAGTCCTCATCGGGCATGGCGACCGGACCGCCGTTGACGTGGAAGGAGACGTCCGGCTGCATGGCGAGCAGGTGCTCGGCCCAGATGCCCGACGAGCCGGGGATCGACGACCCGCCGGTGTGCACGGTCGTCACCATGCCGTGCTTCTTCGCCCAGCCGATCATCGGCACGTAGTCGAACGGCGTCTTGACCGCGCCAAAGCCGGCCTTGGCGAGCCACACGCCCTTACCCGCGATCTCGGCAAGGTCGGCTTCGACCAGCCCCGGCTCGAGGATGATCGAGCCGCCGTAAACGCGCATGCCGCCCGGCCGGTAGTGCTCGAAGCATTTGAACGCCGCGACCGCCAGCGCTTTCACCCCTTCCGGGTCCTTGGGCCGGCCGGGCACATGGACCTCGGAGGCGCTGATCGAGGTGGTGGTGCCGCCGTGCACGTAGCTCTCGAGGAAGCCGACCGTCTTCTGGCGGGGCGTGTAGTCGCCGAAGGTGATGTGCACCTGGGAATCGATGAAGCCCGGCACGGCCGTGGCCTTGTCCGCGTCGATCACGACGTCGCAGGCCTCGACCGCGGCGGCCGATGCCGTGCCCACGGACACGATCTTGCCCTCGGCCATGACGATCGCATCGCCGGCGGCGAACGGCTTGCGCCAGTCGCCGGTCACGATCGTCCCGAGATTGACGATGGCGGTCTTCATGTCGGCACCTTGAGCAGCTGGTCGATCTCGTGGTTGGCGTAGCCGAGTGCCGCGAGGATTTCGCGGCTGTGCTCGCCGGTCTCGGGCGGCTCGCGGCGAAGGTTGCGCGGCATGTCGGCGATGCGCAGCGGCAGCTGTGGGAGCTTCGTGCGGACGCCCCCGGGTAAGGTGGTGTGCAGGAAACCCCCGCTCGCGTTGAGGTGCGGATCGTCGAACAAATCCTCGGGCCGCGCTACCCGTGCATAGGAGATGTCCGCCTCTGCGGCCAGGCGCTCGGCCTCGGCGAGCGGCAGCCGCTTGAAGAGCTCGGCCAGCGCCGGCATGAGGCGGGGGCGGGCCGCGATGCGCTGGTTGTTGGTGTGCAAGGATTCGTCGGCCGCGAGATCGGAGCGGCCGAAGGCCCGGCAGAAGCGCTCCCATTGCTGGTCGCTGGTGATGCCGATGAACAGCTTCTCGCCGTCCTTGGTTTCGAACGGATCGTAGATGGCCCAGGCGCTGACGCGCTCGGGCATCGGCGGCACCGGCTTGTCGGACAGGGCCGCATACGCAAGGTGCTGCCCCATCAGGAAGGCCGCGGATTCGAACAGGCTCGCCTCGACCAGGCGGCCGCGGCCGTCATGGTCGCGCTGGCGAAGTGCGGTGACGATGGCGAGTGCTCCGAACGTGCCGCCCATGATGTCGACGACCGAGGCCCCCGCGCGCAAGGGGCGTCCGGTCGGGCCGGTCATGTAGGCAAGGCCGCTCATCATCTGCACGACCTCGTCGAGGGCCGCGCGCTGCTCGTACGGACCGGGCAGGAAGCCTTTCAGCGAGCAGTAGATGAGCTTCGGGTTGGCCGCGGCCGCGGCGGCGTAGTCGAGGCCGAGCCGGCCCATGGTGCCGGGGGCGAAGTTCTCGATCACCACGTCGGCGCGCTTGATGAGGCGCAGGGCTGCCGCCTTGCCGGCCGGCGACTTGAGGTCGAGGGCAAGGCTCCGTTTGTTGCGATTGAAGAATCCGAAATAGCCGGTGCCGAAGCCTTTCAGGCGGCGCGTGCGATCGCCCTCGGGCGGCTCGACCTTGATCACCTCGGCGCCGAGATCGGCCAGGATCATGCCGCAGGACGGACCGAGGATCGTATGGCCGAACTCGGCGACCCAGATGCCGGCGAGGGGAAGGGAGTCAGACGCCATCTTCTTCTTCGTCATGCCCGGACTTGTTCCGGGCATCCACGTCGTGCCGATGGCGGAACTGCTTGTGACTCGCACGCCGACGTGGATGGCCGGGATAAACCCGGCCATGACGGACATGCTTTTGGGCCGCCGATCCGCATATTCACGCGGCGGCGCGGGTGGTTGAAAGCTGGCGCAACAGCGGATCGAGGGACGGCAGACGGTCGAGCGCCTGCGCGCTCTCGAAGGCCTGGTGCACCCGGTCCTGGGGCAGGATGCCGGCGGCGCAGTCGGCGAACTTCTGCTGCAGGCGTTCGCGCGAGAACCAGCGCGCGGGCTTGCCGATGGCGAGCGGCACCAGCTTCTCGTGCCGGCGGCCGTCCTCCATGGTGAGGGTGACGACCGACGCGAACTCGCTGTCGTGACGGACCCGGTCGTCGACCTCCATGCGCGTCCTGGCGATCAGCGGCGCGATCCTGGGGTCGTGCAGCCTTGCCTCGCTGAAGGTCGCGAGGTCGACCGTGCCGTCGAGCAGCGCGTTCGCCACGCAATAATGCATGCTGAACTTGCCCTCGAGCGGCGCCTTTGGCGTCACATGAATCAACGGCTCGAGCGACATTTCCGCCACGCCGGCACGGATGTCGCGGATGCGGTCCACGGTCCCGCCGATTTCGGCGCGCAAGGCGGCTGCCGCCTCGATCGCCGTGTGGGTGGCCGCGCAGCTCGGGAACGGTTTCAAGGCGAGGCCGTACTCGCTTGTGATCTCGAACGGAGCGCCCCAGTGCGCGAACTCGTCCCAGCGGATCGCCTCGCCGCCGTTGAACACGGGCGCGAACCCGAATTTGTGGGTGAGCGCCTCCTCGCTCGCGGTGAAGTCCTCGCGCGCGAGACGGGCCGCGAGCACGCCATTGCGCGCCGCGTAACCGGCGTGCAGCGGCTTGGTCATGGTGCCGAAATTGGCGCGCAGGCCCGAGGAGGCCGACGCGCCGATGCCGATGGCGCAGGACAATTGCGCCGGCGTCAGCCGCAGCAGCCGCGCGGCCGCGACGGCGGCTGCGATGCTGCCGAACGTCGAGGTGGCGTGCCAGCCGGCGCGGTAATGCGCCGTGTTGAGGGCGCGGCCGAGCTTGCCGAACACCTCGATGCCGACCACATAGGCGCTGACGATGTCCTGGCCCGTGGCTCCGGCCTCGCCGGCCAGCGCGAACAGCGCCGGGACCAGCACGGCGGAAGGGTGGCTGTACGCCGGGTGTGTGACGTCGTCGTAGTTGAGCGCGTGGATCAACGTGCCGTTATAGAGGGCGGCATCGGCCGCGGCCGCCGTGTGCTCCGAGCCCAGGAGCAAGGCGCCGCCGGGCTCGTTGCGCGAGCCGATGCCGAGTGCCCGCAGCATCGGCCCCGCGATCTCGGAGGCGCTGCCGGCGAGGCCGCAGGCGATCGCATCGGTGATCGCATCGACCGCCTTGCGCCGGCCGTCCCTGGGAATATCGTCGTGGGCTAAGCCGAGCGCGAAGCTCGCGAGGTCGGGCCATTTCGTTGCCATGCTCGCGCCTCCGTTCCGGCTCAATCGCCGCCTTTTTGATACGCCACGGGGAAGAACGTGTCCTTCCAGTCCTTCGGCGCCTGCTTCAGCATGCCGATCTTGAACATGAAATCGGCGAACTGCTTGAGCCCGTGCGGCCGGATGTCGAAGGTGGTCGAGCCGTCGGTCAGCATCGTTTCGACGTCTTGCTTCGGCAGCTTGGATTTTTCCGACGCGATGTAGATGCCGGCCGCCTCCGCGGTATGGGCGTGGATGAAGGCCATCGCGTCCTCGAGGCCGAGATAGACGGCCTGCGTCAGCTTCGGGTTGTCGTCGGCGAACTTCTTGTTGCCGCCGAGGATCACGCCGGTCGCATCCTGACCGCCCGTGAACTCGCGCGAGCGCGCCACCTCGTGGATCCGCTTGTCGCGCAGCACCATCTGCTGGAACGGCGGGGTCGACACGTAGCCGTCGATCTGGCCCGAGAGCAGGGCGTTGGCCGCGTCGGGGTGCGGCAGCGCCACCATCATCGTGTCGAAATGGCTGTACTTGTCGGGGCCGTAGAGCTTGGCCGCCGCCATCTTGAGGATGATCGCCTGCGGCGAGTTGGTGGCGGGGAGGGCGATCCGGTTCTGGTCGGTGAAGTCCTTGAGCGACTTGATACCGGGCTTGTTGGTGACGACCACGAAGGCGGTGATGCCGATGGCACCCAGCCCGCGCACGTCCTGGTGGCCTTGCGTCTTGTCCCAGGCGATCAGCAGGCCGGGCAGGCCGTAGGCGCCGAGCTGGATATTGCCCGACATGACGGCATCGATCACCGCGGTCGAGCCGCTGAAACGGTCGAGCGTGACCTTGAGCCCGTCGATGCCCAGCGCCTTGGCGCGTTTTTCGATCAGGCCCTGTTCGGCCGCGAGGGTGACCGGCAGGTAGATGAGGCCGAACTGTACGCCGAGGTGCAGTTCGCCGGTCTCGGCGCGCGCGGCGGGACCTCCCAGGAGCAATGCCGCGGCGACCGCGGCTCTCATCAGCTGTTTCATCGAATCCTCCCTTGGCTTTTTTATCGGCGCGATGGCCGCTGGTCGAAGCGGCGGTCGAAGATGTGCTCGGCGATGCGGTTCTTCATCATCTCGATCGACCCGCCGGCGATCATCCACCCGCGCGTGCGCCGGAGGCAATACTCGGCCAGGGACTCGCGGCTGTAACCGTAGGCGCCCATGACCTGCACGGCCTCGTTGGCCACCTCGAACCCCGTCTGGTTGCACATGGCCTTGGCGACCGCCGTCTCATACGCGTCGGGCAGGCCGCGGTCGTCGGCGTTGATCGCCGCGCGATAGAGAAGGAGCTGGGCCGCGTCGAGCTTCATCGCCATGTCGGCGAATTTCCATTGCAGGCCCTGGAACTCGGCGAGCGGGCGGCCGAACTGGCGGCGCTGGCCGGCGTGGTCGCGCGCGAGGTTGAACGCATGCCGCCCCAGCGCCAGCGCGCGGGCCGCGTTGCCGATGCGCTCAACATTGAAGCCGGCGATCTGCTTCTTGAAGCCGCCGGCGCCCAGCAGGACGTTCGCCTCGGGGATGCGGCAGTCCTCGAAATAGAGCTGGCACCATTCCTCATCGCTCATGAACGCCGAGGGCTTGCCGATGGTGAAGCCGGGCGTGCCGCGCTCGACCAGAACCGAGCCGATGCCGTCGACCCCCGCGCCGAAGCGGACGTAGACGAGGAACAATGAGGCATCGGCGCTGTGGGTCGAGAACACCTTGCTGCCGTTGAGCGCGTAGCCGCCGGGCACAGGCTTGGCGCTGGTCGCAAGCTCGGTCACCGCGGATCCGGCGTCGGGCTCGCTCATGCCGAGGCTGATCACCGCCTCGCCGGACAAGAGGGCGGGGAGGAATTTCGCCTTCTGCGCCGGGTTCGCGTATTCGGCCAGGGTGCGGATCGGCCCGAAATTGCCGGCCTGGATCACGTCGGCGCTGCGCGGGCAGACGAGGGCGGTCTGCTCGATCGCGATCACCGCATCGAGGAGCGTGCCGCCCTGGCCGCCGTCGCTTTCGGGCAACGTGATCCCGAGCAGCCCCTGCGCCGCGGCCAGGCTGGCCACGTCGAAGGGAAAGCGGGGATCATGGGCGCGTTCGAGCGCGCGCTCGGCCAGCCGGGTTTGCGCGAACCGGCGCACCGTGTCGGCCAAGAGCCGCTGCGCTTCGGGCAGGGCGAAGTCCATGCGTTCACGATATATAGAGGGCGAACGCATGTCACGGCGCGGGACCGATCCAAGACTTGGAGGTCTGGGAAAAGCGGCCGCTCGGGGAATCTAGGCGGCGGTGCCGGCTCCCGGATGCCGTCCCGCGCGTTGCGGCAGGACGATCAGGCAGACGATGATGAACGCGGCGATGAGGACCGAGGCGAGGGGGCGGCTCAGCGCCAATCCGCCGTGATCGAGCGGCTTGTCGAGAAAATCGCCGACCGTGGCGCCGAGCGGCCGCGTGAGGATGAAGGCCGCCCAGAACAGCGCCACCCGCGAGACGTTCGTCCAGAAATAGAGCCCCGCCACGACCGCGAGTGCCGCGGCGAAGACGAGCGCGCCACCCTCGTAGCCGAGGTCGCCGGTATCGGCCAGCCAGTCGCCGAGGGCTGTCCCGAGGGTCTGCGAGAACGTGATGGCCGCCCAGTAAAACGCCTCGACCTTGGGGGTCGTGACGGTATTGACCGCGATGCTTCCTTGCGACCAGTACCAAAGCCCAAGCACGGTCATCAGGCAGACGAACAGCAGGCTCGATCCGCCGGTGTAGCCGATGCCGAGCGACCGGTCGGCGAAATCGGCCATGGTCGTGCCGAAGGTGGTCGACGCGACGATCGTCGCCCAGTAGAGGACCGGGTGGAATTTCTTCGCGTGGATCTGGGCGGCCACGAGCACGACGAGTGCCGCCAGGAAGATGGCCGTGCCGATAAGATAACCGCCGCTATGTGCGTTCGTGTCGGCGTGCAGGAGCGTCATGGTCACGGTGTCGCCGCCGGTCTCGCCCAAGGTGGTGGCGGCGATCTTGATGATCCAGAAGACGATGGTGACCTCGGGGACCTTGCTCCACGTCGTGTCAGTCGGCCGTCCGTGCATGGGCACTCCGTAGGTTGGATGACGGCTCGTCTAAGAGCAAAATATGGCGATACCGTGTCGCCCCTTGCCAACGCAAAGGACCTGAAGAGGGTTCCTTGACGCCTTCGGAGTCCGCCCGGACGCCGCCGCGCGGGCGGCGGCCAGGGTCTTTCCGCTACAACGGCGCCGGGCTGGCGGGTTCCAGGCTGATCGGCACTCGTCTTACTGTTACAGTGGTGTGGAGAAGCGATGTTCGGAGCGCCATGGGGGTGAGGGCAGCACGGCATCTGACGCGTCGGGGCCTGCTCGCGAGCATGGCCGCCCTGCCGGCGCTCGCGCCCGGCCGCTTGTTGGCCGCCCTCGCGCCGGGCAGCAGCGGGTATTCGTTCGAGATCGCCGGGCGGAACTTCGACCTGTTCTTCCACCGGCCGCCACGTTACGTGGATGGGCCGCTCCTCATCGTCATGCACGGCAGCGACCGGAATGCGTGGGCCTATCGCGACCACGCGCGGCCGCTCGGCGACAGGCTCGGGATGCTGGTCGTCGCCCCCGAATTCGAAGAGAAGCGCTTTCCGACCCGGCTTTACCAGCACGGGGGAATTGTCCGGCATCTTGCCGACAGGCCGGGGAGCCAGCCGTCCGGACAACAACCGGCAAAGGCGTGGACGGTCAGCCTGGTCCCGATGATCGCGGCCGCCGTGGGACGCGAACTGGGTGTGCCGTCTCCGCCCTATTACGTGATCGGTCATTCGGCCGGCGGCCAGTTCGCCCAGAAGGTGGCGGCGTTCGCGCCGATGGCCGCGCGGCGGATCGTCGCCGCCAACCCGGGCGTGCACCTGTTCCCCACGCTGGAGGCGCCATACCCCTACGGGTTCGGCGGGTTGAAGCCCCCCGTCGGCGGCGAGGCCGGATTGAAGCGCTTTCTCGCGGCACCGCTCACCTTTTACCAGGGCACGGGCGACACGACCGATGACAGGCATTTTCCGCAGGGCTTCTACGCCGACCAGCAAGGCAGTACGCGCAACGAGCGCGGACATCGTTGCTTTGCCGCGGGCGAACAGCTGGCCCGCGCGAAGGGGTGGACATTCAACTGGCGGCTGGTCGAGGCGCGGGGCGTCACCCACGAATCCGCCGACATGTTCCTGCACCCGAACGCGACGGTCGCGCTCGGGCTCGGCAGCTGAGCCGCACACCAGGAGGCGAACCTTGCTCCGGACCGTGGTTGCGACGATCGTGTGGCTGTCAGCCGTCGTGCTGCCCGCTTGGGCGGCCGACAAGACGCCGGCCGACCTGGTGCTCGTCCGGCCGGGGACGCTGCCGATCATCCTCACAGCCCCGCATGGCGGGCGTGAAGCCATCCCGGGGATCGAGCCGCGCAATCGCAACGACAAGAACAAGCTTGCGGCGTCTCA
>Ga0335069_10011267_pt1 | contig 12632 bp, 4 predicted proteins | sample Lox_Sample_11_FD_206714 | JGI IMG/M metagenome (GOLD analysis project Ga0335069, IMG submission 206714) | Soil microbial communities from Loxahatchee National Wildlife Refuge, Florida, United States - Lox_Sample_1.1 | ecosystem: Environmental > Terrestrial > Soil > Wetlands | place: USA: Florida... | reverse complement strand
TGTATATTCTGAAGTTGCGATGCTCTTAGGGCTGCGAGAGTGATACCGCTGTTTTCGGGGCCACCATTTGAGGTGTTGCCCAGCGTGTTTCCTGTAATAACAATATTTTCAGCGTGGAAAGGCTGAGGGGGGATCTTGGCTTGTCCCGATTGAGAGAAGAAAATGCTCGTCTTGTAGGGTGTGCTGATGTGATCCCAGCTGCCACAATCCGTTATTTTGTTATTTGCGATGCGAACATTGTTGCTTCCCCATGGTGAGCCCGTTAGGATAATTCCTGAGGTCGTCATTCCGATAATCGTGTTGTCGGCAATTTCCGCTCCGTGAAGGGAATGCAGCATCATACCGCCGCAATCCCACTGCTTTCCGAGTGGAAACGCATTCGATATGCTGTTCTGTTGAATCGTCAGGTCCTGCATCGCTCCAGCATCAGAATGCTCCTTGTTGAAAGCCTCACCACCGCCACCAGTCATGATTAACCCGTAGCAGGGGCCATCATCGCCGCTCTTGACCTGAGTTACGACTATCTCGTTATTCGAGATTCGAACGTGAGAAATATTCCCCTCTTGCGGCATAAAATGAATGCCCTCAACAGAATTCCGTATCTTGTTTTTCTCTATAACCATGTTGCTCACCGGCACCGGCGCAGAATCGATGTAGATCGCGGGCATTGTGCCGATGATCGTGTTGCCGTTGGCGTGCGAGTTGCTCCCGTGCAATTCAATGCCGCCCGGCCCCTTGCCTTTCGTATTCAGGCCCATCGCCAGGTCGTCTTCTTCGATCCAGTTGTTATCAACCGCACTGCTTGCCCATTCCGTGTAGATGAACGAAAAATCCGTGTTCCCCGTGTTCTCCACCTTGGGATCGCCCACGTAGTGTCCGCCGTTGCGGAACTCGTTGTTGCTGATCACCGCCCCCGACCCGGTGGCAGGACGCAAGGTAACGACGTTTCTTCCCGCGCAGTTGTAAAACCAATTGTGTTCGACATCTACGTCTTTCCCGCCCGAAACGTAAATCGCCATCGCGTTGCGGATCTTCCCCTGCGGCGTGAGATTGTGCGCTCCGTTCATGTAGAACTGGATGCCGCTGATGGATACGTTCTCCACGTCCCACCCCGCAAAGATGTGCGCGTTGCTCGTCTTGTCGTCCGTCCCGTCCAGCAAATGATCCTTCAGGAAGATGATGGTCTTCTTCCCCGCTCCCTTGATCTCAAGGTTGGAGCGCAGCTTCAGCAGGTAGTTTTCTAAGTAGTTCCCTCTTGGGCCCGGATTGACTTGCCCCCCCACGTTGTATTGCCCCTCCGGAAGAAACACTTTCTTGCCGGAATCAATGGCCTTCTGGATCGCCGCTGTGTCATCGGTATGGCCGTCGGCCTTCGCCCCGAACTGTTGTGGAGTGACCGAGTCGCCTCCAGCCTGTGCACGGGCTGTGACCGGCAACGCCAAGATCAACGTGACGATTGCGGCGGTGGAATAACTCGCGAAAACGCTGGCTGTTGTCCTGTGCCGGGTAAACATGCCTTTCCCCCTACTCACGGGATTTCAGATGCAATCGAGCCCTGGACTGCCGCAACACGTCCTGCAGTTTTTGCAGTCGGGCGAATCCGTCCGGATCGCCGGCCACTTGATCAAGGTGCTCCTTGCCAAATGCCAGGGCCAGTCCGACGAACAAAGCGCTGATGGTGCTGAGGAAAACAATCAGGCTGCGTTTCGGTTTCGACTTCTTCTCCGGCGTCGAGGCACGGTCCAGCACCTGTATGGTCGAGACCGTGCTTGATTCATCGAGCAGCGCCAACTCGTACTGCTTGGCGATCAGTTCGAAGAGCGCCTCCGAATACTTGACGTTGCGCAACTTGTCCGCGTACTGCAGCCCGATGGACGGCACCTTCCCGGTCGGCACCAGTACGTTGCCTTCGCCGGTCGGCCCGCTTTGCTCCATGCTCTGCAACTGGCCGCGCATCGCCACCAGTTCCGCCTGCAGGCGAATCACGTCGGGATTTTGCGGCGTGGCGAACGACCGCAGGCTCTGCAGTTTGACTTCGGTTGCTGCGATCTGTGCCCGTAACTTGGCCACGTTCTCGATGATCGCGCGAGCCTGGTCGTTAAGCACGATCAGGCCCGTCTTCTCTTGTGTCGACTTCAAATCGGCCTCGGCATCGGCGAGTTGTTTCCTCGCCTTGTCCAGTTGCTCCTGCATGAAGACCCGCCGCCGGCCGGCGCCCCGGTTGAGAAACTCCACCGTCAGTCCCGACAGTCCATCGATATACGCGTTGGCAATCGCCGCCGCGCGAGTTGGATCTTTGTCGTCCACCTCAACCGTAATAATCGAATCCGCCCCCGAACTGATGTTGCTTTTCCTCCCCAGCTCGTCTTCTGTGTCAGCCAGGGTCTTCTTGCGATAAACCTTCTGCAGATCGAACTTCGTGATGATCATGTCCGCCAGCGTGCGGCTCCTGATCATCGAGACGTACATGTCGTTCGTGTCTTTGAAAAATCCGCCGCCCGATCCCCCCGCCAGCGAAGCCAGTCCGCCGAGTTGACTGTTCAGCAGCAGCGCCGCCACCGAGTTGTTTTCTTTCGGCGGGAGAATCTTCGTCCGGCCGGTGTACTCGACCGGTAGCACCAGCGCCACAACCGCCGAGATCACCGCCGCCGCCAGCGTGAGCTTGGCGATCATCGCCCGGTGCTTGACGATCACCAGCGCCACGTCGAGCCATAGATAATCGGAACCGGGCGTCGGCTTCCCGGCTTCGGCTTCGATTCCCGCTCTTCTCGTTTTTTCTTCTACGAATGCCATCTGTTGCTTTCACTGCAGCCTGTCAGGCTGCGTCCACGGATATAGAGCCCTTCTACGGCGATATGGTCTTCAGCGCCGCCACGCCGAGCGCAAATTGCGCGAACACCTGCGACCAGTCACGTAAACCACGCAGCACGTTCGTGGACTTGAGTTTCTCCGGCATCACCACCGCGTCGCCCGGAGCCAGCTTGAAATTCTCAAATCCGCCCGCCCAGATCGAACGATGCATCTGCTTGCTGACCACGGCGCCATTCGCGCGCACGATAAACATGCGCCCGGTATCGGCCTCGCGCGTTCCGCCGCCCGCATAGGAAAGATATTTCTTCACGGAATTCTGTTCATCGAACAGGAATGTATTCTGGTTGTACACCGCCCCCACCACGCCTACCGTCGCCGGCTTAGGGGGAATAATAAACCGGTCGCCGTCTTCCAGTTGCACCGCCGGAACCTCCGCAACACTCACATCGGAGGGCTTCAGCCCCAGCACGATTCTGCCCGTGACCTGCAAGGTGCGCAGCTTGTCGATGGCTGCGCGTTCGTACTGAAGTTCCTGCTGCGCTGCCAGTTTGTCCTCCGCATTCAGGCCACCGGTGGTCAGGCGCGCGCGATTACGTAAGTCGCGCTCGGCGTTCTCGATCAACCGATCCATCTCTTTCTGCTGCTCTTGCATGGTAGAGACACGCCGGAACTCCGCAGCAAACAGGTACGCCGATGCCGATAACCCGCCCGCACGCTCCACCAGTTCGCGCAGCGTTTCACCCGGCTTCGCTCGATATACTCCCGGCGAATTCACTTCGCCCTCGATCCATACGAATTTCGTGCGCTTCTCCGCCGGCACCGCCACGTCCTGCTGCGAGAAGATGGTGATCACATCGCCGGATCGCAAAGCAAGATTGTCTGCCGACCCATGGTCTTCGATCGCGCGCTCCAGGTCGAAGGTCACCAGTTCCGAGCTCAGGTCCCGGTTGTTCAACCGCTGCACCACCGCGTAGTCCCAGTTGATGTCCGTCATGTTCGTGATCACGTCGGTGTGATCGTCAGGCATCTTGCCGTCGCTCCACCCTTTGTCTGCGGCGGCTTGCTCTCGCCTCTTCAACAACGCGACTCGCTGCGCCGGGGTCATGTGCTCGGTCCCCGGCAGCGGCGTCTCCGCCGCCAGCCGGTCGAGATCCGTCGTATCCTGGTCGTCCTCGGTCGTCAGCTCCTTCTTCGGCTGCGGGTCCTTCCATCCATTCTCGCGGCGCGCGTAATAACCTTGCCGCATCCAGTAATCACGGGTGATCAACGCTTCTTTGGAAGGGATCAGGTCGGCAACCTTCATCCCTTCTTTCCACGGGTACCGTCCGGGTGCGGCCACGTTGCCGCGAAGAATGATCGAGCCCTCGACGCGCGGCGAAATCGGAAACACATGCACGATGTCGCCGTCATGCAATACCTCGGCCAGTCCGCCGTCGTCGAGCTTTAGTTCCTGGACGCTGCGCGTTGTCCGGTCATCGATCCGCTCGATCACCACGTGCGTGCCATCCGCCGTGGTGCTCAGCCCGCCCGCGGCAGCGATCTGGTCGCGAACCTCTGTTTTGTCCGCAATTTCGTAGATGGCCGGCAGGTTCACGCTTCCCACCATCGCGATCTGTTTCCCGACCGGCGGAATGTAAATTACGTCCCCTGGCAGCAACGACACATCTCGCGATTTGTCGCCTTTCCCCAGCAGGTCGTAGATATCGAACTCTGTCACCACCCGGTTCTGGCGCTTCAGTTGAATATGGCGCATGGAGCCGCTCGCGCTCGGGCCGCCCGCCGCGAACAGCGCTGTCACCAGCGTGCTCAGCGAGCTGATCGTGTACGTCCCCGGCCGCCGCGCCTGCCCCACCACGTATACCTGGATCGAACGCAACTGCCCCAGCGTGACGTTGAGATCGAAGTTCTTGAACACGCGGCTGAGCGCGTTCTTGAGATGGTTGTTGAGCTGGTCGTAACGAACGCCGGCCACGCTCACCGTGCCCGCCCGCGGCAGGAAAATCTGGCCGTTGCGGTCAACCGTAACTCGTACGTTAATCTCCAGCGGTCCCCACACCCTCACCAGCAGCTCGTCGCCTGGGCCAATGACGTAATCGGCCGGGACCGGCACGCGATCGACGGGAGCAAACGTCGTCGGCGAGGTCTTGAACAGGTTGTGCCCGTAAATCGGCAGCTTCTCGCCGGTCGTGGTAAACACGAACTTCTGGAATTCTGTTTTCTCCTCCGGCGGCAACGCCGGGCATTGCGGCCCCGGGCAAACCGCCTTGCTGCGTGCGGTCTTTTCGGTCTCCGTCTGCACCTTCAGCAGCGCCTTCTGCAGGTCGGTGTCGCTTACATTCCCCAGGTCTGTTCCGCTCGAACTCGTGCTCGGCGCAGACTCCTGCGCACCGCTCTGCGATGAGCTGCTGTCGTCTTCATTCCCCTGCGTGATCGCGCAGTTGACGCCCGTGCACGGAAGGTTTTGGGCCAATCCCATACCCGCGCTTAACAGCAGAATAGTCAGGATGAATGCTCGGTTGTTTCTCATTATTCCGTTGCGATTTGCTATTTGCGGTCCTTGGATTCCAGCTTCAGGTTCTTCGGCCAATACGTCAATTGGATCGCTGTGGTGAAGTTGGACTGCAGCCCCGTCGCCAGCACCGGCGCCTTCCAGCGATCGTATTGCATGGTCCCCGCCAATTCTAATTCCGGCAGAACGCGGTACTTGGTATTCACCCCATAGCTGTTGAGTGTCACGCCTTGGGAAATGAAATCCTTCGCCACTTTCTGGTTGCGGTACGCGAATTGAATCGTGCTTTGCGGACTGAGCCAGTACGTGCTCCACGCCTGCACACCTTTCCCTTCACGTCCAATCCAGCTCCCCATCAGCGACTGCTTGTTCAGGTAAACGTCGTGGTAGTTGCCTTCCCAGTAGAAGAACTTCCCACCCTGGCTGGTCCGAATTCGAGGATCGGTGCTGGCCGCCTCCACCCGCAGATCGAGCTTCGAAATCTTCGGAAAGTGCGACAAGTACAGGCCCGGCTCGATCGCCGACCGGCGTGGCGCGTCGATGGGCGAAATATCGTCGTGAACCAGCGAGTCGCTGTAGAGCTTCAGCCAGTTGCGGATCCCAGGAATGCGGTAACTGAAATCGAATTGTCCGTGGCGAACGCCCGGGCTGTTTCGCAAACTTGCTCCCGGCGTGGTGCTGCTCACCGTGCTCGTCAAGCTGGTCCAGAAGGTGCCGAACGTCAGTGGAGTCAGACCTTGCCCAGCGAAAACCGCTGTCCGTGAGAACCCGAACTCCAGGTCCTCCGTCGGCTTGAAGCTGATCTTCTCCCCATGCATGAACGGATTCGGTGGATATTGGTGTCCCGACAGCTTGCCGAAAAAGAAGTCGTAACGCACCGGCCCCATCACCTTCGACAGCCCCGGAATCTTCAGCGGAACAGACCGGTTGATCTGCGCCATGTAGATCGGCTCTGCGTTGTCGCTCATGATCATCGCCGACCCGGCATTCTGCCCCCACCACAGGCTCTGCTTCCCGACCGCGATGTTATGCCCGAACAATGTCATCGACGCGTACGTGTCTAGCAGCCTGAATTGGTTTGCTTCTGGAAACGCATTCCGTTGGGGCGAATTCTGATCGGCTGCTGCAATCGCCAGCAAGGCCGATACCGGGTACGCATCCGCTCCCGGAGCATGCTGATATTCGCCACGCACGTAGAATGCGAACCGGCCCGATTCCGCCCGCGCCGTGAATCCCGTTGCGTTATTGAACCCGCCTTGGTACGGCCGCCCGAAGTCATTTATGACGCTTTGCCCGAAATGATAGCTGTCGGCCAGCGGTTGTCCGCTGATGTACATCATCCGGCTGTAAAGCGTTTCCAGCCTGATTCCACGATTCTCGGACTCCTCCAGATTCATCTCCGGGGTAAATTCCTGGCGCAGCCGAGCGACACTCTCCTTGAGAAACGGATCCGGTTTCTCCTCGTCGACCAGCCGCGACTCCGCCTCCGCCACCATGTCAGCCGCGGCTGTGCGCGTAAACGGACGCAACCCTTGGAAGGCATACCTCACCAGTCCAGCAGCGATCACCCGGTCCAGCACCGGATACACCCAGCTATCCAGGGGCACATACGTCGCGCCCGCATTGTTCATTGTCCAAGTCGGGCCAGTGTTCACAAATGTGCCGTATAGATCGCGGTCCACTTCCGGGTCATGCCGGTTGCGGTAGACGTTCTTCCCGATCAGGTATCCCGCCACGCTGCCGACGAAAATGTCGGCGGGAAAATGCTTCTGTCCCGTTACCCGCGCTAAGCTGATCCCCGTCGCCCCACCATAAGCCATGGTCTTGCTCAGCCACCCCGGGTATTCACTGGTGATCACCGAGGCGAAGCTCCACGCGATGGTCGCATGCCCCGAATAAAACGACGTCCCGATGGGCCGGAAAAAATGCCCTTTGCCGTCGCCTTCCAGCGGACGTTCGCGTTCGAATATATATTTCAGCGCCGTCCCGATAGCGATAGCGTTAATGCCTGCTTCGCCGGCCAGCAATCCCGTCTCTTCCTGCCGCAGATCGCCGTTGTGCCGGCCCAAGAGGTATAGCCCAGCGACCGTTCCGCCGTAGCCCGCTAGTCCGAAATTCGCGATATTGTCGCTGAGATGCACATGATTCCCCCGCGACAGCTCATGGCTGCTCGTTCGGTCCGTCATGATCAGTCCCGTCGCAATTCCACCCACGGGCACCATCCACTCCGCGGAATGCGGTTGCAGGCGAAACGGACTCGTCCACAGCCGGACTTGATCTTCGGACAAATGTTTAAGGAACGTTTTCGGATTGCGGCTGTCTTCGACTTTTTCCGCTGATGAGTCAGCATCTGTCTGCCCAAAAGCTCCTTCACAGACAAACGCTAAAAAGAGGACCACCAACCCCGGAGCAAACCATTTGTGCAGCCGCAATGTAATAAAGGAGCCTGTCTATCCGAATAGAGTGTTGGATCCGAATCACTCCAGTCCAAACTGAATGCCCATTTGGCGATGACTCGATATCGGTCCGCTGTAGATGTAGCTCCGCCCCTTCGCTCCCATGTGGAAAACAAAGTTACTAACTTGTTTTCATCTACTTACGAAAGTTTCGGCCCTAGTCTTCTACCCCGAAAGGAAGCACAAGTTGCCCACTGGCCAGTTGTTCCAGCAGTCTTTCTACCGCGTATCGAACCAAGGTGGATTTGGTAACGCGACGGTCGCGCGACAAGTCCGCCAGCGCCTGTGCCTGTTCCGTGCTGAAATACATCGTGAACGACACACCGCTGCGGCTCGCGCCCGGCTCGCGATCCCCATTTGATGAATGATTTTTGGCTTTCTTCGACAAGTTAATGACACGTATTTACACGTCGCTACTCACCAAGTCAATGTGAATCGACTCTCGCCACTAACACCGTCGTACATGGCTGGCGGGTGTACGACTGACCTGTATTTGCTTGGGACCGTCTATCGAAAGATAGACCGTTGTCTCGCTTGTGTAAACCCACGGTTGCTCGGTCTCGATAATCGCAAAGCTGTATTCGACTTTCGATTGGATCAATCACGCGTTCGGCGAACGTAAATTACCTTACAGTTACTATCAGTTCTTGACACAGATTTAATCTTGGCAACAATGTAAGTCTCCCCGAGAGAGCCAATACGAATTTCAACTTACGCGAGAGCATGATTTTGCAATCCGGTCCGTCTGCGTTCCGTTCCACAAATCAGCCCCTGGAGCACTCGATGAAGAAGCGGTTCTTGTTCCTTGTGAGTTTTAGCCTGTTGTTTACAACCCTGCTAACTGCGGCCAATCCCTCATCCGGAGATGCGGCTGCTTCGTCGAGCACCGTGTCGTTTCCCAATGTGATCCGTTTCAGCGGTGCCTTGCCCGGCAATGAGGCCGTGGCCGGCGTCACTTTCGCGTTGTATAAGGATCAAACGGGCGGATCGCCCCTCTGGCAGGAAGTCCAGAATGTCAGGCCCGACGCAACCGGCCACTACACGGTCTTGCTCGGCGCTACGTCGGTCGATGGACTGCCCTCCGACCTTTTCTCCAGCACCGAAGCCCGCTGGCTCGGAGTGAAACTCGAGAGCGGCGAGGAACTCCCTCGCATCCAGTTCGTCAGCGTGCCCTACGCCTTGCACGCCGCGGATGCCGAAACTCTCGGCGGTTTGCCCGTTTCAGCTTTCATGCTGAACAACACCAGCACCACCAAAACCGCCGCCGCCCCGACGCATGAAGCGATTGCGAAGGCCTTCGTTGCGCCCACGCTGACCGCGGCCGCGCCGCCGCCGATTACTGCCAACTACGTTCCGCTCTTCTTCGACAGCACCGGAACCCTGACCAACTCGCTGATCTTCCAGGGCACCAACGGCGTTGTTGGCGTGAACACAGCGTCTCCGAGCAACACGCAAAACTCGAAGTTACACGTGAACGGCAACATCCTGCTGCAGGGCCAAACCACTCACGAAGTCACGATGATTGGTGCCGCCTCCACGGGCCGCCTCGGACAGGACGTCAATGGCTTTTTCTTTTCATCGGATACGGCGGGCAAGTCGGTCCGTTTCCTGACAAAAACTGCCGGCGGAGTGGTATCGACCCCGATGTGGATTCTTCCCACCGGCAACGTAGCCATCGGCAGTTCCACTGCTAACAACAAGTTGTCCGTCGCCGGCACCATCGAGAGCACCACCGGCGGGTTTAAATTCCCTGACGCAACGGTACAAACCAGTGCAGGGCTGACCCAGACCTCCGCCGACGGCCGCTATCTTCAACTGTCGGGCGGCACTCTGACCGGAGCGCTCACCGCGACGGCATTTACCGGAAACGGTAGTGCGCTCACCAACGTCAATGCTGCCACCCTGGGTGGCGTTGCGCCGGGCTCTTACGTAACCGGCGTTACGGCGGGAACTGATCTGACCGGCGGAGGCAGCGGCGGCACCGTCACCTTGAATGTGGACACCACCAAGGTCGTCACCGCCGTGAACGTCGGCACCGGCATCACCGGCGGGGGTATCGGCGGAACCCCGACCGTGGCTCTCGACCAGACCTTTACCGACGGCCGCTACGCCAAGCTGAGCGGAGGCAATACGCTGGTGGGCAACCAGATTGTTACCGGTACCATAACCGCCAGCGGCAACATCGCCTCAAGCGGTCAGGTTTCCGGCAACTCCTTCAATACCGCTGGTCTTTACAAAGTCAACGGTGTCCCCATCATCTTCGCCACCACCGACCACAACGTGGGAAACCTGTTCATGGGCGACCAGGCCGGCCTCGTGAACAATGGCGGACAGCTTGACCTGTTCGATGGCGCCAAGTCTGGCTTCAGTAATACCACCGGTTCCAATAACACCTTCGTAGGTGCTGCCTCGGGCGAATTCAACGTTGACGGTAACGAGAACACCTTCCTCGGCTTCGAAGCTGGCGGCAACAACCAGCACGGTAACGGCAACACCTACCTCGGAATGAATGCCGGTCAGTTCAACACCGGCAGCATGAACCTGTATGTCGGCCACAACGCAGGCGTGGGGGTTTTGAATGAAGACCACGTCATGCGCCTGGGCAGCGACAGCGAGATCTTCGATACTTATATGTCTGGCGTGAACGGCGCTTCGGTCGGTGGACAAGCTGGCGACAGCTCTCCCATCGCAACCAACGTTGCTTTCATCGATGCCAATGGCAAGGTCGGAACCGTGAATTCGGCTGCCAGCACCACGGGTGTGCAGATCGATGGTGTCTTCGGCAAGATTGTCGATGGCGGATCGGGTATCGCCGTCGTCGTGGATTCGACTGGGAAGTTGGGAACCATCATCTCCTCCCGTCGCTTCAAGCAAAACATCGCTCCCATGGGAGACACAACCGAAGGCCTTTTCAAACTGCGCCCGGTCACCTTCTACTACAAGCCCGAAGTCGACAAGAGCGCCAAGCGCTACACCCAGTACGGATTGATCGCTGAAGAGGTAGCGCAGGTCTATCCCGACCTGGTCGTCTATGACAAGGATGGCCAGCCCTACACCGTGAAGTACCAGTACCTCACGCCGATGCTGCTTAATGAAGTCCAGAAGCAGCACGCCGTCATCGCCGATCAGCAGAGCGTAATCGAGTCCCAAAACCAGCAAATCCAGAACCTCGAACAGAGGCTGGAGCGGCTGGAAAAACTCCTCGATCGTTCGGTTGCCACCGCCGACACCAGGCTCGTCTCGCAACCGTAATCGAAGCACGATCGAATGAACCGGGTGAGTCGCTCGCGGCTCACCCTTTCTTCTTCCGGTTCTAAAATGGGACAACTTTTCTCGGAAAACGAAATCGGCACTCCTAAGGCTTTTCCTGGGTTCGATCCCTGTATTAAACGGGTTTGCATCGTGTTAAGATCACCCGGATTTCTTTACAATTCTCGGAATCGTCTGATCCCAGGGTGCCGATTCGAATGCAACCACCCTCGAAAGATTCCGTGTACGCTGCTTGATCTGACCAGGCAGCCTGGAGAACACATCAATGATCCGCCGTGCCCTGCTTGTCGTTGCCCTGTTGCTGCTCCCTTTCCTGCTGAACGCTCAAACAAGTTCGACTACCATTCCTCGCCTGGTTCGTTTTTCGGGATCGCTCTCGGCCCATTCCTCCGCCAATGTCACCGGTGTGACCTTTGCTTTGTATAAGGACCAGGAAGGCGGATCGCCACTGTGGCTCGAAACGCAAAACGTCTCCGTGGATGCCTCGCATCACTACTCCGTGCTCTTGGGAGCCGCCAGCAAGGATGGTCTGCCGTCTGACCTCTTTACCTCCAACGAAGCCCGCTGGCTCGGCGTCAAGGCCGACGGTGAGAATGAACTCCCGCGTGTCCTCCTCGTGAGCGTCCCCTACGCCCTCAAGGCCGGCGACGCCGAGACCCTCGGCGGCAAGCCGCTATCGGCGTTTGTGCTGAACACGCCCGCCACCAGCTCAACTAGCTCCAGTTCCTCCACCGTCACCACCGCGGTCATTGCGCATGCCTTCACCACCCCCACGGTAACCGCCGGCGCGCCCCCGGCTCCCATCGCGAACTACATCCCGTATTTCGTCGACACCACGGGTACCAACCTCACCAATTCGACCCTCTATCAGGGTACAAATGGCGTGCTCGGCATCAACACTACCGCCCCCAGTAACGCCTCCAACGCCAAGCTCCACGTCAACGGCAACATCTTGCTGAAAGGACAAACCACTCACCAGATCCAGATGGTCGGCACCGCTTCCGCCGGCCGGCTCGGACAGGACCTGGGTGGCTTCTTCTTCGCCGTAGACACGGCTGGCAAGAGCATGCGCGTGCTTACTACGCCGAACGGCGGCGTTCTCACCGACAATCGTTTTGTGGTGACTTCCACCGGAAAGGTGGGCATCGGCACGAACGCACCCAACAGCATGTTGTCCGTCGTTGGCACCGTCGAGTCCACCTCCGGCGGCTTCAAGTTCCCCGACGGCACTGTGCTCGCCACCGCTACCCCCTCACCGACCGTCGCCTCCTCTGTGGTCTATACCGGCACCACCACCGACCAGGTCTTCAAGGCAATCCAGAATCAGGCTGGCGTGGGCAGCTTCAACGCCTCCGGCGTGCCCTCCGGCTTGCGCGGCGACTCCACCACCAACACCGGTTATGCCGCCGGTGTCTTCGGTTCCGCGTCCTCTTATCAGGCTCCCGGCGTCGCGGGCGTGAATCTCTCCAGTTGCGATCCTGCAAACCTGGCTCTCTGCAATGCTTACGGTGTCTTCGGCTGGTCCGTGCAGGCGACCCACGGTACGGGTGTCTGGGGTCAGGCTGATGCCACAACCGGCAGCGATA